>ERZ778017.2399-NODE-2399-length-15278-cov-5.309006_pt1 | contig 15278 bp, 13 predicted proteins | sample MGYA00375747_ERZ778017 | MGnify/ENA primary metagenome ERZ778017 (study PRJEB29350, sample SAMN05509838) | bioreactor metagenome | biome: bioreactor; material: wastewater | place: South Africa: University of Cape Town | collected 2014-03-17 ...
CTGACTGGTAGGTACGGAGACGACGACTGAGGTCGATGTCGATCGGGAATAGTCGGGCTCGCCGCGCCCGACTCGGAGAAGCTGGTCATAGATCTCTCGAACACCGCGGCCTGCGCGATCTACGATTCCCGCGCGTTTGAAGGCGTCCGCAATGATCGGGCTACGCGGTCGAGAGTCTTCGAGAAGGTTGTCGAGCGTGATACCAGGTGGGAACCCTCCTGGGCTGGATACTCGGAATGAATCGTCATCCAACTGGACCGAGATAGGGCCGAGCGACGCATAGTCACGGTGGACGAGCGCGTTGGCGATCACCTCACGGATGACGGTTTCCGGAACCCTTCGAATGCCTACTCGGTGAAGGCCGATCAAAACTTCCTGTTCGGTGTTGCGCACCGCGATCAGATCGTAGAGTCGGTTCGCGGCCTTCAGCAGAGGGTCCCGCACGACCTCCGACCTGACGATCTGAGCCCCGCGGAACTCTGTGAAGATGACCTCCGCCGATGGGACGAACCGCCCCACGGCGCCTTCAGTTCCGAAGAGAAGCACTGCACCCAGTGTGACCTCGTCGGATCCTGGGCCGACGAGTCGAAGCGCGCGCAGGATGTCGTGGTCGCTTGCCGACGCGAGAACTCCGTCGCCCCGGCTCGAGCCGCACATCCCCCGGAACCGCTCGAACTCCGCTGGATCGAGGTCCTCCTTCACCGCACCGCGGGCCGGGGTCGCCGCATAGTCGCGCCCTTGCGATGAAAGTCCGGCGGAGAGCATCTCGTGAAGGGGATACGGTGCGCACTCGGGCCGCCCATTGGCATCGAGCCGGCGCCGAACATATCGGCCGCTGCTGGTTCCGATCGGCGAGTCGGCATCCGGCACACTGATCGCCGCCACCGCACAGGCGTTCACGGTCAGGATTTCCACAAACGTCGCGACAGGTGGTTCTGTCCGATTGACGATCATCGCTTGCAGGAGATGAGGCTGAGTTGTCTCTCCGTGGCGAGGTTCCAGCCCTGTGATCGTGCCGTCGTCTTCGACGCCAAGAAGCAGCGTCCCGCCACCACCGTTCGCAAGGCAGGTCACAGCTTCCACGATCGTGTCGTCGTTCAAGCTCCGACGCGCTCCGCGCTTGAACTCAACGCGTAGAGCCTCGCCAGCGGCCGCCAGCGCCTCGACTTCGTCTGGCGTCATGCACCAAAGGTATCCAAAGTTATGGGACTCTGCAACATGCGGTCCGTGGCCGACCAAAGAGTTGCATACGTATGGGCGGGTGGCTTCGTGCGCGGCAAGTGGCGGAACCGCCGATCGCCGTCGTGCGTGCGGACGTAGGCCCCGCGCTCATACCTTGCGCCTTCACCACGCATGGCTTCTGCTCAACGGTCAGCTCCGGAATCTTCGCTGCCACGATCGGAGTTCCATCGAGGTCCACGATGTCGATCACCGCCCGAACAGGAGGGTCCACCGCGTCAGCACACACCGCCCATGGCATCACCGAGAGGAGTGGCATCGACGGCACCGGCAGCGAAGCCACTGGTTGGGAGTGGTGATCGCCGTACCCGACACCCACGGGAGCGACACGCCTGCTACCCGACAAAGCGGGAGGAAGAGGAGTCCTGCCCGGCTCCGACTCCCTCCCCGCTACCCTCAAGCCACCGTGACAGAACCCGTTGCTCCTCGGCGACGGCGCGCTCCGCGTCCGCGTCAAGTCGATCTGTAGCCATCTGCTGAAATGCTTCCAGGAGCTCGGCGGCATCCGTCACAGTGAGCCGACCGGTCACGACTGCGAAGTCGGTCACGTCTTGCGCAGCCTCCACCTTCAGCCGCTCAAAATCCTGCGTAATCGCCTGTAGGCCGCGACCCCGCAGTTGGTGTCCAGGTCGCGCATCTGAGATCCGTACATCGCGGGTGGACACGCGCCCGCTCATATCCAGGTACGCCACCGTCATGCGCGTGACGCGAACATCCACCACGACAGCGCGCACCCCTGCGGTCACAGGATCCCCCCGCAACGTAATCCAGTCGCCCCGACGGTACGAGGCACTCTGATCGCCACTTGAATCTGCTGTCATCCTCAGATCCCATAGTCCTCACGGCGTGTCACGCCCCGCTGCACCACCTCAGCTTCGAAAGCGTCGAACCGACTCTGCGAGTAGGTGGCCCAGCCTTCGTCATCGTCATCGTCGATCTCGGCCGCTCCGGGTTCATCCGGCGCTGACTCGTTCCACAGGAGGAATGCACCACGGATGCCGAGGAAGAGATCCTCGAGGAGGTCGAGCGCGGGTCGCGCAGGGTCGAGCGTACTTAATCTCACAGGGTCCTCGCCGACGCGCTCGATGATCGCCTGGGTCACGTGCTCCGGCGCGAGAACGACACCCTCCGCCGCCGCGACGGCGATGCGGACGAGATCGGACACGATCTCTTCAGGGCTCTCTCCTTCTTCCAACCGCTCAAGGACGACCGTCGGCGTCTCGTGGGGAAGCGCCTCGATGTTGTCCGCCTCCTGCACGACGTACTCGATCGGATCACCCGTCACGTCGGAGGCAACTTCCGCAGCGACATGCAACCACGCCGCGGCGGCGACCGAAGCCGCGACCGGGTCAACCGCCCGTGCAAGTCCGCGCGAGTCCCAGAAATCCTCGGAGATCAGATCGAAAGCAGCGGATACCTGTGTCGGAGACGGCGCCGGTCGACTCAGTAACAGCGCTTGCGCCGCCCGGCCGGCGAAATCACCCTGCTCCGCGAGCCGCATGGCAGCGATCTCGGATTCGACCTCCGCGACGACCGCCTCCGTCAGCTCAGCTGAGCCGATCTCGTGAAGGATGCGCCCGACACGGTGAGCAGCCTCTTCACTGCGCACGTAGGACACCAAGAGGAGTTCTCCCTGAGGCAGATTCGGGCTGCGCAGTGACTCTACGAGCAGATCGAGCTGTTCCCTTTCCCCGGCGCGCCGCCATCCCTCGCTGTTGTCTTGCAAGTTATCGAGCGCCGCAGACGCCGGATGGGTGTAGTGCCACCACACACTCGCGCTGAGCTCGCTCAGCGCGACGGCCAGTGCCGTCTGATGAGCCTCAGGGGCGGCCTCCAAGCCGCCGACGTCCGTCGCGAGCGTGCCCTCAGAGACGTGGGTGATGCGAACAATCGCACCGCGGAGTGAATCCACCGCGTATGTCGTCATGTCGTCCCGTCCTTCCTCGCAGAGGATAGCGGCCGTCTACGACACGACAACGCGGGACACCGCAGTCCACGAATCCGGCCGACCTCGAATCCGACATTCACATCGTCGCCGTTAGACGTCTACAAGCCGTCTGGCCACCGACACAGTCAGGCCACCTTCGCCCCTCCACTCGCATGCCACGTCCAGCGTGCTCGGCGCAAATGCCAAGTTCATGCCATCTCGCCGTGGAAAATGCCTACTTCGCGTGGAGACGGCTACGCGAAGTCGCCCGCCGGAGCCATGTCGGCGAAGCGTGAGAAGTGGCCCTGGAACGCGATCTCGATGGTCGCGGTCGGGCCATTGCGGTGCTTGGCGACGATGAGGTCGGCCTCGCCCGGACGGCTGTCCTTGTCGTACACCGACTCGCGGTGCAGCAGGATGACCATGTCGGCATCCTGCTCGATCGAGCCCGACTCGCGCAGGTCGGAGACCTGCGGCTTCTTGTCCTGCCGCTGCTCGGGACCACGGTTCAGCTGCGACAGCGCGATCACCGGCACTTGAAGCTCCTTCGCCAGCAGCTTCAGCGCGCGAGAGAACTCACTGACCTCCTGCTGGCGCGACTCGACGCGCTTGCCCGACGACATGAGCTGCAGGTAGTCGATCACGACCATCTTCAACCCCACGCGCTGCTTGAGCCGGCGACACTTCGCCCGGATCTCGACGAGCGTCATGTTCGGGCTGTCGTCGATGTACAACGGTGCGTCGTTGATGCGGCCGCGGGTGGCGGCCACGGTCGTCCAGTCGCGCGAGTCGAGCGTACCCTTGCGCATGTTCTGCAGCGGGATGGCCCCCTCGGCCGACAGCAGACGCATCGCGATCTCGCTGCGTCCCATCTCGAGCGAGAAGAAGATCGCCGGCATGTTGTGCTTGATGGCCGCCGCGCGCGCGAAATCAAGCGCGAGCGTCGACTTGCCCATCGCCGGCCGCGCGGCCACCACGATCATCTGGCCGGGATGCAGGCCGTTCGTCAGCTCGTCGAGCTCGCGGAACCCGGTCGGGATGCCGGTCATCTGCCCGTCGCGGCCGCGAGCCGCCTCGATCTCGTCGACGGCGGCGTCCACCGCGACCGTCAGGGGCACATAGTCCTCGGATGCCTCGGCCCCGGTGACGCCATAGATCTCGGCCTGCGCCGTGTTGACGAGGTCGAGAGCCTCGCCCTGGCCGTTGTAGCCCATCTGCACGATGCGCGTGCCGGCCTCCACGAGCCGGCGCAGCAGCGCACGCTCGGACACGATCGAGGCGTAGTAGCCGGCATTGGCCGCGGTCGGAACGATCGAGGTGAGCGTGTGCAGATAGTCCGCACCGCCCGCGCGCTGCAGGTCTCCGGTCTTGATGAGCTCGTCGGTGACCGTGATGACGTCGGTCGGCTCGCCATGCGAGTACAGCGTCAGGATCGCCTCGAAGATCAGCTCGTGCTTGGGCACGTAGAAGTCCGCCCCACGCAGGCTCTCGATGACGTCGGCGACGGCATCCTTCGACAACAGCATGCCGCCGAGGGCGCTCTGCTCGGCGAGGACGTCGTGAGGAGGCGTACGCTCCGGCTCGCGGGGACCGCCCAGTCGCTCGTCGGAGATGTCCGCAATGGTCACGTCGTCAGTTCTCCTCTGCGTCTGGGGCACACAGCATGCCGATCAGGGAAGTCGTGTCGACCGGATGCCGCGAAAACAGCACAGCACGCACCTCGGACATCGCAGTCGCGAGCAGTCGCGCCCTCCCCCTACGGGCCAGATCCCCACGCTAGAGATGCCGCACAAGGGGTGCAACTCGGCCTGTGGATAACTATGTGGAGAAGATGCGGAGAACGCCGAGACGCCTGTGTACAGGTGCTGTGGAGAACACTTGTGTAATTCTCGATTTTTGAGATTTTTATCCCACTTCATCAGGGGTTCTGTATTTCACACTCTGTGGATGGATGTGTGCTTGAAGCCCCAGTTGAAGGTTCCCGGCGTGTCGCGAGTTATGCACAATAGCGCGGGTCTCGCAAGTCGATGCCGATGCGGATCTCCGGTCCTGTCCACGCGACGAGGTCGGTTCTGAGAAACCCCTGGACACCGCAATCCAACAGCGCTAACCTCGAAGGTCCAGGCACCCCCACCACGCGTACAACGACGTGCGCAAGACGATCTCGTCGCGAGGAGGTGAGTGTGGACATTCCGTCGAGAACCAACCGAACCGTGTGGTTCGTGGCGCTGGCTGTCGGGTTCACGCTCGTCTGGGCGACGCTGGTGATCGTGTTCGGGTGGGGTGCCTCCAGCGCCCACGCCGACAGCGGCCCGGGTGACCAGGAGCCGCCGCACCCAGGGCTGTCGTCGCTGGTGACGTCGGTCGCGGACACCGCCGAGGGCGCGATCGATGCGGTCCACACCGTGAGCCGCCCGGCGGCCGACGCGATCCAGACCGTCGCACACGCGGCGACAGACCGCGCGACGAAGGCTTCCGCCACCAGTCCCGTCACGAAGATGGTCACGGAGAAGGCGGCCGATGCCACGACCCGGGCCACGTCGCCGGTGCACAAGGCCGCGCACAACGCGATCGTGCACAAGACCGTCGCGCCGATCACGGACACGCTGGGGACCGTCGTGGCGGCCACCTCGCCCGTCGTCGAGTCCATCGAGAAGGTTCCGGCCGTCGGCGGCATCGTGACCGCTGTCGACCTCAACGACACGCTCGGTGCCCTCGCCACCGCTGTCGTCGACACCGCCGATAATGCCGCGACGACGACCGATCGTGTCATCGACGACACCGTCGATGCGATCGTCGCACGGGTGAGCATGCTCGTCCGGTCGACGACGGATGCCGGCAGTAGCGTCGAAGGCGCGCTCACGGCGCCAGGCCCGATCTCGGCACACGCGTCCGGCGGCGCACAGACCTCACTGCCGTCGCTCTGGGCGGCGGCCGTGACGGCCGGCATACGCTCGGCCGCAGCGGTGCCAGTGGCGATGATCAGCTCGGCCAACGCCATGACGCGACCGCTGTCCGCACTGCTCTCCCTGCTCTCCTCGCCCGGCGCCATCGCCGGCGTGAGCCCATCGACTTCGGGCCCTGCTGGCGCGGGACCCGGCGCGGCCGCCCTGTTGACGGCCGGCCTCTTCTTCGCGAACCGTGCCTGGATGCGAAGGGGACGGCCCGGCGACCAGCAGTCGCCATCCGCGCCCGTGTTCGACACGGACGTCTCCCCCGACTGATCGGGCCCTGGCCGCCTCATCGAGGCGACACGGCTCCGGCGCGCTTCGCGCCGTCATTCGATCAGTCCCAGGAGGAGGACTCCATGCACAGCTTCATCAAGCGCGCCCTTCTAGGCGTGCTCCTGGCCGGCGGCATCACGCTCGTCGGCGCAACGGTCGCCAATGCGGCCGAGACATCGGGGGACGGCGGACTGCTGTCCGGTACCCAGGGAGTCGTCGACGTCGGTGCACCGGTCAGCGCGACCGGCAACGCCGTCTCGCTCATCGGCAGTTCCTCGTCGACGAGCGGCTCGACGGCCGCGCCGGTCTCTCAGACGACGACTCCGCCTGCGTCCACATCCGGCCAGGGGGGCACGGGTTCGGGGACGCAGGCGGTCATCTCTGTCCAGGTGCCGGTGACCGTGGAGGATGCCGCCGTGACGGCCATCGGCGATCCGTCCACGACGCAGGCCACGCCATCCGCTGCAGAGCCGGCGGCACCCACGCCGGAGGCGACGACCTCCGGGACGGACGGCACCGCGTCGGGCAACCAGGCACTGGTCGGCGTCGACGCCCCCGTGACCGTGGCCGGCAACGCGATCTCGGTGCTCGGCGACAGCTCGTCGGCGGCGCCCGCACAGAGCCCGGCCGCGGGGACCGCACCGACCACGGCGACGGAGGCGCCGGTGACGAGCGGAACCGACGGGATCGCCGGGGGGACTCAGCTGGTCGCGCCCGTGACCACACCGGTCACCGCCGGCGGCAACGCCATCTCGGTGCTCGGCGACTCGGCAACCTCGGCGAACACGACCGCACCCGCCACGACAGCAGGCACCGCGGCCACCACAAGCGGCACGGACGCCACCGCCGGAGGAACCCAGCTCGTCGCGCCCGTCACCGCACCGGTCACCGCCGGCGGCAACGCGATCTCGGTGCTCGGCGACCCGACGGCGATGGGGACGATGGCAACGCCCGCCCTCACCACCAGAACGCTCGGCATCAGCCCGACATCCGGCGGACTCGACGGCGTGCTCGACGGGTCCCAGCTCGCGCTGCCGCTCGCGCTCCCCGTCACGCTCGACGGCAACGCCGTCGCCGTGATCGGAGACCCGACGACGGACGTTCCGGGCACGACACCGGGAGAGCCTGGCAGCGGCACACCGGGGACTCCCGGTGACACCGGGACGCCAGGCACCCCCGCGACCGAGGGGGGCACCGTGTCGAGCAGGGGCAACGGCGGGGCGGCGACCCCGGCGAGCACGTCAGCCAGCGCGGTCGGCGACGTCGCCATCACCGCCCCTACGGCAGTCGGCGGCGAGCTCGCGGAAACGGGCGCGACCTTTCCCCTCTGGACCCTGACGCTCGGCCTGGCTCTGATCGGCCTCGGCGTCATTCCGATGCTGCGCCGCCGGGCTGTGTAGTCCGCGTGGGCGGGCGCGGCCCCAGCGCGTCCGCCCACGTTCTCGTATCGGATGCCGCGGCCCGCGGGGTGAGCAACTCCGGGTCGCGGCATCCGGCGTGCCCTGCCGCCGACAAGGGATTCAGCATCCTTCCCATCGCTTCTGGCTACAATTCCTCCGGGTGCCCTCTCACGACGGCGCCACCGCAGCCGACAGGCGAGAGGGGACTTCCCCGCCCCGCCCGGAGGCTGCGGAAGAGGGAGGCGAAGAGTTCAGTGACACTCTGCCGGATCCTCGAGCCGCGCGGGGACGCGGCACCGATGGCTGTGGCGAGACCGCCGCAGCGGGCATGAGTCTTCGCCCATCCGACCGCCGGCTCCCTTCCGATCCTCTGAGGAGCAGCACATGCCGAACGCCACTGCGATCGCCGCGATCATCCGACCCGACGGTTCGGCCTCGCTGGATGCCGATGGCCACACCGAGAGCATCCTGACGACGCGGTCGGAGGACGCTCGGCGCGAGATCGTCCGCCGGGTGAGTTCACGGGCGGCAGCCGCAGGCGCTCCGCTGCCGGTCACGGTCACCGAGCCCGACGGCTCGGTTCGGCTGATCGTCGCCGCCGACGGCTCGGTGACCGTCATCGACGAGGTGCAGGCGGCGATCCAGGACGACGTGACGGCGCCGGAGCAGGAGATGCCCGCGCCGGCCGCGCCGGAGGCCACGCAGGCGGGCGGCACGATTCCGCCGCTCCTTGAACAGTCGGCTCCACCGCAGGCGGAAGCCGACCCCGCGCCGCCGGTCGACCGAACCTCTGTGGTCCCCGACGACCCCACCGAAGCAGGCGCCCTGATCCCACCGGCTTCCTCCACCGCCGCCGACACGCGCGCACAAACGCGACGTGAGTCGTTCTTGAAGAACAAGCAGGCCGAGAAGCCCGCGACGAAGGGTTGGCGTGGCGCGCTGGCGCGTACCGGGATGCGCGTCGCGCCCAACGCGCGCGAACGCGCGGAGCGCGCTGATCTCGACGCCGTCTCGCAGCACTGGGCGGGCCCGCGGACGATCGCGGTCGTCAACGGCAAGGGCGGCGCGGGCAAGACGCCCACCACGATCGACCTTGCCGCCGTGTTCGCGCGTCACGGCGGCGCCGGCGTCCTGGCCTGGGACAACAACCAGACGCGAGGCACGCTGGGATGGCGCACCGAGCAGGGTCCGCACGATGCGACGCTGCTCGAGCTGCTGCCGCAGACCGGCCGCCTGCTCGGCGCGGACGCCCAGTCCGCAGATCTCGCGAACTTCGTGCATCATCAGACCGCCGACAAATACGACGTGCTGCGTTCGAAGCCCGCCGTGCTGGCCAGCGCGCAGCGGATCACCGCCGAGGACGTCTCCCGCATCCATGCGGTCGCCGCGAAGTACTACCGGCTCATCGTCATCGACTCGGGCAACGATGAGACCGACCCGCTCTGGCTGCAGATGATCGACCACGCCGACCAGCTGGTGATCGCTACCACGACCCGTGACGATCACGCCGAGGCCGGCGCACTGCTGCTGGAGGGCCTCACCGAGCGCGACGAACGATCGGCGGAACTGGCGGCCAACGCGGTGACGATCGTCACGCAGGCCGATTCGAAGGCGACGGATGCCGACATCCGGCATGTCGCCGACGGGTTCCGTGCCATCGCGCGAGACGTCGTGACCATCCCGTTCGATCCGGCCCTGGTCGATGGCATCATCGCCTTCGACGCGCTTCGCCCCCAGACGCGTCGCGCGTGGCTGGCAGCAGCCGCCACGATCGCTCGCGGGCTCTGAGACCGCGCGACGCGTCGCGCGCCCGTGAGCCCGAGCGCCCCCCGCGCTCGCTCGTTCGTGAGCCCGAGCGCCGCCCGCGCTCGCTCGTTCGTGCTGCACTTTTCGGCTGATGCGCCTACCTTTTCCTGGCGCATCAGCAGAAAGCTACAGCGCCAGGTCGAACCCTGGCGCATCAGCGGCAAGCTGCAGCATTCGGGAGAGAGCCCGCCGCCACCCATACGCAGAACGGCCGCCGACCCGCGGGGCGGCGGCCGTTCTGCGTTCGCGCCTACTTGGCGGCGACCACCTGCAGCGTGATGACCGCGGTCAGCTCGTCGCGCAGCCGAACGGTCGCCTCGTGCTCACCGACGGCCTTGATCGGCGAGGTGATGTGGATGCGGCGCTTGTCGAGGTCGCCGATGCCGGCGGCCTTGACCGCATCGGCGATGTCGGCGGTCTTCACCGAGCCGAACAGGCGGCCCTCGGTACCAGCCTTGACGGCCAGGCGCACCTTGGTGGACTCGAGGGCCTCCTTGAGCGCCACGGCCTCCTCGTGGTCGTGGATCGCGCGCGCGTCACGGGCGGCGCGGATCGACGCCACCTGCTTCTCGCCACCACGGGTCCACGTCACCGCGAAACCCTGCGGGATGAGGTAGTTGCGGGCGTACCCGTTCTTGACCTCGACCACGTCACCGGCGCTACCCAGCCCGGCGACCTCGTTCGTGAGAATCAGCTTTGCCATCGGGTGCTCCTTAGCGGCCAGCGCCGGCGTAGGGCAGGAGCGCCATCTCGCGCGCGTTCTTGATGGCGCGGGCGATGAGACGCTGCTCCTGCACGGAGACACCGGTGATACGACGGGCGCGGATCTTGCCGCGCTCCGAGATGAACTTGCGGAGGGTGGCGACGTCCTTGTAGTCAATGACGCCGACACGGATCGACTTCGCGGGAGCGGCGTTCTTCGCGCCCTTCCGCGGCTTGCGGCGGTCGCCGCTCGACTTTCCAGCCATGTTGTTTCCTTAGATCAGATGAGAGTTGTGAGGGATGCCTCGGTCTGGCGATCGTGTGAACTCGGCGCTTCACGCCTCGCTCCGCGATCGGGCCCAACGGGTTTCGACTCGCTCGCGCTTCCGCGCGGGCTCGCCCAACTTGAGTCGATCTCGCGTCAAGGTCGCTCCGCGACCGTGACCCGAGCCGACTCAACTCAAAACGGCGTGTCGTCGCCGTAGTTGCCGGGGGTGCTCCACGCGTCGGCGCCGCTCGACGAACCGGGGGTCGCCCACGGCTCCTCGGAGACCTGCTGACGCGGGGCGCCACCGGTCCCACCGCCCGAGGAGGCCGCGCGCGTGACCTGTGCGGTCGCGTAGCGCAGCGAGGGGCCGATCTCGTCGACCTCCAGCTCGATCGAGGTCCGGTTGTTGCCCTCGCGGTCCTGGTAGGAGCGCTGCTTCAGGCGCCCGGTCGCGATGACGCGGGAACCCTTGGTGAGCGAGCCTGCCACGTGCTCGGCGAAGTCACGCCACACGGACGCGCGGAGGAACAGCGCTTCGCCGTCCTTCCACTCGTTCGACTGGCGATCGAACGTACGCGGCGTCGACGCGATCGTGAAGTTCGCGACGGGCAGGCCGGACTGCGTGTAGCGCAGCTCGGGGTCTGCCGTGAGGTTGCCCACGACGGTGATGATCGTCTCGCCGGCCATCGTGCTTACGCCTTCGCTCCGGCGGTGGCCGACTTGCGGGCGGCCTTGGCGTCGCTGCGCACCTTCTCGGCGGCGACCTGAGCGATCGCCTCCTCGGCACGCAGCACCTTGGTGCGCATGACGAGCTCGTTCAGCTTGAGCTGACGGTCGAGCTCCTGCGTCGCCTCGCTGGTCGCGGTGAAGTTGACGACGGCGTAGATGCCCTCGCTCTTCTTCTGGATCTCGTACGCCAGACGGCGACGACCCCAGATGTCGATGTTCTCGATCGTCCCCTTGGCATCGGTGATGACCTTGAGGAACTTGTCCAAGTGCGTCGAGACCTGGCGCTCATCGATCTCAGGGTTCAGAATGACCATGAGTTCGTACTGGTGCGTCACTAACCCACCTCCTTCGGACTAGAACGGCTCATGGGCATCTCCCATGAGCAGGAGGGTGTGTTGCACGTCGCCCGGCACAGGACGCGCCAGACAACCTTGACAGTCTAACGGATGCCGCAGCCCGATGCATCCACCGATCATCGCCTCGGCACGCCGGTCGCCGGCCCATGCGCGTCACCGGTCCTTACCCGGGAGCACGGCCGCGCGCCGCACGCCGGGTGCCCGCAGGCACCGCCCGGTAGCGTGGTCACGTGGAGTGGACAGCGGATGCCGCAGCCGGTGACTGGCTGCGAGAGCGCATCGACGACCCGTGGCGGGGCACGATGCATGACGTGGTTCCCCGCGGCTTCGCCGCCTACGCGCGCGTGTTCCATCCCGCGGTGCGTGAGCGGCCGGTGGGACGCTCGTGGCCGACCGAGGGCGACGCCACGGCGTGGGAGGCGTTCCTGGCGGAACGCCCCGACGTCGACGCCGAACGCGTCACCTGGGCAGGGGTCGCGGCCGCGTTCGGCCGGGTGATGCATCCGCTCGCGCAATGGAACCGGCTCGTCGGCGCCGACGACCCGTACGGCGGCGGCGCCCCGCGCGATGCCGCCGGCTGGCGCTACGAGGCCCCGCAGGAGGGCCGGCTGGAACCCGGCGAGCTGGTGGCGCTGGCGCAAATCCTTCAGCCGCGCACGACGACGCCGGATGCCGGGGGCATCGCCGTCTGGGAGGGATGGGGCGGCCTCGTGGGCGCCGAGATCGATCAGACCCCGACCGGGCTGTTCACCGTGGGCATGCCTCGCCGGTACGCCGAGTACTCCGAGAGCGACCAGACCGTCGACGCCCGGCACCGGTCGGTCCTGTACCGCTCGCTCAAGGACGTCTTCAACAACCCCTTCCGAAAGCCGGTCTGGCGGACCGGTGTCCTCTCCAACGACATCTCGCGCGGACCGCGACTGGAGCTGCCCCACCGCGGCCACGTGCTCTTCCAGGGTGGGGTGGCGGAGTTCGCCGACCCCGACTGGGTCATGCGCGTGCCGTGGCGCGACATGACGACCGTGGGATGGCCCGATCCGCCGTCGCCCAGCATCATCTGGCCCGATGACCACGCCTGGGCGATGGTCACCGAGATCGACGCCGACTCGACGATCGTCGCCGGAGACATCGAGCTGATCGAGGCGATCGTCGCCGATCCACGGCTGGAGGCGGCATCCCTCCCCGCCGACGCCGCGCTTTCCTCGGACGCCGACGAGGTGAACAGATGAGTCAGATCGCCCCGCCCTTCGACCCGCGGCCGCTCACCGAGCCGGTCGACAAGAAGGCCGCGCGCGCCTTCTGGAGGCAGGTGCGCCCCTCCGGCGGGGCCGCCGCGTCGAAGATCATCGCGGCGGTGATGATCCTCGTGTTCCTGGTCTTGTTCATCGGGATCGGCGGTCAGGTGTTCGGCGCCTTCTTCCGCGCGGGGGCACAACTGGGCTCGGGCTTGGGAACGATCTTCTTCATCGTCCCGATCGTGTTCATCCTCGCCGTCGTCACCGGCGTGGCCTTCGCCGCGCGCGCCTTGCTCGGCGGCGGCGATGCCGTTCGCGCCTACCGGCTCGACCGCTTCGCGCACGCGAACGGCATGACGTACGACCCGGGGATGGCCGACCCCAGCCTTCCCGGGATGATCTTCGGGCAGGGTCACGGCCGCCGATCGTCGAGCCTCGTGCGCGGGCAGCAGCCGCGATTCGTCGAGTTCGGCAACTACTCGTACAAGACCGGGTCGGGCAAGGAGGAGACCACGCACCGCTGGGGGTACGTGGCCATCAGGCTCGACACGCCGCTGCCGAACATCGTGCTCGATGCGAAGAGCAACAACGGGATCTTCGGGTCGAACCTCCCGGAGTCGTTCGCCCGCGTGCAGCGTCTGTCGCTCGAGGGCGATTTCGACAAGCACTTCACGCTGTACTGCCCGGAAGGCTACCAGCAGGACGCCCTGTACCTGTTCACGCCCGACATCATGGCCCGCTTCGTCGACCATGCCGCGGCCCTCGACGTCGAGATCGTCGACGACTGGCTGTTCCTGTATGCGCAGCGGGACCTCTCCACGCTGGATGCCGCGACCTGGCAATGGCTGTTTGCCACGGTCGGCGCGATCCTCGACAAGATGGCGCAGTGGGCGCGCTGGCGCGATGACCGGCTGGCAGCCGACGCGCTGACACGGAGTGCGGCATCCGCGCCGCAGACCGCCGCGGTCGCTGGTGCAGCGGGTCAGACGGCGAGCGCGGCCACGCCGCATCCCTTCGTCGCCACGCCCGCGCCGTTGTCACCGCCGCCGGGCGTCGCCGCGCAGGGCCGCCGGCTGCATCGAGGATTCCCCGTGGGCGGCATCGTGGTGACCGCCATCATCGTCGTCGGGTGGTTCTTCATGTTCGGCCGCTGACGGTCAGCCCACGCGGCGGCGCACACCCAGCACCGGAGCCACGACGCGTCGCGCGACCAGCCCGGTGAGCATGAGCAGGAACAGGGCGAAGTAGCCGATCTCGGTGACCGTGACGGCGACCACCAGCGCGAGTGCGAACAGCACCGCCATCGTGATGTCCACGGCCATGCCGCGGCGCAGATCGTCACGCGGGATGTCGTGCAGCTGCGGCCGTGCGGCCAGCACCAGCCGCTGGGCGAGCATCAGCAGGCTGGTGAGGATCATCGCGCCGACATAGCCGATCACCACGATCGGATCGTCGGAGCTCATCAGCCCGGTCATCGCCGTGGCCACCGGCATCCACACGATCGACAGCAGCCACGCGATGCACACCCACAGCAGCCCGCTGCTGACCCGCTGCACCCCTGCGAACATGCGGTGGTGGTTGACCCAGAAGCTGGCGATCACGGCGAAGCTGATCACGAACGAGACCAGCTGCATCCCGTGCTCGGCGTACCAGTGCGCGGCGCCGTGCTCGGCGCCGGCGACATCGCTCACGCTCTCCATCAGCGGCAGGATGAGAAGCGTCATCGCGATCGCCACCACCGCGTCGATGAACGCCTTCGCGCGCTCGGAGCTGTACAGACCCTGCAGCTTCTGGACGGAGGACTCGGTCACGAGTGCGATGGTAGCCGAGCACCCCGGTGCAGCCACGGACCGGATAGGCTCGCCGCGAAAGGAGCGGCCATGCACGACCTCGACGAGTCCCGCGCCACGCGCGAGTGGGTGAACGACGCGGTGCGCAGGGTCGCCGCCGACGCGAACCGCTCCTCGGACACCCACCTGCTGACCGTGCCGCTGCCGGCCGCGTGGGGCATCGAGCTGTACCTGAAGGATGAGTCGACGCATCCGACAGGGAGCCTCAAGCACCGCCTCGCCCGCTCGTTGTTCCTGTACGGGCTGTGCAACGGCTGGATCGTGGAGGGCACCACGATCGTTGAGGCCTCGAGCGGATCGACGGCGGTCTCGGAGGCGTATTTCGCGCGGATGCTGGGACTGCCGTTCATCGCCGTCGTGCCGCGCTCGACCTCACGCGAGAAGATCGACCTCATCGAGTTCTACGGCGGGCGGTGCCACCTCGTCGACGACCCGGGTGCGGTGTACGCCGAGGCCGCACGCCTGGCGGCCGAGACCGGCGGTCACTACCTCGACCAGTTCACCTACGCAGAGCGCGCGACGGACTGGCGCGGCAACAACAA
>ERZ778017.2401-NODE-2401-length-15267-cov-8.151525_pt1 | contig 15267 bp, 18 predicted proteins | sample MGYA00375747_ERZ778017 | MGnify/ENA primary metagenome ERZ778017 (study PRJEB29350, sample SAMN05509838) | bioreactor metagenome | biome: bioreactor; material: wastewater | place: South Africa: University of Cape Town | collected 2014-03-17 ...
TGCCGTTGCCGGCGAAGTCGCGGCCGCCTTCCACCGAGGCCGACAGCAGGGACTTGCCGTTCAGCGTGACCTGCTGGCCGGCGAGGGTCGGCGCCGCCATGTCGACGCCGGTCTTCTTGGTGATGGCGGTATTGGCCTTGGTGGTGGCGCTGGTGCTTTCCACCAGCACGATGGTCAGCAGGTCGCCGATGTCGCTGGCCTTGTTGTCCTGAAACAGCCGCATCGGCTTGCCGCTGCGGCCGGCGTAGATCGAGCCGCCGCCGTCGCCCGGGCCGGGCGCGGCGCGCACCGGCTGCGGCGCCGGTTCCGCGTACTGCGCGACCGGGGCGTCGAACGGACGCACGTCGCCCTGCAGCCGGTTGGCCGTGGCGCAGGCCGACAGGCCGGCAACGGCGGCAGCCAGCGTGGCGGTGCGGGCGAGGAGGGCGGCGCGGCTCATGGCGGTACTCACACGTTGTTGTTCAGGAACGCCAGCATCTGGTCGGTGGTGGAGATCGCCTTGGCGTTGGTTTCGTAGGCGCGCTGGGTCTCGATCATCGACACCAGCTCTTCCACCACGTTGACGTTGGAAGCTTCCAGCGCGCCCTGGATCAGCCGGCCGAGGCCGCCGGTGCCGGGACCGCCGGTCTGCGCGGGGCCACTTGCGCCGGTTTCTGCGAACAGGTTCTCGCCCAGCGCCTGCAGGCCGGCCGGGTTGACGAAGTCGGCCAGGGTCAGCGCGCCGATCTGCACCGGCTGCGCCTGTCCGGCCAGCTGCACGCTGACCGTGCCGTCGGCGCCGATGGTCACGCTCTGCGCGCCCTCCGGCAGCTGCAGGCCGGGCTGCACGGGGTAGCCTTCGTTGGTCACCACTTCGCCCTGTGCATTGATCTGGAAGCTGCCGTCGCGGGTGTAGGCGGAGCTGCCGTCCGGCATCAGCACTTCGAAGAAGCCGCGGCCGTTGATGGCGGTGTCCAGCGCGTTGCCGGTCTGGTTCAGGCTGCCCTGCACGAACTGCTTGGCGGTGGCCGCCACCCGCACGCCGGTGCCGATCTGCAGGCCGGTGGGCAGCTGGGTCTGTTCCGACGTGGCGCCGCCGGGCTGGCGGATGGTCTGGTACAGCAGGTCTTCGAAGCTGGCGCGGTCGCGCTTGAAGCCGGTGGTGTTGGTATTGGCGAGATTGTTGGAGATCACCGCCATCTTGGTCTGCTGGGCATCGAGGCCGGTCTTGGCGATCCACAGGGACTGGGTCATGGCGTTGGTCCTTTCAGTTCAATTCGGGGTTGCAAGGCGTTGGCGTCAGCGCATCGATACCAGCGAAGCGCTGGCACGCGCGTTCTCGTCTGCACGTTGCAAGAGCTGTACCTGCATTTCGAACTTGCGTGCCAATTCGATCATCGACACCAGCGCGTCGGCGGGGCGGACGTTGCTGTCCTCCAGCGTGCCGGAGGTCAGCGAGGCGCCCGTGGCGGGCTGCGGGGTGACGCCGGCGCGCGGGCGCATCAGGCCGTCGTCGCCGCGCTCGAGGTCCGTGGTCTTGGCGGAAACGAGCTGCAGCCGGCCAGCCTCGGCGATGGTCGAGGGCGGCTGGCCCAGCGGGACGGTCGAGATGGTGCCGTCGGCGGCGATGTCCATGCTCTGGCTGGGCGGGATCGCCAGCGGCGCCCCGTCGGCGCCCAGTACCAGCTGGCCGTTGGCGGTGGACAGCAGGCCATTGGCATTGATGGTCAGGTCGCCGGCGCGGGTGTAGGCAGTGGCGCCGTTGCCGTCCTGCACCGCCAGCCAGCGCTCCTGGTGCAGGGCGATGTCGAGCGGGTTGCCGGTCTGCCGGATCGCGCCCATGCGGGCGTCGATACCCAAAGTGCGCGCCTCCGTGGCTACCCGCGACGGATAGCCCGGCCCCTCGATGGGCTTGGCCGAGGTGGCTTCCAGCGTGGCCTGGAAACCCACCCGGTCTGCATTGGCGAGGTTGTTGGCCACGGTGGCCTGGCCGCGCAGCATGGCGCTGGCGCCGGTCATCGCAACGTAGAGGGCTCGGTCGGTCATGGCAGCCTCCGGTCGCCCCCGCGCTGGCGGGGGCGGGGCGGTTCATCAGCGGATGTTGATCACCGTCTGGGTGATCTGGTCCTGGGTCTGGATCATCTGCGCGTTCGCCTGGAAGTTGCGCTGCGCGGTGATCATGTTCACCAGCTGCTCGGTCAGGTCCACGTTGGAGGCTTCGAGCCCGCCGCCCTGGATCATGCCGAAGTCGGCGGTGCTGGCCTGGCCGCGGCGCGGCTCGCCGGAGTTGTAGGTTTCGGCCCAGACGTTGTCGCCCAGCGACTGCAGCCCCTGCGGGTTGACGAAGTTGGTCATCGCCACCTGGCCCAGCGGCTGTACCACGCCGTTGGTGTAGCGTGCCGACACCACGCCTTCCGGAGACGTCTCCACGCCGGTCAGGCGGCCGGTGGTATAGCCGTCCTGGGTCAGCCCCAGCACGCTGAACTTGTCGCCGTACTGGGTCGAGCGGCCCAAGTCCAGCACCATGTTGAGCGGTGCCGAACCATTGGTGGTGGCGTAGGCGGGCAGGGTGATCTGGCCCGGCGACGGCGAGGTCAGTGCGCCGGTATCCGAATACTGCAGGGTCTGCGGGCCGCCCACCGCGTTGCCGTCGACAAGGGTATGCACCTGCCACTCGTTCGGGTTGGCGGTCTTGACGAAATACAGCGACTGGCTGTGCGCGGCGCCCAGCGAGTCGTACACCGTCACCGCGGTGGTGTGGTTGTAGCTGAGCGGGTCCAGCGGGTCGAACGGGGCGACCGTAGGAGCGGTGGCGGCGGCCGGCAGGTTGGTTTCCACGGTGACGTTGCCGGTGGCGGCCGGCGGGGCATCGCCGGTGGGCAGCTGCAGGTCGCCCATGCGGCCGGTGTCGAAACCGCCGGCGGCATTGGGCTGGAACACCTGCAGGCGATGACCGGACGGATTGACCACGAAGCCTTCGCGGTCGGCGCCGAAGTTGCCCGCACGGGAGTACACCGTGGCGCCGTTGCTGGACAGGGTGAAGAAGCCCTGGCCGGAGATCGCCATGTCCAGCGCACGGCCGGTGAAGTCGATGTTGCCCTGGCCAAACTGCTGGGCCACCGCCTGCATGCGCACGCCGGCGCCGGTGGCGACATTGGACAGGCCGTAGGCGGACACCGCGAACAGGTCGCCGAACTCCGCGCGCGACTGCTTGAAGCCGGTGGTGTTGACGTTGGCGATGTTGTTGGAGGTGACGTTGAGGTCCTGGCTGGCGGCGTTCATGCCGCTGACGGAGATGCGAAAGCTCATGGTGCGCTCCTTGGGAAGGGTTGGACGGCGGTCAGCCGATGCGACGGACGGAGGACAGCGGCATGCTGCCGAGGCCCGCAAGGTTCAGGACCAGCCCGGTCGGCTCGATCGAGACGCTGTCGATGCGCGCGGCCATCCGCACGCCCAGCGCTTCGCTCGAGTCGCCGCTGCCGCTGCTGGCGCGGAAGGTGTAGGTGCCGGCGGGCAGCGCGTTGCCATCGCCGTCCTTGCCGTCCCAGGCGAACTGCACGGGCCCGGCACCGGCGGCTTCGACGCTGATCCGGCGCACGACCTGGCCGCCGGCCCCGACCACCTCCAGCTGGACCGGGCCGGAATGGATAGCGACGATCTCGCCGTTGGCGCCTACGCCTTCGGCCAGCTTCACCTTGTCCACTTCCACCAGCGCGTCGCGGCCGACCAGGCTGGCGGCGCGCAGCGACTGGTCGTTCTCCATCACGCTGGCCATGGCGGACATCGCCTGCTGCATGTTCTCGATGCCCTGCACCGTAGAGAACTGCGCCAGCTGGCCGAGGAACTCGTTGCCCTTGAGCGGGTTCAACGGGTCCTGGTTTTTCATCTGCTCGGTCATGAGGCGCAGGAAATCGGCCTGGCCCATGCCGTCGCTCTTGCTCTTGCTGGCAGTCGGGAAGGCGTACTGCGCATAGGCGCTGTCGCTGCTCGCCGAGGGATTCACGGTGCTCATGTTCAGCGGCCCATGTTGAGGGTGGCGACGGCCAATTCCTTGGCGCTGTTGAAGACCTCCACGTTGGCCTGGTAGCTGCGCGAGGCGGAGATCATGTCCACCATCTGCGCCACCGGATCCACGTCGGGGGCATAGACATAGCCCTGCGGATCGGCCAGCGGGTTGCCGGGGTCGTAGCGGCGGATCGGCGCGGCGTCGCTTTCGCGCACCTCCAGCACCTGCACCCCGGCCAGTGCCGGGTCCGCAGACACCGGTTCGGCGGAAAAGACCGGTTGCTTGGCGCGGTAGGCGCCCTCGGCGGTGCCTGCCACCGTATTGGCGTTGGCCAGATTGCTGGCTACGGTGCTCAGGCGCACCGACTGCGCCTGCATGGCGGAGCCGGCGACGTCGAAGATCGGCAGATTGCTCATGGCGCGTCCCCTTACTGGCCGGTGATGGCGGTGAGCATGGTTCTCACCTTGGATTCGACGAAGGCCATGGAGGCGCGGTATTCCAGCGCGGCCTGCGCGTAGGTGGCCTGCTCGCGCTGGGTGTCCACGGTATTGCCGTCCATGCTGGGCTGGACGCCGGGGCGTGCGTAGGTGGCCCCGCTGGCGGCAGCCTGCAGCGCATCGACGTTCTCGCGGGAAGCTGGCAACAACGCAGCCTGCAGGGCGGTATTGAAGTCGAGGTCTCGCGCCTGGAAGCCGGGGGTATCGGCATTGGCCAGGTTGGAGGCGAGCACCTGCAATCGCTGCTCGCGCAGCGCCAGTGCAGTGCCGTGGATGCCAAGGAAATCGCTCATGCGCCCCTCCGAAGGGGTTTGTCCGCATGAGTCAATGCAACGCGTGTGCCATCGCCGTAATCGGGGCGATGGCAGGCGTCAGTCCGTCAGAAGTTAATCATTCAAATACAATTACTTGAGAGACATTCATCAGGAAACAGCGGAAAGCCTGCTCGCGATCCGGTCTGCCAATTCCTGCTGCGAGTACTTGGGCACGAAGTCGTCCGCGCCCACCCGCTCGACCATTGCATGGTTGAACACGCCGGACAGCGAGGTGTGCAGGAGCACGTACAGGCCGCTCAAGGCGGGGTCGCGACGGATTTCCGACGTCAGCGTGTAGCCGTCCATCGCCGGCATCTCGATATCGGAGATCACCATGCCGTAGCGCTGCACCGGGTCCTGCCCGGAGGCGACCAGCTGCTTGAGGTGGTCCAGCGCCTGGCGGCCATCGGACAGCTGGGTGCAGCCCACCCCGAGCTGGTCGAGCACGTGGCGGATCTGGTTGCGCGCCACCCGGGAGTCGTCCACCACCAGCACCTCGCGGCTGCCGGCGTGGGCGATCGGGGCGATCTCGATCTTGCCGGCCGGCGGCGGCAGGGCTTCGGCCAGCACGCTTTCCACGTCCACCAGTTGGATCAGTTCGTCGTGGTAGCGGGTCACGCCGGTCAGGTAGTGCGGGTCGTTGCCCAGCTCCGGCGGCGGCTGCACATCCTCCACCGCGATGTTGACGATCCGGTCCACCGCCGACACCAGGAAGCCCTGCACGGTGCGGTTGAACTCGGTGACCACCAGATAATTGGCCGGCCCCTCGGCAGGCTGGCCGATGGCACTGGCCAGATCCAGCACCGGCACGCTGCGGCCACGGATGTCGGCGGCGCCGAGGAAGCCGGCCGGCAGCTGCGGCATGGTGAACAGCGCCGGGCGCGGCAGCACTTCCTGCACCTTGAATACGTTCACGCCAAAAAGCTGACGCCCTCCCAGCCTGAACAGCAGCAGGGCAAGGCGGTTGTGGCCGGCCAGGCGGATGCGTTGGTCGATGCGGTCGAGCAGTTGATTGCGTTGCATGACGCCGTTGTCGGCCCGGATCGTCCGGGCTTGAGTCCGGCACGCTTCTTGCGTCCCCTCCGGCGAATGCCGTGCTCACGAGAAACCCCGATGGATCGTCCCCGCAAGTTCCTGGCCTGCCTGCTGCTGGCGACCGCCCTGCCCGCAGCGACCGCCGCGGCGCAGGAGGCGCAACCGCTGCAGCCCATCCGCGACGCCGCGCTGGCGGCGCTGCAGGCGGATGCGACCACGCAGGCGATGGTCGCCCCGGGCCTGCGTCTGCCAGCCTGCCGGCAGCCCCTGGCGGCCACCGCCAGCAGCCCCACCGTGGCAGACGTGCGCTGCCCGGACAGCCCCGGTTGGCGGCTGTTCGTGCCGCTGCGCCAGGGCGCGCAGGCGCGCCCGGCGCGCGCGACTGAAGAAATCGCGGAAGCGGCCGTCATGGTCAAGCGTGGCGACCCGGTCGTGCTGCGTGCCAGTTTCGGCGGGACCGAAGTCCGGATGGGCGGCCGGGCGCTGGGGCAGGCCCGTGCGGGAGGCATCCTGAACGTCGAGAATGACAGCTCGCACCGGATCATCCGCGGCCGTCTGGCAGCTGACGGGTCGGTGGAGGTGGTCAATTGATGTTTTTTGCGATATTCCCCTAAAGTCGCACGTTGGCGTGCCGATACAGATTGCGAACCCTGACCGGAGTCACATTCCCATGACCACGAAAATCGAAGGCGGCCTGCCGGCGAAGCCCGTGGAGGCTTCGGTTGTCAGTGATTCCGGCCCGGTTCGCGCCGGCGGCGCGCGAGACGCGGCGGTCGTCGCGGCGCCGCCCGCGGACAGCCTGCGCCTGACCGGGGAAGCGGTGGGCCTGAAGGCGATGGCACGCGACCTTGCCACCCCCGCCAAGCTGGACATGGCGCGGATCAAGGAAATCCGCAGCGCCATCGACTCCGGCACCTACGAGATCCATCCGCAGGAAATCGCCACCCGGTTGCTGGCGCTGGAACGCGAGCTGCTGGGGTGAGCCTGGCCGTGCATCCGCTGGACGCGCTCGAGTCGGCCCTGCAGGCCGAACGTCGCGCCCTGCTGGAGCACGACGTGGATGCGCTGCTGCGCTCCACCCAGGCCAAGCTGGAGGCTCTGGCCGACGCCGAGCGCACCGCCGGCGCCGAGGACATGGCGCGGGTCTCTGAACTGCACGAACTCAACCGCGCCAACGCGGTGCTGCTTGCGCGCCGCCGCCGCGAGGTGGCGTGGACGCTGCGGCACCTCGGCCGCAGCGAGGCCAGCGGCGTCTACAACGGCGCCGGGTATGCCAGCGCGCAGACCCAATCCAGGTGGCTGGGGAGCGGATGAACATGGACGCCGCGCCGTCCCCCCTGTGGAGTGACGACGCCATCTGGGCTGCGAGCACGGTGCGGTTCCCCGTGCTGTTCCTTGACGGCAGCCGCAGGTTGCACGCCGCCAATCCGGCGGCCTCGGCGCTGGCGGAGAAGCTGGTGCCGGGCAGCGGTCCGGAATCGCTGGTGGCGATGATGTCCGATCAGGACTGGGCCGAAACGGTCCGGAGCGGGCATTGGCATGGCGCAGTGCGCCCGCCGGCGGCATCGCCGTTGGCCCTGGAGATCCATTGCGGCCACGCCCCGCACAGTGACCACTGCTTCATGGTGGTGCTGGACATCAGCGAACGCGATGAGCGACGGCGGCAGTACGAGGAGTTGCAGCGCACCGTCGACCGCCTGGCCAGCACCCAGGAGCAGTTGCTGCAGTCGGAGAAGATGGCCTCGATCGGCCAGCTTGCCGCCGGTGTCGCCCACGAAATCAACAACCCGATCGGCTACGTGGGCTCCAACCTCGGCACGCTGCAGGATTATTCGACGGCCCTGCTTGCGCTGGTACAGAAGTACCACGAGGCGCTGTTCTCGGAAGACCCGGTCGCGCGCCGCGAGGAGCTGTTGCAGGCGCGCCAGCGTCTGGACATCGACTACATCGTCGGCGACCTGCCGAACCTGCTGAAGGAATCACGCGAAGGCATCGAGCGCGTGACCAAGATCGTGCAGGACCTGAAGGACTTCTCGCGCGTTGGGCGCGATCAGCAGATGCAGCCGGCGGACCTGCTGCAGGGGCTCGACTCCACCCTCAACATCGTCTGGAACGACCTCAAGTACAAGATCCGGCTGGAAAAGCACTACGGCAGCCTGCCGCAAGTGGAATGCCTGGCGTCCGAAATCAACCAGGTGTTCCTGAACCTGCTGCTCAATGCCGGCCAGGCCATCGAACAGCGCGGCACCATCGAGCTGGCCAGCGGTTGCGACGGGCAGGAAGCCTGGATCAGCATCACCGACAGCGGCTGCGGCATCCCGCCGGAGGCCCTGCCGCACCTGTTCGACCCGTTCTTCACCACCAAGCCCATCGGTCGCGGCACCGGGCTGGGGCTGGCGATCTCCTACGGCATCGTCGCCAAGCACCATGGCCGCATCGACGTGTCCAGCCGGGTGGGGCAGGGCAGCACCTTCCGCGTGGTGCTGCCGATTCGCCAGCCGCGCGAAGAGGCGCCGGCGACGGACTGAGGTCAACCTGCCGCGCTAGTCGCGGTGGTGGCCGGCGTGCCGTTGTTCCACCAGCCGGAATGCCGCGCGCACATGCTCGCGCAGGTCGGCATCGTCCCAGGGCTTGATCAGGAAGCGGTAGGCCGCGTCCTGGTTGATCGCCTGGCTGATCGTCTCAAGGTCGGTATAACCGGACAGCGCCAGTCGCACGGTATCCGGATACAGGTCACGCACGCGGGCCAGGAACTCGGTGCCGCTCATGTCCGGCATGCGCTGGTCGGAAAGCACTACCTGCACGTCGTTCCTGGCCAGCAGGTCGAACGCCTCGCTGACGCTGCTCGCGGTCAGCAGGCGGTAGCCGTCGCGTCGCAGCAGCCGGACCAGCGAGCGCAACACGTTTTCCTCGTCGTCCAGCAGCAGCAGGGTGCGGGTAGGCTGCATCGCGGCGCTGTCCTGAAACACATGCGGCAGCAGGAAGCGCTGGCGCAGCAACTCGTCGATGTCGGTGCCGGGCAGGGGCGGGCTGAACAGGTAACCCTGGAAGAAGTCGCAATGGTTGCGGCGCAGGAAACCGAGTTCGGCATCGGTTTCCACGCCTTTCGCCACCAGCGTCATGCCCAGTTGGTGGCCCATCGCGATGATGCCGCGTACCAGCGCCGCGCTGCGTGGGTTGGTGGTGATATTGCGCAGGAAGCTGCGGTCGATCTTGAGCCGGTCCAGCGGGAACTGCGCCAGCGTGGCCAGGCTCAGCCCGCGCATGCCGAAATCGCCCAGGGTCAGCACCGCGCCCATGCCGCGCAGGCCTACGAGGTTGGCGGCTACGTGCGGTGCATCCAGTGTCAGGACCGATTCGGAAACCTCGAACTCGATCGCGGCGCCGGCCACGTCGTAACGGTGCAGCAGTTCGCCGATCAGGTCCAGGCATTCGGCGCGGCTCAACAGCACGCCTTCCAGTGGTACCGACGCGTTGAGGTAGTCGATGCCCATGCCGCGCCAGCGCTGCACCTGTCCGATCGCGGTTTCGATCGTCCACAGGCCCACCGCGCCCGCCAGGCCGGCGCGCTCCACCGCTGGCAGGATGCGGTTGGCGCGCAGCACGCCCTCCTGGGTGTTGTGCCAGCGCAGCAGTGAACTGCAGGCCACGATGCTGCCGTCCTGCGCGCTGACCACCGGCTGGTAGTACAGGCGGAACTCGCTCTGCGCGATGGCATCCACGAAGCGATGGCCCTGGTGCTCGCGGCCCGGGTCGTTCGCGGGGTCGGGCAGGGCATCGGGCACGTGGATGGCCTGTCCACCCGGCCCGCTGCGCTTGGCCCGGCGCATGGTCTGCTCGGCGGCCACCAGCAGTGCGGCGGCATCGTGCGCATGGTCGGGATAGAGCGCGATGCCGATCGACAGCGTCACATCCAGCACGAACGGCTGCACTTGCACCGGCGCGTCGAAGGCCTCGCGCAGCCGCTCGGCCAGGGTTTCGCCGTCGCTCTCGCCTTCGCGGTAGGCAATGGCGGCGACGAACTCCTCGCTGCCCAGGCGCCACAGCCACGCGTCGTCTGGCACTGCGTGCACCAGTCGGCGGGCCACCACCCGCAACGCCTGCTCGACGATGTTCTCCCCCAGCGTGGCGTTGATCGCGCCGATGCCATCGACGTCGATGTGGAGCAGGGCGAGCTTGCGGTTGATGCCGTCCACGCCGGCGAGCACCGAGTTCAGGCTGGGGCCGCTGGCGCCGAGGCGATAGATCTCGGACTGCCTGGACCCGGCCCCCATCGTTCCTTCGGCCAAGGGCAGGGTGCTCACAGCCAGAGCGCCTCGAGGTTGCCCAGGCCCCATTGCTCCGGGCTTTCCGGGGAAACGATGCTGTCCCGGCAATCGCCAGCCGCCAGGTCGATGGTCTGCGGCAGGATCTTCTCGCGCGAGCGGATCGAGTAGAAGGCGCGCACCGTCGGCTTGAGCAACGACTCGACGCCGGGCTCGAGGATCACCGCCAGGCGCTCTGAGGCAAGCCTGACCAGCGATCCGACCGGATAGATGCCCACCGACTTCACGAAGGCGTTGAAGACCCGGGTGTCGAAGTGTCCGTCCCAGCGCGCCATCTCGCGCATCGCCATCGCCGGATCCCACGGGCGCTTGTACGGGCGCACCGAAGTCACTGCGTCATAGACATCGCATACCGCACCCATCCGCGCCAGCAGCGAGATCTCGTCTTCCCGCAGGCCGTGCGGATAGCCGCGGCCGTCCATGCGTTCGTGGTGGTGCAGGACGATGTCGACCACGTCCGCTTCGCAGCCGCCGTCCTGCAGCGCCTGCGCGCCCGCGCCGGAGTGCTGCTTCATGACCTCGAACTCCTCGTCGGTCAGGCGCCCCGGCTTGTTGAGGATCTCCAGCGGCATGAACGCCTTGCCAAGGTCGTGCATCAGCCCGCCGATCCCGGCGATGCGCACCAGCCGTTCGTCCAGCTTCAACTGGCGGGCCAGTGCCAGCATCAGCGCGGAGACCGCCACCGAATGCAGGTAGCTGTAGTCGTCGTGGGTCTTCAGGCGAGCCACGCTGATCAGCGCGGCGGGGTTGCGCCAGACCGAAGCGGCGATCTCATCGACCAGTGGCAGCACGGATTCCTGGCTGACCGTCTTGCCGAGCCGCAGCTCGGCGAACATTTCCTCCACCTGCGCCTTGCCGGCGAGGCAGATGTCGCGCGCGCGCGCCAGTTCCGCCTCCAGCGGGACATCCGCGGCCGTTGCCCGCGCACGCAAGGCGGCAGTAGCTGGCGCGGATGATGCCCCGGTCTCCGGCAGGTCCGGTCGGCCCGTGCCGGCATCCGTCGCATTCGCGTAGGGAGCCTCCCCGATCGCCTCCACGTCCTGCAGCGGATCGCCCCGGGATTCATCGATCCAGACACTGTCGATGCCGGCCTCGACAATGCGGCGCACGTCTTCCGGATTCACCAGCAGGAAACTGTTGCGCAGGAACGGATGACTGAGCCAGGAGCCCCCGATCTTGTGCAGATACATGCCGGTGCGCAGGCTCGCGGCCGGAATGCGCCGGATGGAGGACATCGTGACTTTTCTCGCCCCTGATTGTGCAGAAGCGAGTCTATAGCGAGCGCGCCGGCGACGGAACGCCGCCGGTGCATGATTGGCGTCGATGGACGCGACGTTACTGGCTCAGCTGCTGCCTGCTGCCTGCGTCGAATGCCCCGCCGTGCGAGCGTCGGGCTTTGCAAGCGTCGCGTGCGTCCAGTCCAGGAAGTCGCGCGCCATCGCATCGCTGATGCCATGGCCGCCCGGATACAGGCGCAGCGCGTGCGCCACCTCGAGCCTCCGCAACAGCGCGTCGGCCCGCTCTGCCCAGTCGACCGGCAGCTTCATGTCGTCGCGGCCGTGGGCGATCAGGGCTTGCACGCGGGCGAGCTGTTCGCGTGGCGCCAGCAGCGGCTCGAGTTCGGGCAGGATGCGCCCCGAGAGCACCGCGAATCCCGCCACCGACGCGGGCGCGGTCAGCCCGACGCTGGCGCTGAGGATGCCGCCCTGACTGAAACCGGCAATCAGCGTGCGTGCCGGGGCGATACCGTGCGCAGCCTGCAGTTGGGCGATGAAGCGGACCAGCGACTGCCGGCTTGCTTCCGCTTCTTCGGCGACGATCTGCGGCCCCGCGGGCGTGAACGCCACCCGGAACCAGGCGTGCTGGGCGTCGCCCAGGGTGAGCGGGCCGCGCGGCAGCACCACCAGCACATCGGGCGCAATGCCGGCGGCAAGGCCGGTAAGGTTGGTTTCGTTGCCGCCCACGCCGTGCAGCAGGAGCAGCAGCGAGGTGGGCTGGACGGGTGCCGGATTGCGAACACGATAGGCCAGCGCGAACGCCGGATCCTCCGCCAGCATGGACAGATCGCTCATGCAGGCTCCTGCCGCAAGGCCGACTCTGGCAAGCCGAACCCGAACGAATCCATCGAGAGGACACCGTAGGTCATGCCGCCTTCGATCAGGCTTGCGCGCTCGTCCACACGGCTGGCGCCCAGCGCCACCAGCAGCGGCAAATAGTGTTCATCGCTCGGATGCGCGCGCAGCGCATGCGGTGCGCGTTCGCGGTAGTGCACCAGCGCATCGGTGTCGCCGCGGCGCAGGGCGTCGGCCACCCAGTCGGCGAAGGCCTGTGCATATTCCGGGTCGCGGATGTGGCTGCGGAACTCGAACAGGTTGTGGGTGAGGCTGCCGGAGCCCACCACCGCCACCCCGCGCTCACGCAGCGGCGCCAGCGCCTGCCCCAGCCGCAGCGCGCCGGCGGCATCGAGGTCATGCGGCATCGAGACCTGCAGCACAGGCACGTCGGCCTCCGGCTTCAGATAGCGCATCGGTACCCACGCACCGTGGTCAAGGCCGCGGCCGGCATCGGTGGTGGCGTCGAAGCCGGCGTCGGCCAGAATGCGGGCGATGTCTGCAGCCAGGTCCGGCGCGCCCGCCGGCGTGTAGTGCAGCGCATACAGCGGGGCAGGGAAGCCACCGAAATCATGGATGGTCGCGGGGGCGGTGGTGGCAGCCACGCGGACGCCCTGCGTCTGCCAGTGGGGCGAGACCACCACCACCGCTTCAAGACCGACCAGCGTGCGGCCGATCACCTGCAGCGCAGGGCCGAGCAGGCCGGGTTCAAGCGCCCACATCGGCGAACCGTGGGAAATGAAAAACGAGGGGGCAAGGTGCATGGCGATTCCCGTAGGCAAGGCTGCGGGCACGCTTGGCGCCCGCAGCGGGATGGGTCACAGGTCAGGAGGTCGCCAGCACGGCGGCCGGGGTGGCGCGGCGGCGGGCCCACAACGCATCCAGACTGAGCGCGCCAGCGCCATTGGCGGCCAGCATCAGGAAGCCGCCGGCCATGGCCACGTTCTTCCAGAACATGATGGCTTGGGTGGCATCGCCGAGGTTGCCGTGGAACAGCGCCGCCGAGGCCAGCGAGAAGGCGGCAAGTGCGAGTGCGATGGCGCGGGTGAATCCGCCGGCGAGGATGGCAAGACCCCCGCCCAGTTCCAGTGCGATCACCAGCGGCAGCAGCGAACCGGGCACGCCCATCGCCTCCATGTACTGCTGGGTGGCGGCGTAGCCGGCGATCTTGCCCCAGCCGGAAATGATGAAGATCAGCGACAGGCCAAGGCGGCCGAGCAGCGAGAAGGTGGCGTTCATGACGGGACTCCGTGATGTGTTGTGGGTCGTGGGGAAGGCGCGGATCAGCCGCGGCTGATCCATGCGGGAGCGATGGCGGTGCCCTGGCCGGCGCCGTAGCCGAAATAGATGTTCAGGCCGGCCAGCGGTTCGAGATAGCGCGCGTTCTTCAGCGGGCCGGCATCGACTGGACGGAAGCCGGTGCTTTCGATCAGCGCCTGCGCGGTGCCCTTGGCACGTTCGGAATCGCCGGCGTAGAAGGCGCTGCCGACCTGGCCGCCGGCAAACGCCGGGCCATCGGCCACCACCCGTGCGAACAGGGTGTTGAACGCCTTGGCGACCTCGGCGGTGGGGAACGCGTTGGCGATTTCCTCGGCGGCGGACGTGGTATGGCCAAGGGTCAGGCCCATGTAGTCGGGGGTGAGCGGATTGGTGGCATCGATCACCACCTTGCCGTCCACCGGGCCAGCTGCCTGCAGCGCCGCCACGGCCTGTTCAAACGGCGTGGCGACGACGATCACGTCGCTGGCGGCGGCGCTGCCGACCGCGGCGACGCCGGTAGTGCCGGGAATGCCCGCGGCAACGGCCTGGGCCTTCTCCAGCGAAGTGGCGGCGATGCGCACGGCGTGGCCGGCACGGCTGAACTGGCGGGCGAGGGCGGAGCCCATGTTGCCGGCACCGAGGATGAGGATGTTCATGGCGTGGTTCCTTGTGGGTTACCCGGGACTGGGTACGGGGACCACTTTATTGATGTGTTTATTAGTGATAAATATGAGTTTAGTTGACTGATAGTCAATTTAATTGCAACAATCGAGCATGCTCAATCTCCAGCAGCTCACCAGTTTCGTCACCGTGGTCAATGCCGGCAGCTTCGTGGCCGCGGCCGATGCGCTGGGGCTGTCGAAGGCCGCGGTGTCCCGCCAAGTCGGGGACCTGGAGGCGCAGCTAGACGTGCGCCTGCTCCATCGCACCACCCGCCGGCTGTCCCTGACCGAAGCGGGCCGTCGCTTCCACGCCCGCGCCACCGAACTCCTCGCCGCGGCTGGCGAGCTTGAATCGGAGACCAGCGCTGGCAGCGGCGAGGCCAGCGGCGTGCTGCGGGTCAACGCGCCGCTGACCTTCGGCAACCTGCACCTGGCGCCGCTTTGGCCCGGCTTCCTCGCGGCCAACCCGAAGCTGGCGCTGGACATCACCCTGAACGACCGCGTGGTGGACCTGGTGGAAGAGGGTTACGACGTCGCGGTCCGCATCACCAACCTCGCCAGCTCGCAGCTGGTCAGCCGTCGCCTGGCGACCACCCGCATCGTGGCCTGCGCATCACCCGCGTACATCGCCAGCCACGGCATGCCGGCGCACCCGCACGACCTCGCGCACCACCAGGTATTTTCGTATGCCTACTGGAGTGGCGGCGACGACTGGGCGTTCACCGGCCCCGATGGCGAAGCGCACGTCCGAGTGACCCCGCGCATGCACACCAACAGCGGCGACACCTGCCGGATCGCCGCGCTGCAGGGGCAAGGCATGGTCCTGCAGCCGGATTTCCTGATAGGCGATGACTTGCGTCGTGGCGACCTGGTCGAGGTAATGCCGGATTGGCATTCCATCGAACTGGGCATCCATGCCGTCTACGCCTCGCGCAAGCAGCTTCCGATGAAGACCCGGCGCTTGATCGATCATCTGGCGGAGGCCTTCGCCACGCCGTCATGGCGCCAATGAGCCTCATTCATAACTTCGCATAATGCATACAGGGCCGTATGGTTCCCGCGCAGGGCACCACGGCAA
>ERZ778017.2402-NODE-2402-length-15265-cov-6.144379_pt1 | contig 15265 bp, 8 predicted proteins | sample MGYA00375747_ERZ778017 | MGnify/ENA primary metagenome ERZ778017 (study PRJEB29350, sample SAMN05509838) | bioreactor metagenome | biome: bioreactor; material: wastewater | place: South Africa: University of Cape Town | collected 2014-03-17 ...
GAACTTATTTATTGATTCTTGGCCATATTATTGCTTTAGTTCCGAGGGTATACGACTGAAGCTAGTGATACCATTACCGAACTGGTTGCCATCATACTCAGAACCAAGTGATCATAAAGGTGCCGAACTTTTCATCCTGTTGCAATATTTGCCTCATTTTCCTCATTCTCGAGCTTGTTTTGTATCTGACTTCTCCAGTGAAGTGACCAAATCACCTAGCCCGGGCTCTAATCTGTAGATGCAATGAGTCTGCATAACAGTCCCCATCTATTGAGCAAACGAACCCCGAATTCCATAGACTCCAATGGTAATAATGGAACGTCACAATCGAACCTAAAATCGTCGTCAAGTTCTACCTCGTTCTCAAACTTGGCTAAAGTTGGGTATAATAATGTCAACAATGACCAAAACTCAGATGGTTCGATCGACAACTCAAAAACGGTTTGTGATATTCAAGCGTCTAACGCAAAACAGTTGCTAAATACTTACATTTATGACTTTTTGTTGAAGTCTAGGTTACCTAATACTGCTAAACTCTTTGTCAACGAGGCAGAAATCCCCATTAATAACGACGTTGGTAATCTCCAATCACCAGGGAACACTCACCACAACTCATCGCAACCAAATACTCCTAGCAATCAGTTATTACTCGAGAACAATTTGCCGAAATTGTCGATTTCTATGGATTCTCCACAAGGGTTTTTATATGAATGGTGGCAGATATTCTGGGATGTTTTTAATGCGAAAAACTTGAATCCTGACGGGCCATTGAGCCAACAAAACAAGTCTTTGGCAATGCAGTATTTCCAAATGAAACAAAGACAACAACAAGAGGTGCCTGGATCCCAGCCAAACATGGGTAATTTCCAGCAATTTTTCCCCAATCAAAACCAAGTTCAATTCTCAATGCAACAACAGCAAATTCAACCCCATAATCCGCAGCAAATCCAACCACAATTTCAACCAAATGCTCATCCACCACAAAATCCTCAACAAATTGGCCAACCACAACAACACCCGTCACAACAGGGGCCAATGAACGTTCCTCCTACTCCCACAGGTCCGGGACCGTTTAATATACCACCTGGTTTAGATCCTCAGCAGCAACAACGGTATGTAATGCAAATGATCATGAAACAACAGCAACAACAACAGCAGCAAGGTGGACCAGGTCAACAACCAATTCCTCAGCACGTACAGGGTATGGGTGGAGATTCACAGATGCAAATGAATATGACAATCGGAAATAACATGAACGTGCAACAGCAGATGTTTTTCAACCAACAAAACTCACAACAACAACCGCAACAGCGGGTTCAACAGCAAATGAATAATTTGAGGCAGCAAGCTGCAGTTCAAGCTCAGCAAGCACAGCAGGCACAAGCACAAAATCAACTTCTGCAACAACCACATTCACAACACCAATCTCCTGCTGCCGGAATCATGCAACCTGGCCAGATTGGTCCAGTAGCATCTGGGGTGCAAGTTAAGTCTAATGACGGATCAGCCAATAATTCACCAGCAACAGTACAACGGATGAACCAAGCTAACCAATTCAACCAGCCTGTTGGGGTGAATAGTGGCCAACAGCAGTTTCCACAGCAAGTTGGTGTCATGCCCAACCAAGGCTTTAACAATATGAGAGGTGCTGGTGCCAATGCAAACGCAAATTCAAACCAAACTAGTCCAGTTGTGTATAATGGAGTTCCCAAAGATGGAAATAAAAACATGAATGCGTTGCAAGACTACCAAATGCAGTTGATGCTTTTGGAAAAGCAGAACAAGAAACGGTTGGATATTGCGAGAAACAACGGAAATCCTGATGCAAATCTTGGATTTGGGGGAATGCCACCTAACCATGGTCAACAGCCTATAGGTAATCAGCAACTCCAACCACACCAAGTTCCTAATGCCACTGGTATGGGTCAATCTCCACAAAACCCTCAGAAACCATCTCCGAATACTGCCAATAACTCACCTCATATTACCAACAAACCATCACCATCACTTGGTGGAAAAAAGAAGAAGGAGCAAGTTTCTAAGAGGAGTAGAAAATCTAGTGTTGCAGGTGCACCTGTTTCTGCAAGTCAGAATGGTGCCCAAACTGTAAATACTCCAAGTCTACTAAAGAAGGATTACACTACTCCATTGACCCCAGCTTCTGAGCCATCAGCAGATGTCAATAAGAGAAAACGGAAGAACTCAGTAGCTGCAGAGTCACCAAAGAAACACGCCAATAGTGCTGGAAAGCTCAAGGCTGGTGGTCAAGGTACCAAGATAGATAAGCCTATATCTGAGAACCCAGAAACCAAAGAGGAAACATTGGCACCATCATTTAATGAACCTATATCCAAAGATCAAATTTTCAATGTGGACATTTTGGGGAACGGTGGAACCGATACACAGAATTATTTCGGAAATACAACGGGTGACATCGATTTTGACTTCAATCAATTCTTGGACGGTAATACTGACGCGACTTTGGGCGACAGTATCAATGGATTCAATTGGGGTAATGTTGATGCCGTTGAAAATGGAGAGTAAAAATACAATTCTTGTGGAAATCTTTAATAATTTTCTCCTTATTCATTTCATATGACACTATAGTTTGTCCAATATTTCAATGTTACGATACATCACGTTGGCAATCAACATTCGGTCTGGGTTTGTTTCGTTATATATTTACAACTACTTTTTCAATTATATAATATTGTATTATATTGTAATATACAGATGACATGAGCTTAATGTATGGACGATGCAAAGTCGAACATTGTGCGTTCTTTCTTTATCTTCTTTGGAATTGTGCTTAAGTACTGCCACTCACACATTCTTCTTTTCCTTATCTTCTTGGTGAAACCACACTTTCGAGTTGGCCCATACTCCTACCAAAACCAGGAAAAGGATAGTCACCAACGTGATCGAACTGAGTGGTGTTGATGGGAAAACGTTCCAGCACAATTCGTGGACTATCCATACCCCAAAACATAAAAGATAGTTCCAGTTTGTCATGAACAACAAGAATGGAAGTTGCCAACAGTACCATGCCAAAAATTGGTAATGTAATGATCTAGAAAACAATACCCCAATGACATTGCTAGTAGCAAGAATTAAGAAGATAATTCTTGGGCCAACAGTTGGATCCAAAATAAGATTGTTTTGTGCAACGGTTGTGTAAGGCTTAAATCCATCTATGACCAACTGGAAAATCGACTTTCCAATTACTCTTTTAGACAAGTATCTGGTAAAGATAAATACCATTAAAACGACAACATGCAATGCTAAAAGCAAGTGGGCGAAATTGTCAGAAAGAAATGTGGTTTCGTCAACAAATCTCCAGTTGACGGTCCATTCGTAAAGGAACTTTCTCGAGAAGTTGAATGCATTATTAATATAGTTCCATCTGATGGTACTAGCACCTTCATCGTGGAAGAAAGGAAGCAAGAACTTCCATCCCATCATCACCTGAATAAACGGAATAACCGCCAATACAACAAGGAACTTCAACAAATTCTCCTCCACGAGAAAGTACGATACAATAACAAACCCTGGCAAGTACAAAAGGGCATTCATTTTGATGGAGATGGCCACACTAAACACATCACCTGCCACCACCGTCAAAAGAAACGACGCTAAATTACTCACAGCGTGCCAGTAGCTTGCTTGCTGTAACAACAAGCACACGGCCACCATGCATATGGTAGTAAAACAGTCATTAAAGAGTCTTAGCACGTAAATAGAAAATAGTCTTTTACTCAATACCAAAAGGTACAATGGCCATGGAGGCATATTTTCCACCATTCCGTAACAGCACGCCGCTAACAAGTTGGTGGCAGCAAACACATAGCCGAACATCAATTGTGCTACTGGGATATCAGTACCATCGTTTGTCAAGTAATTTATGGCCTGGTATATTTGAACAAAACCACCAGGATAGACAATAGGGCCAGAATCTCCTTCGATGTAATTGTAATCAATCACACCTTGGTTAACAAGTCTGATCTGTTGCATGTATGTCGAGAAATCGATCTCGGTGTACGGAACCAACGACACGATGATCTTTGCCAATATCGATGTAGCTACTATTATGATGGGTGCAATGATGCGGAAAACAAATGGATCGTGGATCAACGCCCATATCCCGTGGCGAATATCGGCAACCACGTTGGCTAAGGTAAACTCAGGTAACTCGGCTGGAGCTGTCGCTGGCTCGCGACTGGGAGTTTCTGCCATTTGGTGGTGAGGTCTGGTTTATGTTGAATAGATAGTGAAATAATGAATTTTTCATTTTTGTGCGATTTACGTGATTTTCTATGCGATGTCTATATTAGTCTATACCGTAAGATTTTGTATGGCGTGTGTGGTTGTTTGGTACATCAGATTGTACAGCTGGGTACGAGCTATACAATTGTGGATTTGCGAGATTTTTTCTTGAAAATCCGGTTCACGTCCCTCTTTCTTCTCTTGCACTCTCTCGAGATCTCACCTCTCATGCTCCAGAACCATTTTTCGTAGTCGGTTTCTCGGTCTTGCTCCAGGGCATTAGCAGCAAGTGATTCGTCCTGCTCACCAGGCAATTTCACATTGTCCTGGGCTATCTTGCTCAATTGTGTTTGCGTCTGTAAGAAATGAGAATCCGCATGGTACCAGAACAATCCGAATTTCGCAGCCTGTTGCTTGATGAATTCTTCTTCTTGTTGCTTCTTGATTTGCTGTAACAAATCCTCTTGTTGCTTGGTGTCCACGACTTTTTCTTCGTCGATATCTTCGTCGTCTTCCGAAAGTGCCAACTTGAACCCACCCTTGTCGCCGTCGTTGGGGTTGAATAATGTTCTTAATGTCTCAGTATCGTTCAAAACCGCCGTTTGAGGCATGCTACCAAATGTAGGCATAAACTCATCGTCTATATCTTCGTCTTGTGCACCTTCAGCCTTTGTAGTCGGGTCCTCTTTAGTTGTCACAACTTCAAACTCGTGTTCAGCATCGTATTTATGTTTAATGGCTTCAGTAGTGTACTGCTGGCCCAACTCGTCAAGGTCGATTTCGTTTCCTTCGTCGTCTTCGTCAAAGTAAACTTCTTGCTGTGGTTTCTCAACAGACGACTTGTACGTTTCAATAATCGTGTTTGCTTGGTTAAGATCTTCCATTTCAAAGTCGTCCTCATTATCGGAGTCTAATCCTCCTTGAATTTCGTAGTCATACCTCACGACTTTTCTTCTACCTTTTGAATCATACAAAATGTCTTCCTTATCAATTCCAAGAGGATCGTCTTCGACTTCAACCGGTTTGTCAAAATCAAATTTGGAAAACATTGCTGCTAATACTGCTTTGTTCTTTGCATTTTCTTGAGAAAGCAGTTGGTTTTCGTCGTCAGTAGATTCTTCATTATCGTGGGCAATATCTTGTCCATAAGAAGTAGCTCCATCTCCCGTAATTCCACATTTTTCATGCATAAGTTTTCGAGTATTTGTATTTGTGTCAATTATATGGTTATCGCCTGATCTCCATACTCCATTGACAAATTTGTAAGTCAAATCGTTCAACGATTTGTTTCTTTCAAAACCCCATAATTTTGTCTTGTAGCATTTTGAAAACTTCAACTCTCCATTGATCAATATCCTCATGGTTTGTTGCCTCTTAATAAAGTGTTCTGGAGCCCGTGGAGTTTTTCTGTGTCTTCCTTTGATCACTTCAGACCCTCCTGAAATTTTGGAATATTGTTGACTACTAGGATCTCTTTTGCTGGGGTTAGTCCACGATGCGTACGATTTCGTTCCAGCTAGCAGATGGGTAGGTGGTTTGTTCTTAGTGTTTGCTGAAATGTTGTTGTAGGTGTGACTAGATATATGGTACCCATAGCCAGTATTGTTTGAGTTCACACATGACGATGCAAGCAAATTATTGGTGACAGCATTAACTTTTAAAGGCGTAGAAGCCTCCTTTATCCTTTTTTCTCTAGCTTCAGCTATACGGTTTCTCATTTCTCTTTCTGATTTAGCTGAATCTACTCGTTTATGATCTTTTTCCCAGGCTGCTTTCCAATCGGACTTTGCTCGAGCAACAGTTAACTTTCGACCCATGAACTGAACTCCATTTAGGGCTCCTTTTAGTTTTTCGAACTGGGCATCACTCAAATCCATGGTGACATACCCAAAGTAGAAGTCTTGTAATGGTTTGGTGTGAATAGTGAGATCTGATGTAATGGTCCCATACTTGGTCAAACGGGCCGATAAAGTTGATTTTTTTTCGGCCAAATTGGAAGAAATATTCCCAATGTGAAGTCTAGTCGACTTGGTCTCATCAGACATGGTGGAAATTCCGACTTCTCACGGTGTTCTTGTATTGAAGGATTAATTTTGTAAAGTGCGAGATGCTCATCTCAGAAAAATCACTATAAACTATACACACCACCCCACTGTTTTCAAATACAGCGATACAATGGCACAAAATACCATCGATAACGATATAAGGACGGCATGGGACCGATTATACGAGTCGTATTGTCAAGGATCCTCTTTTTCAGAAAGCAAAACTGACTCCGTTCTGTGTTTTAACATTTCTGAAGAAATACCCTTGTTAACAACACTAATAGATAACGAAGCCAACAAACCACAATTGGAGCACGAGTTGAAACAAGTGATTATGAAATATTACTGGCACGGGTACTATAATGGCATCTATAACTCGAAACAAGCAGAAAACCACGAAGAAGAGCCAAGGTGAATGTGCTTATAATGACACTACTTTGTTTATATATACATGGTAGATGGTCTTAAAATACACAGAATATGAGTTGGATGCTGACATTTACTCGGCTAGTGGTACATACTAAATCCCTGTGCTGACACGGACGACCAGGACCGAATTTTGGCTACTTGTTTCACGACTGTGCATGTGTTTTTGATAACGGTTTCCTGGCGAACATCTACAATACAAACATGCTATGGTGTGATCTTAGATTGAACAAAACCTTCTATACAAGTGCTGCGAACACCATGAGGTCGCATAAATCAATTGAAACATTATAGTAACCATTTCTAGGTATTAGTTTAGGTGGCCCTCCACAAGTCAGTCAAACCTAAGATACTGGTGATGGTACCAGCTAAACCAATGTCACCTTCAGTGAAGTGTAAGTAACCCAACAAGTTCAAAGCAATGAACATGTCTAACAAGTCCCAGATCAACTTTCTCTTAGCAGAGTACAATTTGGCGTTGACAGCGTCGATGTCGACCTTTTCGTCACCGGTCTTGTTGACGGAGGCCTTGTATTGTCTGTAGCTGTAGATGTTTTGGAGACCGTTGACGACACCGGCAATCAAACCAAGCAACCAGAATCTGGTGGCATTGGTACCAACGGTAGGGAACTTGGTCTTGTTGATCAAACCCATCATCTTGAACCAGGAAACAGAATCAAGAACCAAGTATCCTGATAACGCAAGGTTTCTGATGATGTTGGCCCATCTAAACTGGATGTTTTTGTTATCGTACAATTTACCAGCTGCTTCCAAGTGGTTCAAAGGTTTCAAGAATCTCATACCTTTTCTGATGAAGGTGGCATGAGCTTTCAAGTCGACAAAGGTTTGCACGGCTTCTTTACTGTAACCTTGTCTTTGTAAGTAGTAGGCCAAAAATCTCGAGAGATAGGCAACTAATCTGAAGGATTTTTCTCTCTTTGGAGTTGAGTCCAAGAATTTGGTCAACTTGGTGTAAGTAGGGTGGTAAATGATACAATCGGCGACCATGTTTGCTAAAGAATAATAAAATCAATTATGAATTTGATGGTAAAATATCATACTTATGATTGGCATCTGGGGTACCGAGGATGGGCCTCGGTGCAGGCGTGGGCCTGTTGTCCGGTCCTGTACCACCGTTGGCGGTAGTGGGTGGTGGTGGGGACTGCCCCACGACGGCACTTTGAGAGATCTTGGGGCACAAATTCTCTAGGGGGCACAATATTCTGGGACTGGCACCATAGTCATATGTGGTGGAGGCGGTGGTTGTATTGGTTTTGGTGTTGCTTTAGTGTTTTGTTTGTTCCATTTGCTGTGGTATTTGACAATTACATGTGATCGGGTCAGGGGAACCCTTCTGGTGGTAGCGCCGCGGGGTTTCTGTGGGATCCTATTAATACAGTGTGTTAGACGGTAACTGTCGTTGGGGACGCTGACGAAAGGTAAAACAATGTGCTGCGTAATGGTATGTTTGTGTTCGTGTACACCTTTTCGTGTGTTCTTAGCTGGTGATGTTTGTTTAAGACTAATGTTTACCTGAGAGCCAAGTGCAGTATGGTGTATATACTAGCGGTTACCGGAATTAGCCAGATGCGTATCCACAATAGTACCATTGTACGACAACGGTTGCAATGCGGCAACTACTCCGTATTCTTGGAACAGGTCGTCCCGGAGCGGTCAACTGGTTTAGGGTGATGTTTCTGAAGTGCAACTGTGCAAATCAGTTGCGGTTCCTGGCACTTTTGCTGGCGTCGGTACCATAATGAGTGGGTTGACGTGCTGTGTGATGGAGTTACTGTATAAAATATATGTCAGTTCTGTATATGAAAATCGATACGAGCTGTCGGTACAGATGCCGAATTGGTTCGGTTGCAACAGTGGGTGAACCACTAGAAAGTTGTGTTACTGGGTGTTACTGGGTGTTCTTGTGGATATTCTATATGGCTGTTGAACTTGGAAAATAAACAGTTTAGGTGGGGTTCAAGACACATTTAAATGTAGACTCCATTGAAGGTCTATCCATAGACCATCACTTTTTGACAGGATACGTCAAACCAAACCATGCCGAATCAGAACTGTAGACGCAGAAAACCGTGTCCGATTCAACCTTTGATAAACAGAGTCTTGTCAAATTTGGTCAAACAGGCCCTTTTTGGCGGCATCTTTTAGTGTGTCCATTTATTGTATCACGCTGTATCCCCACTTTGATGCATTTTGCACCCACACCAAAACTTGATTGATGCTTATATATACGATATCAACGATACATTCACAGCCAGCACCTTCTTTCCACCCGACTTCACTTGCACGGTCTCATAGTTTTCCTTGCTTTTCGGAAGTGCGTTGCGGGTGCATTTGGTTGCATGTCAAATGGCAAGATAGTGCCCCACTATGCAACCAACCATGTCAAATCCCCCAAATGAGAACAATGGAACCTCGTTTACTATGCTAGTTGCCCTCATTTTCTTTGTCCACACTATTCACTACATAGTGCGTATTGTTCACTTTTCATTTCTTTTATTTGTGAATTTTACCCCATTTGGACCCATGTCTAGAACTGGCTCCATTTTGACATACTCCACTTACTAATGCGCTAGTTCCATTTATTAAATTGTGATATGTACATGCTCTATCTATTCCCGCTATTTACTCTACGTCATCGGTAGTCTTGGTATCCTTTCTCGGTTTTTTCGTCGCAGCTTTCTTTTTGGCTTGCTCCTTCTCTTCAATTGTGACAATCTTGTTTCTGTAAAACGTTTTGCCCTCCCGATTCAACTTGATGAGCTCCTGCCTCACGGCCTCCTTCTCTGACATTGTGAGATTCCCCCACTCTTCAAACACCTTCGCCTTAGCCTCTCTCTTGGGTAAATCATAATATTTATCATGATTGATATGGAGGTAGTAATGCATCGTCAGAAGAAGGTTGGGTTCCTTACGGTCTTCACATACGGAACGAAACTTCACACCTACTAGCTTGTTTGACCGTTTCACCACCCGGACAACAGACAACTTATCCAGCTGATTGTTGTTGGTCAACCACTCATCAATGTAAAGTTGTAGCTGAAAACTATCTCCCTGCGGCACCGGCTCCTTTCCACGCAAAAACTTGGTTAAATCGCTCATTCTTTCTCGCTCAAATAATCCCACCGGTATCACCCCCCACCCATAAGCCGTATGCACCGCCTCGAAGTGATTGGGATTCTTTTTGCATTGCTCCAAAACCCCCGATGACTTTGATGTCGACCTCGCGGCAGCAGCTATCCCGTCAACCAAAATCGCATGGTTGACAGATGATGGCATCCGTGACACGCAGGTTACACTCTTCGTACTGGCATGTCGTACCGTGACTATCCGATTCATATTATACGAGGAAATACTGGTTTGTGTAGTACCACCGTTAATTGGTAGACGTAAAAAAGAATTTCAATAGTGGTTTTTCCCTCACAACGATTAATTTGTATATATAATATCCTATTCTTTTGTATTAGTTTTGATATCTTCATTATATATTAGGTACTTGGTCATTAATAACTCGGAGTATTTGTCGGGTATTGTCGTCGACTATCGTTTATGAATGCTTGTACCTAACTCTCCACTATTCCCGGAAAGTCTGTTGACGTTGTCCCCAGCGGTGACGGCAAATAATGGTACCATCGATCCAACGTTGATCCCTAACTTGCCCTCCAAGCCGTTGGCACAATCGGGTTCCATCCAAGTATACATTATTCCCGCCGAGAAGAACTTGTTTGTACAAGGTTTCGAGCCTCATGAGTACGAATCGCAACCTCCGACTCTTTTGAGGGGAGTACTTGTCGTTCGTATCTTGAAGCCCTGTAAAGTTAAATCGATCCGGCTATCCTTTAAGGGGATCCAGAAAACTGACTGGCCCGAAGGTATCCCTCCTAAGAAGACGGTGTTTTTTGAGTCTAACGATACTGTGAGCCACACCTGGCCATTCTACCAATGTGGCCAATCTGCTACGAATAACGGGGCCGACTTTTATCGGGACTTGGACAACAAACATGGTACAACAAATCCTGATTTGGAGTTGCATCCGACAAACTCACTTTCGCCAACGTCAAGTCTTTCTGAAAATACTACCACCCCCAACTCATCCAAATTTTTCACCAGAAGTCTTTCGCCGGCTTTTTTGAGAAGAGCAGTTTCCCCGTCGATTACGGATAATCATTTGTCGCCAGAGTCCGACCAAGGATTATTTACTGTTGGTGACTACATCTACAATTTCGAGCATCCGTTACGTCCTTCCATTCCGGAAACATGTTCGGTGACATTTGGGACGGTTTATTACTACTTGGAAGTAAACATTGTAAGAATTGGTACGTTCAAATCAAACATATCTGCGAGGTTACCAGTGGAAATTATCAGAACTCCATCTATTTTCAGTATGGAAGAGAATGAACCTATTGTCATTACCCGTGATTGGGAAGATCAATTACGATATGATATTGTTGTTGGAGGAAAAAGTGTGGTTTTAGATTCCTATCTCCCACTAGCTTTCAGATTTGTTCCGTTGTGGGGAAAAGTCCAGTTGCATAGAATAAGAGTTTACTTAACAGAGAATATAGAATATTATTGTCAGAACAAAAAGGTCCATCGATTGGAACCTCCGAGAAAATATTTGTTATTGGAACATAAAGCAAACAAGGGTAATTCTTTGTTATCCAAGAATCCCCACACACCGGAAGTCGATCCGAATGACGATGTTTTGAACAAAGAATTGGAATTTCAATTGTATGTTCCATCTAAATTGCAACACCGGCCCGATGCGGTAATTCATCCCGATACCTCATTTGAAAATATCCAAGTGCACCACTGGATCAAGATATGTTTAAGACTTTCCAAAACCGACCCCGAGAATGCGGGAAAACGTAAGCACTATGAGATTTCTATTGATTCTCCAATTCATGTGTTGTCGCATTTAGCAGCCCATAGTAATACTTTGTTACCGGTGTACGAAGACGAAGCTTCTCCATTACCACAATATTCAACCTCGAGTCCACCTCCATTATCGCCAAATGTAGTTGCAATCAACTATTCGACAACAGCAAATGGCAACAGCAGCAACAGCAACAGCAACAACACATTTGCCGAATCGAGCATCGGAGCATTCAGAAATATCTTCCATCATTCAAATACTGATAATTCTATTGATAAAATCGTATCATCTAGTCCCGTCACGTTCCAACACATCAACAACAGTAATGATGAGCCATTTGAACGGGACGGTGACATGCATTTGGAAGCCAATTTATATAAACCCGATCCTGAAACGCATGACCCTACGATCAATGGAAATCAGGCAGTTCCATATTCACCAAATTCAACTCCCTTACATCGTCCTATTCATTTGCTTAGAAAACCGTCGGTAAACCCTCCCCCGTTTGATGCTGACGTTCCTCCACCTCCATTAGAACCATTACCACCAGCGTACGAAGACCAGGACTATTCAGATCCCGCATCCCGGGCACAAGATTCTTCATTGTCTCCATTGAGAATTGATGAGACTGACGAAAGTTCAGATAATGTTGTTGGGTTCGTACCATTAGCTGGTATATCAACTTCTCCAATCATTCATGCACCTACTCCTTTGAGACCTAGGACAACCACACCATCACCATTAGGAGATAGCAATGAGGGTACTAAGCGTGAACAACTGCCACTTTCCAATATGGTGTCGTCCAATAACCCACTTCCTTCTTTCGAAATCAGTCTTGATCAATCATCTCAAAATGAAGAGGATCGAAAAGAGTCAACTGAAGAGTCAACAAAAAAATCCATGACTTTGGGAGAACAGTTAGGTTCGGAAGGACAAAGTCATGACGACGAGGAACATGAAGACACTAGTCTGCACCATGATGAAACTATAAGAGGTGAGTCTGATATTACAGATTTCCCTTCGCCTATTCATATACCACATTCACCAGTCACATCAGCAACAAGACTTGGACTTTCCCGTCGATCGTCGATTTCGTCGATTTCATCGGAAATTGATAACCCTGTTGACCAAACCATGCCATTATTGTCATTATCTGCAACGTCGGTTGCTGGATCAGAAGGTGCTAGTCATTATGGAAGTCATTTGAATTCATCAGTGAACTCGTTATTATTTGATACAGGACGCCGTCTTACATCAACAAAAATCATGGATTTGGGTGATTCCAATGACTACCATTTAAGTAACCATTTGGGTCATATGAGGAATCCACGAATCAACAAAGATCATGATGAAAATGAAAATATTGAAGAGGAAGCTAATACTGATTCAAATCAGTGCAGCGAAAGTACATCATTAGATTCATCTGGGGAAATCAACGATTCTCAGACATCGAGAAATAAGAGTTTTGGTGTTATTCAACGTTTTGAAAACGGTGCATTCAATTCATTTCAACAACCAACAGAAGTATCCCAGAAAAGCACCCCAGATTTAAGCCCAAAAAATTTACCTGAATTCAATTCTAATTATATTATGTAACCAACCGGATGTTTTCTGCGTTCCATTTTTATATTCTATGTATCGATTGCATATCTATATCTGAATACACTTTAAGAAGGATTTATATGAAATTGCTTGCGTAGATCAAGACGATATATAGTCGTACTATTAAATTTTATATAATCTATTTTTTGGCTAAATGAGTATCGACTAACTTTCCAGAAGTATCTTCTTCGATTTGACCCAAGTATTCGTATAATACCCCCAAATCTCTGTTGGCTAAATCTTCACGTTCGCAAGCTTTATCGTACCAGTATTTGGAAGTTTCACCTAAGTATAATGGTCTGTGGTATTCTTTAGCACAGTCCATGGCAATGGTCAAATCTTTTCTCGTCAATTTAGTAACGAAACCACCTTTGTAGTTGACATCAGCTGGTAATTCGTTTTCTGGGTAAACACCAGGAATAGGACAGTTATCGACGGAGGCCCAAGATTTACCGGTGGAAACGGCGACGATATCAGCGAATTTCTTAACATCCAAGCCGAATGCTCTGGCCAATTGGAACGCATCACAAACTGCCAAGTTGGTAACGGCTAAACAGTAGTTGTTTGCCAATTTTGCAGCCAAACCAGAACCAGATGTGGCACCACAAGCAAAGATGTTTTTCCCCATTTTCTTCAATAAGGTGTTCAATTGTGGAGAAATGTCAGAGTCTTGTTGTTTCGATACCATAAATGTCAAGGTACCCTTTCTAGCACCGGCCACACCTCCAGAAACAGGAGTATCAATGAATTCAAAATGAGGGATTTCGCTCTTCACTAACTCAGCAGCAACTCTTGATTCTGGAATGGAGATGGTCGAGGAGTCAATGATAGTGAGAGGGTGTGTAGTTGGTGTTTCCTTGTAATGGCTGACCAATTCTGCTACCACAGCATTGACGTGTTTACCTTCAGGCACCATGGTGACAATAAAGTCCATAGGCAGACGCTGCTTTGGGAAATCGCTAAGACTGTTCAATTGGTGCAATTTGGACCCATTGTCAGGGTGCAACTTAGTGACATTATCAACGAAAGCAGTTGCAGCACTAGGGTTTGTGTCGTAGACAAACAATTCGTCTTTAGGTTGCAATTGGCTGTAAATATGTCTAGCCATGTGTTGACCCATTTGGCCCAATCCAATGAACCCGTAATTCACCAACCTGGTGTTAGAAGTAGACAAGTACCGACGTAAAGACATTATGGAATGGAAGATTACTTAGTAGAAAGTATAATGGGTGAAAAATTCCTCCGTGTGAAATCTACATCCTTATATACCCCAGATTTTCCTACCCCACTATGATTCCGAGTTTACCTTGATTATCCGATCGATGGGTTCCGTCTACAATGGTACCGCGTCGTGGTACCGCTTGGCGCTGGTCCCTGGCTACATCACCTCTCCACTACGACATTGACCACTAGCTACGCTGTGCTGCTCGTGGGAGGCAGCAATTGTTCGCAATGGTTATATCTCCAGGTCACGGACACCCAATTGCAATGTAATCTGTACATTGTAGAACAAGCCAACTGCTGTACTTCGTCTGTAACCGACTCCGTGCCGCAGCCACTAACCTCCACCGTTACGTCTCCTCCATCGTTTAGGCCTATGCCGCCACGGCACCGGCTATTGTCCGGAACACCAGAAAGCATATTCATGTTTCGGCGCTACCATGTTTACCAACCGCTAAATCATGCATTATGTACAAGCACATGAGCGGTGGAAGTATGCACCGTGCGGGCCCACTGATAGGGAATGCGCCGTCGCCCGAGAGACCAAGCAGGGCAGCAGATTTGGCAGCACCTGGAGCATAACCCCAGTCTGTGCCATGTTGCTACAACGACACCAAACGATCGTGCTTTGAAACAAGATCGAGTCAGCACATCAGAGAAGTACTACGCGAACTGAGAACTGTCGTTGGAAATGGACTGCCTCACATCAGCAGGAAATTCCTAGGTGGACCACTCTCCGTGGAAATCATGTTGGAGTGGTGTAAGCATCCGTGGATCTAATGGGGGTACATAAGGAACTACAATGCTACTAGTG
>ERZ778017.2403-NODE-2403-length-15260-cov-4.294311_pt1 | contig 15260 bp, 16 predicted proteins | sample MGYA00375747_ERZ778017 | MGnify/ENA primary metagenome ERZ778017 (study PRJEB29350, sample SAMN05509838) | bioreactor metagenome | biome: bioreactor; material: wastewater | place: South Africa: University of Cape Town | collected 2014-03-17 ...
GTCCGGGTTCGATGGGCATGCCGGCCTCCCCAAGCGCCGGACCGGTTCGGTCCGATGGCCGATGCTAGTCGCGCACGGTCCGCCGCGCACCACCCATCGGCCCGCCGCGGCGGGCCGCAGGTCGCTCAGCCGATCCGCACCTCGATGCGTCGCGGCTGCGCGTGCTCGGCCTTGGGGATGCGCACGCGCAGCACGCCTTGGGCGAACTCGGCGCTGATCTTGCCGGCATCCAGCTCCTTGCTGAGCGTGAAGGCGCGGCGGTAGCGCGGCAGCGTCAGCTCGGCGTGGGTGGACTGCAGGCCCTCGGTGAAGGCGAGATCGATCTCGCCCTCGAGCGTGAGCTGGTCGTCCTCCACGCGCAGGCCGAGCTTGTCGCGCGGCACGCCGGGCATGTCGGCATAGAGCGTGATGCCCGAGGCGTCCTCGATCACGTCCACGGGCGGCAGCAGCGCCGGTTGCGGGCGCTCGCTCGTCTGGGTGTTGCGCTTGACGTCGTTCATGGTCGATTTCCTCCTGGCTTCACTGCACTTCGATGCGGCGCGGCTGCGTAGCGGCCTTGCGCTGCGCGCTCACGCGCAGCACGCCGTCGCGAAAGCTGGCCTGCACGCTGGCGGCGTCGATGTCGTCGGGCATGCTGACGACACGGCGGAAGCGCCCGGCGAAGCGCTCGTTCAGGTGCAGCGTAGTCTTCTCGTCGCTGGCGGCGGGGGCAGCGGCCCTGCGCTCGCCGGCGATGGTGAGCACGCCGCGGTCGAGCTGCACGTCGACCGAGGCCGGGTCCAGGCCTGGCGCGAAGGCGAAGACCTCGACGCCGGTGGGCGTGTGGCCCACGTTCAGCGCCGGATAGCCGCCACGGCCGAGGCCGCGGATGGCCGGCGAATATTCGAAAGCGCCACCGAGGCCGCGCTGCAGGCGATCGAACTCGGCAAACAGGTCACGTGGAAACAGGCTGCGATACATGCGGTTCCTCCATCGTCCTCGGGGGGGCCAAGCGCCGCCCCGATGCAACCGAATGTGGGCGTGCCGCATGCGCTTTCAAGGGTCCTGACCGAGGACCGCGCCGCTTGCCGCGGCGCGGCCGTCAGCGCAGCGGCAGCACGATGCGCAGGCTGTCGGCGTCGGCCGCGATGCGCTCTTCCTCGAAGCCGAGCGCGCGCGCCAGCTCGAGCATGCGCGCGTTCTCGCGCAGCACGATGCCGACGAGCCGCTGCGTGCCGCGTTCGCGCAGGTGGCGGATGAGCTTGCTCATCAGCAGCTCGCCCAGGCCCTCGCCCTTCAGGTCGCTGCGCACGACGATGCCGAACTCGGCCTCGGCGTTGTCCGGATCGATCGTCGCCCGCGCCACGCCAAGCGTCTCCTGCGCGGCGCCTTCGCCTCGCGTGGCCAGGAATGCCAGTTCGCGTTCGTAGTCGATCTGCGTCAGCCGCGCCAGCTCGCTGCGCTCGATGCTGCGGCGGCTGTAGAAGACGCGCATGCGGATGTCGATCGGGTCCAGCCGCTCGAGGAAGGCCAGGTGCTGCGCCTCGTCCTCGGGGCGGATCGGTCGCAGCGTCAGCGCCTGCTCGCGCCAGCGCAGGGTCTCGACCTGCTCGCTCGGGTAGGGTCGGATCGCAAAGCGCGCCGCGCCGCCCGGTGCTGCGGCCGAGACGCGCACGCGCGCGTCGAGGGCGATCACGCCCTGGGCGTCGGCCAGCAGCGGGTTGATGTCGATCTCGGCGATGCGCGGTTCGTCCGCCAGCAGCTGCGACAGCGTGGTGAGCACGCGCACGACCGCCGCCTCGTCGGCGGCGGGAACGTCGCGCCAGCCGGCGAGCAGCCGCGCGATGCGCGTGCGCGCGATCAAGGCCTTGGCCAGCGGCTCGTTCAGCGGCGGCAGCGCGACCGCGCGGTCGGCGACGACCTCGACCGCGGTGCCGCCCTGGCCGAAGAGGATCACCGGCCCGAACAGCGGGTCGACGTGGCTGCCGACGATGATCTCCTGCGCCTGCGGCCGGATCACCATCGTCTGCACCGTGAAGCCGCTGATGCGCGCGTCCGGCCGCAGCCGCTTGACGCGCGCGAGCATGGCCTGCACGGCGTGGCGCAGCGCGGCCTCGTCCTCCAGGCGCAGCACGACGCCGCCGACGTCGCTCTTGTGGCTGATGTCGGGCGAGAGGATCTTCAGCACCACCGGGTAGCCGATCTCCCCGGCCGCGGCGACGGCGGCGTCGGCGTCGGCGCCGACGACGCGCGTGCCGGTGACCGGGATGCCCGCCGCCTCCAGCAGCCCCTTGGCCTCGGGCTCGGTGAGCATCTCGCGCCCTTCGGCGAGCGAGGCCGCGATGATCGAGTCGATGCGTGCCAGGTCCGGCGTGGCCGGCGCCGTGTGCGCCGCCGGCGCCTGCAGCAGCAGCGCCTGGTTGCGGCGGTAGGTGGCGAGCATCGCGCAGGCCTGCACCGCCTGCTCCGGCGTGTCGTAGCTCGGGATGCCGGCGGCCTGGAAGCGCTCGCGCGCCTGCGCCACCCCGGGGCCGCCGATCCAGCCGGCGACGATGCGCTGCGGCTGCGCCGCGGCCAGCGGCAGCAGCGCCGCGGCAATCTCGGCGCTGGGGACGATGGCGGTGGGCGAATGCATGAAGACCACCGTGCCGGTCTGCGGCGCCTGCAGCAGCGCCTGCAGCGTGTGCACGTAGCGCTCGACCGGAGCGTCGCCGATGATGTCCACCGGGTTGGCGCGCGACCAGTTGGCCGGGAGGAAGGCGTCCAGCGCGTCGCGCGTGGCCTCGGGCAGGGCGGCCAGCTCCAGACCGGCCGCGGCCGCGGCGTCGGCCGCCATGACGCCGGCGCCGCCGCCGTTGGTGACCAGCGTCAGCCGCTCGGGCGCGGTCGTGTCGCCGTCGACGAGGCTGCCGCGCATGTGGGACAGCACCTCCGCGGCGACGAAGAGATCCTGCAGCGTGTCCACGCGGAGCATGCCGGCGCGGCGGATGGCGGCATCGAAGACGATGTCGGCGCTGGCCAGGGCGCCGGTGTGCGATGCCGCCGCTGCCGCGCCCTGCGCCGAACGCCCGGCCTTGACGACGATGACCGGCTTGTTGCGCGCCGCCGCGCGCGCGGCCGACAGGAACTTGCGCGGCGCCTCGATCGACTCGATGTAGAGCAGGATGGCGCGCGTGCGCGCATCGCTGGCGAGCCAGTCGAGCAGGTCGCCGAAGTCGACGTCCGAGCGCTCGCCGAGCGACACCAGGTGCGAGAAGCCGACGCCGCGCCCGCGCGCCCAGTCCAGCATCGAGGTCGCCAGGGCGCCGGACTGGGAGATGAAGGCCAGTGTGCCAGGTGTGGCGTCGACGTGCGAGAAGCTGGCGTTGAGCCGCGCGTGCGGCGCCAGCAGCCCGAGGCAGTTGGGGCCGATGATGCGCAGCAGGTGCACGCGCGCGGCGTCGAGCATCGCCTGCCGCTGCTCGGCACTGAGGCCGGCGGTCATGACCACGGCGGCGCGCGTGCCGCGCGCGCCGAGCTCGGCGATCAGCCCGGGCACCGTGGCCGGCGGCGTGCAGATCACCGCGAGCTCGGGCGCCTCGGGCAGGTCCTGCACGCGCGGCACGACGGGAATGCCGTCGAGTACGGTGGCGTTCGGGTTCACGGCCATCCGCCGGCCGGCGTAGCCGCCCAGGCGCAGGTTGCGCCAGACCGTGCTGCCGACACGGCCGGGCCGCGCCGAAGCGCCGATGACGGCCACCGAGGCCGGGTCGAAGAGGGCGTCGAGGTTGCGGATGCTCATGGGCGCATCATGCCCGAGGGGGCGACCGGCTCCCGACTCGAAGTCTCGACGCGAGGGCGCGGCGGGGGACCCTCAGGCGCTCACCCAATGCGCCACGGGGTGCATCAGGAACTCGTCCAGCGCAAGGCCATCGCCGCCCACGAGCAGCGTACGGCCGGGCTTGAAGGCCTTCACGAATGCGGCCGTGCCGGCGTGAGCCTGCGGCGCGCGGCCGCTCTTGACCTCGATGGCGGTCAGCATGCGGCTGGCCTGCACGACGAAGTCCACCTCCTGGTTGCGCTCGCGCCAGTAGTGCAGCTTGCATTCGCCGCGCAGGGCCGCATTGGCCAGATGGGCACCCACGGCCGATTCCACCAGGCGGCCCCAGAACTCGCCGTCGCCGCGCGCCTGGGCTCGCGTGCAGCCGCAAGTCGCCGTCATCAAGGCCGTGTTGAGCACTTGCAGCTTCGGGCTCGAGCCACGGCTGCGCGCCACATCGCCCGCGTACTTGGGCACGCCGCAGACCATGCCCGCGCCCGCCAGCAGGTCGAGGTAATGGGCCAGCGTGGTCGCGTTGCCCGCGTCCTGCAACTGACCGAGCATCTTCGTGTAGGAGAGCACCTGCCCCGAATAGCGGCACGCCAGCTCGAAGAGCCGCCGCAACAGCGCAGGCTTGTCGACCCGCGTGAGCAGCAGCACGTCGCGCGAGATCGAGGTTTCGATCAGGCTGTCCAGCACGTAGCGCGTCCAGCGCGCGGGCTCGCCGATCAGCGGCGCCGCCCCGGGGTAGCCGCCGTGGAAGACATACTCGTCCAGGGACCAGCCGAAGGCCGCATGCATCTCGGCGAACGACCAATGCGACAGCGGCAGAAGCTCGAAGCGCCCGGCCAGGCTCTCGGTCAAGCCCCGCGCGATCAGCAGCGGCGACGACCCGAGCAGCACGACCTTGAGCCGACGTTTTGCGCGCGTGTCCTCGTCCCACAGGCGCTTGACGGTTTCCGACCAGCCGGGGATCTTCTGGATCTCGTCCAGCACCAGCAGCGCGCCTCGTGCATCGGCGATCGACAGCCGCGCCGCCTCCCACTGCTGGGCGATCCACTCGGCGCCGCGCAGCGTGGGCTCGTCCGCGCTGGCCTGCCGCACCGGCATCGCCAGGCCCTCCGTCACCTGCTGCACCAGCGTGGACTTGCCCACCTGCCGCGGCCCCGCCACCACCTGGATGAAGCGCCGCGGCTCGGCCAGGCGCGCCGCCAGCACGACGGACTGCGGGCGCTGATACGGCGGTCTCGGTTTGCTCGGCATGCTGGGTAATTTTACTCAATGCATTGAGTAAAATGTCGAAAGCCGGGAGACACGATGCTCGGGATCGTGCGGCATCGCCGCTGGCGCGCCCAGTGCCCCGCACGGCTGGGCCGTTGCGCCATGCCCGCGTGGTCTCGCCGCCGCTGGCATGATGGCGCATCGAATGTTTGGCGGGAGGCCTTGGCGATGAAGCTGCTGGTGGCGATCGATGGGTCGGCGGGGGCGCTTGCGGCGCTGCGCTTTGCGATGGATCTGGCCGCGGCGGGCCTGCCGTGCAGCTTCGTGCTCGTCAACGTGCAGGAGCCGGCCTCGCTCTACGAAGTGATGACGGCGCACGACGCCGAGCGCATCGACGCCGTGCGCAGCGCCGCCGGCGCCGACCTGCTGCGCCCGGCCGAAGCCCTGCTCGAAGCCGCCGGCCACGGCTTCGAGAGCGAGGTCGCCGGCGGCGCGCCCGAGAACCTGATCCCCGAACTCGCCGAGAACTACGGCTGCGACCTGATCCTGCTCGGCGCCCGCGGCGCCGGCCACCCCGAGGCGGGCGGCCTGGGCAAGGTCGCGCTGGCCGTGCTGACGACGGCGACGGTGCCGGTCACCATCGTGCGGCAGCTTGCGCAGGACGATGGCAATTCGGACGCCGGGGACGACGGGGGTCGCCCGAATGAGGAAGGTGTTTGATGGACAAGCTCGGGGCCTCGAGGCCAGGGAAGCTCGACCCCGAGGCGATCGCCAAGCTGGAGGCCCCCCGGGATATGGGCACCGAGGTCCTGCAGTCCATCGAGGACGTGACAGATCCGCTGCGCCTCAGCGTCGAGCGCCGCCGATGCCAAGCAACTCCCGATAAAGCCCCTTCTCGAACCGCCGCATCGCCGCGGCGCGCTCGCGCGGCCAGCGGTAGCGCAGGCTGCTCGTCGCCACGCCGGGCCAGGATTGGTCCAGCACGCTCTGGATCGCGAGTTCCCAGGGTTCCATCGCGGCTTCGCATTGCAGGGCCGGGGCGAGTTGCCGGGCGCGGCCGTCGATGAGCAGGTTGCGGCCGCCCTGGCCGACGATCTGGATGGCGGCCAGGCCGCTCCTCTGCCAGTTGGCGCTGGTGTGGCCGCCGCGGTCGACGCCGATGCGCAGGCGCTTGTCGTTCAGCGCGATCGCCCATGAGTAGGTGGCGTGCGGGCGGCCCTTCGCGTCGGCGCTCAGCAACAGCACCGGGCTGCCCTTGGCGAGCAGTTCGAGCGTGGGCGCGTCGAGGCTGCGGGTGGCCTTGCTCATGAGGTGGCCGCGGTCTTCACCTGCACGCGCAGGCGGTCGCCGTCCTGCAGCGCGAGGGCGGTGCGCAGGTGCAGCGGCGCGACGATCTCGAGCTTGTCGTCCGGGTAGCCGGGAACTTCGGGGAAGACGATCGCGCCGTCGAGCCGGTCGGCCAGGCGCACCGCGAAGCAGCGCGCGGGGCAGAAACCGGGTGCGGGTGCGAGCACGATGGCAGGATGCTCGAAGAGACGGGCGCGCCAGCGCTGCCAGTCGGCGCCTTGCATGCGCAGGTTGAGCGTGCCCGACCAGGGTTCGAAGCCGAAGGCGCGCTGCAGGCCTTGGCGCACCCAGTCGATGGCGAGGAAGCCCGCCGCTTCGCCGACGCCGCTGCAGACGACGCCGGCGAAGGCGGCAGCCTCACCGGCCGCGTTGGCGGCGTCGGCCGCGTCCGCTGGGGCTTGGATCTCAGGCGCGGTCGGCGCTGCGGGCGCGGGCATGTTCGCGTTCTTCGTTGCCGGTCCAGCGCTGGAACAGGCTGCAGTCGATGCCGAACTGGTCCAGCGCCTTGTTGACCGACTGGTTGATGACGTCGTCCAGCGTCCTGGGCCGGTGGTAGAAGGCCGGCAGCGGCGGCACGAGCACGGCGCCGGTCTCGGTGACCTGCGTCATGAGGCGCAGGTGGCCCAGGTGCAGCGGCGTCTCGCGCACCATCAGCACGAGCTTGCGGCGTTCTTTCAGCGTCACGTCGGCGGCGCGGATCAGCAGGTTGGTGTTGAAGGAATGCGCCAGCGCCGACAGGGTCTTGATCGAGCAGGGCGCGATGACCATGCCGTCGTGGCGGAAGGAGCCGCTCGAGATGCAGGCGCCGACGTCGTTCAACTCGTGCACGTGCGTGGCCAGCGCCTTCATCTCCTCGATGCTGCGGTCGGTCTCGTAGATGATGGTCCGCTTGGCCGAGTCGGACATCACCAGGTGCGTCTCGATCTGCAGTTCCTTCAGCACCTCGAGGATGCGCACGCCGTAGATCGCGCCGCTGGCCCCGGACATTCCCACCACGAGTCGCATCGTCATCCTCTTTGCTGTGCCGGCGCGGCCGGCGTCTCACGTTCAGCCCATCAGCTCGCCGAGCACGGCGCGCGCCTTGGCCAGGGCCCGGGGCTCGAGCCGGGCCTTGTCGGAGGCGCTGCCGTCGCCGCGCGTGGCGTCGAAGCCGATCTTCGAACCCTGCCCGGCGCCGCTGGCCGAGGGGTCGATGACGTAGGCATCGGTGCCGGAAATGATGATCGTATCGTGAGCCGGCCGCAGCCGCGTGGCCAGCGCCCACGCGACTTCGCGCGGGTTGCGGATGTCGACGTCGTCGTCGACGACGGTGACCGACTTCAGCCGCTTGTCGAACGCCAGCGCCAGGTGGATGAGCCGCCGAACTTCGGAGCGCGAGGTGCCCGAGACGGCGACGACCATCGCGAAGCCGGCCGTGCCGCTGGCGATCTCGAGGTCGGCGACGCCGGCCACGTGCTCGCGCAACTGGCGCAGCATCTCGGTGCCGGCCGCGAGCCACAGCAGCATGTCGACGTCGGCCGCCCAGGGCGTGAGGCCGGGGTAGAGCGGCTCGCGTCGATGCGTGACGGCGGTGACCTCGATCACCGCGCTCTCGTTGCTGAAGTAGGCGCCGGTGTTCTCGCCGAACGGGCCTTCGTGCTGGCGCACGCCGGGCAGCACGCGGCCCTCGATGACGATCTCGGCGCGCGCCGGCACCATCACGTCGACGGTCTCGCCGCGAATCAGCGGCACCGGCTCGCCGCGCAGCGCGCCAGCAATCGCCATCTTGTCGGGCACCAGCGGCCCGACCTTGCACACGGAGGCGACGACGATCGCGGGCTCGAGGCCGAGCGCGATCGCCACCTCCAGCGGCTCGCCGCGCGCTTCGGCCGCGGCGTGGAAGAGGGTGAGCGGCGGGTTGGCCAGGAACAGGCCGAGCCGCCGGGGCCCGTGCACCTGCATGCGGTGGATGCCCATGCCGCGGCGTCCGGTGCCGGGCTCGCTGCAGAGCACGACGCCGGTGGTGATGTAGGGCGCGGCGTCGTGCTCGTGGTGGGTGAGGATGGGCAGCAGGCCGGTGAGGTCGTCGTCGTGCGTGACGACGACGTCCTTCACCGGCACCTGCGTGGCGCCGACCGGATCGATGCCCTGCTGGCGCCGCTGCAGGTAGGTCTCGGCGAGCGCTTCCGGCGTGGTCTCGAAGGCGCGCGCCATGCGCTCGCGGTTGGCGATCAGGTTGCCGTAGACGCGCCAGCCGGGGTAGCCCTCGATCGAGTCGAAGAGCAGCGCCGGCGCGTCGGCGCGCGCCTCGCGCAGCGCCGCCGCGATCTCGAAGCGGGGGGAGAAGCGTTCGCCGACGCGGCGCACGCCGCTGCCGAGACCGTCGATCAGTGCACGCAGGTCGCGCCAGGCCATGTGCCGCTCCCTCTTGCGCTCAGCGGTACTTCGCGGGCAGGCGCTCGACCTCCTCGAGCACCTTCACCGAGAAGCGCTGCGGCGCCAGTTGTCCTCGGCCGTAGCGCACCTGCAGGCTGTCGGGCAGCGCGTCGAGCGTCGTCGACACGCGCACCTTGGCGCGCTTGTAGGTGTACTTGTGGATGCCCGGGTCGAGCGTGCGGATCGTCAGTTCCAGGTCCTTGCCCTCGGGCAGTTCGGACAGGTCGGAGACGAAGACTTCCCATTGACTCATTGCGAATGTCCTTTCCTGTGACTCTGCGGGGCGGCCGGTCAGAGGGCCACCGGCGGGTAGCCGTACTTGGTCCAGTTGGAGAGCACCTTCTCCTGCACGTCCTTGGGGTAGACGTTGCGGAAGGACACGAGCGAGGGCACGTCGTTGATCTTGTCCCAGTCGACCGGCCACAGGCAGTCGAAGAGCACCTGCGAGCCGATCGAGTACTTGCGGTCGTGCGGGTTGGCGTGCGGGTAGAGCGCCGTGCCGGTGGTGTTCTTGAAGACGTGGATGCCGCGCTCGGGGTTGCAGCGCGTGCAGAACGCGTGATAGACCTCGTCCCAGTTGTAGATGTCGGTCTGGTCGTCGACCACCATCACCATGTGGAACCAGGGCCCGAGCTTGGAGCCGAAGGCGAGCTGCGCGATCTGCATCGCGATGCCGGCGTAGGTCGGCTTCACGCCGACGATCATCATGTGGTGCGTCGAGCGCGGGTGCATGTAGACGCCGGTGACCGGGATGCCCTGGCTCTTGAGCAGCTTCTCCAGCTCGAGGCCGAGCGAGAACGAGCGCAGCAGTTGCCCCTCGTCCTGCGGCACGCCCATGTTGGAGATCGTCATCGTCGCGTTGTTGCGGTAGGTGATGCAGTTGACGCGGAAGGTGACGCGGAAGTCGCGCGGGCTGGTGCGGTAGCCGGTGTACTCGCCGAAGGGGCCTTCCTCGACCTTGTAGTCGGGCAGGATCTCGCCCTCGATGATGATCTCGGCATCGGCCGGCACCTCGAGGTCGTTGGTCTCGCACTTGACGAGCTTCACCGCCTCGCCGGCAAGCATGCCGGTGAGCTCGGGCTCGGGGATGGGCGAGGGCGCGCAGGCCGCCATCGCCGCCAGCGGCGACAGGCCGATGGCGGTGGCGAACGGGCAGGTCTCGCCGCGCGGCAGGTAGTACTCGGTGAGCGCCTTGCCGAGGTCGGAGAAGGGGAAGACTGCGCCGGACATGGTGCGCGAGTCGAACATCATCTGCCGGTACATGCCCCAGTTCACGTCGCCGCGCACCGGATGCTTGGTGATCACGGCGTGCCAGGTGCCGACGTAGCGGCCGCCGTCGCCGTCGTGCACCAGCGGCACCGGCAGTCGGCAGAGGTCGACGTCCTTGCCCTTGAGGATGTTCTCCTTGCAGGGCGCGTCCTCGCGCTTGACGATCACCGGCGCGACGGGCTCGCCGTTGGTGCGCTTCAGGTACTCGCGGCCGAGTTCGGGCAGCGGCGTCTTGGGGTCCAGACCCATCGAGATCGCCATGCGGCGATAGGTGGACAGCGGCGCGCCGAAGTAGCGGAAGCCGGGGTAGTCCTTGATGCTTTCCATCAGCGGCGCGGGGGCGGCGAGCTCGCAGACGCGGCGCACGATGGCGCCGGCCTCGTTCTCCCAGTCGACTTCCTGCGCGATGCGCACCGCGTCGCCGGAGGCGATGAGGGCCTCGACGAACTCACGATTGCTGCGGGGGGCGTTGGCCACTTGAACTTGCTCCTGTTTGCCGTTGCGTGAACGGAGGGTTGCTACGAAGGGTCGGCTGACCCGCTGTCAGGCGATCTTGGAGAGGATCGCGTCCCACTTGCCCTGGGTCTTGAGGATCATCTCGGCGGCCTCGCGCACGGCGCCGTAGCCGCCGCGCGCCTTGGTGACGTAGGCGGCGGCATGCTTCACCTCCTCGACGGCGTCGGCGACGGCGATCGGCAGGCCCACGCGCTTCATCATCGAGAGGTCGACGAGGTCGTCGCCGACGTAGGCGACCTGCGAATCGTCGATGCCCATCTCGGCGAGCATCTGCTCGTAGGGCTCGGTCTTCTTCTTGATGCCCTCGTGGAAGCGCTTGATCTTCAGTTCCTCGGCGCGGTGGCGCACCGAGCCGGACTTCTTCGAGGTGATGATGGCGACGTCGATGCCGCTCATCTGCAGCGCGACGACGGCGAAGCCGTCCTTGATGTCGAAGTTGCGCTGCTCGACGCCGTTGTCGTCGATGACGATGCGGCCATCGCTCATCACGCCATCGACGTCGAGGATGACCAGCTTCACGTTCTTGGCTTTGTCCATGCGGTTCTCCGGATGCTCTGCGCGGGGGCGCGGTTCGATGTTCAATGCGGGTACTTGACGACGGGGCCCTCGAGCGCGGCGCCGACGGCGCGGCTGGCGCCGCCCCAGCGCACGACGGGCTTGCCGCCCTTGCGCACGTTCCAGCCGGTCACGAGGCCGAGGAAGAGGTCATGGTCGCCGCAGGCGGCGACCTTGAGCACGCGGCATTCGTAGTTCGCCGCGCTCCCGGCGACGCGCGGACTGGCGACCGACTCCGAGGGCTCCAGGCGCAGCGCGAGCTTCTCGAGCTTGTCCGGGTCGTCGCCCTTGATCGAGCCGGCGAGCAGCGCCTTGGCGTTCTGCGCCTCGTCGACGACGTTGATCGTGAAGTGCCGGCCCTGGTTGACGAGCTTGTGCGTGCGCATGCCCGGGTGCAGGTAGACGGCGACGATCACCGGGTCGTAGGAGACCCACATCGCCGTCACCGCCGCGACGTCGGTGACGTCGCCGCTGCGCACGCACAGCAGCGCCTGGGGGCAGGGCAGGCTGGAGAGCAGCCGCCCGAGCTCGGCATTGCGCGCGCGCTTGCCTTCGTCCTTCGCGCGCTTGCCATCGTCCTTCGCGCGCTTGGCGCCTTGCCCGGCGGCCGGGACGGCCTTGGCGGTTCGGGTAGCCATCGTCGTCCTCCCCTCAACCCAGGCCGAACTCGGCCCAGCGGCCGCGCACGCGCGCCACCGTCTCCTCGTCCAGGCGCGACTCGACGGGCTTCTGCTTCCACTCGTAGGGGATGCAGGCGTCCATCAGGATGCGCGAGGTGGTGAGCTTGTCGCCGTCGGGATCGAGCGCAGGATCGAGCGGCGTCGAGCGGCCGCGCTTGATCAGCTCGGTGCCGCGCATCGGGTCGTAGCGGCAGGACAGCGCCCAGACGACGCGCTGCAGGTCGTCGGAGGCGATGTCCTCGTCGACCGTGATCACGCCCTTGATGCCGTAGCTGCCGGTGTTGCTGCCGATGACGGCGTCGGCGACCTGGCGCGAGTGCCCCGGGTAGGCCTGCTTGACCGAGACCACGGCCCAGAAGCGGCCGGCCGACTCGGGCAGCACGCAGACGTTCTGGATGCCGGGGATCTTCATCTTCTCGAGCTCGGTCCACAGCGTGGCCGTGCGCGTGAAGGACAGCAGCATGTGCACGTCGGTGACCGGGCGGCCCTGGCCCGTGGCCCAGAGGATCGGGTTGTTGCGATGCAGGATCTGCTTGACCTCGAGCACCGGCTTGGGGATCGGCTTGTGCAGCTCGTCGGTGTAGTAGCCCGTGTACTCGGCGAACGGGCCTTCGGGGCGGAAGTTGTTGGGGTCGATCTCGCCTTCGAGCACGATCTCCGCGCCCGCGGGGACGGGCAGGCCGGTCATCGGCGCCATCAGGTACTCGGCCTGCTGGCCGCGCACGGTGCCGGTGATGTCGAAGTCGCTGGCGCCCTTGTGCATCAGCGTGCCGGCCATGAAGAGCAGCGGGTCGCAGCCGATCACCGCCGCGGCGGGCATCTTCTTGCCCATCTTGGCGTACTTCTTCATGATGCGCTCGCCGCGCTTGCCCGGCAGGATCTGCACGCCGCAGCTCTTGTTGTCGAGCATCTGCATGCGGTAGGTGCCGAGGTTGGTCTCGCCGGTCTCGGGATCCTTCAGTACGACGAAGACCGTGGTGCCGATGTAGCGCCCGCCGTCCAGCGGAAAGAAGCGCGGCACCGGGAACATCTCCAGGTTGACCTTGTCGCCCTGGAGCACGTTCTCGAGCACCGGGCCGTCCTTGACCTCCTTGGCCTTGATCAGGCCCTCGGCGCTGATGCTCTTCCTCATCCAGGCCTGCGCCGATTCGCAGATCGAATTGCCGTGCGGCAGGCCGAGCATGATCGCCAGCCGCTTGGTGGTGGCGAAGGCGCCGGTGAAGATCGGCGTCGAATAACCCTTGACGTTCTCGAACAGCAGCGCCGGGCCCTTGCTCTCCTCCACCAGCTTGGAGATGTGCGACACCTCGAGATTCCAGTCGACCTCGGCGCCGATGCGCTTGAGTTCGCCGGCCTGGTCGCATTGGGCGATGTAGCTGCGCAGATCCATTTGTGAGTGCTCCTGTTGTCCGTGGAATGGTGGGAAGTTGGAATGACGGCGCGTGGCCGGCCTTGGATTCAGGCGGCCGCCTTGGCGACGGCCTGTGCGTCCTGGACCGACTCGATCACCGCCCAGCCGGAGGCTTCGAGTGCGGCGGTGACCGCTTCGACACTGGGCCCGTGGAAGCGCACGATCAGCTTCTTCAGCGCGGTACCGGGCTTGCCGCAGCCGATCGGGTAGATGGCGACGACCTCGGCGCCGGCCTTCTCGACCGCGTCGGTGACGCGCCCGATGGTGCCGGGGACGATGGCCATCGGTGCCAGCGTGACGCCGCTGCGTCGCTCGAAGGCACCGAGAAAGTGCGCCGCGAGGGCGAAGATCTCGTTGGACGAGATCAGCCCGACGACGTTGCCCTTGTCCATCACCGGGAACTGCGCGACCTGCAGCTCCTGCCCCTTCTGCAGCACCGACTCCATCGTGTCGTCGGCCTGCACGGTGGCGGGGTTGCGCACCATCAGGTCGCGCACGCGCAGCCGCGTCGAGAAGAAGGCGAATTCGTCCGGGCTTTGCGTGCGCGCGACGTGGTGCGCCGCGCGCAGGCAGTTGACCCGGGTGAGCAGGCCGCGCAGGCGGCCGTCCTCGACCACCGGCAGCCCCTGCACGCTGGTCTCGGAGAAGATGCGGTTGGCTTCGCTGAGCAGCGTGTCGCCGGTCACCGTCTCGGGTGTCGGCTTCATCCAGTTGCGTACGAGCACGCTTGGCCCTCCTTCGGGTTGGTCAGCTCACCTTCCGGCCCGAGAGCAGGCCGGAGATGATGTAGTTCATGGCCGAGGTCGCCTCCTTGCTGGAGTCCTCGGCCGCGGCCTTGGCCTTGGCGCTCCACACGGTCTCGGGGCGCGCCTGCAGGATGAAGATGTTGCTGCCCGAGGGCACGTCCTTGTCGACCGCCCATTCGACGTCCATCGGGCGGCCGTAGTGCTTCTCGATCTGCTTGCCCATCCAGGCCAGCTCGCTGATCTCGTCGTCGACGAGGGACTGCACGGTCTGGCGCTCGATCGGCACCTCGATCAGGTGGCTGCGCTGCGTCTTCAGGTCGACCGTGTAGCAGTGCTCCTTGCGCGAGATCGTGCGCTCGGTGATGTCCAGCGTCACCTTGTTGACGACGAAGTGATCGGGTGTCACCTCGCCGGAGACGACCGATTCGCCGAAGCCGTAGTTGGAATCGATGACGATCACCGAGCGGTCGCCGTTGGCCGGATGCACGGTGAACATCACGCCTGCGGTGTAGGCGTTGGCCATCTTCTGCACGCCCACGCTGATGGCGACCTCCTCGTGGGCGAAGCCCATCTTCTGGCGGTAGCCGATGGCGCGCGCGGTGTAGAGGCTCGAGATGCAGCGCCGCACGTGATGCAGCACCTCCTCGGCGCCGCGGATCCACAGGTAGGTGTCCTGCTGTCCGGCGAAGCTGGCGCCCGGCAGGTCCTCGGCCGTGGCGGAGGAGCGCACCGCCACCGGCGTGGCCGGCAGCCCGCAGCGCAGCGACAGGCAGCGGTAGGCCTCGGCGACCTCGTCCTCGAACTCGATCGACATCGGGCGCGACTCGATCATCTCGCGGATCCTGGCCGAGGCCTCTTCCAGGCGCAGGATGTCGTCGTGCGGCAGGCCGTGCACCAGCTTGCCGATCTCGGGCAGGATGCCCGCTTCCCGCAGGAAGCGGGTGCAGCCGTGCGTCGTGACCGCGAAGCCCGGGGGCACGCGCACGCCCATGCGGATCAGTTCGCCCAGCGACGCGCACTTGCCGCCGACCTCGGGCAGCGAGTCCTTGTCGCACTCCTCGAACCAGCGCACCGTCGGTGCCGCCTGAGGGTTCGATGCTTGCGTTGACAACGTTTGCACGGCTGCCTCCATCTTCAGCGCTCGATGCTGATCAGGCCCGTGGAGCCGTCCACCCGCAGCATCATGCCGCTGCGGATGATCTTGGTCGCGTGCCCGGTGCCGACCACCGCCGGCATGCCGTACTCACGGCAGACGATGGCGGCGTGGCTCATCACGCCGCCGACGTCGGTGATGCAGGCACCGATCTTGGCGAACGCCGGCG
>ERZ778017.2406-NODE-2406-length-15252-cov-29.388103_pt1 | contig 15252 bp, 16 predicted proteins | sample MGYA00375747_ERZ778017 | MGnify/ENA primary metagenome ERZ778017 (study PRJEB29350, sample SAMN05509838) | bioreactor metagenome | biome: bioreactor; material: wastewater | place: South Africa: University of Cape Town | collected 2014-03-17 ...
GGGCGGCCTGCGTCTACGACGAGGCGTCGCGCGGGATCATCCTCAAGTTCAAGCACGGCGACCAGCAGCAGTTCGCCCCACTGTTCGCCCGCTGGATCAGCCGATCGGCCGCGCCTCTGATCGAGACGGCCGACGCCGTGGTCCCTGTGCCCCTGCACCGCGGTCGCCTGCTGTCGCGCCGGTTCAATCAGGCCGCCGAGATCGCCCGGCCGTTGGCCCGCGCGGCGCGGCTCGACTACCTGCCCGACGCCCTGATCCGTCCCCTGCCGACCGCCAGCCAGGGCGGCAAGTCCGCGCGCGGACGGCGGCTGAACGTCAAGACGGCCTTCGCCGTGACCGAGACGGGGCGGCGACGCGTCAAGGGGCGGCGGTTGCTGCTGATCGACGACGTGTTGACCACGGGGGCTACGGCCGAGGCCTGCGCGCGGGCGCTGATCGAGGCCGGAGCGCGCGCTGTCGACCTGGCCGTCATCGCGAGGGTGAAAAACGCGCGCGAACCGCTTAAGTGAGGGGGAACCTTCCCATCCGCCTTCAGGAGTTCCCCTTGGCCGAAGTCGTCCTCTACACCAAACCCGGCTGCCCCTACTGCATCCGCGCCATGGCCCTGCTGGACCGCAAGGGCGCGGCCTATACGGAGATCGTCGCCTCCAACGATCCGGCCAAGAAGGCCGAGATGGTCGAACGCTCGGGCGGCGCCGCCACCTTCCCGCAGATCTTCATCGACGGAAAGCACGTCGGCGGCTCGGACGACATCCACGCCCTGGATCGCAAGGGCGAGCTGGACGCCCTGCTGGCGGCCTAGGTGACCGACACGCTCGACATCGCGCTGATCCAGACGCGGACGCCGGCGACGGCGGCCGCGGGGCTGGCGCATGTCGAGCCCCTGATCCGTCAGGCGGCGGCCGAGGGGGCGCAGTTGATCCTGACGCCCGAGGGGACCAACTTTCTCGAGCAACGCCGCGTCTTGCGCGACGCCGCCCTGTCGGACGAAGGAGCCGACCCCGCCGTCGCCGGGCTGAAGGCCCTGGCCGCCGAATTGGGCGTCTGGTTGCTGATCGGCTCGGCCATCGTCCGCTCGGGCGTGGCGGATGACCCGCGCGCCGCCAACCGGTCCCTGATGATCGACCCCAGCGGCGCGATCACGGCCCGCTATGACAAGCTCCACGTCTTCGACGTCGACCTGCCGAACGGCGAGACCTATCGCGAAAGCGCCTCGGTGCGGCCCGGCGAGGCGGCGGTGGTCGCCGCTGCCCCTTGGGGGCGTCTTGGCCTGACCATCTGCTACGACCTGCGCTTCCCACATCTGCACCGCGCCTTGGCCCAGGCGGGCGCGACGCTGATCGCCGTCCCCGCCGCCTTCACCCGCCCGACCGGCGAGGCGCATTGGGAGACCCTGTTGCGCGCCCGCGCCATCGAGACGGGCGCCTTCGTCCTGGCCCCCGCCCAGGGCGGAACGCATGAGGACGGCCGCCAGACCTGGGGCCGCTCCCTGGTCGTCGGCCCGTGGGGCGAGGTGATCGCCCGGCTTGACCATGACGAACCGGGCGTGCTGCACGCCCGGCTGGACCTTTCGGCCGTGGAGAAGGCGCGCGCTAGCGTGCCCGCCCTGCGCCACGACCGCGACTTCGACCTGCCCCTATGATCCGCTACGCCCTCTCCTGCGACCGCGACCACGGCTTCGAGGCCTGGTTCGGCTCCTCGTCCGACTATGACGACCAGGCGGCGCGCGGCCTGGTCGAATGCCCATTCTGCGGCTCGACGACGGTGCGGAAGCAGGTGATGGCCCCGGCAGTCTCCGGCACGAAGAAGACCTCGCCCGACGCCCTGAAACCTGAAGCTCTGCAGCATATGCAGTCGATGATGATGCAGGCCGCCCGCGAGGTGCGCGACCACGTCGAGCAGAATTTCGACTACGTCGGCGACGCCTTCGCCCGCGAGGCCCGCGACATCCACGAAGGCCGCAGCGAGAAGCGCGAGATCTACGGCGAGGCCACCCCCGCCGAGGTCAAGAAGCTGAAGGACGACGGCGTGCCTTGCGCTCCCCTGCCCAGCCTGCCGCCCGATCCCAAGAAGGCGAACTGATCGCAGATGGGGGAGGGGGAACGGTACGAGGAATTCGCCCCGCCCGACGCCTTGCGCCCCTTTGTGCGCCTGCTGTGGACCTACGCCGCGCCTCGCCCCAGCGGCGGGGTCCAGCGCATCGCTCCGGACGGCTGTCCCGAGCTGGTGGTCGATCTGGCCGCCCCCTATGAGGAACAGGACGCCGACGGCGTCTTCCGCCTGCAGCCGTCGGTGATCTTCGCCGGCCAGATGACCCGGCCCATGGCCATCCGTCCGGTCGGCCCGGTTGAGATCGTCGCCGCCAAGTTCGAGCCGGACGGGGCGCGCGCGTTCCTCGGCCGCCCGCTGATCAAGGCGACGGACCGGCGTCTGGACCTTGTGGCGCGGCTGGACGGCTTCACGGCGCCGCCCGGCGATCCGGCGGGACAGGCCGCCGCCCTGGGCGCCTGGCTGGAGGATCAGCGCCGGGCCGGCGACTGGCGCATCGACCCCGCCGTCCGCGCCCAGGTCGCCGCCGCCGAGAGCGACCTTGAGGGGCTGTCTCTGAGCCCGGCCGAGCGCCGCGCCCTGCAGCGCCGGTTCCGCGACCGGGTCGGCGTGGCGCCGCGCACGCTGCGCTCGGTCTTCCGCTTCCGTCGCATCTTCGATCACGCGATGGGCCAGGACGCAGACGCCGCCTCCTGGCTGGAGGCCGGTCTCGCCGCCGGCTATTTCGACCAACCGCAGATGGCGCGCGATTTCCGCCGCTTCCTGGGCTGCACCGCCACCGCCTGGGCGCGCGAACAGGTGGAGCTGGCGCTGCGGCTGGCGTCGCATTCCTACAAGCCCGCGCCGTGAGGGCTGCGTAACCTTCCCTTCGTCCTTGAGGAGGGAGAGCCCATGTCCGTTTCCAGCCTGCTGGCCGCCGCCCTGTGGCAGGCATCCTTGCCCGCGACGCCTGCGCCCGACCTGTCGTGGCTGGCGGGCTACTGGCTGGACTGTTCCGGCGGGCGCGAGGCGTCAGAGACCTGGAGCGATCCGCGCGCGGGTCTGATCGTCGGCCACTCGGTGACTGTGCGCAATGGCCGCAGCGGCTTCGAGAGCGCGCGTATCGCCCCCCTGACAGACGGCGGCCTGGCCTATTTCGCCCAGCCTGAGGGAGCGCCCGCGACGCCTTTCCGCCTGGTCGACAGCGGCCCCCAGCGGGCGGTTTTCGCCAATCCGGACAACGACTTTCCGCACCGCATCATCTATGACCGCGCGGGGGAAGTGCTGACCGCCCGGATCGAAGGGGCGGACGACGATGAGAACCGGAGCGTGCAATGGCGATTCAACAGGGCGGAGCTGAACGCCCGCTGTCCACTCTGACCTGGCGGGCCATGACGCCGGACGACCTCGACGGCGTGGTCGCGGTGGCCCAGCTGTCCTTCCCCGATCACCCGGAAGAGCGTGCCTGCTTCGCCAACCGTCTGGAGCTGCACCCCGAAGGCTGCTTCGTGCTGGCCGCCGAGGACGGGCCGGTCATGGGCTATCTGGTGGCCTATCCGTGGGTGCTGAACGCCGCCCCGGCGCTGAACGTGCTGATCGACGCCATCCCGGCCGAGGCCGAGGTCGTCTATCTGCACGACCTGGCCCTGCACCCCGACACGCGCGGCGGCGGCCACACCCGGCCGGTGGTCGAGCGCCTGGCCGAGCAGGCCAAGGCGGCGGGCTGGCCGGCGGTCGCCCTGGTGGCGGTCAACGACGCATCAAGCTTCTGGGCGCGCAACGGCTTCGAGGTTCAGAACCCGCCGGGCATGGCCGAGAAGCTGGCCAGCTACGGCGATGACGCCCGCTATATGGTCAGGCCGCTGTAAGCGTCGTCAGCACGAAGTCCAGGCGCTCGGCGACGGGCGCCTGGGGCAGTTCGATCAGTTCATAGCCGAAGCGCGGATAGGTCTCGGCCATGGCGTCGAAGGTGCGGCGGGCCTCGTCCAGATCCTGCTTGCGCTCGGCGTCCTGGCCGAAGATCTCGGGCCAGACCGGGGCGATGAAGACGCGCCGGTCATAGCGGATGTCCTGCGCCGCCCGCTCCATATGGGCCGGGACAGGCAGGCCGCACAGGGTCAGGTATCCGACTACGTCCGGGACGCCGCGATCGAAGAAGACGGGCCCGTCGGCGCCTTCCATGCGGGCGTGGGCTTCAAGCTCGCGATCCAGCATCAGCTCGGCGAACAGGGCCCGGTCCTTCCACGGCAGGGCCTCGCCGTCGATGGCCTGCTGGCGGCGGATGGTGGCGCGCCCGGCCTCGGGCGAGGTCGCATGGCCCGCCGTCGCCAGCGCCTCAAGCAAAGTGGTCTTGCCCGAGCCGGGACCGCCGGTCAGGACGATGCGGCGCGGGCCGATCATGCGTCGCGGGTCGCCATCATCATGTAGTTGATGCCCACGTCCTCGCCCTCGCTCCAGCGGTCGTTCAGCGGGTCATAGGCCAGTCCATAGGGGCCGGTGACGGTCAGGGGCTCGCCGTCCAGCATGGCGCGCAGTTCGTCGGGCTTGAGGAACTGGCGCCAGTCGTGAGTGCCTGCGGGCACCCAGCGCAGCACATATTCCGCCGCGACCTTGCCCAGCAGCAGCCCCTTCAGCGTGCGGTTCAGGGTGGCGACGATCATCAGGCCGCCCGGCTTGATCAGTTTCGAGCAGGCGCGGATGAAGGCTTCGGGGTCGGCGACGTGTTCGATGACTTCCATGGTCAGCACCACGTCGAACGGCCCGGCGCCTGCTTCGACCATCTGCTCCACCGTGGCGGCGCGATAGGCGATGTCCAGGCCGACCTGATCGGCGTGGGCGCGGGCGGTGCCGATGTTCTCGGACGAGGCGTCTATGGCCGTGACCTCAAAGCCCATGCGCCGCATCGGCTCGGCGATCAGGCCGCCGCCGCAGCCGATGTCGATCAGGCTGAGTCCGTTGAAGGGCGCGCGCGCTTTCACGTCGCGATCAAAGTGCTCGGCCGCCCGATCCCGTACGAATTTCAGCCGCGCCGGGTTGAAACGATGCAGGGGGGCGAAGGGGCCTTTGGGATCCCACCACTCGGCCGCCTGGGCCGAAAAGCGCGCTACGTCGGCCGGGTCGATGCTCGGCCCTTCGGCACGATCGGTAGCAAAGGGTGAAAAACCCTCTTCGCTTTGGGGTTTGCGTGGATCGAGGCTGTCGTTAGAAGCGGGCATGGGCAGAGGCATGGACCGCCTTCGCCCGCCATGCAAGCAGGGGATCAGACGCCAGGATGACGCGGGCCGACACGAACCGGTTGGTGATGAAGTTCGGCGGCACCTCCATGGCCGACCTGGAACGCATCCGTCGCGCGGCGCGCATCGTCGCCGCCGAAGCCGCCAGGGGCAAGAAGGTGGCCGTGGTCGTCTCGGCCATGGCGGGCAAGACCAATGAGCTGGTCGCCTGGACCGACGGCGTGGGCGCGGCCGCGCCGGGCCTGTACGGCGACGGCGTCCTGTCGGACGACGAATACGACGTGGTGGTCGCCTCGGGCGAGCAGGTGACGTCGGGCCTGCTGGCCCTGACCCTGCGCAACATGGGCCTGAAGGCGCGCAGCTGGATGGGCTGGCAGATTCCGATCCTGACCGACGACGCCCACGGCCGCGCCCGCATCGAAGAGGTGCCCGGCGATGCGCTGGGGGCCGCGCTCGACGCGGGCGAGATCGCCGTCGTGCCGGGCTTCCAGGGCGTGACCCGCGACGGGCGCATCACCACCCTGGGCCGGGGCGGCTCGGACACCTCGGCCGTGGCGGTGGCGGCGGCCCTGGGCGCGCCGTGCGACATCTATACCGACGTGGACGGCGTCTATACGACCGACCCGCGCATCCAGAGCCGCGCCCGGCGTCTGGAGAAGGTGTCCTACGAAGAAATGCTGGAGATGGCGTCGCTGGGCGCCAAGGTGCTGCAGACCCGCTCGGTCGAGCTGGCCATGCACAAGCGCGTGCCGGTGCGCGTCCTGTCCAGCTTCATCGAACCGGATGAAAACGGAAACCTGCCGCAACACGCCGGCACCCTGATTTGCGACGAGGATGAGATCGTGGAAAAGCGCATCGTTTCCGGCGTGACCATGAGCCGGGACGAAGCCCGGATCACGCTGCTTGGCCTGTCGGACCGGACGGATGCGCCGGCCGACGTCTTCACTCGCCTGGCCGAGGCCGAGGTCAACGTCGACATGATCGTGCAGAGCCAGGCCCGCACCGAAGGCGCGGTCAACCTGACCTTCACGACGGGCCGCCGCGACGCGCGCCGCGCCGCCGACCTGATGACCGCCGCCAAGGCCGAGATCGGCTTCGAGGAGCTGCGGGTCGACGACGACGTGGCCAAGGTCTCGGTGATCGGCGTGGGCATGCGCAGTCACGCGGGCGTGGCCCAGACCATGTTCCGCGCCCTGGCTGACAAGGGCGTGAAGTTCCAGGCCATCTCGACCTCCGAGATCAAGATCAGCGTACTGATCGATTCGGATTACGCCGAGCTGGCGGTTCGAGCGTTGCACGCGGCCTACGGTCTGGACGCGGAAGACTAGGATAACGGAAGCGCCGCCCTATCTGGAACGGATCAGGGGCGGCAAGGCGGGAGCAGGCATGGTCAAGGGCGTGGCAGTGACGGCGAGGGGGCCCCGCCTTCTGCTGCGCCAGATCCGCGAGGCTCTGGCCGGGGCCGGGGGCGGCGCGCCCGCGCAGGACCGGCTGAACATGGTGGTGCGGATCATCGCCCGCTCCATGGTGGCCGAGGTCTGCTCCATCTATCTGCGGCGCGCGTCGGGCGAGTTGGAGCTGTTCGCCACCGAGGGTCTGAACCCCGAGGCCGTCCATAACACCCGTCTGCGCCCCGGCGAGGGCCTGGTCGGCGAGGTGGCGCGCACGGCCGCGCCGATCAGCCTGTCGGACGCCCAGTCGCATCCCAGCTTCTCCTATCGGCCGGAAACGGGCGAAGACCCCTATCACGCCTTCCTCGGCGCGCCCCTGCTGCGCGGCGGCCGGGCCATCGGCGTCCTGGTCGTCCAGAACCGCGCCGCCCGTCGTTATGACGAGGAAGAGGTCGAGGACATCCAGACCATCGCCATGGTCCTGGCCGAGACGGTGGCTTCGGGCGAGCTGTTGGCGCTGGAGGAACTGCGCGACGTCGAGGTCGCGCCCCATCGGCCTGAGCGGCTGAAGGGGCAGAAGTTCGCCGAGGGCCTGTCGTTCGGGCAGGCCGTGCTGCACGAGGCGCCGATCGCGCCGGAACAGCTGCTGTCCGACGATCCGGCTGCTGAAGAGGTGCGGCTCAAGGAGGCGCTGGAGCGTCTGCGCACCAGCATCGACGCCCTGCTGGAAGGCAGCCAGGGCAAGCTGGGCGGCACCCCCTATGAGGTGCTGGAGACCTATCGGATGTTCGCCGACGACCGGGGCTGGAACCGGTCGCTGGAGGAGGCCGTGCGTTCCGGCCTGACGGCCGAGGCCGCCGTGGACCGCGTCCGCAACGAGCACCGCGCCCGCTTCGCCAACGCCCGCGATCCCTATATCCGCGAGCGGCTGCACGACTTCGAGGATCTGGCCAACCGCCTGCTGCGGCTGATGGCGGGCGATCATCCGGGCCAGCGCGACCTGCCCGACGACGCCATCCTGGTGGCCAAGAACCTGGGACCGGCGGACCTGCTGGAGTATCCGCGCCACAAGCTGCGCGGCCTGTTGCTGGAAGAAGGCTCGGCGGCCGCCCACGCGGCCATCGTCGCCCGCGCCCTGCAGATTCCCTGCGTCGGCCGCCTGCAGGGCCTGCGCGATCGCCTGACCGAGGGCGATCAGGTCATCGTCGACGGCGAGACGGGCGAGGCCTACTTGCGGCCCCGCCCCGACATGCTGGCGGCGGTCGAGAGCCGCATGGCCGTGCGCGAACAGCGCCGCGCCGAGTTCGACCAGCTGCGCGACACCCCCGCCGTCACCAGGGACGGCAAGCGCATCATGCTGCTGACCAACGCCGGCCTGGCGGTGGATCTGGAGAATCTGGACGCCACGGGCGCCGAGGGCATCGGCCTGTTCCGCACCGAATTTCAGTTCATGGTCTCGGACGAGCTGCCGCGCCTGGACGCTCAGGCGGCGCTCTACAAGCTGGTGCTGGATGCGGCCGGCGACCGGCCCGTCACCTTCCGCACGCTGGACATCGGCGGCGACAAGGTGCTGCCCTACCTCGACAATGAGCGCGAAGAGAACCCGGCGCTGGGCCGCCGCGCCATCCGTCTTGGGCTGGATCGTCCGGCCCTGCTGCGGATGCAGCTGCGCGCCCTGCTGAGCGCCGCCGCCGGGCGCGAGCTGCGCGTCATGTTCCCCATGATCGCCACGGTGGACGAGTTCCGCGCCGCCCGTGAACTGGTCGACGTCGAATGCGACTGGGCGCGGCGCCGGGGGCGGCCTCTGCCGTCCCTGCTGCGGGTCGGGGCCATGATCGAATGCCCCAGCCTGCTGTGGCACCTGGACGCCCTGCTGCCGCTGACCGACTTCGTTTCGATCGGCACCAACGACCTGCTGCAGTATATGTTCGCCGCCGACCGGACGAACCCGCGCGTGTCGGATCGCTACGATCCCCTGTCGCCGCCCTTCCTGCGCGCCCTGGCGGATATTCAGCAGAAGTGCGCCGACAGCGCCACGCCGGTCTCGGTCTGCGGCGAACTGGCGGGCCGTCCGCTGGAGGCCTTCGCCTTGATCACCCTGGGCTACAGCCGTTTGTCCGTTCCGGCGGGCGGGGTGGGACCGGTCAAACGCATGATCCTGTCGGCTGATCTGAACGCGGCGCGGCGGGGGATGAACGCCCTGCTCGGCTCCTCGGCCGGGTCGGTGCGCGGCGAGATCGAGTCCCTGGCGCGCAAGCTCAATGTCGAAGTCTGAGAAAGCGGGGCCGCTTTCCCGCGTTGCCCGCGCTCCCGGCCTCGTCTAAGCGGGGGTGACGGGCGCATCGGCGCCCAGCGTGACGGAACACCGACCCTATGGACCAGGATCGGCAAGCCGCGTTCGACTTCGACGCCGACGCGACGCTGGATCAGACCCCGGAGGCGACGCCCGAAGCGACGCCTGAAGAACCCTCGGACGATTCCCTGGGCGCGTCCCTGCGCGCCGCGCGCCTGGCGTCGGGCCTGTCCATGGCCGAGCTGTCGACCAAGACGCGGGTGCATCCGCGCTTCCTGACCGCGCTGGAGCAGGGCGAGTACGCCGTCCTGCCGTCGCGTATCTTCTCCATGGGCTATGTGCGCGCCTACGCCGGCGCCCTGGGCCTGGACGAGTTGAACGCGGTCGAGCGGTTCAAGCAGGAATACCCCGATGCGGCCGTGCCGCTGCAGCCGCCGACGGGCGCCGCCTTGCAGCAGATGCGCCAGAACTCGCCCAAGATCCTGGGCGTCATCGGCGTCTTCCTGGCGGTGGTGATCGGCTGGAACGTCTTCCAGCGCATCAACCGGATCGAGGCGCCGCACCCCTCCGACCTGGTCGCCGTGCCCAAGGACTGGGCCGAGCAGGCCGACCATCAACGGGACCGCGCCCTCTATCTCGGCGCGCCCAAGGCGGCCCCGCCGGACCAGACGACGCCGGCTATGTACATCACCCCGGGGCTGGAGGCTCAGCTGACCGGGATCGACCCGGACGACCCCAACGCCGCGCCTCCGCCCGCGCCGCCGGTGCAGGCCGCCTTCAACCCGCGCGGGGCCATCTACGGCGCCTCGGCCACGGTCTCCCAGGTCACGCTTCAGGCGCGCAAGCCCGCCATCTTGGTCATCCGCCAGGGCGACGGCCGCATCCTGTTCGCGCGCCAACTGGCTGCGGGCGAGGCCTGGCGCGCGCCGCCCGGCGTGGCGGCCACCATCGACACGCCGGATCCGGCGGCCTTCGACGTCTATCTGAACGGCGAGCACGGCGGCGTGCTGCCCGCGCCCCAGTCGCCGCTCGGGTCGCTGAACAACCGCGCCCAGGCGGCCGCGCGCGAGTCCGAGGCCCGCGCCGCCGCCGCGGTCGAGGCCCGGGCCCGCGCGGCTCAGGCGGCGGCTGCGGCTGCGGCCGCCGCGGCGCCTTCGCCGACGCCGACCCAGGCCGCCGTCGCGGCTCCCGCGCCCGCCGCCTGATCCTTTCCTCGACGAAGGCGCGATCTTTCGCCGCCTGTCGTGGTTTTGCCGCTCTTCCTGTCCTATGTTCCCGGCGTCATGAGCGACCATTCCGAACTCGGCCATATCCGCCCCTGGCGCCACATCGAGCGCCGCAAGAGCCGCCAGATCATGGTCGGCTCCGTCCCTGTCGGCGGCGACGCCCCGATCAGCGTCCAGTCGATGACCAATACGCCGACGACCGACGCGGCGGCGACGCTGGAGCAGATTCGCCAGCTGGAAGAGGCGGGGGCCGACATCGTGCGCGTCTCTTGCCCGGACGAGGAGTCGACGGCGGCCTTCAGGACCATCGCGCGCGAGGCCCGCGTGCCGCTCGTGGCGGACATCCACTTCCACTACAAGCGCGGCATCGAGGCAGCCCAGGCGGGCGCCGCCTGCCTGCGCATCAACCCCGGCAACATCGGCTCGATCGAGCGGGTCAAGGAAGTCGTTCAGGCGGCCCGCGACCACGGCTGCTCCATGCGCATCGGCGTCAACGCCGGCTCGCTGGAGAAGGAGCTGCTGGAGAAATACGGCGAGCCCTGTCCGGATGCGATGGTGGAAAGCGCCCTGAACCACGCCCGGATTCTTCAGGATCTGGACTTCCACGAGTTCAAGATCTCGGTGAAGGCGTCCGATCCCTTCCTGACGGTGGCCGCCTATCAGCAACTGGCTGACGCCATCGACTGCCCCCTGCACCTCGGCGTGACCGAGGCGGGCCCCTTGCGCACCGGCACCATCAAATCGGCCATCGGCATGGGCAATATGCTGTGGTCGGGCATCGGCGACACCATCCGCGTGTCCCTGGCCGCCGATCCGGTCGAAGAGATCAAGGTCGGCTTCGACATCCTGAAGTCGCTGGGCCTGCGTCACCGGGGGGTGAACATCATCGCCTGCCCGTCCTGCGCGCGTCAGGGCTTCAACGTCATCGAGACGGTGGGGATTCTGGAGGAGCGACTGGCGCATGTCTCGACGGCCATGTCGCTGTCGATCATCGGCTGCGTGGTCAACGGGCCAGGCGAGGCACTCTATACCGACATCGGCTTCACCGGCGGCGGCAAGGGGGCGGGCATGGTCTATCTGAACGGCAAGATCGCTCACAAGCAGGCCAATGAAGGCATGATCGACGAGATCGTCGCCCAGGTCGAAGCCAAGGCCGCCGAACTGGACGCCGCCCGCGCCGCCGCCATCGCTCTCAACGCCGCCGAATGATCATGAAGCTCTACATCACCACCCCGTCGCCCTTCGCCCGCAAGGTTCGCATCGTCGCTCGCGAAAAGGGGCTGGCCGACCGGATCGAGGAGATCGTCGTCGATCCTTACGCCGACGCGCCGGAACTGCTGTCGACCAACCCCGTGGTTCAGGTTCCGACGCTGATCGCCGAGGACGGCCTGCCGCTGACCGACAGCCCGGTCATCGCCGAGTATCTGGACGCCCTGGGTTCGGGACCGCGTCTGCTGCCGACCGAGGGGGCGGAGCGCCTGCGGGTCAAGCGGCTGGAGACCCTGGCCAACGCCGCGTTGGAGATGGGCGTCAAACTGGTGCTGGAGAAGCGGCGACCCGAGCATGAGCGCTCGCCGTCCTGGATCGCGCGCTGGACCGTCAACATGGGCCGCGCCCTGGATGCGCTGGAGAGCGCCGCCCCGGACGCCGAGGCGCTGGACATGGGCGTGTTGACGGCCGGGATCGCCGTCACCTAGATCGGCTTCCGTCACCCGGACTACGACTGGAAGACGGGCCGCCCGAACCTGGTCGCCCTGCAGGCGGCGCTGGAGCAGCGTCCCAGCTTCATCGACACCTTCCCGCGCTAGACGGGATCAGCCGATCGGTTTCAGCAGTTGCGCGCCCTGGAAGGCGGCGAGGATCAGCAGCAGGAAGCCGACCGCATAGGTCAGGGCCTTGCGCGGCACCTTCTTGACGATCAGTCCGGCGAAGGGGGCGGCGATCAGGCCGCCGACCACCAGGCCGCCGACGGCCGCCGCGTGGTTCTGGAGCGCGCCCGCCTCTTCCCAGTGGCCGCTGACCAGGGCCCAGACGAAGGTGGCCGAGACGGCCACGGTCAGGAAGAATTCGGCTGTGTTCACCGTGCCGATGGCCTTGCGCGGCTCATGCCCGGCGCCGACCATGGTCGAGGAGACGGTCGGCCCCCAGCCGCCGCCGCCCACGGCGTCCAGAAAGCCGCCGACCAGCCCCAGCGGCGCCGTGACCCAGGCGGGCAGGTGGCGCGGGCGGATGTCATGCCCGGCGCGCCACAGGATCCACACCCCGACCAGGGCCAGATAGCCGACGACGAAGGGTTTGATGGTCGAGGCCTCCAGTCCCGTCAGAACATAGGCGCCCAGCACCCCGCCGATCACGCCCGCGATGGCCAGCGGCGCCAGCAGCCGCCACTCGACGTTCTTGTGCCAGGCATGGCTTCCCGCCGAGGCGGCCGTGGTGAAGACCTCGGCGGCGTGGACGCTGGCCGAGGCCGTGGCCGGGGGCACGCCCAGGGCCAGAAGCACCGAGGAGGAGATGACGCCGTAGGCCATGCCCAGGGCGCCGTCGACCGCCTGGGCCAGGACGCCGACCAGAAGGAACAGGAAGAAGGTGTCCATTCAGCGCCTCGGGCCGGTGGGGTTGAGGGCCATCAGGCGCAGGTCGCGCGCCGCCTGGCAATGGCCGTCATGAGCCGGCTCAGGCGGACTCCAGCCGGGACAGGGCGTCCAGCACGTCGCGACCGCGATAGGGCTTGATGACCATGGCGGCGGCCAGTTCGGCGTTCTGCGCCGCCGCCGTCACGTCGCCGGACAGGAAGATCACCGGCACGCCCCAGCGCGACTTGAGGCTGCGCGCCAGATCCACGCCCGTGTTCTCGCCCGACAGGTTGATGTCGAGCAGGGCCACGTCGATGGGGTGAAGCGCGGTCGCCGCCGCTGCGGCTTCGGCGCTGTGGAAGGGACCGACGACGCGGTGCCCGGCGGCGTCCAGCGCCTCGGTCAGGTCCAGGGCGGCGTCGGCGTCATCCTCGACCAGCAGGACGGTCAGGGGGGCGGCTTCGGCCGCCGGGGTCGTGGTCGGCTCGGTCGAGGTCCGCTCCGGCGCCGGGGCCTGGCGCACCAGGACGGCGCGGACATAGGGCCACAATTCGGCGGCGGGGCGCTCGGCGTCCAGGTCGAAGATCTTGGCCAGGGCTCTCAGCTCGCGCTCGGCCTCGGGCGACACGGCTCCGCCCGCTTGCAACAGGCCGTCGTAGAGGGCGCACAGTCGCGCCGCATCGGTATTCGCCGCGCCCGGCGGGGCGGCGTTCTGAGGCTTGATGACGGTCATGCCCCTGTCTCCTTCTGTTTCAGCCTCACAGGAGCTAGGGGTTTTGCAGTTGCGAAAAAACCGGCCTGACGGGCTTGTGACGGCTGTTCACGATTGCTCCATGAGCGCGTGTAGAGGCGTTTTTATCGACACGGCGGCGTGTCGCGGGTAAGGCTCCGCGCTCGATTTTCTCAGCAAGGACACGCCGTTGCGACTGCCTCAGGCCCGGCTCGATCAGGTGCTCGACCGCTTCCATCAGGTGGAGGCGCGCATGGGCGCGGCCACCGACGGCGCCGAGATCGTGCGCCTGTCGAAAGAGCACGCCGAGCTCAAGCCCGTGGCCGACGCGGTTCAGGCCCTGGCCCGCGCCCGCGCCGAGGCGGACGACCTCAAGGCCATGGCCGCCGACCCGGAAATGGCCGCCCTGGCCGCCGATGAACTGGACGCCCTGACCGAGCGCCTGCCGACACTGGAGCGTGAAGTCGCCCTGCTGCTGGCCCCGCGCGACGCCGATGAAAACGCCTCGGCCGTGCTGGAAGTGCGCGCGGGCACCGGCGGCGACGAGGCGGCGCTGTTCGCGGGCGACCTGTTCCGCATGTACTCGCGCTACGCTCAGTCGCGCGGCTGGCGGGTCGAGATCGACAGCGCCGCCGAGGGCGACGCCGGCGGCTTCAAGGAGATCATCGCCACTGTCAGCGGCGAGGGCGTCTTCGGCCGCCTGAAGTTCGAGAGCGGCGTCCACCGCGTCCAGCGCGTGCCGACGACCGAGGCGGGCGGCCGCATCCATACCTCGGCGGCGACCGTCGCCGTCCTGCCCGAGGTCGAGGACGTCGAGATCGAGATCCTCGACAAGGACATCCGCATCGACACCTATCGCTCGTCCGGCGCGGGCGGCCAGCACGTCAACAAGACCGACTCGGCGGTGCGCATCACCCACCTGCCCACCGGCATCGTCGCCACCTCTTCGGAAAAGTCGCAGCACGTGAACCGCGACAAGGCGATGAAGAACCTGCGCGTGCGCCTCTACGACATGCAGCGCCAGGCCAAGGACGCCGCCCGTTCCGACGCACGCAAGTCCCAGGTCGGCTCGGGCGACCGCTCCGAGCGCATCCGCACCTACAACTTCCCGCAAGGAAGGGTGACGGATCACCGCATCGGCCTGACCCTGCACAGCCTGCCGCAAATCCTCGAGGGCGACCTCGACCCCATGCTCAACGCCCTGATCGCCGAGGACCAGGCCGCCCGCCTGGCCGATCTGGAAGCCGAACTGGGCTGAGGGCGCCGAGGCGCGTCCGCATCTGACGCGGCCCCGCTTTAACCTGGCTCCGACTCCCGCTAGGAACGGAGCATGAACATGCTGGAACTCGTCCTCTTGGCCTTTGTCGCGGTCGCCGCGGCGGGCTTCCTGTGGGCCTATATGGGCTGGCAGAAGACGCGCGGCGCGCTGGACGCCGCCGATGCGCGGCTGGCGCTGATGGAGGAAAGCCGGGACTCCATGGCCGAGTTCCTCAAGGCTCAGGCGTCCCAGTCGGCCGAGGCGGTGGCGACCAAGCTGGTCGCCCGCGCCACCGAGACCTTTCAGGCTCAGGACCGCGTGGCGCGCGAGCGGATGGAGGCGCAGCTCAAGCCCGTGTCCGAAACCCTGGCCAAGTTTCAGCAGCACGTCACGGCTTTGGAAAAGGCGCGTGCCGACGAGACCGGCGGCCTGAAGGAGCAGCTCAACCTGCTGATGGCCGCCTCGACCGCCACCCGCGACGAGGCGCGGCGTCTGACCGAGGCGCTGAAGGGCAACACCG
>ERZ778017.2410-NODE-2410-length-15240-cov-5.121436_pt1 | contig 15240 bp, 10 predicted proteins | sample MGYA00375747_ERZ778017 | MGnify/ENA primary metagenome ERZ778017 (study PRJEB29350, sample SAMN05509838) | bioreactor metagenome | biome: bioreactor; material: wastewater | place: South Africa: University of Cape Town | collected 2014-03-17 ...
GCTGTGCCGGATGGCGTTGCGCACGAGGTTCACCAGCACGATCCACAGCACGTCGCGGTCGGCGCGCACCGATACGCCGGAAGCGGCCGACGCGCGCAGCGCGATCGAGCGCGCGCGGGCCTCTGCGTCCAGATGCGCGAACACGTCGTCGACCAGCGATGCCACGTCGGTGGAGGAACCCGCGCCCGAGGCGTTTCCGCGCGCCGCTCGCAGCAGGCCCGTGGTCAGCCGCGTGATCTCGGCGAGGCTCGCGCGCAGCTGGGCGGCACGCCCGCGCTGCTGCACGTCGAGCGGCCCCGCCTCGAGCAGGTCGAGCGTCGATACCGCCTGCATCAGCGGCGTTCGCAGCTCGTGACTGGCCGCGGCGGAAAACGCGCGCTCGCGCGCCAGCGCCGCATCGAGCCGGCGCCGTCGCTCGTCGAGCGCGGCCGCCAGCTCGGCCGACTCGGCGTGCCGCGCGAGCCCGAGCAGCGGGGCCGGGCTCGCCGCCCCGCCATCGTTTCGAACTTCCCGCGCCAGGCGCTCGAGATCGCCGGTGAAGCGGCGGGCGGCGCGATCGCTTCCGGCCAGCACGGCGAGCGCGATCACGATCACCGATGCGGCGAGAATCGCGGCCACGTTGCGCTCGCGCCGCTCGTGCTCGGCGACGTCGTAGACGAGGTAGAAGCGCCGCCCGTCGCGCTCGCCGACGGCGATGTGATACTCGACTCCCGGCGAAGGGAAGATCTCGTAGGCGCCGGAGGCCTGCGGCAGGCGCATCAGGTACTCGGGCAGCGCTTCCTCCTCGCCGGGTCCGGTGACGTAGAGCCGCATGTCGGGCGTATTGGGTGCGGCGAGCGTCGGGTCGAGCGCGTACTGCGCCATGCTCAGGCGCAGCTGCTCGGCCGCGATCGCGTCGATCACCTGCTCCTCCCAGCGCTCGGCGCTCCAGTAGACGAACGCCGCCTGCCCGACGGCGACGACGAGCGCGAGCGCGGTGAGCAGCCAGGCCAGGCGCCGGCGCAGCGACGCGGGCGCTGCGCCGCGCCGGTTCATCGCTTGCGCCTCGTTGCGCATCTCATGGGGTGCGTCTCACGGCGGCTCATTGCGTGCGTATCCGGTAGCCGTGTCCGTGCAGCGTCTCGATCGGATCGAGCGTGCTGCCGGCCTGCGCGAAGGCGCGCCGCGTCGCGGCGACGAGCGTGCGCAGCGCCTCGTCGCGGAAGGCGTCCTCGCCCCAGATCGCGCGTTCGAGCGTCTCGCGCGAGAACACCTTGTCGGGCCGTTCGGCGAGCAGCTCGAGCAGGCGCAGCGGCTTGGGCGGCAGGCGCAGCTCGAGATCGTCGACGCGCACGCTGCGCGCTTCGCGGTCGATGCGGATGCGGCCGGCGACGATGACGCCGGCGAGCGCGCGCCCCTGCGCGCGCCGCAGCAGCGCCTCGACGCGCACGGCAAGTTCCGGAAGCTCGAAGGGCTTGACGAGGTAATCGTCGGCCCCGGCATCGAAGCCGGCGAGCTTGTCGTCGAGTTCGTCGCGCGCCGTGAGCATGATCACCGGCGCATCCTCGTGCAGCTCGTTGCGGAAACGCCGGCACCATTCGAGGCCGCTGAGCCGCGGCAGGTTCAGATCGAGCACGACCAGTTCGGGTGCCTGCCGCACCGCGAGCGCGAGACCCAGGTAGCCGTCGCCCGCGTAGTCGCAGGCATGGCCGCGCCGCTGCAGGAAATCGCAGACGTTGGCGCCGATCACCGGATCGTCTTCGATGACGAGGATCCGCGCCACGGCGTCGCTATTCGATGCCCTGGCTGGCGAGATACGACTCGTAGTCGCCGCGCCAGTCGACGATCTCTCCGCCCGTGCGCACCTCGATGACGCGCGTGGCGACCGCATCGACGAACTGGCGGTCGTGCGAGACGACGAAGATCGTGCCCGGATATTTCTCGAGCGCGTACTGCAGCGACTCGATCGACTCCATGTCGAGGTGGTTGGTCGGCTCGTCGAGCATCAGCACGTTGTGCCGGCCGAGCATCAGGCGCCCGAAGCTCATCCGGTGCATCTCGCCGCCCGAAAGCACGCGCACGGGCTTGCGCACCTCGTCACCCGAGAACAGCATGCGCCCGAGGATGCTGCGCAGCGTCTGCTCGTCGTCGCCCGGCTGCGTGTAGTACGACAGCCATTCGGTGAGCGTGCGGTCGGATTCGAAATCCGGATGCACGTCCTGCGCCATGTAGCCGACGTCGGCGTTCTCCGACCAGCGCGCCTCGCCCTCGGTGGGCGCCAGGCCCCCGCCCCGGGCGGGTGCGGGCCCGCCGCCGGGCGCGACGCCGCCTCGTTCGACGCCGAGCATCGCGCGCAGCAACGTCGTCTTGCCCGCGCCGTTGGCGCCGACGATGGCGACGCGATCGCCCGCATCGAAGATCGTCGAGAAGCCCGAGAACACCGGCGCATCGGCGCCCGGATAGCGGTAGCCGAGGTTCTCCACCTCGAGCGCCTGCCGGTGCATCGGCTTGACCTGCTCGAAACGGATGTACGGGCTTTGCCGCGACGAGGGCTTCACCTCGACCGTCTCGCTGCGGATCTTGGCGATCAGCTTCTGGCGCGAGGTGGCCTGGCGCGCCTTCGCCTTGTTCGCCGCGAAGCGCTGCACGAACTCCTGCAGCTCGGCGATGCGCTCCTTCGCGCGATCGTTCGCCGACACCAGGCGCTGGCGCGCCTGCGCCGAGGCAAGCATGTAGTCGTCGTAGTTGCCCGGGTAGACGCGCAGCTCGCGGTAGTCGAGGTCGGCCATGTGCGTGCACACGGCGTTCAGGAAGTGGCGATCGTGCGAGATGATCACCATCGTCGAGTCGCGATCGTTCAGCACCGACTCGAGCCAGCGGATCGTGTCGATGTCGAGGTTGTTCGTCGGCTCGTCGAGCAGCAGCACGTCGGGGTCGGAGAACAGCGCCTGCGCGAGCAGCACGCGCAGCTTCCAGCCGGGCGCGATCTCGCGCATCGGCCCCGCGTGCTGCTCGACCGGAATGCCCAGCCCGAGCAGCAGCTCGCCCGCGCGCGCTTCGGCCGTGTAGCCGCCGTACTCGGCGAACTTCGCCTCCAGCTCGGCCGCGTGCATGTAGTCGTCCTCGCTCGCCTCGGGGTTTTCGTAGATCGCGTCGCGCTCGCGCATCGCGGCCCACATCTCGGCGTGCCCCATCAGCACGACGTCGAGCACGCGCTCGTCCTCGTGCGCGAACTGGTCCTGGCGCAGCTTGCCCAGCCGCACGTTCGGCTCGAGCACGACCTGTCCGCTCGACGGCTCGAGATCGCCGCCGAGGATCTTCATGAAGGTGGACTTGCCCGAACCGTTCGCGCCGATCAGGCCGTAGCGGTTGCCGTCGGCGAACTTGACGTTGACGTTCTCGAACAGGGGCTTGGCCCCGAACTGCATCGTGATGTTGACTGCGGAAAGCATTCGGTGTGTCCGGCCCGCGCGAGCGGGCGCGAGAGGGGTTCAGCCCACCCAGACGCGGGCGTTGCGGAACAGGCGCATCCACGGCGAGTCTTCGCCCAGCGACGGGTCGCGCCAGCTCATCTGGATCGTGCGGAAGACGCGTTCGGGATGCGGCATCAGGATCGTCGCGCGGCCGTCTTCGCTGGTGAAGCCGGTGAGCCCGCCGGGCGAGCCGCCCGGATTCGCCGGGTAGCGCTCGGCCGGCGTGCCGTCGTTCTCGACGAAGCGCAGCGACGCGCGCGCGCGATCGCGCTGCTCGTCGGAGGCGAACTGCGCACGCCCTTCACCGTGCGCTACCGCGATCGGCATCCGGCTGCCCGCCATGCCGGCGAACAGCACCGACGGCGATTCGAGCACCTCGACCATCGAGAAGCGCGCCTCGTACTGCTCGGAACGGTTGCGCACGAAGCGCGGCCAGGCGGCGGCGCCCGGGATGATCGACTTCAGCTGCGACAGCATCTGGCAGCCGTTGCACACGCCGAGCGTGAAGGTGTCGGGCCGCTGGAAGAAGAGCGCGAACTGTTCGGCCATCTTCGCGTTGTAGAGGATCGATTTCGCCCAGCCGCTGCCCGCGCCCAACACGTCGCCGAAGGAGAAGCCGCCGCAGGCGACCAGGCCGCGGAAGTCGTCGAGCCGGTGCCGGCCCGCGAACAGGTCGGTCATGTGGACGTCGAAGCTCTCGAAGCCGGCGCGGTCGAAGGCGGCCGCGATCTCGGTCTGGCTGTTGACGCCCTGCTCGCGCAGGATCGCGATGCGCGGACGCGCGCCGCGCGCGATGTACGGCGCGGCGACGTCCTCGGCCGGATCGAAGCGCAGCGCCACGTGCAGCCCCGGATCGTCGTTGCCCTCGATGCGCTCGAACTCCTCGATGACGCAGTCGGGGTCGTCGCGCAGCGACGCGATGCGCGCGCTCGTCTCGCTCCAGATGCGCTGCAGCGTGGCGCGCGAGCGGCGATACACGCGGCGGCCGTCGCGCCAGATGTCGATCGTGTCGTGCGCCTGCGGCTTGCCGATCACGTGCGACATCGTCGATAACCCGTGCTCGCGCAGCACGCCGAGCACCGCGTCGCGCGCCTCGGCGCGCACCTGCAGCACGGCGCCGGGCTCCTCGCAGAACAGCGCCTGCAGCGTGCGTTCGTTGCGCTGCACGGCGACCTGCTCGGGCCGGATCTTGTAGTCGCCCCAGTCGGCGACGTGCTGGTCGATCGTCAGCAGGTCGACGTTCAGCCCGACGCCGCAATGCCCGGCGAAGGCCATTTCGCAGACCGTCGCGAAGAGTCCGCCGTCGGAGACATCGTGGTAGGCGAGCAGTTGCCCGTCGGCATTGAGCTGCTGGATCGCGGCGAAGAAGCGCACGAGGCGCTGCGGATCGTCGAGGTCGGGCGCCTCATGGCCGACCTGGCCCCAGGCCTGCGCGAGCGCCGAGGCGCCCATGCGCTTGCGGCCGGCGCCGAGGTCGACGAGGATCAGCACCGAATCGACGTCGCGCGCGAGCTGCGGCGTGAGCACGCGTCGGGCGTCGCTCACCGGCGCGCAGCCGGTGACGACGAGCGAGACCGGCGCGAGCACCTCGTGCACTTCGCGCGGATCCGGCGCAGCCCCGTTCGCGCCCGCCCCGCCGGCGTCGTTCGTCGGCGAGCCGCCGCCCTGCCAGCGCGTGCGCATCGACAGCGAATCCTTTCCGACCGGAATCGCCAGCCCCAGTTCACGGCACAGCGACGCGCAGGCCTCGACCGCATCGAACAGGTCGGCATCTTCGGCCGGGTCGCCGCACGCAGCCATCCAGTTCGCCGACAGCTTCACCTGTTCGAGCGACCCGATCGGCGCCGCCGCGAGATTCGTCACCGTTTCGGCGACGGCGATGCGCGACGCGGCGCGCGGATCGATGACGGCCAGCGGCGTGCGCTCGCCCATCGCCAGCGCCTCCCCGCGGTAGCCGTCGTAATCGACGAGGCCGACCGCGCAGTCGGCGACCGGCACCTGCCACGGACCGACCATCGGATCGCGCGAGCACAGTCCGCCCACGCTGCGGTCGCCGATCGTCACGAGAAAGGCCTTGCTCGCGACCGAGGGCACGCGCAGCACGCGCTCGATCGCGTCTTCCAGCGCGATTCCGGCGAGATCGAGCGGCGCGAGCGCGCGCGCGCGGCGCCGCGCCTCCCGGTGCATGCGCGGCGGCTTGCCGAGCAGCACGTCGATCGGCATGTCGACCGCGAGTTCGGCGGCGCCCGCCTCGCGCTGCGCGCGGTCGGCGGCCGCCTCGACGACGAGCTGCCGATCGTCGGAGACGGTGCCGACGACCGCGTAGGGGCAGCGCTCGCGCCGGCACAGGTGATCGAAGAGCGCGAGCGAATCGGGCGCGATCGCGAGCACGTAGCGCTCCTGCGATTCGTTCGACCAGATCTCGGCCGGCGACAGGCCCGATTCCTCGAGCGGCACCTTGCGCAGGTCGAAGCGCGCGCCGCGCCCCGCGCCGTAGACCAGTTCGGGAAACGCATTCGACAGCCCGCCCGCGCCGACGTCGTGCAGCGACAGGATCGGATTGCGCTCGTACAGCTCCCAGCAGCGATCGAGCACTTCCTGCGCGCGGCGCTGCATCTCGGGATTGCCGCGCTGCACCGAATCGAAGTCCAGCTCGGCGGTGTTCGTCCCGGCGCCCATGCTCGACGCCGCGCCGCCCCCCAGCCCGATGCGCATGCCGGGGCCGCCAAGCTGCACGAGCAGCGTGCCGGGCGGCAGGTCGAGCTTGTGCGTGAGCGCGTCGTCGATCGCGCCGACGCCGCCGGCGATCATGATCGGCTTGTGATAGCCGCGCACCCGGCCTTCGACCGGCTGCTCGTAGGTGCGGAAGTAGCCGAGCAGGTTCGGTCGGCCGAATTCGTTGTTGAACGACGCCCCGCCGATCGGCCCCTCGATCATGATCTGCAGCGGCGAGGCGATGCGATCGGGCGAGCCCGGTCCGCCCTCCTCCCACGGCTGCACGTAGCGGTCGATGCGCAGGTTCGAGACGGTGAAGCCGGTCAGGCCGAACTTCGGCTTCGCGCCGCGGCCGGTTGCGCCCTCGTCGCGGATCTCGCCGCCGGCGCCGGTGGAGGCGCCCGGAAAGGGCGAGATCGCCGTCGGGTGGTTGTGCGTCTCGACTTTCAGCAGCGCGTGCGTGCGCCGCTCGCCCCGGAGGTAGCGACCGTTGGCAGTGGCGTCGGGATGGAAACGCCGCGCCGCGCCGCCTTCGAGGATCGCCGCATTGTCGGCGTAGGCGACGACGGTGCCGCGCGGGTTCGCCGCGTGCGTGCTGCGGATCATGCCGAACAGCGTCTCGTCGCGCGGCTGGCCGTCGATCGTCCAGCTCGCGTTGAAGATCTTGTGCCGGCAGTGCTCGGAGTTCGCCTGCGCGAACATCATCAGCTCGACGTCGGTGGGGTCGCGCCCGGCGGCGACGAAGGCGTCGAGCAGGTAGTCGATCTCGTCGTCGGACAGCGCCAGGCCCAGCTCGCGGTCGGCGCGCACGAGTGCCTGGCGCCCCTGCGCGAGCACCGGCACGTGCCGCATCGGCTTGCCCGGCAGCGAGGCGAACAGCTCGCGCGGATCGGGCGGCGCGAGCAGCAGGCTCTCGGTCATCCGGTCGTGCAGGACGGCGCCCAGGCGCGCGAGCATGTCGTCTTCGATCTGCGCGCCGCGCAGCAGCCCGCCGAGCCTGGCGCGCGCCTCGATCCGGTATTCGATGCCGCGCTCGATGCGGCGCACGCCGTCGAAGCCGCAGCTGTGCGCGATGTCGGTCGCCTTGCTCGCCCAGGGCGAAACGGTGCCGATGCGCGGCACGACCCACAGGGGTTGTCCGGGGACCTGCGCTCCTGCGTCGTCACCGGGCAGCGCCTCGAGCAGCTCGACGAGACGCGCGCGCGTGTCCGGCGTCGGCTCGGCGTCGAACCACGCGAAATAGCAGTGGCGCGCGTGCACGGCGCCGGCGCGCGGGTCGATCGCGGCGAGGCGCTCGAGCAGCCGGGCGAGGCGAAACGCGGACAGGGCCGGGGCACCGGCCAGCGTCAGGTAGGCGGACATCGGGGTGGGCGGAGGGCCCGCAGCGAACTTCGCGCTGCGAAGGCGTGAGCGACCCGCCATTATAGGTGCAGGCCGCAGCAGACGCCCCTGGCCGAACCGGGCCCGGATTGCCGGCTGCCGCCGCGATCGACTGCTCCACCTTACTCCCTGCTCGTCAGTACGGTCCTGCCGCGTGGACTCCCGATTCTCAGCTGCATGTACGCCCGATCCGCTCGAAGCACCTCATGCGGCGCATCGAGTTCCTTCAGCAGCGCGTTGAGCTCCGCCGCACGCGGATGTCCCATTTCAAACGACTCGAAGCGACAGCCGCGCGCGTTGTTCGCCGCCGGATGCGGCGTGTTCTGCCAGTCGATGAGCTTCGGCACGAAATCGCCGAACGCATTGTCGTGCGGCACGAGCAACCGCCAGCGCAGCACCCTTCCGTCGGGCGTGGTACGCGACGCATCGAAGAGATCCGCTTCGATGCCGTGGTCGGCAAGCACCGTCTTCGCCGCTTCCATCTCGCCGCCGGTCGCCTTCAGCATGTAGGCAAAGAGCCGTGGCACGGTGAACTGCTGCAGCCGCGCACCCATGTTGCCGTCGGGAGTCTGTTGCGGGTCGACGGCGAGCAGCTCGAAATAGACGGTGTCACCGAGCGAGGCCAGCGCGTTGTGCGTTCCGAGGCCCGGGTGGCGACCGCCGAGCGTCGGCTCGACACCGGTGAGCGCGGTGAAGTCGGCGCGCATTGCGTCGAGTTCGCGCCCGCCATAGATGAAGTGATCGTAGGCTTTCATGCCGATGCTCTCTCCGGTATCTGCGCTTCAGCTCCAGCGCCCGAGGCCTTCGAGCGCCTGCAACTGGATGCTGCGCGCGTGGTCGACGACGCGGCTTCGCCACTCGGGATCGGTCGGCGTGAAGCTCTCGCGGATCTCGGCGCGCATGCGCGTGATCCGTTCGGGGTCGTCGGGAACGTCGCCGAAGCGCAGCCAGCGGTCGGCGCGCAGTTGGTCGAACGAAGCCTTGATCGGGCCGGTGCCGAATTCGATGACGCCGCCGGTGATCTGCGCTGGCGCGATCATGTCTCGCACGCCGTAGAAGACGAGGCCGTTGTACGGCGGGCGCTGGCCGCCCTCGAAGCCCACCTCGTTCTCGATGCGCTCGCGCCCCCACCAATGGCAGGCGCGGTTCCAGTCGGGGCCGCCGCGGTCGTTGAAACACAGGAAGAACGGCTCGCCCGGCTGGCCGAGGCCGGTGTGCCAGTCGATGAAGGCGAGGCGCTGCACGGCGGGCAACTCGTCGGCCACGATCCGCCGCAGCGCGAGGTGCGACCATTCGGGCGCGCGGCCGCCGTAGTTCAGCCCGGTGGGGTCGTCGAACTGACCTTTCATGCTCGAGTCGAGCCAGGCCTTCTGCCCATTCTGCGCGATCCAGTCTTCGATGGCACTGTCGGTCTGCGCCCGCGTTTCGGGGGTCCAGTGACGCGGGCAGAGGACGTCGTGCAGCTCGAGGTACGCCGGGTTCGCCGGCAGCCGGCCGGAGAAGTCGACGAAGTTGCGGTTCAGATCGACGTTGTGTTCGGTGGTGCGCGTGCCGTGCGCGAAGCCGTAGGGGTTGAGCGCGTGGACGAGTACGACGCGCGTGTCGGCAGGCAGTTCGCCGAGCGCACCGGTACGGATCAGCGCCACCTGTGCGGCAGAACCGGCGTGGCCTTCGCCGCCGTGCGTGCCGGAGATGACGAGCAGTGCGCGCGTGGCCGTGCGCGGCCCGAAACTCGCGACTTCGATCGCGAGGCTGCCGCCGTCGGGTCCGGTGGCTTCCGGATGCACGTGGCTGGTGACGACGGCGCCGGCCTCGGCCGCGACCAGTTGCAGCTTCGCGCGCGCGGCGGCGTAGCTGGCTGCATAGCAGTCGAGGTTCGCGGTCCGATTTCGGTGAGCACCGCTTGACATGTTAAATCTCCGCTGTAATCTCTTCTTTGCGTCGGTCGGGTTGCCCGATTACAGCAGGTTTTAACCCAATCTAGCATGTCTCCGATGCCATGCAAACCGCCAAAACAACGTCGATCCTGCCTGCACCGCAAGAACCGGAACGGGCACGGCCGCGCCGCCAGAGCGACGATGCCTTCGAGGCGCTGCGCCAGGCCATCCTGCGCTGCGAGATCGTTCCCGGGGCACTGGTCTCGGAGTCCGATCTCGCTACGCGCTTCAGCTTGCGTCGCGCGGCCACGCGCGTGGCGCTCGAGCGATTGTCGATGATCGGGCTGCTGCGTCCGCTGCCGCGCCGCGGCTACGTCGTCAAGCCGATCACGCTGCGCGACGTGAACGATCTCTTCCAGGTGCGCGCGATCATCGAGACGGGCGCCGTGCGGCTCGCCGCGGGACGCGTCGACGAAGCCGGGCTGCGCCGCCTCGACCGCATCGGCACCGCCGGATACCGCCCCGGCGATCGTACGAGCGAGGCGGCGTTCCTGCACGCAAACAGTGAGTTCCACATCATGGTCGCGTCGGCCTCGGGCAACGACCGCCTCGTGGCGATGGTCGCGCAGGTGCTCGCCGAGATGGAGCGGCTGTTCCATTTCGGGCTTTCGCGTCGCGATCGCAGCCGGGAGATGCAGCAGGAGCACCAGGCGCTGATCGACGCGCTGGCGCGCGGCGACGCCGACGCTGCCGAGCGGATGGTGCGCGAGGAGCTCTCGTCGTCGAAGGCGATGGTGCTCGATGCGCTGATCTCGAGCGAGTCGCTGCTCGACATCAGCATCTCGCACGTCGAGTCGCCCGGCACAGCCGAATCTCGCCGCACCAGGTCGCATCCGTGACCGCGTGTGCAGTTGCCTAGAAACCGTTTCCGAGACCACAGGATGACTGCCGAATTCACGCTCGACACCCTCGATGCCTGGATGAAGGGTTCGCCCTTCATCGCGTTCATGAACCTCGAACTCGTCTCGGCCGATCCCACCGAGGGACGCCTGTCGATGAAGATGCCGATGCGCGCGGAGTTCGAGCGCGGCGCCGGAAGCGGCCAGTTCCACGGCGGGCCGATCGCCGCGCTGATCGACACGGTGGGCGACTTCGCCGTGGCCTTCGTCGTCAAGGGCGGCGTGCCGACGATCAACTTCCGTGTCGACTACCTGCGTCCGTCCACGGGAGCCTTCCTCGTCGCATCGGCGTCGGTGCGCCGCGTCGGGCGCATGATCGGCGTGGTGGATATCGACGTCTTCGACGAACAGAACCGCCTCACCGCGGTGGGCCGCGGCTGCTACGGCGCGCAGCCAGGCTGAAGCATGCCGATGTTCCCGAACCTGGGGGAGATCGTCCCGCGCGAAGTGCCGGGCGAGGTGGCCTGGCTCACCGAGGTCGCGGCCGACGGTGCCGAGCGCACGCTCGATTTCGCACAGCTGCACGCGCAGGCCGATGCGGTCGCGCGGGGACTGCTCGCGCGCGGGCTCGCACGCGGCGAGCGCGTCGCGTTGATGGCGGGCAACAGCGCGCGCTACCTCGTCGCCTTTCTCGGCATCCTGCGCGCGGGCCTCGTCGCCGTGCCGGTCAACTCACGGCTGCCGGCAGCGACGCTCGATCATATCCACCGCGACGCGCAGATCCGCCTCACGCTGGCCGATGCCGCGACGCTGCCTGCGCTCGAAGGCCGCTGCGCGCTGCCGATGGACGACGACGAGGCGTGGAACGACATGCTCGATCCGGGCCCGTTCGACAGTCCGGCGATGCGCCCCGAGGACTTCGCGCTGATCCTCTACACCTCGGGTTCCACCGGGCGGCCCAAGGGTGTGCCGCTCACGCACGGCGGCTACACGTGGGCAGCCGACCTCCTCGTCGCCTCGGGTCCGCCGATGGCCAGCAAGCGCGTACTGGTGGCCGCGCCGCTCTTTCACATGAACGGGTTGCTGATGAGCCTGCTCACGTCGCGCTCGGGCGGCTCGGTGGTTCTGCTGCAGCGTTTCAACGCCGCGCAATATCTGCAGGCGGCGGCGCGCCATCGCTGCCACGTGCTCACGTCGGTGCCGACGATGCTCGCGCTCGTCGCGCGCGAGACGGCGCTGATCGACACGCTCGACCTCGGCTGCGTGGAGACCGTCGTCACCGGTTCGGCGCCATCGAGCGAGGCGCTCTTCGAACGCATCGCGCGCATCTTCCCGAACGCGCGCGTGATGAACTCCTACGGCACCACCGAGTCGAGCCCGGTGTGCTTCGGCGCCCACCCGGACGGCCTGCCGCGGCCGGTACTGTCGGTGGGCTATCCGATGCGCGAGGCCGAGTACGCGCTCGTCGGCGGCCCGGACGCGGACCAGGGCGTGCTGCACCTGCGCAGCCGCGCCGTGATGCCCGGCTACCTGAACCTGCCCGAGGAGACCGCCAAACGCATGCACGACGGCTGGTACGACACCGGCGACGTGATGCGCCGCGACGCCGACGGCTTCTTCTATTTCGTCGGCCGCGCCGACGACATGTTCGTCTGCGGCGGCGAGAACGTTTACCCGGGTGAGGTCGAGAAGCTGCTCGAGACGCACCCGGCGATCGCGCAGGCAGCGGTGGTTCCGCTGCCCGACGAGATCAAGGGCCAGTTGCCCGTCGCCTTCATCGTCGTACGCCCGGGGCACGACGTGACCGGCGACGAAGTCAGGCAATACGCGCTCGACCACGCGCCGGCCTACCAGCATCCGCGCTTCGTCGAGTTCATCGCCGAGATGCCGCTGACCGGCCCCAACAAGATCGATCGCAGGCAACTCGTCGAGCGCGCCACACGCGAATTCCGCCGATGAACGTCCGGCGCACGCCGCGTTCGCAACCGAGGAGAAGAAAACGATGAGAGCACAAGTCATTCGCGGCCACGGCGCCATCGAAGGCATCGTCTTCGAGGCGAACTGGCCCGATCCGCAACCCGGGCCCGACGAGGTCGTGCTGCGCGTGGGCGCGTGCACGCTGAACTACCATGACCTCTTCACGCTGCGCGGCATGCCCGGCATCAAGCTCAACATGCCGCTGATCATGGGAATCGACGTCGCCGGCGACGTGCTGTCGGTCGGCAGCGCGGTGCAGGGCTGGAAGGCCGGCGACCGTGTGATGGTCGATCCGGTCAACCGCAAGATCGGCAAGCTGCTGGGCGAGGCGATGAACGGCGGGCTCGCCGAGCAGGTGAAGGTCGACGCTTCGCAGCTGATCGCGTTGCCCGACGACGTGAGTCACGAAGCCGCAGCCACGTTGCCCGTCGCCTATGGCACCGCGTACCGGATGATGGTCACGCGAGGGAAGATTGCCGCCGGCGAGAAGGTGCTGATTCTCGGTGCTTCGGGAGGCGTGGGGACCTGCTGCGTGCAACTGGCCAAGCTCGCCGGCGCGCACGTGATCGTCGCCGCATCGAGCGAGGAGAAGCTCGCGCGGCTGAAGGAACTCGGCGCCGACGACGGCATCGACTACGTCGCCGGCGACTTCATGCGCGAGGTGCACAAGCGCTACGGCAAGCCGAGCTTCCCGGTCGGCGGCGGCGGCGTCGACGTCGTCGTGAACTTCACCGGCGGCGACACCTGGGTGCCGTCGCTGCGCTGCCTGCGCCACGACGGGCGGCTGCTCACCTGCGGCGCCACGGCCGGCTACGACCCGAAGGAGGACATCCGATTCATCTGGTCGTTCGAGCTGAACATCGTCGGTTCGAACGGCTGGCTGCCCGAAGACCTGCACAGCCTGCTCGATCTCGTGCGCAGCGGTCAACTCGTGCCCGTCATCGACCGGCGTCTGCCGCTCGAGGACACTCGCGAAGCCTTCCGGCTGCTGCAGGAGCGGCAGGTGTTCGGCAAGGTGGCCGTGATTCCCTGATCCCGCATCCGCAATGCGTCGCGTTCGCCGCCGGCAGCGCTTCGCCGATCGTCCCGCTGTCTCGTCCACGAGGAGGACCTCGATGAAATCCGCACTGATTGCGACGCTTGCCGCCGGCACCCTGCTCGCCGCGGCCGCCCCCGCCTCGGCCCAGTCCGGGGAAATCAAGTTCGCCTGCTATGCGCCGATGACCGGGCAGCTCGCCATCTTCGGGCGCAGCATGCAGAACGGCTTCGACCTGGCGATCGACGACTTCGCCAAGCGCCCCGAGTCGAAGGGGATCAAGTTCGTGATCCGCTGCGAGGACGACCAGGGCCGCGCCGACGACGGCATCAACCTCGCGCGCAAGTTCATCGAGGACCCGTCGATGAAGGCCGCGATCGGCAGCTGGTCGTCGACGGTGACGCTGGCAGCCGGTCCGATCTACAACGAGGCGAAGATGGTCAGCATCACGCCGATCTCTACGCACCCCGACGTGACGAAGATCGGGCCGTACGTCTTCCGCCAGAGTCTTACGCAGGCATTCGAAGGGCAGTTCAACAGCCGCTACCTGCAGAAGCTCGGCGTGAAGACGCTCGCGATGATCAACATCCCGAACGATTACGGCAAGGCCAACATGCACTTCACGAAGGCCGAGTTCGAGAAGCTCGGCGGCCAGGTCGTCTTCGAGGAGTTCGTGCGGCCCGATGCGCAGGACTTCCGCCAGACGCTGCAGAAGGCGCTGCGCAGCAAGCCCGATTCGCTGTACTTCGGCGGCTTCGCCCCGCAGGCGGCGCTGATCCTGAAGCAGCTGATGCAGATGGGCAACAAGACGCCGATCTACCTGTCGGCGGCCAACGACTCGCCCGATCTCGTGCGGCTCGCCGGGGTCGATGCGGTGGAGGGCGTGCACCTGCCGGTCATGTTCAATCCGGTGACAGGGCCGAAGATGGCCGACTTCTTCAAGCGCTACGAGGCGCGCTTCGGGGCGCCGCCCGACCCCTTCGCCGGCAACGCCTACCTCACGGGTTCGATGATGATGGCGATCGCCGCGAAGCAGTATCCCGACGTGACGCGCGAATCGATCCGCCGCGGGCTCGACGAGATCCGCGTGTTCGACGGCATCTTCGGGCCGATCCAGTACGACCCCGACACGCGCGAGTGGCAGTTCAAGTTCTACGACGGCGTGTTCGAAGGCGGCAAGATCCGGATCGTCGACTGAAGACGAAACCGCGCGGAGTTTCGCGCGGCGTCCACCCCCGATGATCGACTCCTTCGTCCTCGGGCAGCTCGCGATCGGCTTGAGCGTCGGCATGACCTACGCGATCGTCGCGATCGGCCTCACGCTGATCTACCGCGTGCTGCTCGCCGTCAACTTCGCGCATGGCGAGGTCTACACGCTGGGCGCCTTCGCGACCTTCGTCGGCGCGACGCTGCTGCACCTGCCGCTATGGGTCATCGTGCCTGCGGTGCTCGTCGTCGGCGGCGTCACCGGTGCGCTGATCGAGCGCATTGCCTTCCGGCCGTTCCGCAAGTTCACCGACGAGGCGTCGCTGAAGTCGCGCGCGGTGCGCGAGGCCACGCTGCTGTCGTCGTTCGCGGTGGGGCTTATCGTGCGCGAGCTGCTCGACCAGGTCTTCCACGGCGAGTGGCTCGCGCTGCCGCAGGAATACCTGCTGGGTCGCCCGCTCGATCTCGGCGTCATTTCGCTCTCGGTGGGCGAAGCGGCGATCGCCCTCATCTCGCTGGCGATGCTGCTCGGGCTGCAGTGGCTGCTGCATCGCACGCGCATGGGCATCGCGATCCGCGCAGTGTCGTCGAACCTGATCGGCGCGCAGATCTCCGGCATCGACATCAACCGCGTGGTGCTGGCCGTCTTCGTCGTCGGCTCGGTGCTCGGTGCCGTGGCCGGCATGGTCGTCTCGCTC
>ERZ778017.2413-NODE-2413-length-15231-cov-4.983724_pt1 | contig 15231 bp, 12 predicted proteins | sample MGYA00375747_ERZ778017 | MGnify/ENA primary metagenome ERZ778017 (study PRJEB29350, sample SAMN05509838) | bioreactor metagenome | biome: bioreactor; material: wastewater | place: South Africa: University of Cape Town | collected 2014-03-17 ...
GAGGATCTGGCCGAGCCAGATCAGCCACATGTTGCCGGTGGTGAACAGCGCGAAGGCCGGATACACCATCGCGGCGAACCCGAGGCATCCGATGATGTAGACGGTGCGCCGGCCGATGCGGTCGGAGATGTGGCCCCACAGCGGTGCGACGACGATCTGCAGCAGTCCCACGAGCATGGTTCCGGCAAAGCCCATCCACGCCGGCAGGTGCTTGTTGGTCACCATGAAGCCGAGGCCGTAGGTGAGCACGACGTAGCCCGCGATCGACTGCGGCAGCCCGATGAGGATGCCCATGATCGCGTTCTTCGGGTGCCGGAAGGCCTCGATCAGCGGGTTGGCCTTCTTGCCGGCCGCCGCCAGCTGCAGCGCCTGCGTCTGGACGAACTCGTCGGATTCCTCGAGCTTGCGCCGTAGCAGGATCGCGACGATCGCCAGCACGATCGAGAAGACGAACGGGATGCGCCATCCCCAGGTCAGGAACCAGGACGACGCGGTCAGGCCCAGGGAGGCCATGAGGCCTCCGGAGACGACGTTCGCGATGCCGGCGCCGCTGATGAGGAACGCCCCGTACAGGCCGTGCTTGCCGGTGGGCGCGTTCTCGACCACCATGGTGGCCGCTCCGCCCATCTCGCCGCCCACGAAGAAGCCCTGGAACAGGCGGCACAGCAGCAGGAGCAGCGGCGCGGCGATCCCGATCATGTGGTCGGGCGGGATGAGGCCGATGCCGGTGGTCGCCAGGCCCATGCCGACGACGGTGACCATGAGCACGACCTTGCGGCCGGCGCGGTCGCCCACGATGCCCCAGATGATGCCGCCGACCGGGCGCAGCAGGAAGCCCACCGCGAACGTCGCGAACGACGCCAGCTGCGCGACCACGGGGTCGTCGCTGGAGAAGAAGACGGTGGGGAAGACGGCTGCCGAGGCCAGACCGTACAGGTAGTAGTCGTAGTACTCCATCAGGGTGCCGATGGAACCGCCGGCGATCATCCGCTTCTGCTTCGCGGAAAGTCCGGTGCGCGTGCTCGCGTGGGTCATGAGAGCCTCCTTACTCCGTGCCCGGCCACAGGGGTGGCGTCGGTGTCGATCGGTAGATAAACTAGCCCTACTTGAACACAATGTCTAGACGCAAGACATTTAGTTCGTTTCCGGGCAGGGGGTGCAGAGTGGGAACGATGGATCTGCAGACACACGACACCTTCGAGAGCGCAGCCGAGGTGCTCGACACGTTCCGGCCGGTGATGCGCGCCATCGCCGCGGCATCCGGGCCTGCGTGCGAGGTCGTGCTGCACAACCTCGACGGAGCCGATGTCGACCTCGGCCACACGATCGCCGCGATCGAGAACGGACACGTCACCGGTCGTGAAGTGGGCGGCCCCTCGACGAGCCTCGGCCTGAACGTGCTGCAGAACCGGCAGGACGACCACGACGCGTTTGGCTACCGCGGGTTCACCTCCGACGGTCGCGAGCTGCGCTGCTCGAGCATCTACTTCCGCAACCGGGCCGGCGACATCATCGCGGCGCTGTGCGTGAACGTCGACCTCAGCGCCGTGCAGCAGGCGCGGTCGCTGTTGGACGCCCTGCTGCCTGCGCCGGTATCGGCGACCGAGCCGCAGCCCGACGAGTACTTCGGCCGTGATCTCGTCTCGGTGATGGACGCGATGATCGGCGAGGCGATCCGCGAGGCGGGCCGGCCGGTTGCGCAGATGTCGCGCGACGACAAGATCGGGGTGCTCGAGAGGCTCGACGCCCGCGGCGCGACGCAGATGCGCAAGTCGGTGGAGACCATCGCGGTGCGCCTGGGCATCTCGCGGGTGACAGCCTACGCCTACCTCGACGAGGCGCGCCGCGCGGCGGAGGGCTGAGGCGCCCGCGCGGCCGGCGCTTGTGAGCGTGCCGGGCGGGCGTGGCTTGTGCGCCAAATTCACATGAATTTGGCGAATGCACATCAAATTGTCGGCGGTTTGATGTGCATTCGGCGGTTTGATGTGCGTTCGCAGGGTGAACAGCGGTTGGCGCGGAGTGCGCGGGGCGCGGTGGTGCGCGGGGCGCGGCGGTGCCCGGGGCGCGGCGGTGCCCGATGCTCCGGCCAGGCGCGCGGGGCGCGGGCGCAGCCGGCCTGGTAAGCGTACGCCTGAGCGCGCCGTCGTGTTCGCCGGTCGCGCCTCCGGCGCACGCTAAGGTCGAACAGGCGTGAGGGGAGAGCGGATGATCGTCGGGATCGGCGTCGACCTGGTCGACATCCCGCGGTTCGAGCGCACCCTCGCCCGCACGCCCCGCCTGCTGACGCGCCTGTTCGCTCCCGCCGAGCGGCCCCTCGCATCCCGCTCGCTCGCCGCCCGGTATGCGGCCAAGGAGGCGCTGATCAAGGCGCTCGGCGGTTCGGACGACGTGCACTGGACCGAGATCGAGATCGTTCCGGATGCCGCGGGCAAGCCCTGGTTCGCGCTGAGCGGTTCGACCGCCGCCGCCGTGTCGTCGCGGGGGATCCAGGCGCTGCACGTGTCGATGTCGCATGACGCCGACGTCGCCATCGCGTACGTGGTCGCCGAAGGGAGCGCCGGCGCGGACGGCGTGAGTGCCGCGGATGCCGCGGAGAGCAGAGGCGGTTCCGCCGCCGAGCGTCCGAACGCCGCAGGCTCGGCAGGAGCGCACCCGTGAGCCGGCTCCCTCGCGGCGTGCTACGCGAGGCGTTGATCGACACCGCGGCGATCACGGCGAACGTCCGGCACCTGCGGGCACTGGTCGGTGTCGAGGTCATGGCGGTCGTCAAGGCTGACGGGTACGGACACGGTGCGGTGCGCTCGGCCGCGGCGGCCGTGGCCGGAGGTGCGGCTCGCCTGGGCGTCACCGATGTCGCCGAGGCTCTGCAGCTGCGTCGCGGCGGGATCGACGCCCCGATCCTGGCGTGGCTGCACGCGCCGGGAACCTCGTTCGCCGAAGCCGCCGCATATGGTGTCGAGCTCGGGGTGTCGAGCATGGATCAGCTGCAGCACGCGGCGGCCGTGGCATCCGCTGATCGTCCCGTCGATGTGCACGTGAAGGTCGAGACCGGACTCGGCCGCAACGGCGTCGCTCCTGCCGACATGGGCTCGGTGTTCGCTGAGGCCGCGCGCCTCGAACGCATCGGGCGCCTGCGGGTGGTCGGCCTGTTCAGCCATGTGTCGAACGCGTCGCCCGACGACGATCGCGCGGCGCTGGCGCAGTTCGAGCGGGCACAGGCCGCGGCATCCGCTGCGGGGCTCAGACCGCGCGTGCGGCATCTGGCCGCCACGGCGGCTGCGATCGACCTGCCCGAGACGCGGCTGGACTGCGTGCGGCTCGGCCTCGGGATCTACGGCCTCTCGCCCTTCGACGACCGCACGTCGGCCGACCTCGGCCTGCGCCCCGCGATGACGCTGCACGCGGCCGTCTCCGCGGTGCGTCGTGTGCCCGCCGGGCACGGCGTCTCGTACGGATACACGTATCGCACCGCCCGCGAGACGACGCTGGCCCTCGTGCCGGTCGGGTACGCCGACGGCGCGCCGCGGCAGGCGTCCGGCTCGGGACCGGTCGCCATCGGCGGGCGCAGGTTCCCCGTCGCCGGCCGCATCGCCATGGATCAGCTCATCGTCGATGTGGGGGATGCCGCGGTCGCCGTCGGCGACGAGGCGGTGCTGTTCGGCGACCCGACCCTGGGCGCGCCGGCGGTCGAGGAGTGGGCGGATGCGGCATCCACCATCAACTACGAGATCGTGACCCGTGTCGGCCCGCGTGTGCCGCGTCGCGAGGCGACGGCATGAAGGGCCCGGAGGTTCAGAACTCCGTCGATCCGTGCCCGTGGGAGCGTGAATCGAGCGTTCTCGCGCGCAGTGCGCGCGGATCGGATGAGTTTTGCGCAGGTGTACGGGCGTGACCGGGCTGGACGGCATGGTCGGCCGGTACGAGATCGCGTCGGCGAGCGGCATGGAGCGCCTCGGGCGGCGAATGGGTGGGATGCTATCGGCCGGTGATCTGGTCGTGCTCACCGGCCCGCTGGGCGCGGGGAAGACGACGCTGACCCGCGGCATCGCGGAGGGCCTCCGTGTGCGCGGCCCGGTGCAGAGTCCGACGTTCGTCATCGCTCGGACGCACCCGTCGCTGATCGGTGAGGCGCCGCTCGTGCACGTCGACGCGTATCGTCTCGGGTCGGCCCTCGAACTCGATGACCTCGACATCGACGTCGAGGGCTCCGTCGTGGTGGTCGAGTGGGGACGCGGGATGGCCGACGGTCTGCGCGAGACATGGTGGGAGGTCGAGATCGAGCGCGCCGTGGGTGGAGCGGTGGACGTGCGGGGCGCGGATGCGGGTGCCCGGGCCGCGGATGCGGGTGCCGGGGCCGGGAATGCGGGTGCCGGGGCCGGGGATGCGGGTGCCCGGGACGGGAATGTGGGTGCCGGGGACGGGAATGCGGGTGCCCGGGACGGGGCATCCGGCGTGTGGGACGAGGATGAGGACACGGACGACCCCCGCGTCGTGACGATCTCGCGCGGACCGCGCTCGTGAGGATGGGGCTGCGCGTTCTGTCGCCGGTGCGCTGAGCCGCGAGGGCCGTCGGAGCCGTCGAGCGCGACCTTGCGTGTCGCCGCGCCGGCGGCGCTGCTTGTCGGGTGTGCCGTGGTCCTCCGGGACGGGGGTCTGCAGGGGCCTTGCGTGCCGTGGTCTTTCGGGACGGGGCGTGCGGGGGCGTCATGCGCGAGTCCGAATCTGCTCGCAGGTCCGCTCGCGCTTCAGTCGCGCAGGACGTGGGAAACGCGGTGCCGAGCGTGCCGATTACGCTGGAGGGATGATCCTCGGCATCGATACGTCGCTCGGCACCGCTGTCGCGGTGATCGGAGACGACGGTGTCGTCGTCGCGCAGGCCGACAGCCACGACCCGCTCGCGCATGCCGAGGTGATCGGCACGCTGCTGGAACGGGTGGTCGGAGAGTCATCCGCCGCCCCACTGCAGCATCCGGGCCCGTCGGCGCGCGCCGCGAGCGCTGCGCCTGCCGCGAGCGCTGCGCCTGCCGCGAGCGCTGCGCCAGCCGCGAGCGCTGCGCCCGCCGCGAATGCACACCAAACCGCCGAATGCACACGAAATCGCCCGCAGTTTGATGTGCATTCGCCAAATTCACATGAATTTGGCGCAGCGGGGGCGGGGATTGCCTGCGTCGCGGCGGGCATGGGACCCGGCCCCTTCACCGGGCTGCGGATCGGCATCGCAGCCGCACGGGCGTTCGCGCTCGGACGCGGCATCCCGGTCGTCCCGGTGGTCAGCCACGACGCCATCGCGCTCGAGCTGCTGCTCAGCGACGCCGCGCGGACGAGCGGCGCTCCGACGCGCGCAGCCTCGACCGGGGCTTCACTGACCCGGGTCGGCCCGGCCGTCGCCTTATCGGGGGCCTCTCTGACGGATGCCGTGCCGCCGGCCGCCGCTTCGACGGATGCCGTGCCGCCGGCCGCCGCGCCGCCGGCCGCCGCCGCTTCGACCGAGGTCTCTCCGACGGATGCCGTGCCGCCGGGCGCCGCTCCGCCGGGCGCCGCTCCGCCGGGCGCCGCTCCGTCCGCCGACGCACCGCCGACCAACGCCTCGACGGATGCCGCGCCGCCGGCCGCCCCGCCGCCGGGCGCCGCTTCGACGGATGCCGCACCGCCGACCAACGCCTCGACGGATGCCGCGCCGCTGGGCGCCGCGTCGACCGACGCGCCGCCGGCCAACGCCCCGACGGCCAACGCCCGGACGGATGCCGCCCGAACGAGTGTCTCGAGCGCGATCGAGACCGTGTCATCCGCCCGGTTCGCAGTGGTCACCGACGCGCGCCGCCGCGAGTTCGCCTATTCGGTGTACGACGGCCTCGACGAGGACGGGCTCCCGGTCCGCGTCGCGGGTCCCGTCCTCGCGCCCCGAGACGAGATCGACGCCGTGCTGGCGGGCGTGGGCGCCGTGCGCCGTGATGCGCATGCCGTGTCGGGGGCCATGATCGCGTTGGCGGCGGCGCGAGCCCTGGCGGCCGGACGCGAGATCGGGCCACGCGATGCGCTGTACCTGCGCTCGCCCGACGTCGCCGAGCCCGCCGGACGCAAGAAGGTGGGCCTGTGACCGCCCTTCGCACCGCCGCCGTCGGCGATCTCGACGCGATCATGGCGCTGGAGGAGGCGTCCTTTCCCGCCGACGCCTGGAGCGTGCGAACGATGCGCGACGAGCTCGACTCGCCGCACGGTCGGTATGTCGTGCTCGAGCACGACGGCGCGGTGGTCGGGTACGCGGGCCTGCGGGCCGTGCCGGGCTCGCGCGACGGTGACATCCAGACGATCGCGGTGGCCGAGGCATCCCGCGGCCGCGGTTGGGGACGGATGCTGCTGGACGAGCTCCTCGCCGAGGCCGTGCAGCGCGGTGTGCGCGATCTGTTCCTCGAGGTGCGCGCCGACAACCCGGTCGCCCAGGCGCTGTATCTCTCAGAGGGGTTCCGCGAGGTTGGGCGAAAGCCGCGGTACTACCAGCCCGACGACGTCGACGCGATCGTCATGCAGGCCGACCTGCGGGGCCGGGTCGCGCACCCGCCGTGCAGAACTCCGCAAGAATCGGCGGTATCCGCCGGGAACGGGGCGGAATCTGCCGAACGCGCCCAGATCGACGGAGTTCTGAACGGCGATCCGTCGGAAGGAGCGGCGAATGACCGCTGAACCGCTCGTTCTGGGCATCGAGACCAGCTGCGACGAGACCGGGATCGGGATCGTGCGGGGCCGCACCCTGCTGTCGAACACGATCGCCAGCAGCATGGAGCAGCACGCACGCTACGGCGGCGTGATCCCCGAGGTCGCCGCCCGCGCGCACCTGGAGGCGTTGCAGCCGTCGATCGAGGCGGCGCTGGCCGAGGCCGGTGCGAACCTCGGCCGTCTCGGCCCGCTCGCTCTGGCCGACCTCGATGCGATCGCGGTCACCAGCGGGCCCGGCCTTGCCGGCGCGCTCATGGTCGGCGTCGGAGCGGCCAAGGCGCTCGCCGTCTCGCTGGACACACCGCTGTACGCTGTCAACCATCTCGTCGGGCACATCGCCGCCGACGTCCTCGACGCCGAGGCGGGGCCGCTCGAATACCCGACGGTCGCGTTGCTCGTCTCGGGCGGCCACACGTCGCTGCTGCTCGTGCGCGACCTCACCTCCGACGTCGAGCTGCTCGGCGAGACGATGGACGACGCCGCCGGCGAGGCGTTCGACAAGGTCGCCCGCCTCCTCGGGCTGTCGTACCCCGGCGGCCCGGAGATCGACCGGGCGGCGGCATCCGGCGATCCGCACGCGATCCGCTTCCCGCGTGGTCTGTCGCGGGCCTCCGACATGGACGCGCATCGCTACGACTTCTCGTTCTCGGGTCTGAAGACCGCCGTGGCCCGTTGGGTCGAGCGGTGCGAGGCCGCGGGCGAGCCCGTGCCGACCGCGGATGTCGCAGCCGGCTTCCGGGAGGCCGTCGTCGACGTGCTGGTGACCAAGGCGCTGGACGCCTGCGCACGGCACGACGTGCCCCGATTGCTGCTGGGCGGAGGTGTGATCGCCAACCGCCGGCTGCGTGAGGTCGCCCTCGAGCGGGCCGCGGAGGCGGGCGTCACGGTCCGCATCCCACCGCTGTCGTTGTGCACCGACAACGGTGCGATGATCGCGGCGCTGGCCGCGCAGCTCATCGCCGGCGGGGGAGCGCCTTCCACGCTCGCGTTCGGCGCGGACTCGACACTGCCGGTCACCGAGATCCAGGTGGCCCCGCAATGAGCGACGAGAAGACCCCCGCCCCGCGGATCGAGAAGACCCCCGCCCCGCGGATCGAGAAGACCCCCGCCCCCGCCCCGCGGATCGAGAAGACCCCCGCCTCGCCCGAGCTGGAGGTCGATCCCGGCTCCGCCGTGCTGCCCGGCGAGCATCAGGGCGGGTTCCAGCGGCTGCCCACGGCGCCCCTCGACGTGCCGGCGACGGATGCCGGACCCGATGACGAGCCCGAACCGCTGGCCGGGGCGGAATGGACCGCCCCTGCCGAGGTCCATCACGGCGGCATGAGCGGTTGGGCGCTGGGGCTTGCCGTCGTCGCCCTGGGCGCATCGTTCTTCGTCGGCTGGACCTTCCCGCTGGGCATCGCCGGCGCCATCGTCGCGATCGTGGCACTGCGTCGCCCGTGGGACAGCCGGGTCGTCGCGGGCTGGGCGCTGGCGCTGAGCATCCTGTCGGTCGCCTACAGTGCCGGGTGGATCCTCTGGCTGGTCGGTCAGGGGCACGTGTTCGGCTGATCGAGCGCTCTCATCCGACGCGATCCGCGAGCCGGCCGGCGAGGCACCGCGCCCGGCGGGCGAGGCACTGCGGGCGTAGCGCGCCTGCCGTGTAGCGGTCGATGCCACCGCGCCCGGCGGGCGAGGCACTGCGCGTGGCCGGTCGTTCTGCCGCTCGCGTGGCCGGTCGTTCTGCCGATCGTGTGGGTCGATCGCGTGGCCGCACCGGTGTCCGGCTATCGATGTGGTAACGTTGCCACACATTCATCGACGAGTGATCGCCAAGACGGAGGCGCAGTGGAAATGATCGGGATCGGTGTCGTCGGGTATTGGCACGTTCACGCCAACGACTACGCACGAGAGGCGCTCGATCACCCTCGCACCCGGCTGGTCACCGGATACGACCCCGACCCGGCGCTCGCGCGGGAGGGCACCCGCGCGCGAGGGATCGAGCCAGCCGCCGACCTGGACGCCCTGCTGGCGAACCCCGAGGTCGATGCGGTGACCGTCACCACGGCGACGTCGGATCACACCGAGGTGATCCGGCGTGCGATCAAGGCGGGCAAGCACGTGTTCACGGAGAAGCTGCTCGCACCGACGGTCGCCGAGTGCGAGGCGCTCATCCAGGAGGCGGAGGCCGCGGGCGTACAGCTGGTGGTGTCGCTGCCGCGCCTGACGGAGTCGCCGATCCGCGCGGTGCGTGGGCTCATCGACTCCGGCGACCTCGGCACGCTGACCTACGCGCGGGTGCGGATGGCGCACGACGGGTGGCTCGCGGGCTGGCTCCCCGAGCGGTTCGCCGACCCAGTGACGGCGATCGGTGGCGCCTTCGCCGACCTGGGATGCCACCCGGCCTACCTCATCCAGCACATCCTGGGAAGCACCCCGGTGACCGTGACCGCGACGTACGGGTCGGTGTCCGCGCACGCCGTCGAAGACAACGCGGTGGTCGTGGCCGGCTATGCCGACGGCGCGGTGGGTGTGGCCGAGGCCAGCTTCGTGACCACCCCCGGCGCGTTCGCGTTCGAGGTGCGGGGCACGCGGGCATCGTTGCTGTTCGGGTTCGGCCAGGAGAAGCTCACCGCCAAGGGCGGCCGATTCGGTGAGCAGAGCTGGAGCGAGGTCGAGCTTCCCGATGCCGGACCGCACCCGTTCCGCCTGTGGATCGACGCGATCGAGGGACGAGCGGATGCCTCTGCCAACCGTGCGGCAGCGACCGAGCTGACCAGGTTCGTGGTGGCCGCGAACGAGTCGGCCCGCGCCGGACAGACGATCCCCTACCAAGCCTGACCAGCAAACCAGGAAGAGAGAAATGGCTGACAAGATCCGAATCGGACTCATCGGCGCCGGCGGCATCGCCGGTGCGCATGTCGCCGGTTATCGTCGCAATCCCGACACCGTGGCGTTCGTCGCGATTGCGGACCCCGTGCGTGAGAACGCCGAGAGACGCCGCGGCGACGACGCCCACGTGCAGATCTTCGACGACTACCACACCATGATCGCGCAGGCGCAGCTGGACGCCGTCGACATCTGCCTGCCGCACCACCTGCACGCAGAGGCGATCATCGCTGCCGCTGAGGCGGGGCTGCACGTGCTGTGCGAGAAGCCGCTGTGCCTGACCACGGACGAGGCGCGGGCGATCTCGGAGGTCGTGGACCGCACCGGTGTGACGGTCATGTGCGCGCACAACCAGCTGTTCTTCCCCACCGTGGCCGAGGCGAAGCGTCTCATCGACAGGGGCACCTTCGGGCGCATCTACGAGGTGCGCACCACAGACAGCTTCTACAACGACTTCACTCTGGAGAGCATGGGCTGGCGTGCGCACGCGGCCACGGCCGGCGGCGGAGAGCTGATCGACACCGGATACCACCCCGTGTATCTGCTGCAGCATCTGGCCGGTGCCGTTCCCGTCGAGGTCTGCGCGATGCTCTCGCGGCACCGGCTGGAGTTCATGGAGGGCGAGGACTCCGCCCAGGTGCTCGTACGGTACGACAACGGGGTGGTCGGCGTGGTCACCACGAGCTGGGCGTATCCGGCCGCTCCCGGCACGGAGAAGTTCTCCTTCGTCGGCGAGCTCGGCTCGCTCTCGTCGGACGGCGTCACCCTGACCTACCGGCTGCGCGGAGAAGACCCGGTCACCGTCGCGTTCGAGCCGGTGCACGACATCGCCGCCGAGGTGGCACACTTCGCGCAGTGCCTGCGCACCGGCGCCCGACCGATCCACACGCATGTCGAGGGCATCGACGTGCTGGGCGTGATCCTCGCGGCGTATGAGTCCGACCGCACGCGCGCGTTCGCTCCGGTGCCTCGCCTGGCCGCCGCGGCGCCCATCGGCTGAGGTGCGTGGCGCAGCCGGCGGACCTCGTCGGCTGCGCCGTGCCAGCCACGCGCCATCCCCCCGGCGCCATCCCACCCGCGCACCCCTTCCAGCCCATCGCCGCGGAAGAGCCTCGTCAATCCCGTTGCGCGTGGGCGTGAGCCGCTGCGGATCCCGCCGTCTCGTCTGCGATCGCGTCCTCGCATCCGAGCAGCAGCACCCCCGCGCTCCAGGCGTGCGACAGCGTCAGCAGCATGCCCTTCGGCTGGAAGCACTCGGTCTGGTAGTAGCGCTCGGTGACCATGCCGCGATAGGCGTTGAAGTCGCCGTCGAAGCGCGCGACGAACTGCCGGAAGCAGGCCAGGGTCTCTTCGGCCCGGTCACGGTAGTGCCGGTCGCCGGATGCGTCGGCGAGCTCGAGCAGCTCACGCGTGCACACGAGCCCGTAGGCGTGCAGATGCTGATTGGATGCGGATGCCTGGTCGGCCCCGCGGGTGCCGAAGTCGTACGCCGACAGCATCGTGCCCGGCGCGAAGCTCACGTCATAGACGTAGCGGAAGGTGAGAGCGAAATCGGCGCTGCGCCGCGCCAGCTCGAGCCACGGCGCGGCCCGGGTGGCGCGGTAGAGCGCCATGTACGCCATCACCGCCACGTAGCCGTCCTCGCTCGTGACAGCGAGGTCGACGTCTTCCGGCGCGCCGTGCAGGTACTCCTCGTGCACGAACCGGGCATAGTACGCGCCGGCCCGTTCGGCGACCGCCAGCAGGGCGGGATCGCCGTCCTCGGCCAGAGCGCCCACCCACGCGAGCCCCGAGGTGCCCTCCCAGGAGAGTACCTCGCCGGTCTCGGCATGATGGATGCTGCCGAGGTTGCCGTCTGCGCGTTGTCGCGCGGCGATCACCGCGAGGTTGGCCCGCGCCGTCGCTGCCCAGTCCCGACGCCCGGCCAGCACGGCGGCGCGGGCGAGGAACTGCGTGGCCTCGCCGAGCGTCCTGCTGTGCAAGCCGCGGCGGTGATGCGTCCAGCTCTGCGTCCAGCCGCCGGAGCGATACCACACTCCCCACAGCGTGCCGCTGGGCGAGAGCTCGGCCGTGCAGAAGTCGATCACGCGCGTTGCGGCATCCCGCAGCGGTGCCTCACCGGTGCGCGCGGCATGGCGGAGCATCGCATAGGCCCACGGGATGCCGGAGACCCACCCCACGTGCATGGCCTGGCGGTCCACCGGCTTGCCGTCGTGGCCGGTGATCTCGCGGTCGAAGCCCACGGTCTCCAGCAGGACACCGGGATCGGGATCGTAGTGCCACCGCAGCAGTCCCTCGGCAGCGAGGGCGGCCGCCGTGGGCACGTCCGTCCACGGCCGAAGCGGCGCGCGAACGCTCAGCCGCTCGTGCAGCGCGCGCAGCACGCGCGCGTAGTCATGCCGGTCCGCCGACAACTCGTGCAGCAAGACGGTGAACTCGATCGTGGCGCCGGGCTCGAAGCGGTGCGTGGCGATCAGCGGATCGAGGGGCGTCGCATCGCCATAGTAGGTGACGGGGTACTCGCGCGCGGGAATTGTGACCGACAGCTCCGCGCGGGACGGTCCGGCCTCGTCGCGCAGGGCGAAGCCGAGCCCGGTCAGGCCGGCGGGCGTCTCCGGCGCCGCCGACAGCGCCCACCCGCCGCGTCCCGGGCCGGGCCAGCAGAACACCACCGGCGCCGCCGCACGGTCTGAGCGGAAGTGCCACTGGTCGCTGCGGAACTGCGCGTGCGCGGCCGCGCTGCGTGCGCCGGGCTCGAATCGCGGGTAGAGGCGGTCGTTGGCCGCCGGCCGGTTCTCGCCGTAGAAGAGCCCGGGGATGAGCCACCACGGGTCGACGGCGTCGGCGATCTCGACGACGACGCGGATGGCGGCATCCACGGCTCGCGCACCGCGGTAGACGGCCCGCACCGCGATCGTCGCCTGACCCGGGCCCGGCGTCGGCGTGAGCGAGATCTCGAAGTCAGCGGGATCCGCGTCCAAGACCTCTGCGCGGATGACCGGTGTCATGGCGCGGGCTCGTCGATCGTCCACTCCAGCAGATCGACCTCGACGATCTCGCCTTCCGGCCGGCGCGGCACTCGGAAGGTGCGCACCTGGAACGGTCCGAACTCCGCCTGGAGCGTGCGGCCGACCAAGGGAAGGGCGATGGATGCCGCCGCCGGAGCACCGGTCGTCTCCACCGCGCGCACGATGATGTCGGTCGACCCGTCCGCAGCCGCGTCCTCGGCGCCCTTGAGCGCGGTGATCATGACCGCCCCACCGCCGTCTGCGGCGAAGCTGTGGCGTGGCGGCAGATCCCCGTCGTGGAACGACTCCAGCTGAGCGCGCACCGGCTGTCCGAGCACGGCCGCCCGGCGGGCGGGCTGGGCGGCCCGCCAGTCGCCCGCGTGCGGGATGAGCTCGACGCGGAAGCGCTGGATGCCCTGGTCCTGGAACGAGTACACGCCCTCCGCGTCGAGCGGTCTCGGGTCGTGCCATGCGTAGACCGGGCTGCGCACGGCGGTGATGCCGATGCTGGGCACCGCGCAACCGGCGGCGCCGGCGGGAGAGACGTCCCAGCCGTGCTTGTTCGTGCACAGCACGGTCAGGCCCGCCGGTTCCCCGTCGATGGTGCCGGTGAGGTCGACCCACGACTGCGCGGGTTCCTCGGCGCCGTCGACGGGACGCTCGATGGCCCCGTACGGGATCTCGTAGGTGGCGGTGGGGTCGGAGATGCCCACCGGGTACCGGAGCTTGAGCAGATGCGCCTGCTCGCGCCAGTCGATCGTGACGTCGACCCGCAGTGAGGTGCTGTCGTGCGCGAGCAGGAGCTCCTCGACCAGGAGGCTGTCGCCCCACGACTTCTCCACCCGCACCCGTGCGCGCAGCGGGCCGGTCTCCCGCACGACGATGCGCTCGAGCGTCATCGCACTGCCCGGCCAGGCGTAGGAGATGACGCGGTGGCCCCAGGTGTCGGTGGGGTCATCGCAGACCGCGGTCCGCGGCTGGCCCGCCGTGCCGGCGAGCACGTCCCGGCCGGTGGCCTTGTCCAGGAGCGAGACGATGGTCCCGGTCGCGAGGTCCAGCTGCACGCGCAGATGCGGGTTCTCCAGCACACTGCCGTCGTCGGCGACCGTGAGCTCGCCGGTGTGGGCAGGCTCGGCTCCGGGCAGCATCCGGTACAAGGCATATCCGAGCGCGGGGACGTCGGCGCGGAAGGTGACCGCCCCACGGCTCATGTCGCCCGTGGTGGCCGTCGACTGCGTCGCCTGCGAGAGCACCGGGGTTCCTGCGTGGTCGACCAGGCGCACGCCGCGCGGCTGGCTCCCGTACTGCATGTCCACGTCCACGCTGACCGGCCACGGGTGCGGGTTGAACACCAGCACCGGCTGCGTGGCGACGTCCATCGGGATGTCCACCCGGCGGGCGATGCGGTTGTGCGCGCGGGCGATGATCCGCTTGGAGATCGCGACGGCCTCGCCGAGCTGATCGCGCGCATCATCGTACGACGGCTCGATGGCCGATCCCGGCAGGATGTCGTGGAACTGGTTGAACAGGATCTGCTTCCACGCCCGCTCGAGGTCGTCGCGCGGGTAGTCGGCATCGGTGAGCGTGGCATCCACCGCCGCCCATCGCTCCGCGGACAGGGCCGCGTACTGGGCGCGGCGCTGCCACGCCTTGATGCCCGAGTGCGCCGAGTAGCAGCCGGGCGCGTGGTGCTGCAGATCTTCGCGGCGCACCTCCAGGCGATCCAGGAAGGCGTCGCCCCGGGAGAGCACGTCGTCGAAGTAGTCGCGCGGTGAGGACATCGTCATCCTTCCGAAGGCACCCATCCGGTCGTAGCGGTGGATCGACTCGATGTTCAGCTTGGTCGGTCCGCCGCCGTGGTTGCCGACGCCGTAGAACACCATCATGTCGCCGAGGGCCCGGTCGAACTGCGCGAGCGACTTCTCCGTCTGCCAGGAGACGTCACCGGGAGGGCTGCAGTATTCGAAGGGGATGCGGTAGGCGAGCACGCGGGAGCCGTCCGGGGCCTCCCAATGGAACAGGCTCCCGTCGAAGTCGCTCTCGTGCGGACCGGGACGCAGGAAGCAGTACGAGTCGATCCGCTGGCCGCGAAGGATCTGCGGCAGCATGGCGCTGTGGCCGAAGGGGTCCACGTTCATGCCCGCCGTGGAGATGCGCCCGAACCGGGAGTGCAGGTAGCGCTGCCCGTACAGGCCCTGACGGGCGAACGACTCGCCCATCGGCATGTTGCAGTCCGGCTCGACCCACCATCCGCCGACATTGACCCATCGGCCGTCGGCGACGCGCTGGCGGATGCGTTCGAACAGCTCGGGATCCTGCTCCTCGACCCACGACAGCAGCACGATCTGGTCGCACGTGAAGATGAAGTCGGGGTATTCGTCCATCCGGTCCAGGGCGCTCTTGAAGGTCGCGCGAGCCTCCTGGTAGCCCTCCTGCCACGGCCAGAGCCACACCGGGTCCAGATGCGCGTTGCCGATCATGTGCATGGTGCGATCGGGCGTGGCCGCCGGACGTGTGATCGGGGCGAGATCGGCCGGCTGCGTTCCGGACGGGGCGTTGGCCACCGGGGCCGATCGGGGTGCTCTGCGGGTCACGACAGCTCCTCTCCTGCTGCCCACGCATCCAGGATCTCAGAGAGCGC
>ERZ778017.2415-NODE-2415-length-15226-cov-5.420407_pt1 | contig 15226 bp, 10 predicted proteins | sample MGYA00375747_ERZ778017 | MGnify/ENA primary metagenome ERZ778017 (study PRJEB29350, sample SAMN05509838) | bioreactor metagenome | biome: bioreactor; material: wastewater | place: South Africa: University of Cape Town | collected 2014-03-17 ...
AGCCGCTTGCCGTCCCCTCGCGTCGCAGATATCGGACATCGTCGAAGACACTCGCCGCGGCATCCAGCACGGTGCGCTGGCCGGGGAACATACCGGCGGCACTGCGCGCGAACGCGTGCACGGTCGCTCCGGGCACCAGTTCGACGAGGCGTCGCTCGACGAGGCCGCGCGCGAGCGCGCGGAACCGCAGCACGGTCGCGTCGGAGAAGTCGCCCGCGGCCGCCGCGGATGCCGCGGCACGCCGCAGCTGGGCTGCCGTGCGGGTCTCGGCGTCGCCGAACAGGTCGATCGCCTCGGGCGCCGCCCGGCGCGACAGACGAGAGCGTCCGGACAGGATCACCGCCAAGACGATCAGGGCCAGCAGGATCGCCGCGACCCCGATCGCCAGCCACAGCCCCAGTGCGCTGTCGACGCTCGAGCTGAACAGCCGCTCGAAGAAGTCCTGCACGGCCCGTGCGATGCGGTCGATCGGGGTCGGCTGCGCGGCCGCGTAGGCGGGATTGCTCAGCTCGTGCTCCGCCCACTGGCGCGCCTGGTCGCCGTCCGGGGTCAGCGGCGGCACGTCGTCGGCGAGCCCGAACAGCGTCATTCGGCGCGATCCGCAGGAGGGCCCGGCGCTTCCCACTGCGTGGGCGTCGGGGCGGCGGTGGCCGGGGAAGCGGGCTGCTGCGCCGGGGCGGCCGGCGGGGCCGGCTGGGCGGGAGGCTGCCCCAGGGGCGGCGGAGCGGGCTGTCCGTACGCGGGCTGGCCGTACGCGGGTGTCCCGTACGGCTGTTGCCCGTACGGCCCGTATGCGGGCTGCCCGTACGGCGGCTGCCCGTATCCCGGCGGATACCCGGGGGCGTAGCCGGCGGGCGGGCGCACGATCTCGCGCCCGATGTGCTGCGTGTAGGGGTCCGGCAGCGCCGTGGATCCGGCGTCGCGTCGCTCCACATACGCCAGCAGGTCCAGGTCGAGGCCCTCCTTGCGCATCCGTGCGTCGATGTACAACAGCGACGTGGCCGTGGCCTGCACGACGACGGCTACCGATTGGATCAGCAGCGCCACGATCTCGGGGAACGCGAGTGTCACGACGACGGTGATGACGGTCTGCACCTGGGGGCTTCCGGTGGGAGCGATCACCGAGCCCAGCAGTCCGCCGAGGAATGTGAACGGGATCGTCACGACCTGCGCGATCACGCCGAAGATCACCTGGATGATGACGATCACGCCGAGAATCGGCCAGAAACGCCCTCGGCTCAGGCGCCATGCCCGCGCGATCGCCTGCCGGATCGTGGCGTGCTCGAGGATGATGGCCGGCGGCGCGAGCAGGAGCTTCGTCGACAGCCACAGCACCAACGGCAGCGCACCGAGCACGACCAGCACCGTGAGGACGATGCCGGCGATGGGGGTGAGGACGCTGACACCGACGACTATTGCGGCGACGACGGCGACGGCGACGAGGATCGCCACCGTGATCATGAGGGTGTAGCCGATCAGCCGCCAGGCCACCGGCCGCACCTGCTGCCACAGCTCGCGCAGCGTCGCGCGCTCGGCGACCGTGCCGCGCGCGACATCCGTCACCACCACCGCCTGCACGATCACGCCCAGCGCGGCGGCGGCAAGGCCCAGCACGAACGACACGATCACGACAGTGGCCACCGAGCCTGCCATCAGCGTGTCGTAGTCGGGTGACGACGTCGGAACGTTCTGCAGACGGGAGAACGTCAGGAACGCACTGGCGCCGACGGCGGCGATGACGACGATGGTCGACAGCGCCTGCACGACCAGTGCGAAGCCCAGCAGCACACGCGGGTTCTGGCGCAACGCACTGAACGAGCGGCCCAGCACCGTCCCGAACCCGAGCGGCTGCAGCGGGATCAGCCCCGGGCGCGACGCGGGCGTCCAATTCGGGTACGCGGTCACGAAGCCTCCTCGCACGCGGTCGGTTCGGTCTCCATCGTGTCACACCCTGTCGCGCGAGATCGGGCGGTCCAGCGGCGGGCTCGGCTACGCTGTGTGAAGGGCGGACGGGGACTGCGCCGCCGGAACGTGCTGCGGTCGGGCCGCGCCGGATGTAAGGACGAAACGCGTTCACATGACTTCACGGATCCTGGTGGTCGACGACGACACCGCCCTCGCCGAGATGATCGGCATCGTGCTGCGCACGGAGGGGTTCGAGACGGTCTTCTGCGCCGACGGCGCGGTGGCAGTGGAGGTGTGGCGCGCCCAGCGCCCCGACCTGATCCTGCTCGACCTGATGCTGCCCGGTGTCGACGGCATCGAGATCTGCACGCGCATCCGTGCCGAGTCGGGGGTGCCGATCATCATGCTGACCGCGCGCACCGACACGGCCGACGTCGTGCGCGGGCTCGAGTCGGGGGCCGACGACTACATCGTCAAGCCGTTCAACCCGAAGGAGCTCGTCGCGCGCATCCGTACGCGCCTGCGGCCGGGCACCTCGCAGAGCGGTGAGGTGCTGCGCATCGGCGATCTGACCGTGGATGTCGCCGCCCACGAGGTGCGTCGCGGTGAGGGGTCCATCGCCTTGACGCCGTTGGAGTTCGAGCTGCTGGTGGCGCTGGCCTCCAAGCCCCAGCAGGTGTTCTCACGGGAGATGCTGCTCGAGCAGGTGTGGGGCTACCACTACAAGGCCGACACGCGGCTCGTGAACGTGCACGTGCAGCGGTTGCGCGCGAAGGTCGAGCAGGACCCGGACAATCCGAAGATCGTCACCACCGTGCGCGGAGTGGGCTACCGCGCCGGCGCGATCGTGTGAGGCGTTCGTGCCCACCGCGTCGGTGACCGTCCCGGTTCGTCCGTTCGCCTGGCGCGACGGCGCGTGGTGGCGCGCACGGGCGGAGGACCTCGGGACGCTGTGGCGGCGCTCGCTGCGGTTCCGCATCGTGGCGATCACCCTCGCCCTGACCGCGCTGACCATCATCATCGCCTGCGTGTGGATGGCACTGGCCATTCAGAACGACCTCTTCGAGTCGCGCAAGACCCAGGCGCTCACCGATGCGCGTCGCGCGGTCGACAGTGCGCAGGCCACGCTCAACAACGCCGTGGTGCAGGACGACCCGGTGCAGGTGCAGAACCTGCTCACCAGCATCCAGGGCCCGCTGTCGCAGCAGTCGACGACCGACATGACGCTCGCGGTGCGCATCGACACCACGCCGTCGCAGCTGGCTCCGCCGGGGTTCCGCTCCGGCGGGCTGGAGGAGAGCATGATCTCGCCCGAGCTGCGCAAGCACGTGCGCGATCAGGGCGGCGACGAGAAGCAGTGGGCCCAGTCGATCGCCCTTCCCGGCCCCGGCGGCACGCCGCTTCCGGGCCTCGTCGTCGGCCAGCAGATCATCGTGCCCGACATCGGCCCGTATGAGCTGTATCTCGCGTACGACCTCGACGACGCCGCCACCACGCTGAGCTTCGTGCAGGTCACCCTGTGGATCGTGGGCTCGGCACTCGTGGTGCTGATCGGCGCCATCGCGTGGTTCACGCTGCGTGCGGTGACCACGCCGATCCGAGAGGCCGCCGAGACCAGCGCGCAGCTGGCCGCCGGCGATCTCGGCGTGCGGCTGACCGTGCACGGAGAGGATGAGCTTGCCACCCTCGGACGCTCGTTCAACGCGATGGCCGACAGCATCCAATCGCAGATCAATCAGCTCGCCGAGCTGTCGCTCGTGCAGCAGCGGTTCGTCTCGGATGTGTCGCACGAGCTGCGCACCCCGCTGACCACGATCCGGCTCGCCAGTGACATGCTCAACGACCGGCGCGACGAGTTCGATCCTGCGACCGCTCGCGCGGCTGAGCTGATGCACGCGCAGGTGCAGCGATTCGAGGTGCTGCTGGGCGACCTGCTGGAGATCAGCCGGTATGACGCGGGATCGGTACAGCTCGAACTGGAGCCGACGAGCCTGGCGCGGCTGGCCGAAGACGTCATCGTCTCGATGCAGCAGCTGGCCGAGCAGCACGGCAGCGACGTGCGGCTCGTGGCCCCGGGAGGATATTCCCCGGTCGACATGGACCCGCGCCGCATCCGCCGCATCGTGCGCAACCTGCTCGGGAATGCGATCGAGCACGGCGAGGGCAAGCCCATCGTCATCACCGTCGACAGCAATCAGCAGGCCGTGGCCCTGGGCGTGCGCGACTACGGTCTGGGGATGACCGAGGCCGACGCCGAGCGCGTGTTCGACCGGTTCTGGCGGGCCGATCCGTCGCGCAGGCGGACGATCGGCGGCACGGGGCTCGGCCTGTCCATCGCGCTCGGCGATGCGACGTTGCATCGTGGTGCGCTGACGGTGTGGTCCAGGCCCGGGCACGGGTCGAACTTCGTGCTCACACTGCCGCGCGGCCCAGCCCCCGTCGAGCCCGGGTCCCCGATCCCCACCGATCCCGACGACGACGCGTCGCTGGACGATCTCGGGCTCACTCAACCGATCGCACTGCACGATCTCCCCGACGGAGGTGCGCGATGAGACGACGGATGCTGCGGATCGCCCTGGCCGCGATCGCGACCGCGACCGTGCTGGCGCTGTCGGCGTGTGCGGGACTGCCGACCTCCGGCCCCGTGTTCGCCGGGCTCCGTCCCGGCGAGGTGGCACCGCCGGACTTCTCGTACGTGCCGGTCAAGCCGCAGGACGGCGCCTCGCCCGAGCAGATCGTGCAGGGCTTCATCGATGCGGGAATCGGCCCGGAGGGCAGCTGGGCGGTCGCCCAGCTGTACCTGGCGCCCTCATATCGCGACCAGTGGAAGCCGAACGCGCTGACCACCGTGGACGACAGATCCGCGCGCACGTACGTGCAGGCCCAGGACGGCAAGGTCGTGCTCACGGTCACGCAGCAGGCCACCGTCGACGGCGACGGCGTGTACCGGCCATCGGACGGCGGGCAGACGCCGCTGTCGTTCCAGCTCGCCAAGGTCGACGGACAGTGGCGCATCACGAAGGCCCCGGGCGGCATCGTGCTGGGCGCCGACCAGTTCCCGAGCGTGTTCCACGAGTATCCGCTGATGTACTTCGACCCGGGCTGGAACTATCTCGTGCCCGACGTGCGCTGGTTCCCCTCCACCAATGCCGCGACCCGCATCGCCACCGCGCTCGTCGACGGCAAGCCCAATTCGTGGCTGGCCGGCAGCGTGGTCTCGGCGTTTCCTGACAACGTGTCGATGGGGGCGCCCTCGGTGTCGGTCTCGGGCACGGTCGGACAGGTCAGCCTCACCCGTCCCGTGCTCTCGCTGGACAGGCCGACCCTGAACCGGATGCAGACGCAACTGGCGGCCAGCATGACCGAGACCGGCCTGTCCGGCGTCGTGATGCAGTTCAACGGCAGCACGATCGCGGCGCAAGACGTCTCCACGCGATCGACCCGCGTCGACCCCCGCGCGCTCGTGCAGACCGACAAGGGGTTCGGATATCTGGCCGGCGACGCGGGCAGCATCGAGCCGGTCAAGGGCGTGAGCGAGGCCATGACGAAGATCCGACCGCGTGCGATCGCGTTGGCGGCCGACGCGTCGGCGGCCGCCGTGCGCACGGAGTCCGGCGTCGTCGCGCGGGTGCCGGCATCCGGGCCGCTGCTCTCGCTCGACCAGCGCCACGGGCTCATCGATCCGGTGATCGATCCGCAGGGGTACATCTGGAGCACGCCCGCCGACGCCCCGGGAGCACTGCTCGCGTACGGCACGGATGGAAAGGCCATCGCCGTGACCGGCGGCTGGTCGAGCGCCTCGCACGTGAGCGCCATCGCGATGTCGCGCGACGGCGCCCGGCTCGCAGCGCTGGTCACCGTGGGCGGGCAGCTCTCGCTGGAGGTCTCCGGCGTCGTGCGCGATGGCGACGGCCGCCCCAAGTCGCTCGGCGACGCACTGACGCTGGCGACGTTCCCCGGCCGGGGGATCGCCCTGACCTGGCTCGACGACAGCACCCTCGGCGTCATCGCCGCGTCCGGCAGCGGACGGGTCGTCGTTCAGCAGGCGGTGTCGGGTCCGTCGACGTCGACGCCGGCACCGGACGACGCCGTCGGCATCTCCGGGACGATCGGCACCACCGTGCGGCTGCGCGGCGCCGACGGCACGCTGTACTCGCAGCGCGGCTCGAACTGGGAGAAGGCCGGCACGGGCGTGCAGGTGCTCGGGCAGGCGCAGGGCGTGTCGCCGGCCCAGGGATAGGGCGCGCTCGGACGGCGTGACGCAGCCGTTCCTCCCCAGGAACGCGTCATCCACAGATGTGCGACGCCGTCTCGCGCGAGACGGGACGACCGGTCACGATCGGATCGTGACCGAGACCGGCAGGCTCATCCGCGCCGCGGGCGCGCAGGCGCTCGCCCTGGCTCTGCCCGTGGACTGCGCGGGCTGCGGGGCGAGCGATGTCGCGCTCTGCGATACGTGCCGGCCGATGCTGCAGCCGACCGTGCGTGTGGCCGAGGCGGCCGGCCTCCCGGTGCGCAGCGGTCTGCCGTTCGACGGCGTGCCGGCACGCGTGCTGCGGGCCCTGAAAGAGGAGGGCCGCACCCAGCTGGCGCGTGCGCTGGCCCCCGCCCTGGCTGCGGCCGCGGCGGGTGCGGACGCCGTGCACGTCGTCCCGGTGCCGACCTCGGCCGCCGCCATGCGGCGGCGCGGGTACCGGGTCGCCGACCTGCTGGCGCGCCGGGCGGGCCTGCGGCCGGTGCGGATGCTGCGCATGACGCGCGCCACGGCCGATCAGCGCCGGCTCTCCCGGGACGCCCGCGCACACAACGTGCGCGGCAGCATGCGCGCTATTCGCCGGCTCGACGACGTGACAGTCCTGGTGGTGGACGACGTGGTGACCACCGGGGCGACCCTCGCGGAGGCCGCGCGGGCCTTGCGGGCTGCCGGCGCTCGGGTGGTGGGCGCGGCCACCGTCGCCGCCACCGCGCGGCGGTTGCCCGCGACATCGCTCGCGCAGATCGCATCCTGATCGTGTGCTAGCCGGCGACATCCGATTCTCACGCCGTCGGACGCGTGACACGCACCGGTCGGCGGGCTACGGTGGGGGCAACAAAGGCGACATGGTCCGCCCTTGACCGGGAGGACCGGAACAAGGAGGTCAGGGATGGAAACCAGCATCGTCGGTGTGGGCGTGAGCGTCTCCGATCGGTTCCGCGGTGTGGTGGACGAGAAGGCCACACGCATCGAGAACCTGGCGCCGCGCGCCCAGCAGATGGACGTGAAGGTGACCCACCGTGCGTACCACAACGGGCGCATGGAAGACTCCACAGTCGAACTCACGCTCAGCGGCAAGGGACTGCCCGTGGTGCGGGCAGAGGCCGTGGACGGCGACAAGTTCGCCGCGTTGGACATCGCCGTGGACAAGCTCGCCGAACAGGTGCGCAGAGCCAAGGAGAAGCGCGTCGATGCGCGACGACGTCCGCGCGGCGCGGTGCTGGACAAGGGCACCGGATCGCTCAGCGGCGTCGACCTGCAGCCCGCGTCGGCCGATGTGCTGCGGGCGGTGGCCACCGGGGAGATCCCGATCATCACCGGCCACGAGGACGAAGAGGACTACACCCCCGTCGTCATCCGGACCAAGCGGTTCGAGCCGGAATGGATGACCGTCGAGGATGCCGTGGACCGCATGGAGCTGGTCGGGCACGATTTCTTCCTGTTCATCGACGCGCGCACCGACCATCCCAGCGTGGTCTACCGACGCAAGGGGTGGGACTACGGGGTGATCTCGTTGACCACGCAGGCGCCGCCCTCAGCCGAGCTGGCGTCATAGCACTGGTTTCCCGTGGCCCCGGGCCGGCGTTGTGCGCCGGCCCGGGGCCACTGACGTGCGCGCATCGCCGGGCACAGAAACGCGCGGGCGGCCTGGAGGGGGGATGGGCCGCCCGCGCGAGCGCATGTCGAGATGAGCGGGTCTACCGTGCCGCCGCCTCGCCGCGTGTCATGCCGCGTTGCGGATCAGGATACGCCAGCGCTCCGGTCCACGCTCGAGATACTTCGTCGTGAACTGGTCGCCGTAGCGCGCCTCGAGCTGGCTGAGCAGCGGGATCGGGTTGTGCGTGGCGGAGATGATCAGGGCCGCCCCCGGCTTCAGCGCGTCGATCGCACCGAAGATCGCCGAGTGCCGGATCGCGTGCGGGATCGTCTGCACGTCGAATTCCGGCAGGTCCTCGTTCACTTCGCCGCACGTGCAGTCCGCCGCGTGGCTCTGGCTGGCGGCCTGTTCGCGGGACCGGTGGATCTCGATGTTCGACATGGACGACTCCCGTCTGCTGGCGTTCGCGAGGGCATTCGCGAAGTTGGCGTCAAGTTTATTACACTTGATTCCGTGGAAAATAACGCGATCGGGATTCGTGCTGTGGCATCCGCTGCGGCGATGCGCCCAGCGCGCCCGGAGGGCCCTGGTCAGCGGCGCCTGGCCGCCAACGGACGGCGCCATTCGACGACCCGCGAGATGGTGCTGCGCATGATCGAGGCGCAGAGCGCGCCGGTGTCGACAGCGGCACTGTCGGCGGCCTCCGGCCTGCACGAGAACACGGTGCGCGGTCACCTCGAACAGCTGTACGCCGACGGCTACATCGGCCGGATCCGCGAGGACGCGGTCGGCCGGGGTCGTCCGGCCTGGCTGTGGGTGCCTGCGCGTCCCGATCCGGAGAATCCGTATGCGGCGCTTGCCGGGGTGCTCGCCGACTCGCTGGCGCGGTCCGGCGAGGGAGCCATCGGCCGGGCTCGCGATGCCGGCCGCCGCTGGGGGGCGGAGATCGCTGCACGCCGCGCTGCGCAGACGGCGGCTGGCGGACCGGCCGCCCGCCCGGCCGCCGTGCCGAGCACCCCGCCGGCCGCCGAGCCGCCGGCTGCGGCGTCCGCGCGTGCCCGCACTACGGTGATCGAGGTGATGCGCGAGCAGGGCTTCGCGCCCGACGACACCGGTGACGAGGTGGTGCTGCGTCGCTGCCCGCTCATCGAGGCGGCGACCAAGCATCCCGCGATCGTCTGCGCCGTGCACCAGGGCATGATCGACGGCGTCCTCGCGCAGACCGGCGACCGCGCGCAGACCCGGCTGATCCCGTTCAGCGCGCCCGGCCAGTGCACCCTGCAGCTGCGGGTCGCCTCGTGAGCGCGCGCGGGCGTCGCGGGCGGTCGTGGCGTCTGCTGTGGATCCTGCCCGCCGGACTGTCGCTGCTGGCCGGTCTTGACGCCGCGCTGCTGCTGCTGGGCCTGCCGGCGCCGGTGACCGCCGCGCGGTTGCCGGAGGTGCACGGGATGCTGATGGTGCTGGGCTTCGTCGGCACCCTGATCGCCCTCGAACGGGCGACCGCTCTGGCGCGCTGGTACGGATTCGTCGCGCCGGCGCTGCTCGGGCTCGGCGGCATCGCGCTGCTGGCCGATCCGGTGCCGCTGGTGGTCGCCAAGGCGCTGCTGGTGGCCGGGACGGCCGCCTTCACGCTGCTGTACGTCCCGCTGTGGCGGCGTCAGTACGACGCGCCGCTGCTCGTCCAACTGCTCGGCGCCGCGCTCGGCTGTGCGGGAACGGTGATCTGGCTGGGCCAGAACACCATGGACCATGTGCTGCCGTGGCTGATCGGCTTCGTCGTGCTCACCATCGCCGCCGAGCGCGTCGAGCTCGCGCGAATCACGATGGGGCCGAACGCCGGGAACCGCCTGCTCGTGCACGCGTGGACGGTGACGATCGCCCTCATCGTCGGGGTCGTGTTCCCCGACGCCGGTTCGGTGCTGCTGGGCCTGGCGCTGTTGGCGATGGTCGGCTGGCTCGTCGTGCACGACATCGCGCGGCGCACGATCCGCGCCCGCGGCGCCGCACGCTACATGGCCGCCTGCATCCTCTCCGGCTACGTCTGGCTCGCGATCGCCGCTGGCGCCCTGCTGTTCGGCTACCCGACCGACCAGCCCGCATACGACGCGGTCGTGCACGCGGTGTTCCTCGGATACACGATCTCGATGATCATGGCGCACGCCACCACGATCCTGCCGGCCGTGCTGCACATCGACCTGCCCTACCGGGGCGCGCTCTGGGTGCCGGCCGCCATCCTGCAGTTGAGCCTGGTGGTGCGGCTCTGGGTCGGTGACGGGCTCAACCTGCCGGCCGGGTGGCAGATCGGCGGCGTGCTCGGCGTGATCGCGCTGCTGCTGTTCGTGGTGACCGCCGTCGCGAGCGCTGTCCTCGGCCCGCGCTCCGCCGCCAAGAAGACATCTCCCACCCGATCCGCGTCGATGACGCCGCGCTCCGCATCCGGGCAGACCCCGGACATCCCGGAAGGACACGCATGAGCGCCCCCACCCCCGACGGCTCCGCCCGGCCCCGTCCTGCGCGGGTGAAGCGCGCTCTCGACGAGAAGGCACCCGGTCGCGGCTTCTGGGTGCTGCGCGACATCCCGACGCTGCTGTGGCTCGTGCTGGTGGTCGTGGCGGTGGCCGCGCACCGTGCGCTGCCGGTGGCGACCTGGTTGATGATCCATCTGCTGCTGCTGGGCGCGGTCACCCACGCGATCCTGGTCTGGAGCCAGTACTTCTCCTATGCCCTGCTGCGCACGGCGCCCACTGGGCGCGACCGCCGCAGACAGAGCTGGCGACTGTCGCTGGCGAACGGGGGAGCGGCCGTCGTCATCGCCGGCGTGGTCTCGGGGGTGTGGGCACTGACCCTGGTCGGTGCGGCATCCCTCATCGTCGCTGTCATCTGGCACGGTGCGAGCCTGTACGCGAGGTCGCGCGCGAGCCTTCCCGGCCGGTTCGGGCGCACGATCCGCTACTACATCGCGTCGGCCGCGATCCTGCCGATCGGCGCGGCGCTGGGCGCGTGGCTCGCGCACGACAACAGCGCCGAGACGCTCGTGCTGGCCCACGCGCTGCTGAACGTGCTGGGCTGGATCGGTCTGACCGTCGCGGGCACCCTCGTCACGCTCTGGCCGACGATCCTGCGCACCCGCGCCGACGAGCATGCCGCCGCCGGTGCTGCCCGGGCGCTGCCGGTGCTGGCGGCCGGGGTGCTGGTGGCCGCTGCGGGGGCCGCCGCGGGACTCCTGCCCCTGCTGGCGGTGGGCCTTGCCGCCTACCTGGTGGGCCTCGGCATCATCGGGGTCTCGCTGTGGCGCGCAGCCCGCAACGCCCCGCCACGCACGTTCGCGGCGCTGTCGGTGGGAGTGGCCTTCCTGTGGTGGGCCGGCTGCGTGCTCGCGATCGTCGTGGCGACCGTCGCGAGCTTCCTCGGCGGGGCGGGCCTGGCCGGCGTCGCGGATGCCGTGGGCCGGACGGTGCCGTACCTGGCGGCGGGCTTCGCCGCGCAGGTGCTGGTGGGCGCGCTCAGCTATCTGATCCCCGTCGTGCTCGGCGGCGGGCCCACCCCGGTGCGTGTGGGCACCACCGCGTTCGACCGCGGCGCAACGCTGCGGATCGCGGTGGCCAACGCCGCGCTCGTGGTGTGCGCGCTGCCGGTGTCCAGCCTCATGCGGGTTGTGGCATCCGCCCTGTACTTCGTCGCGATGGCGTCGTTCCTCGTGCTGATGCTGGTCGGGATGCGCGCCCAGGCTGCGGCGAAGCGCTCGGGGGCGGCGCTGGCCGAGACCAAGGCGGGCATGACGGCGGGGACCAGGCCGCACGGCCCGATCACGCCCGAGGGCGACAAGCCGCATCGCGCGGGCCAGGCCGTCGCAGGACTGCTGGCCGTGGTGCTCGCGGTCGCCGTGACCGCGGCCGTGGACCCGGTCTCGCTGGGCTGGGGCGCGCCGGTGGCGGCCCCGACGAGCGCACCGGTGAAGATCGTGAAGGTCACTGCCGCGAACTTCCGCTACTCGCCGAGCACGATCGAGGTGCCTGCCGGCACGCATCTGAAGATCGAGCTGACCAACACCGACCCGACGATGGTGCACGATCTCGTCTTCGCGAACGGGGTGGCCGGCTCCCGGCTGTCACCCGGGCAGAGCGAGACCATCGACGTGGGCGTGATCAGCGCAACCCTCGACGGGTGGTGCTCGATCGTCGGGCACCGGCAGCTGGGCATGGTGATGACCGTGAAGGCCACCGCGGCCGTGGCGGCGGCATCGCCGTCGCCGTCGGCGACAGACGGCATGGCCGACATGCCCGGGATGGCAGGCATGCCGGGCATGTCGGGCACGGGCAGCAGCTCCACCGGCATCGATCTGTCGGGGTCTCCCGGCGCGGGATTCCAGCCGTACCGTGCCGAGCTGGCGCCGCTGCCGGCGGCATCCGGTCCGGTCACCCGGCGGGTCACGCTGACCATCACCGACAAGAAGGTCGAGGTAGCGCCCGGGGTCACCCAGACGCTGTGGGTGTACAACGGCACCGCGCCCGGTCCCGTGCTGCATGGGCGTGTGGGCGACACGTTCGTGGTGACGCTCGTCAACGACGGCGACATGGGGCATTCCATCGACTTCCACGCCGGCGAGGTCGCCCCCGACCAGCCGATGCGCACGATCGCACCCGGGGCGAGCCTGACATACACGTTCACGGCGAATCGCTCGGGCATCTGGATGTACCACTGCTCGACCATGCCGATGACCGCGCACATCGCGAACGGGATGTACGGAGCCGTCGTGATCGAGCCCCGCGACCTGCCCGCGGTGGGCGCCTCCTACGTGCTGGTGCAGGCGGAGTACTACCTGGGCGCGCACGACGGCGGATCCGTCGACGTCGCCAAGGTCGAGGAGGGCAAGCCCAACCTCGTGGTCTTCAACGGCTACGCGAACCAGTACGACCACGCGCCGCTGCGGGCTGCGGTCGGCGAGCGCGTACGGGTGTGGGTGCTCGATGCCGGCATCGACCGGGCCACGAGCTTCCACGTCGTGGGCGGCCAGTTCGACACGGTGTGGTCGGAGGGGAGGTACCTGATCGACCGGGCGAAGGACACCGGGTCGCAGGCGCTCGCGCTCGCACCCGCGCAGGGCGGGTTCGTCGAGCTGACCTTCCCGGCGGCCGGCCACTACCCGTTCGTGTCGCACTACATGATCGACGCGGAGCGCGGTGCGCACGGCGTCTTCGACGTGACGAAGTAGCCCGCATCGGCGGTTCAGAACTCATCCGACTCGGCCACCCGCGTCCGGGCCGCCTGCGTGATTGCGGGGATTGCGAGCCGCTGCACGTCGGATTGGATGAGTTCTGAACGGTGCTACGCGATGGCCGTCCGACGGGTGAGGTCGGGGGCGCGCGGCGGGATGAGCCAGGAGGCGGCGGCCATGACCAGCGGCAGGCCGACGGCGAACACGACCAGCGCCGGCCAGGGCGTGTCGGCGAAGTGCAGACTGTCCGCGTTGTATCCCTGGGTGACGCCCCACGTCGGGATCAGCCCCGCGACGGTGCCGACCACGGTGCCGAGCCCGACGACGATCAGCGCCTGCCACGCATTCACGGCGCGCCGACGCAGCCGACCGGCGCCCACCGCTGTCAGCGTCGCATCGTCGGCGCGCCGCTCGAATCGCGTGAGTCCGAGACACACCGCACCGGCTCCGATCACCAGCACGATCGTCGTGGCGGCGATCAGCAGCGGCACGACCGACCCCGAGTTCGGTCCCCGCTCCACCGAAACCTCCAAGGTGCCCTGTGCCCCGACGCGGACATCGGATGCCGCAGCCCGGATCGCATCGACGATTCCGGCGCTGACCGGCCCGTCATACACCGCCAGCATCGTCGCCGGCACCACGCCCATGCCGAGCTTCTCGGCCAGTGCCGGCGAGATGACCAGCTGGAGTCCGTCCATGGGGTGCGGCAGCGGCACCACGCGAGCGGGCACCTCGTGCACGGCGGCGGGTCTCGGCAGCGCGGAAGCCTCGATCCGGCCCATCGTGTAGGCATCGACCGCGCTCTGGTACTGCACGTTCTGCGCCGCTGTCCACCTGACGATCTCGGCGGTGCCGTCCTGCGACTGCGAGGTCCGCACCCATCGGTTGACATCGAGCGCGGTGCCGCTGCGGAACGCGTCCAGCACGTCGTCCGGCAGCCGGGTGCCGAGCGCCGTCTCCAGGTCGCCGGGGGCGATCACCGAGATCGTCCCGCTGGCCAGCTGCGCACGCAGGTCGCATCTCTTGCAGCCGGTGTAGTCGTGTCGGTCGGCAACGGTCCACACGATCGCGTCGGGCGCGCTCAGCGTCCCTTCCGCGCCGTATGCCGGGTTGGCAGGCTGCGAGATGACCACGGTCCGCGCCGCACCCGACGGCCCGATGACATCCCGAGCGGCCGACAGGTACTCGTCGGCGTGGGCGGCGTCGTCGGCGCTCGGCATCCGCACCGACACGCTGCCCAACGGCCCCGACCAGCTGTAGGAGGACTCGTCCGCGCTGTGGGTCATCGACAGGAACGAGAGGGCGAAGGTGGCCGCGAACGCGCAGGCGGCGATGGCGGCGAAGGCGGGGACGACACGCGAGGGGTTGGCCGCGGCGTCCCGACCCGCCAGCCGTGCGGCGACGCCCAGCCGCGCCAGCGGCCGGGCCAGAACCGCGAGCATCCAATGGCCGCCGAGGATCACGCCGATCTGGAACAGCACCGGACCGAGGACGAGCCCGAACACCGCGATGTCGCGGACAACCTTGTCACGCGTGGCGTCGTCGCTCCCGGCGGCGAGCGCGACGTTCACCGCGCCGATCGCGAGGGCTCCGGCGATGGCGGCGGCGAGCCCTGCGATCATCGCCACGAGCCCCCAGATCGGCCGGCTCGCGCGCAGGCGCGCGGGGCGCTGTGACCCGCGCAGCGCGCCCAGCACGTCGCCGCGGGTGGCGGCGCGCGCGGGCAGGATCGCCGCGATCGTCCCCACGATCACGGCGAAGGCGAGGATGCCTGCGAGCATGCCCCACGGCAGCTGGAAGCCCCAGTTGCCCCAGAACGTGCCCTGGGCTGCGTCATCCGTCACCGCCAGGGCGACCGCCGCCAGCCCGATGCCGCAGGCCGCACCGACGAGGCCGCCTGCCGTGCCAAGCACCGTCCCCTGCAGCGTCACGATGCGGAAGACGTCGCTTCGCGCGGCTCCGACACTGGATGCCACGGCCAGCGCCCGCTGCTGTCGCCGGGCCGCGACCGCGAAGGCCGCGCCGGCCAGCAGCACGACGATGTAGCCCGAGAAGACAGCCGCCAGCGACCCGATCAGCAGCGCCGTCCACGACTCTTGGGCGCTGGGGCGGTGCGACGCCTGCCACGCCGACGGCGCCAGCACCAGGCCGCGCGCATACGCCACGATGCCGGCACGGTTGAGCGTGGCAAGCTCGGCGCGGTCGGGCTGCCAGTCGGCGACGAACCAGCGGGTGCTCCCGCCGCTGAGCACGG
>ERZ778017.2420-NODE-2420-length-15212-cov-6.885795_pt1 | contig 15212 bp, 17 predicted proteins | sample MGYA00375747_ERZ778017 | MGnify/ENA primary metagenome ERZ778017 (study PRJEB29350, sample SAMN05509838) | bioreactor metagenome | biome: bioreactor; material: wastewater | place: South Africa: University of Cape Town | collected 2014-03-17 ...
CGCGGAAAAAGCCGTTGGCCATGAAGGGCGCGGTGGCGCGCGCCGTCGAAACGCCGATCAGCGCGACGGCCTCGCGCACGCGCAGGTAGGGGAACGCCTCGCGGTCGACCGGCCCGGCCGCGTCGTCGCCGCGCATCCAGGGCGCCCACGCGCGGCAGGCCTTGTCGAAGGCGCCGGGCACATAGGCGTCGTGGTTGCCGGGAACCAGCGAAACGTCGTGCGGCGAACCGAGCGCCTCCAGCCACAGCCGCGCCAGCTCGATCTCGCCGTCGAGCGCCAGGTTGACGAGATCGCCGGTCACGGCGATATGGTTCGACCGGCTCGTCCTGAGGTCGGCAAGCAGCGTGTCGGTGACGGCGTCGACCATGTGGCGGCGGCGGTTGCGCTGCCAGTTGACGTAGCCTACCGCCCGCTTGGAGGCGAGGTCGCGATAGGTTACAGCGGGAAGCGGCCCCAGATGGACATCGGAAATATGCGCGAGCCTGAACATTTTTTCTTCATAGGCGACACGCATGCCGCTTTCCACGGGATTCGCGCCTGATGGCCGAGGCCGACGAAAGACGCTTCCGCCAGACCGGCTGGCCGGGCCTCAGGGCACGGCTGTTCCATCTTTATTTCCTGCTGCGTCGGCCGATGACGCTCGGCGTGCGCGGCCTCGTCTACGACCGCCGGGAAAACTCTGTCTTCCTCATCCGCCACACCTACGTGCCCGGCTGGCAGTTGCCGGGCGGTGGCGTCGAGGTGGGAGAGACCATGGAGACGGCGCTGGGGCGCGAGTTCGCCGAGGAAGCCAATATCGGCTTCACCGCGCCGCCGCTGCTGAAATCGCTGCATTTCAACCGCCGCACCAGCCGGCGCGACCACGTCGCCTTCTACCTGATCGAGGATTTCAGCCAATCCGCGCCCAAGAAGCCGGATCGCGAGATCGCGGAAGCCGGCTTCTTCCCGCTCGACGGATTGCCGGACGGGGTCACCCCGGCCACGCTCAGGCGCATCGCCGAAGTGTTCGAGGGCGCGGAGGCGTCGCCTTACTGGTAGACGGCTGACTTTTTACCCCCACACCTAACCCCTCCCCTCAAGGGGGAGGGGGATATTCGGAAAGCTCGCCGCCAAGTCCCCCCTTGAGGGGAAGGGTTAGGGGTGGGGTAAACCGGCCGCCTACGCCGCCTGCCTGAACCGATCGCGGTCATGCGGCGCGTCGTAGTCGAGCGCCGGTCCCAGCGGCACCACGCCGGTCGGATTGATGATGGGGTGGCTACGGTAATAATGCGCCTTGATGTGGTGCAGGCCGACCGTGCCGGCGACGCCCGGCACCTGGTAGAGGTCGCGCAGATAGTTCGACAGGTTCGGATAGTCGGCGATGCGGCGCAGGTTGCATTTGAAATGCCCGACATAGACGGGATCGAAGCGCACCAGCGTCGTGAACAGCCGCCAGTCGGCCTCGGTGATCCTCGCGCCGGTCAGATAGCGCTTGTCCCACAGGCGTTCCTCAAGCTGGTCCAGCGCCGAAAACAACACCTGGAACGCCTCCTCGTAGGCTGCCTGCGTGGTTGCGAAGCCGGCGCGGTAGACGCCGTTGTTGATCGCCGGATAGATGAAGGCGTTCAAGCCGTCGATCTCGGCACGCAGCGCTTGCGGATAAAAGTCCACGCCCGCGTCGCCCCATTCGTCGAAGGCCGAATTCAGCATGCGGATGATCTCGGAGGATTCGTTGCTGACGATGGTCTCCTCCTGCTTGTCCCACAGCACCGGCACCGTCACCCGGCCGGAATAGGCGGGATCGGCCCTGGTGTAGAGCTGGTGCAGGAAATCGAGACCGTAGAGCGTGTCGCCGGTGGCCCCGTCCTCGGTCCGGAACGTCCAGCCGTCGGGTCCCATGTAGGGGGGCACCACGGAAACGGAGATGACGTCCTCCAATTTCTTCAGCGCCCAGAAGATCAGCGTCCGGTGCGCCCACGGACAGGCGAGCGACACATAAAGATGGTAGCGTCCGGGCGCGGCCCTGAAGCCGCGCGTGCGCCCCTCGGCCGGCTTGCCGTCGCGCGTGACCCAATCGCGCCATTGCGCCTTCGAGCGCTCGAAGCGGCCTCCAGTCGATTTGGTATCGTACCAGCGGTCCTGCCATTTGCCGTCGACCAGTAAGCCCATCGCCTTCCCTTTCGTACTTTCTTCCTTCTACGCCACAAAATGGCGCCGAGAACGCCCTTTACCAATGAACAGAGCGTCACTCGGGCCGGCGAGGCGATGAAAATGGCCGATTGCGGCAACCGGGTTTTGATGCTAGCGGAAGTCCACCATGGCCAACGCCCCCTTGACGACCCGGTTCGACCGACGACGAAAGACCGCCCGCGCCTGAGCGGCGCCGAACGGCGACGGCCGCCTGCCGGCGGCATCTTTCCTCGCAAACCGGAACACGAGGCCATGAGTCCCACCGACGTTACCTATCTGCCGGAATCCCCGGCGCATGATGCCGAAATCGACGCGCTCAACGAGGAAGCCTTCGGGCCGGGCCGTTTTGCCCGCGCCGCCTACCGGATCCGCGAAGGCGGGCCGCATGACCGCGGCCTGTCCTTCGTGGCCGTGCGCGACGGCGCGGTGATCGCTTCGGTGCGCATGACGCCGGTCGCCGCCGGGGCGGGCCGCGCCCAGATGCTCGGGCCGCTGGCGGTGCGCCCGGCCTTCAAGAATCTCGGCATCGGCCGGCGGCTGGTGGCGCTGGCGCTGGCCGAAGCGGCCAAGGCCGGGCAGCCCGCCGTCATACTGGTCGGCGACGAACCGTATTACGGCCCGCTCGGCTTCGCCAGGGTGCCTCGCGGCCAGCTGGCTTTTCCGCGCCCTGTCGACCTCGACCGCGTGCTGGCGCACGAGATCGCGCCGGGCGCGGTACGCAGGCTCGCCGGCGAGGTTTGCCACGCCGCGCAGGCACGCACCGCATAGTCCCGGTTGCGCTGCCGGCGGCAGCTTCGTACTGTACCGTCATCATCGGGAGACGCCAATGAATCCGAACGGACAGGTAGCGATCGTCACCGGGGGAGGTTCCGGCCTCGGCGAGGCGACCGCGCGCGCCCTTGCCGCCAGAGGCGCCAAGGTCGCCGTCCTCGACGTCGGCATCGAGCGGGCCGAAAAAGTCGCCTCGCAGATCGGCGGCATCGCCGTCGAATGCGACGTGAGCAGCGCCGAAAGCGCCGCCGCCGCGATCGCAAAGGTCCGGGAAAAATGCGGCGCGGCGCGCATCCTCGTCAACTGCGCCGGCATCGCCATCGGCGTGAAGACGGTCGGCAAGGACGGTCCGCACCCGCTCGACCAGTATCGCAAGGTGATCGAGGTCAACCTGATCGGCACCTTCAACATGATCCGCCTCTACGCCGACGACGCCGCGAGGCTGGAGGCGCTGGAAGGCGGCGAGCGCGGCGTCATCGTCAATACCGCTTCCGTCGCCGCCTATGACGGGCAGATCGGCCAGGCCGCCTACTCGTCCTCCAAGGGCGGCGTCGTCGCCATGACGCTGCCGGTGGCGCGCGACCTCGCCCGCTCCGGCATTCGCGTGTGCACCATCGCGCCCGGCATCTTCAGGACGCCGATGATGGCCGCCATGCCGCAGGAGGTGCAGGATTCGCTCGGGGCCGCCGTCCCCTTCCCCTCGCGGCTCGGCGAGCCTTCGGAATACGCCGCCCTTGCCCTGCACATCGTCGAGAACCAGATGCTGAACGGCGAAACGATCCGCCTCGACGGCGCCATCCGCATGGCGCCGCGGTAGCGGCCGATCCCGGCCCTTGTCAAACCGCGCCGCTTGGCTCAATAAGTGGATCGATTTTATCAGCTTATTGGGTGAGCATCGTGGCAGAGAAGAAGAAGGACGTCATTCGCGAGACGGATGCCGAATCGATCCGGCTGGCAAAGACGCTGATGCGCAGCGCCCGTCACGGTGCGATCTCCTTCCTCGACCCGAACACCGGCGCGCCCTCGATCAACCGCGTTGGCGTCGCCACCGACCTCGACGGCACGCCGCTGATCCTCGTTTCCATGCTGGCCGCGCATACGCCGGCGATCCTCGCCGACCCGCGCTGCTCGTTGCTGGTCGGCCTCGTCGGCAAAGGCGACCCGCTGGCGCATCCGCGCATTTCGCTTTCCTGCCGGGCGGTCAAGCTGGAGCGCGGCAGCGCCGATCATGCCCGCGCCGAACGCCGCTACCTCAACCGCAACCCCAAGGCCAAGCTCTATGCCGGCCTCGGCGATTTCTTCTTCTTCCGTCTCGAGCCGGAACTGGGAAGCCTCAACGCCGGCTTCGGCAAGGCGTATCTCTTGACGCGCGCCGACCTGCTCGTCGCCGGCCCGATCAACGACGCCCTCGCGGCCAGCGAACAGGGCGCGCTCGACCATATGAACAGCGACCACCTCGACGCCATCGCCGTCTATGCCCGCCATTTCGCCAAGGCTTCCGGTGACGGCTGGGTCGCCACCGGCTTCGATGCCGACGGCATCGACCTTGCCAGTGGCGACGAGAGCCGCCGGGTCTTCTTCCCCGAGCCGCTGAAGGCGGCGGCCGACCTGCGGCTGGCCCTGGTGGACCTGGCCAAGGCCGGCCGTGCGGCAGAAGCGCCACAGTAACGGCCTCTCGTTGCGCCCTGAAACCGCAGCAGCCCTTGTTCTTCGAAGGAAATGCCTTACGCTTCGCGCCGTACTCGCCCGACGGTCGCGCATGGCGGGAATGCGCGGCGTGACGGCACTGTTTTTTGCCGGACTACCGCATGGTCCATCGGATTCTCGTGATTGAACCTGTTTGATGCGGCAACGGAGCGATAGCAGGATTTCGAGCGCCATTTGCCCCCATGGCGCGCGAGCAAGGGAAAAGCGCGGGCAATGACGGTTTCGACACAACTGATCGACAACGCCGGAGCGGCGGCGACCTTTCTCATGCTGATGAGCAACGAAAAGCGGCTGGTCATCGTCGGTTATCTGCTCGAGGACGAGATGTCGGTCGGCGCCATAGCCGAGAAGGTGTCGCTCAGCCAATCCGCGCTGTCGCAGCATCTCGCCAAGCTGCGCGCGCACAACTTGGTCGAGACGCGCCGCGACCGCCAGACCATCTATTATTCCTGCAAATCGGATGCGGTGCGCGCCCTGCTGCGGACGCTGGACGGCATTTTCGGGCAACCCGAAGCCGAAAAGCCCAAGCTGCGCCGCACCGGAACGTAATTCCGGGAGCCTGCGCCGTTTGCAAAGCCGTTCTACGCCTGCCGTCATTCCGGGGCCGCGCAGCGGAACCCGGAATCCAGAGTGGGAACGCTGCCAGCCCCAGCCTTGACTAATAAGGTCGGCGTGCTGGATTCCGGGTTCCGCTGCGCGGCCCCGGAATGACGCGAATGAGGGCAACCGATCGCACCTTATGGGAATCTGACTGCCCACACGGCCTAGGCGAAAACCATGGAACTCATCCGCATCGACGATCCCGGCGACCTTCGCCTTGCCGCCTATCGCGACATCAGGGAACGAGACCTCACCGGCCGTCAGGGGCGCTTCATCGCCGAAGGCAAGGTGGTGCTCGACGTCTTGTTGTCGGCGGCCCGCTTCAAGGCGGAATCGGTCCTCGTCCTGGAAAACCGGCTTGCCGGCCTCGCAGCCGTCCTCGCCAAGGCGCCCCCTGCCCTGCCCGTCTATGTCGTCTCGGCCGCGGCGATAGACGCGATCGCCGGCTTTCCCATGCACCGCGGCATCCTCGCTCTCGGCGCAAGGCGTATGCCGCAGCCCGCCGAGGCCCTTCTCGACGAACTGCCCGCCAGGACCCTTGTCGTGGTGCTCGTCGGCATTTCCAACCACGACAACATCGGCTCGATCTTCCGCAACGCCGCCGCCTTCGGCGCGGACGCCGTGTTCATCGACAGGACCTGCTGCGACCCGCTCTATCGCAAGGCGATCCGCGTTTCGGTCGGCGCCGCGCTCAAGGTGCCGTTCGCATGCTTCGACGACACCGCCGCCTTCGTCCGCGAGCTTTGCGGGCGCGGCTACGACCAGTTCGCTCTGTCGCCGGGCGGCGTGGCCGACATGCGCACCCTGAAACCCGGCGAGCGCGTCGCGCTCTATCTCGGCGCCGAGGGCGAAGGCCTGCCGAGGGACCTGCTTGCGCGGCTGACGACGGTGCGGATCGCGATCCGCACCGATTTCGACAGCCTGAACGTCGCCGCCGCCTCGGCGATCGCCCTGCATCATTTTTCCGACCGAGGCTAGGTCGGCGCTGCCTCCCGCAGCGCTTTTATGCGCTCGGCAAGGCTCACCACGGGCGCGCCTTCGCCATCGGCCGGCCGCTCCTTGCCGGCCTTCAGCAGAAGCGGAATCGGCGAACCGGGCCCCTCGAGCCTTGCCGTCAGGCTGACCACTTCGGCCGCGAGTTCATGCATCTGTTCGCGCAGCGCCGCGGCTGCCGGCGCCTTTGCCTGCCGGCGCAGCCGCTCCAGTTCCTTTTCGCGGCGGTCGAGCTTTTCGTCGCGGTCGGCCAGCGTCGCCATCATGCGCTGCAATTTCTTGTCCAGTTCGGCCATCTTCTTCTTTTCGGCGTTCAGGGCGTTCTCGGCAAGCCGGCCTTGCGCTTCCGCTTCCTGGCGCTGCCGCACCAGCGCCTTGTTCTCCTGGCGCAACGCCGACAGTTTGTCCGAAAGGGTCTCCCGTTCCGAATCGCGCGCCACCAGCTCTATCTGGCGGTTGCTGGCCGAAAAGCTCGCCTCGTCATACATCTGGCCCAGCCGCTCGATCTCCAGCGCCTGCGCGCCGGCGATGCGTTCGCCCGCCGCCAGCCGTTCGGAGAGCTCCTTTATCCGCGCCTCGCGCTCACGCAATTCGCCTTGCGCCGCCTCGTTCGTCTTTTCCAGCTCGGCCAGCCTGCCGCCCTGCGCCTCGCGCTCCTGCTCGAGCGAGGACAGCGCCTTGCGCAAGCTTCCCTCCTCGACCAGTTGCCCGGCGGCCTTCGCCCGAAGGGCGCGGATTTCCATCTCCAGCTTGCGGGCCGACATGGCGAATTCGGCACGCAGGCTGTCCTTGTCCGCCTGGATTTCCGAGAGCGTCAGCGGCACCGACGCCTCGATGCGCCGGCGCGTCAGCGCGACCGCCCGCCGCCAGACGGCCGGCGCGACCAGCAGCGCCAGGAAGCCGGCACACAGGAAACCAAGCGCGAAGAACAGGGCAGGCTGGATCAAGACGCCTTACTCGTTGCTGACGGCGCCGAACGAACCAGGCCGGCGCCGATATCCGGTCCAGATATGTGCCATGTCCGCATCCGGAAAACAAAGGAAAGATCGGCCGGACTATCCCGTCAGAACGGATTCCAGGTCGGCTGCTGCGTGATCTTGAGATAGCCGAGATTGACGCCGAGCCGTGCGCCGACGCCGGTGCGGATGGGCACCAGGAGCATATTGCCGTTCTTGAGGACGTTGAAGCCGACGCCGGCGATCACATAGGCCGAACCGGCGACGCCGCCGAAGCGGTTGTAGATGGCGCTGACGTCGTCCAGATTGTAGACGAGCATCATCACCCGCGAGCCGCCGCCGCCGAAGTCCCAGCCGAGCGACGGCCCCTGCCAGAACGTCTTATGGTCGCCGGCGTTCTTGGTGTAGAGCGTGCCCTCGCCATAGGTGAGGCCGCCGATGATGGCGCCGGACCCTTCCTCGCCGAGGACGTAGCCGTTCGGCAGGCCATAGGAGGAAAAGATCTTCTCCACCACGCTGGCGAGGCCGCCGGAAGTGGCGCCGAAGAACTTGTGGCCGGAATCGATGATTTCCTGCGCTGTATATTCCTGCGCCTGCGACGCGGAGGCCGACAGCGCGAAGAAGCCGGCGCACAAAGCCGCCATCAAGGCAAGGACACGGAAGGAACTCCGGTCATAGTATCGGGAAAACATGCTTCCAATCTCCGTCAGGGAGCGCTTTCGCCGACGCCTCACCCCGCTGGCTCTTTGTCGCGGCCGCTTCGGGTATCATCCGGCAACCTATGCCGTAATCCTTTTTCAACCATTAAATTCGCACATGAAGATGGCCGCACCAAGGCCGCTTGCCCGCTCTTGCCCGGAGGAATACGGGTCAGAAGCGCCGACGCCGGCCAGGTCCTGTCGATAAAGCCATTTTGGATTATCGCGCCCTCGACGCCCGCGCTATACCCGGTAGCGTCCTGGTCCGGCTGATTCGGAACAAGCGGCTGCCGGACGAAGTCCTTTTGGGTTTGGGGTATTTCACGGAGAGTCTTGTCCATGGCTGATCTATTCACGCTATCCGCGCCCGATCTGGCGGCGCTTCTGTGCAGCCGGGTGTGCCACGACATCATCTCGCCGGTGGGTGCGATCAACAACGGCCTGGAACTGCTCGACGAAGGCGGGGCCGACGAGGACGCCATGAACCTCATTCGCCAAAGCGCGGTCAACGCCTCGGCGCGGCTGCAATTTGCCCGCATCGCCTTCGGCGCGGCCGGCTCGGCCGGCATGATGATCGATACCGGCGACGCACAAGCCGTCGCCACCGCCTTCCTCAAGAACGAAAAGCCCGAACTGAGCTGGAGCGGAACGCGCGCGCTGTTGCCCAAGAACAAGGTCAAGCTTCTGCTCAACCTCATCCTGGTGGCCAACGCCTCGATCCCGCGCGGCGGCAAGCTCGCGGTCGCGATCGAGGACACCGAAACGCAGCCGCGCTTCATCCTCACCACCAGCGGCCCGATGCTGCGCGTGCCGCCGAAATTCCTCGAACTCCATTCGGGCCACCAGCCCGAGGACCCGATCGACGCGCATTCGGTGCAGCCCTACTACACGCTGCTTCTGGCGCGCGAGGCCGGCATGACCATCGAAATCCGCGCCACGGCCGAAGAGATCGTGCTCACCGCCGCCTGAGCCGCCGGCGCCGGCTTTCCCGTTCACAAACGAGCGTTTGCAAAAACTTTACCTAAAGGCTTTCCCGCTTCTTTACCCACTTCCCCTAAGCTTCACGCCGATGCCCGACCCATTCATCCGGCGGGCGTTGAAGGGGACCTGTCATGAAACGCTGCATGTTTGTCGACGATTCGAGTGTCATCAGGAAAGTCGCCAAACGCATCCTCGGTCCCGACATGCTGGTGATCGAGGCGGACAGCGGCCATGAGGCGCTGAGAATGTGCTCGACCGACATGCCCGACGTCATCGTCGTGGACAACACGCTCGAGGACATGGAGACGGCGGACCTCATCCGCAGCCTGCGCAGCCTCGCGACCGCGACCGTCCCGCAGATCCTGGTTTCGCTGGTCGAAGTCGATATCGGCGCCATCATGCGCGCCAAGCGCGCCGGCGCGCAGGGCTACCTGCTGAAGCCCTTCAATCGCTCTCAGCTGATCGAGCGGTTCCGCACCCTGAACCTCGCGGCCTGACCGTCGGCAGTCGGCAGTCGGCAGTCGGCAGTCGGAGGGGCAGGCACGCAAAGGCTGCCGGCGCAAGCAATTCCTGTTGCCGACTGCCGATCTGCCTGTTGCCGGATCACGCGCTTTCGCGGATATCCTCGGGCTCGCGCAGCACATAGCCGCGGCCCCATACGGTCTCGATGTAGTTCTGGCCGCCGGAAGCCGCGTCGAGCTTCTTGCGGAGCTTGCAGATGAAGACGTCGATGATCTTCAGTTCCGGCTCGTCCATGCCGCCGTAGAGGTGGTTGAGGAACATTTCCTTGGTGAGCGTGGTGCCCTTGCGCAGCGACAGAAGCTCCAGCATCTGATATTCTTTACCGGTAAGGTGCACGCGCTGCGCGCCGACCTCGACCGTCTTGGCATCCAAGTTGACGACCAGTTCGCCGGTGGTGATGACCGATTGCGCATGCCCCTTCGAGCGGCGCACGATGGCGTGGATGCGCGCGACCAGTTCGTCCTTGTGGAACGGCTTGGTCATGTAGTCGTCGGCGCCGAAGCCTAGCCCGCGCACCTTGTCCTCGATGCCGGCCATGCCGGAAAGAATCAGGATCGGGGTCTTTACCTTCGAAAGGCGAAGTGTCCTCAAGACCTCGTAACCCGACATGTCGGGAAGGTTGAGGTCGAGGAGAATAATGTCGTAGTCGTAAAGCTTGCCGAGGTCGACGCCTTCTTCGCCGAGATCGGTGGTGTAGACATTGAAGCTTTCGGACTTCAGCATCAGTTCGATGCTCTGTGCGGTTGCACTGTCGTCTTCTATCAGCAGAACGCGCATCTCATTCCCCTTTTCTGCCATCGGTCCGCAGGCTGGTCACCCGCGACCGGAGCAGCGATTGCCTTGTCGAAAGCTGCCATCGAATGGTTAACAAAACCTAATCACGCACCCGAAGCGGTATCAGATTTTTTAACCAATTTCCACACTCACTTGAATCCAATATGGAATCCGAACACACGCTCGCTAACCAGGGACATTAAGAAACCGGGCTAAGCGATTCTTTGGACTCTATAGCCGGCCTTTGTCCCGATCGGAATTTTTACCTGCCCTTAAGTCCTGCGCCCTATGATTAACAATGCCCGTAAACGAATGGTTACCGGGACGAAAAAACTTTAGGAATTTGTTTCCCATAGCTGGAGGGAAAGCGGGGGAAACAGGCGGGAAGGAGCCTTCCGGGGTCGATTGGGCGCTATGCCGCGTAAATGCGTTTTCTGGAGTACCGAGTGATGAAGTCACGTGAGAACCTCGTTCGACTGAAGCAGTTCCAGGTGAATGAGAAGCGGCGCCAGCTGCTGCAACTCGACATGATGATCGCCGAATTCGAACGCATGGCGGGCGAACTCGAATTGCAGATCGCGGCCGAGGAGAAGAAGGCAGGCATCACCGACATCAATCATTTCGCCTATCCGACCTTCGCCAAGGCAGCGCGGCTGCGCTGCGAAAACCTCAGGAATTCCCAGTCCGACCTCGCCCAGCAGCGAAGCGCAGCCGAATCTGTACTCATCGAAGCTGAAGCGGAGCTTTCCAAGGCGGAGATGCTGGAATCGCGCGACACCAAGGTGCGCGAAATGGAAACAGGCAGCCGCAGCGCCATGATCGGCTGAGGCGGCGCGACCGGCGGCAGGCAGGTCGTCAGCAGGTCGGCAATCGCCCGCGCCGCAACCTCGCGCAGCGTCATTCCCGGCTTTGAGCCGAAAAACTGCCGACATCCCATAAGATACTGAAAAAGCTATAAATATGGGCCGATTCCCGGCGCGGCGCCGAGAATGACGGCTGCGGACGGTTTACCGGAAATCCCGCTCATGTCCGCAACCGGGCGGAAAATCCCGGCTGCCGACTGCCGATCTGCCGCGCTAGTGCCGGTATTGCTGGATGCGCGTGGTGCGCAGGCCGGCCAGGCCGTATTCGTCGATCGAGGCCTGCCAGGACAGGAATTCTTCAGTGGTCAGCTTGTAGCGCTGGCAGGCTTCCTCGAGGCTGAGCAGTCCCCCCCGGACCGCTGCCACCACTTCCGCCTTGCGCCGGATAACCCAGCGGCGCGTATTGGTCGGCGGCAGGTCTGCAATGGTAAGTGGGCTGCCGTCAGGCCCGATAACATATTTGACTCGCGGTCTAATCAGATCGGTCATCGTACTCTCTACTAAAAACTCAAAGACCCAATCCCCGCCACACTACCGCCACAGCTTTAAAATTTGCCTAAGCCCACCCTAATGGATAGGTAAGGATCGTGAATTGCGCGTTAGGATTTTCGTCGGCATTTGAGGTAACGCAAACAAAGCCTTGCCTGCCCGCCTGAGACGGGCGGCAGTGCTGGGCAAGCGTGCCGGCCTGGCCTATATTCGCCGCATCGCCCACCGGGCATGCTCCCCGGTGGAAGCGCTGGAAATACGGATCCGATCATGAACAGCCTCGATCTCCCCAACCCTCCGCAGGACACGCGCGTCGTCGTCGCGATGTCGGGCGGCGTCGATTCCTCGGTGGTGGCGGGGCTGCTCAAACAGGAAGGCTACGACGTCGTCGGCGTCACGCTGCAACTCTACGACCATGGCGCGGCCACCCATCGCGTCGGCTCGTGCTGCGCCGGCCAGGATATCCACGACGCGCGCCGCGTCGCCGAGACGCTCGGCATCCCGCACTACGTGCTGAACTACGAAAAGCGGTTCCGCGAGGCGGTGATCAACCCCTTCGCCGAAAGCTACATGGCCGGCGAAACGCCGATCCCGTGCGTCGCCTGCAACCAGACGGTCAAGTTCGCCGACCTTCTGTCGACGGCGCAGGAACTGGAGGCGGACGCGCTGGCGACCGGCCACTACATCCGCTCGCGCGCCAACGGCGCGCACAGGGCGCTTTACCGGCCGGTCGATACCGATCGCGACCAGAGCTATTTCCTGTTCGCCACCACGCAGGCGCAGATCGACTATCTGCGCTTTCCGCTCGGCCACCTGCCGAAGGCCGAGGTGCGCGCCATGGCCGAACGGATGGGGCTGTCAGTCGCCGCCAAGCACGACAGCCAGGACATCTGCTTCGTGCCGCAGGGCAAATATTCCGACGTCATCGCCAAGCTCCGGCCCAACGCCGCCGCCCCCGGCGACATCGTCCACATCGACGGGCGCGTGCTCGGCCACCACGACGGCATCCTGCGCTACACCATCGGCCAGCGGCGCGGCATCGGCGTCGCCTCCGGCGACCCGCTCTACGTCGTCCACCTCGACGCCGACAACGCGCGCGTCATCGTCGGCCCGCGCGAGGCGCTGGAAACCCACAAGGTCTACCTGCGCGACATGAACTGGCTCGGCGACGGCCCCCTGTCCGACATTCCGGCCGCAGGCATGGAACTGTTCGCCAAGGTGCGCTCCACGCGCCCGCCCCGCCCGGCCGTGCTGCACCAGCGCGACGGGGCGGCCTGGGTCGAGCTCGCCAACGGCGAGTCCGGCATCGCGCCCGGCCAGGCCTGCGTGCTTTATTCCGACGAGGGCAACGAGGCGCGCGTCTTCGGCGGCGGCTTCATCGCCCGCTCCGAGCGCAGTGCCGACGCGGAAGCCATGCTGAAGCGGCTCGCGGCCACGCCGGCGCACGTCGCCGCCGAGTAGTGCCGGCTCAGCGCCGGCGCTTGTCGTGCTTGACCGTGCCGGCGGTCAACACCTTCAGCACCATGATCGCCTCGTTGCCGTCGGTACGCGGCTCGGCCCGCGTCTCGATGCACTGGATGAAGTGCTCCAGTTCGCGCGTCAGCGGCATGCCCTGCTCGACCTCGACATAGGACGGCTCGTTGGCGGTGAACGCCCAGTGGCCGCTGTCCTGCCAGACCGCGTGGCGGTAGACGGCGAGCTTGCGCTCCCACGGCTCGACGTCGTCGAACACCGCCATCGCCTTGGTGCCGACCACCGTCAGCCGCCGCTCCCGGTAGGGGTTGAGGCGGGAGGCGAACAGATGGCCGGAAAGCCCGTGCGGAAAGCGCATGTGCAGATGGGCGAAGTCGCTCAGATTGTCGAGGACGGCCGCCCCCTCGCCGTGAACCTCCACCGGTTCCGTGCCGGTGATCGCCAGGATCATCGACAGGTCGTGCGGCGCCAGATCCCACAGCGCGTCGTTTTCCGTATGGAACTTGCCGAGGCCGAGCCGATGCGAATGGATGTAGCGCACCTCGCCGAGCTCGCCCTTGTCGATCAGCGCCTTCAGCGTCTCGAAGGCCGGATGGAAGCGCAGCACATGGCCGACCATGTAGACTCTGGCCCGGTCGTGGGCCGCCTTCACTGCGCGCTCGGCGTCGGCGACGGTCAGCGCGACCGGCTTTTCGACCAGCACGTCCTTGCCGTTCTCGACCGCGCGGATCGCCGTCTCGGCATGGAACTGCGGCGGCAGCGCCATGACGATGGCATCGACGTCGTCACGGGAATAAAGGTCCTCCGGCGCGATCGCCAGGCATTCCTGCTCGCTGGCGAAGCCCTCGGCGCGGGCCGGGTTGACGTCTGAAACCGCATGAAGCGCCCCGAGCGCCTTGAGGGTCCGGATATGGTTGCTTCCCCAATATCCGCACCCGAGAACTGCTATGCGTGGCTTCATCAACGGCAACTCAAGAATTTCGTGGCTGACACATAGCGGTGCGGCCCCCCGAACTCAACCCCGGCGCCTCCCGCAAGACCCGGTCGGCCGCGCTTTTTACGCATGGCGAATAACCCGGCGCCGGAACGCTTCGAAGCTTGACAGGCAAAGCCCGGCACCATTATATCCGCCCAACCTGGCGGACGCCTCGAAGAAAAGCCGTCTTCGAGCGCCGCTTTCCTGGCGGGATAGCTCAGTTGGTTAGAGCACGGGAATCATAATCCTGGGGTCGGTGGTTCGAGTCCACTTCCCGCTACCAGTTTTCCTTCGATAAAATCAGTGATCTGTCCGTCGACCGGCGGCCGCGCGCCCTGAGCGCGGCGACGGCTCCCGTCACAGGGCCTCGGCGTATCGGGCGAACGTGGCCATCTCCGCCGCCGAAGGCACCGTGCCGGTGAAGCAGCGGATATACAGCGGAGCCTGCCGGATCCGCGCATCCATGACTTCGTTGATTCCCAGCGAAAAGTAGGAAAGCTGGGTCAGGTACAGCACCCTGGACCTCACCAGGGCGTCGTCGTCGGGATAGCCGTGCCGCTTGTACATCTCGCACAGCGCATCGACCCGCTTGGTGTCTTCCTGCTCCACGACACGCGCAACCGCGCCGGATTTCCTGCCCCAGGCGCGCACCGCGAAATCGAGTTTCGTGTTGAACAGCGTTTCATTGACCCAGCATTCGAACACGTTCAGGATGGCGTGGGTGATGCTCGAAGAAGGCCGGGCCGCTCTCTCGATGATCGCCTGCGAATTCTTGCGCCGCCAGTTTTCCAGCAACTGGTCGAGAAGATCCTCGCGGCTGCGGAAGTACCAGTAGAAGCTCGACCTGGAAACCTTGAGCTTCTTGCCGAGGGTAAGAATCCTCACGGCCTCGACGCCGTTACGGATCAGCGCGGCCTGAGCCAGATTGAGCCAATCATCCTTCGTAACTTTTACGTGGCTGGATCGTCTTTCCGGCATTATTCTTCCTGATATTTTTATGCATGCAGGGCTTTATTCCAGTATTGATCCATGCGGAAATTCTAGGACCCTTTTTCATGGACCGGACTTACATAACAAAAGAATAGTTTTCAAGAATCATCCCGGAGCGAACAGCCTGAAGCCTCATTCTCCTTGTTCCAGGCTGAGGAACCACTCCCACAGATAGGGCGCCAGCCCCCGGTCGACATGCACCCGCACCGTTTCAGGCCCGTCATGGCGGTAGACGAACGCATGGACGCCC
>ERZ778017.2421-NODE-2421-length-15210-cov-4.874761_pt1 | contig 15210 bp, 13 predicted proteins | sample MGYA00375747_ERZ778017 | MGnify/ENA primary metagenome ERZ778017 (study PRJEB29350, sample SAMN05509838) | bioreactor metagenome | biome: bioreactor; material: wastewater | place: South Africa: University of Cape Town | collected 2014-03-17 ...
CGAAGCGCTTGACCGCCTTCATCAGGCCGATGTTGCCTTCCTGGATCAGGTCGGCATGCGGCAGCCCGTAGCCCAGGTACTGGCGCGCGATCGACACGACGAGCCGAAGGTGCGACAGCACCATCTCGCGTGCGGCGTCGAGGTCGCCGGTTTCCCGGTACCGGCGGGACAATTCGGATTCCCGCTCGGCGCTGAGCATCGGCAGGCGGTGAACCGCGGCAATATAGGCATCGAGATTCCCGACCGCCGGCAGCGCCATCATCGCGTTGGGCGAAGCGGGCACGAGAGCGGTGGAATTTCCCTTCGTCATCCGGATACCTCCTTACTGAAAAGAGAGATTAGCACTCTCGGGTCGAGAGTGCCAGCGCCAGACGATCATCAGACAGGATGGACAGCTTTCGAGGATTTACGATGCTCCAGCTCTATACTTTTTTCCGCAGTTCGGCTTCGTTTCGCGTGCGCATCGCCTTGAATCTGAAGGGTTTGCCGTGGGAACCGAAGGTCGTCTGGCTCCCTTCGAACGAGCAATGCGGCGACCCGTTCCGCGCGGTAAATCCGCAGGGATTCGTTCCGCTGCTGGTCGATGGCGAGCAGCGGCTCGCCCAGTCGCTGGCGATCATCGAGTATCTGGACGAAACGAAGCCGGGGCCCCGGTTGCTGCCCGGCGATGCGCTGGGGCGCGCCCGCGTGCGCTCGCTGTCGCTGCTGGTGGCCGCCGAGATCCATCCGTTGAACAACCTGCGCGTGCTGAACCATCTGCGTGACGCGCTGGGGCTCGACGCCGCGGCGATCGCCCGCTGGTACCGCCACTGGTGCGACGAGGGGCTCGCCGCGCTCGAGCGCGAACTGGCCGATCCGCGTACCGGCCGCTTCTGTCACGGCGACGCGCCGACGATGGCCGACGTGTGCCTGGTGCCGCAGGTTTTCAACGCGCGGCGCTTCGAGACGAAGGTCGAGCGCTACGAGCGCACGATGCGCATCTTCGACGAGTGCATGAAGCTCGAGGCGTTCCGCAGGGCCCAGCCGTCCGAGCAGGCCGAAGCCGCGCGCGGCTGAGGCCGCGCCTTTCGGCCGACCTTTCGGGCTGCCCCCTTTCGGCCGACTCCTCGGGCTGCCCCTTCGGCTGCCCGACCGAAGGGTGGCCTCCCCCGACCGGCGGATGGCGCCCGCCAGTCGCCCCGGCATACGATGGGTACCGGTGCCGACGCTGTTTCGCGCTGTTTCGCATCGCGCGGCCCGGCTTCCCGACCGCCATTGCAAGGTGCCCCGATGCCTGCCGAAGTTGCCGCTTCCGCTGCCGTGACCGTCCGCGTGGCGCGCAGCGAAGACGACCGCATCCGCGTGTTCGCGCTGCGCGCCCGCGGCCACTACGGAGCAGCGGGGCCGTTCTCCGACGCCTGGGATCGCCTGCCCAACGCCACGCTGCTGCTCGCGGAGTCGCGTTTCGACGGCGAGGCGCTAGGCACGCTGCGCATCCTCACGGGCGACCGGGGCCCGATGATGGTCGACGGCCTGCTCGAGTTGCCGGCATCGCTGAGGAGCCGGTCGCTGGCCGAGGGCTCGCGGCTAGTGGTCTGCGAAGGCCCGCGCGAGTCGCAGGTGCGGCGGATGCTGTGGAAGGCCTTCCACCTCTACTGTCTGGCGGCGCAGGTGCAGACGATGCTGGTCGCCGCCCGCGAGGCGGCAGCGCGCGATTACGAGTCGCTCGGTTTCACCGACGTCCTGCCCGACGCAGCGCTGTTCGCTCCGCGCGGCCGCGATCTCGCCACCCACCGGCTGATGTGCCTGGGTGTGTTCGAGGCCCGCGAGGCGCTGAGGCACAGCGGGCATCCGCTGCACGAGTTCTTCTTCGTCGAGCGGCATCCGGAGATCGACCTGCTCGGTCCCCTCGGCGCCAGGGCGGCGCGCAGTCCGATGCCGCGGGTGCCGTTCGATCCGTCGCGCAGGGTCGCGGGGCTGTCCGAGGTGGTGGTCGTCTAGCGTCCTGGTCACGCTGCGATCGTCGACCGGCTCCGGTGCGATCGCGGCCGCTCTTCAGTCGAGCAGCGCCCCGGCGAACTCCTCGGCCGAGAAGGCCTGCAGGTCGTCGATCTTTTCCCCGACGCCGATGAAATAGACCGGAATCGGCCGCTCGCGCCGAGTGAACGCCAGCGCGGCGAGCGCGCCCCCTTTCGCGGTGCCGTCGAGCTTCGTGACGATCAGGCCGCTGAGCGGCACCGCCTCGTCGAAGGCCTTCACCTGCGCGAGCATGTTCTGTCCGGTGTTGCCGTCGAGCACGAGCAGCGTCTCGTGCGGCGCGCCTTCCATCGCCTTGGCCACGACGCGCCGGATCTTGCGCAGCTCTTCCATCAGGTGCGTCTGGGTGGGCAGCCGACCGGCGGTGTCGATGATGACGATGCCGGTGCGGCGTGCGCGGCCCGCGTGCACGGCGTCGAAGGCGACGGCAGCCGGATCGCCGCCCTGCTGCGCGATGACGTCGACCCGGTTGCGCAAGCCCCATTCGGCGAGCTGCTCGCGGGCCGCGGCGCGGAAGGTGTCGCCGGCGGCGAGCAGGATCGACTTGCCTTCGCGCTGCAGATGGTGCGCGAGCTTGCCGATCGAGGTCGTCTTGCCGGCGCCGTTCACGCCGGCGATCATCATCACCAGAGGCTCGGCCGCGTCGATGTCCATCGGCTTCTCGAGCGGCATCAGCAGATCGACGATCAATGCGCGCAGCGCGAGCCGCACCTGCTCGGCGTCGGTCAGGCGCTCGCGGCGAACGCGCTCCTGCAGGCGCTGCATCAGCCACTGCGTGGTCGCCACGCCGGCATCGCTGGCGATCAGCGCCGTCTCCAGCTCGTCGAAGAGCGCATCGTCGACCTGCACGTTCGAGAACAGGCCGGCGAGGTTGCCGCGCGTGCGCGACATTCCCTCGCGCAGCCGCTTCACCCAGGTGTTCCGCTCGGCCTGCGTCAGCGTGACGATCGCATCGCCCGAAGGAAGGACGATCGCTTCCGGGCGGGCCAGCACGTCGGCCGTATAGAGGCTGCCGTAGAAGGCGGCCGGAGCGGGTTCGGCGGCTGCTTCGGGAGCGGGTTCGGCGGCCGCCTCGTGGACGGGCTCCGCCGTCGCCTCCCCGGAGGGCTCGCCGGCGCGGAGTGCCGCGGCTGCAGCCTCGGCCGACTCGGTCCTGTTCTCCGGCTCCGGTGCAGCGGCTTCGGCGGCCTCGGCGGGCGGCGATTCCGGTTCCGGCGCGGCCGGCTTCGGTTCCGGCGCGGCCGGTTGCGGTGCCGGTGCGGGCGGTTGCGGTGCCGGTGCGGGCGGTTGCGGTGCCGGTGCGGGCGGTTGCGGTTCCGGTGCGGCCGGCTTCGGTTCCGGCCCGCTCGGCTGCAGTTCCGGCGCGGCCGGCTGGAGCACCTCCGCCGGATAGAGCATTTCCGGCGGATACAGGCTCTGCGCGGGCAGCCCGAGGCTCGGGGGCGCGGCTGCGGCCGTCGGCGGAGCGGTGCCGGACGATGCCGGATCGTCGGGGGAAGGGGGGGATTCGGCCTGTGAGGGCCTCTTTCGACGCAGGAATCCGAACATGGCTACACTCGGCGTCGATTCTACCTGCCCCGCCCATGCCGCTTTCCCCGCTCCAGCGGATCGCTCCGCTGCTCATCGCGCTTGCCGCCTGCGCGCTGGCGCTGCCGGCGTCGCCGGCGCATGCCCAGTCGGCTCCCGCGCCCAGCGCCGCGCCGCCCCCGGCGCCTGCCGACGACGCCCGGCACACCTTCGAGCGCACGCTGCCCAACGGAATGAAGGTGATCGTGCGCGAGGACCATCGCGCGCCCACCGTCGTGCACCTCGTGCTCTACCGCGTCGGCTCGGTGGACGAAGCGAAGGGGCGCACGGGCATCTCGCACGTCCTCGAGCACATGATGTTCAAGGGCACCGAGCGGCATCCCACCGGCGAGTTCTCGCGCCTGGTCGCGCAGCTCGGCGGACGCGAGAACGCGTTCACCACGAGCGACTACACCGGCTATTTCCAGCAGATCGGCAGGGAGCACCTGGCCGAGATGATGAAGCTCGAGGCCGACCGCATGTCGAACCTGGTGCTCGCGCAGAAGGAGTTCGACCAGGAACTGCGCGTCGTGATGGAGGAGCGCCGGCTGCGCACCGAAGATCGCGCGCAGGCGCTGGTCTACGAGCAGTTCCGCGCGCAGGCCTTCGTCGCCTCGCCGGTGCGCCACCCGGTGATCGGCTGGTTCAGCGACCTGCGGGCGCTCACCGTCGACGAGCTGCGCGACTGGTACGCGCAGTGGTACACGCCGTCGAACGCGATCGTCGTCGTGGTCGGCGACGTCTCCGCCGACGAGGTGTGGCGGCAGGCCGAAGCCACCTACGGACAGGTGAAGGCGCACGCGCTGCCGCAGCGCGCGCCGCTCGACGAGCCCGAGCAGCGCGGCCTGCGTCGCGCCTGGGTGAAGGCGCCCGCCGAGAACCCCTACGTGACGATGGGCTTCCGCGTGCCGCGCCTGGACGACGTCGAGCGCGACACCGAGCCGTACGCGCTCGAGGTGCTCGCCGCGGTGCTCGACGCCGACGAGAACGGGCGCCTGACGCGCAACATCGTGCGCGGCTCGCGCGTGGCGAACCAGGTGGGCGCGGGCTACGACTCGATCACGCGCGGGCCGACGCTCTTCGTGCTCGACGGCACGCCCGCCGAGGGCCATACCACGGCCGACGTCGAGCAGGCGTTGCGCGAGGAGATCGCGAAGATCGCCCGCGACGGCGTCGCCGCCGACGAACTCGAGCGCATCAAGACGCAGTACGTCGCCGGCGAGATCTACAAGCGCGATTCGATCATGGCGCAGGCGATGGAGATCGGCAGCCTGGAGATCACCGGCTTCACGCATCGCGACGCCGACCGGATTCTCGCGCGCATCGCTGCCGTCACCAGCGACGAGGTGCAGGCGGTCGCGAAGAAATACTTCTCCTCCGACGACACGCTGACCATCGCCACGCTGCTGCCGCAGCCGCTGCCCGAGGGGGACCGCGGCGTCGCGCCGCAGCCCGGCGGCGCGAACGGAGGGCCGATCCGATGAACGCGCAGGCAAGGCTCGCGCTGCGCTGGCTGCTCGCCGCCTCGATCGCGTTCGTCGCCGCGGCCGCGCAGGCGGCGCTGCCCATCGAGCACTGGACGACCTCGAACGGCGCGCGCGTGTATTTCGTGCGCGCCGACAGCATCCCGATGCTCGACGTGCGCGTCGATTTCGACGCCGGCGCGCGCCTCGATCCGCCCGGCAAGACCGGGCTCGCCTCGCTCACCGCGTCGATGCTGGGCCGAGGCATCGAGGAGGCCGACGAGACGCAGCTGGCCGAGCGTTTCGCGCGCATCGGCGCGCAGCGCGGCGCCTCGGCGGGCGACGACCGCGCCAACGCGTCGTTGCGAACGCTGGTCGGCGAGCGCCAGGCCGACGAAGCGATCGGCCTGCTCGCCGCGATACTCGCGCGTCCGACCTTTCCCGAGGCGGTGCTGGTGCGCGAGCGCCAGCGGATCATCCAGGCGCTGCGCGAGGCCGAGACGAAGCCCGAGACCATCGCGCAGTGGACCTTCGACGCGATGATCTACGGCTCGCATCCGTACGGCGCGCACTCCACGCCCGAGACGATCGCCTCGATCACGCGCGACGATCTCGTCGCCTTCCATCGCGCGCACTACGGCGCGGGCAACGCGGTGGTGTCGATGATCGGCGCCATCGATCGTGCGCGCGCCGAGCGGATTGCCGAGCGGCTCGTGCGCGATCTGCCGGCGGGCAGCGGCGCCGGGAACGTTCCCGAGGTGAAGACGCTCGCGCGCGCCGAGGAGCGGCGCATCGAGCATCCGGCCACGCAGAGCCACATCCTGATCGGCCAGCCGGCGATCGCGCGCGGCGATCCCGATTTCTTCCCGCTGCTGGTCGGCAACTACGTGCTCGGCGGCGGCGGATTCGTCTCGCGCCTGTACGAGGAGGTACGCGAGAAGCGTGGCCTGGCGTACAGCGTCTATTCGTATTTCTCGCCGATGCTGCAGCCCGGCCCGTTCACGATCGGCCTGCAGACGAAGAAGGAGCAGACCGACGTCGCGCTCGGCGTGGTGCGCGAGACGCTCGACCGCTTCCTCGCCGACGGACCCACCGAGCAGGAACTGCAGGCGGCGAAGGACAACCTGATCGGCGGCTTCGCGCTGCGCATCGATTCGAACGCGAAGATCGTCGACAACCTCGCGGTGATCGGCTTCTACCGGCTGCCGCTCGACTATCTCGACCGCTGGACGGACCGGGTCCGCGCGGTGACGCTCGCGCAGGTGCGCGATGCTTTCGCGCGCGTGCTCGACGCGAAGCGCATGGCGACCGTCGTCGTCGGCGCCGGCGCGTCGTCCCGATGACGCGTTCGCCGGGCGCCGCTTCCGCGGCTGCCGGCGCCCGCTCGCATCGCCTTCGCATCGTCGGCGGGCAGTGGAAGCGCACGCCGATCGCGGTGCCCGACGTCGCCGGATTGCGGCCCACGCCCGATCGCGTGCGCGAGACGCTGTTCAACTGGCTCGGCCAGAAGCTCGGCGCACGCCGCTGCCTCGACCTGTTCGCCGGCACCGGCGCGCTCGGCTTCGAAGCCGCTTCGCGCGGCGCCGAGCAGGTGGTGCTGGTCGAGCGCGATCGCCGCGCGGCGGCTGCGATCGCCGCGACGATCGAGCGCCTGCGGGCGCCGGGCGTCCGGCTCGTCGTCGGCGACGCTTTCGACGCGCTGAATCGCCTCGCGCAGTCGGGCGAACGCTTCGATGTCGTGTTCGTCGATCCGCCCTTCGGCCAGGCGCTGCACGCGCGGGCACTCGCCGCGCTGGCGCCGGTGCTGGCGGAGAACGGCCTCGTCTACGTGGAGTCGGGCGAAGCCTTCGATGCGCCGGCCGGCTGGCACATCGAGCGCGAAGGCCGCGCCGGGCAGGTTCGCTATTATCTGCTGAGCAGGCAGGCCGAAGCATCTGCAGCCGACGCATCGCCAGGAACCGACGCATGACACGCGCCATCTACCCCGGAACCTTCGACCCGCTGACGCGCGGTCACGAAGACCTCGTCCGGCGCGCATCGAAGCTCTTCGATTCGGTCGTCGTCGCCGTCGCGGCGAGCCGCGGCAAGAACCCGATCTTCGACGTCGACGAGCGGCTGGCGATCGCGCGCGAAGTGCTCGGCCATCATTCGAACGTCGAGGTCACGACTTTTTCGGGGCTGCTGGTGCATTTCGTCGAGCAGCAGAAAGCCGACGTCGTCGTGCGCGGCCTGCGCGCGGTCACCGACTTCGAATACGAGTTCCAGATGGCCGGAATGAACCGGCACCTGATGCCCGACGTCGAGACGATCTTCCTCACGCCCACCGACAAGTACCAGTTCATCTCGGGCACGCTGGTGCGCGAGATCGCGCTGCTCGGCGGCGACGTCTCGCAGTTCGTCGCGCCGCCCGTGATGCGCTGGCTCGGGCGCAAGCTCGCGCAGCTGCGCGCCGAAGCGCAGCGGAGTCCCTGACGCGGGAGCCGCGATGGCGCTGATCATCACCGACGAGTGCATCAACTGCGACGTCTGCGAGGCCGAGTGCCCCAACGGCGCGATCTCGATGGGCGAGGAGATCTACCGGATCGACCCGCAGCGCTGCACCGAATGCGTGGGCCACTTCAACGAGCCGCAGTGCCGGCAGGTCTGCCCGGTCGATTGCATCCCGCGGGATCCTTCCTGGCCGGAAACGCCGCAGCAGCTGATGGACAAGTACCGCCGGCTGCAGGCCGAGTCTCAGGCGGCGTCGGCCGCTCCCGGCTCGATCGTCTCGTAGACGAAGCGCTCGAACAGGCCCGCCTGCGACCACGCGCGGGCTTCGGCGACCAGGCCCTGGTGGGCGAGCGGAAAGCGCTGCGCCCATTCGCGCGTCGTCTGCAGGCGCAGCGTCCCGCGCGACAGCGACAGTGCCGGCGCGGGCGCATCCGACGCGTCGCGCCGGCGATGCACGATCGTCGCCACGCGCAGTGCGAGCACCGCCAGCCTTCCAGCTTCGTCGTCGGATTGCGCGCGCAGCGCCTCGAGGCTGCCGGTCTGCGTCAGCGCGAGCAGCGCGAGACGGTCCTGCTCGCTCTGCGAGAAGCCGGGCATCTCCGCATGCGCGAGCAGGTATGCCGAGTGGCGGTGGAAATCCTCGTGCGTGACCGAGCGGCCGATCTCGGCCAGCTCGGCGGCCCAGCCGAGCAGGGCGCGCCGGGCGCGAACCTCCTCCTGCGCGCCCGGCGCCGCCTGGTCGAACAGCGCGAGAGCGGTGTCGCGAACGCGCCGCGCACGCGCGGCATCGACCCGATGGCGGCGCAGCAGGCGCTTGATCGTCAGCGCACGCATGTCGCGGTCGGCGTCGCGATCGAGCAGGTCGTGCACCAGGCCCTGCAGCAGCGCGCCGTCGCAGTACTGCATGCGATCGATGCGCAGCTCGTCGAAGACCGCCGTCATCACCGCCAGGCCGCCGGCGAGCACCGGCCGGCGCTCCGGCGTCAATCCCGCGAGCTGCATCGACGATGCGTCGCCGCTGGACAGCAACGCGGCCCGGGTGCGCATCAGCGACTCCCGATCGAGCGCATCGGCGCCCCATTGCGCGCGCGCGATGCGCCACAGCGACTCCGCGGTTCCCGAAGTCCCGACGGCGTAGCGCCAGCGGTGCGCGCCGAGCGAGGCAGCGGTCTGCGCGAAGGCGTCGCGCGCTTCGTAATACGCGGCGTCGAAGGCCTCGTCGGTGATGCGTCCGCCGGCGAAGCGGCGGTTCGACAGGACGACGCAGCCTACGCCGGCCGATTCGAGCGCCAGCGCTTCGGTGCCGATGCCGACGATGCATTCGGTCGAGCCGCCGCCGATGTCGACGACGAGGCGCGTTTCGCCGTCGTCGGGCAGCGCATGGGCGGCGCCTATGTAGATCAGTCTGGCTTCCTCGAGCCCCGAGACGATTTCGACCGGAAAGCCGAGCGCGGCCTCGGCCGTGCGCAGGAAGCGCTGCGCGTTGCGCGCCACGCGCAGCGCGCTCGTGCCCACCGCGCGCACCCGCTCGGGCGAGAAGGAGCGCAGACGCTCGCCGAAGGCGGCGAGCGCGACGAAGGCGCGCTGGCGCGACGCCTCGTCGAGCGTGCCGTCGCTGCGCAGGCCGTCGGCGATCCGCACGCCGTCGCGCAGGCTCTCGATCGGGACGACGCGAGGGCCCTGCGGCGAAACCTCCACCCGGGCGATCAGCAGCCGGAAGCTGTTCGAGCCGAGATCGACGGCGGCCAGCAGGCGGTTCTCGGGCATCGGCGGTTCGGGCGGGCGGTGCGAGGGCGAAGTATCGCAAACCCTCGCAGGCTGCGCCGAACGCGTCCTGCCGATCGCTACAGCCGCTTCATCCAGCTAAGCATCGTGCGCACGAACGGCCGATACGGCGGGGCGAACAGATTCATCGCATGCCAGCGCGCCTGCCGGAACACCGGCGTGAGCTTGCTGAACGAGTCGAAGCCCCAGCGGCCGTGATAGTGGCCCATGCCGGAGGCGCCGATGCCGCCGAAGGGCAGGCCTTCCTGCGCGACGTGCATCAGCGTGTCGTTGATGCAGGCGCCGCCCACGTGCGTGCGCGCTATCGCCTGTCGCGCGCGCCGCGCGTCGTCGTCGAACCAATACAGCGCGAGCGGCCGCGGCATCGACTCGACGAAGTCCAGCACGTCGTCGAGCCGGTTGTAGGACAGCACCGGCAGGATCGGCCCGAAGATCTCGTCGCGCATCACGGCGAGCGAGGCCGGCGGATCGACGAGCACGACCGGCGCGAGGCGATGCGCCCCGTCGTCGCGATCGGACCCCTCGAAGAGGTCGACCCGTCGCACGCCGGCCTCGCGCGCTTCGTCGAGATAGCGCAGCAGGCGCGCATACTGGCGCGCGTCGACGATGCTGCAGTAGTCGCGGTCGGCGAGCCCCGCCGGATGCATCGCGCGCGCCCGCGCGCGTACCGCGTCGACGAAGTCTTCGAGCCGCTCGCGCGGCACGAAGGCGTAGTCGGGCGCGATGCAGGTCTGGCCGGCATTCAGCAGCTTTCCGGCCAGGATGCGCGGGACGGCGCGTTCGAGCGGATAGCCGGGCGCGACGACCGCCGGCGACTTGCCGCCGAGTTCCAGCGTGACCGGCGTCAGGTGTTCGGCCGCTGCGCTCATCACCTTGCGGCCGACCGCGGTCGAGCCGGTGAACACCAGATGATCGAAGGGCAGGGCCGTGAACGCGGCCCCGGTTTCCGGACCTCCCGTCACGACGGCGACTTCGTCCGCCGCGAAGCGCTCGCCGACCAGGCGCGCAAGGAGCGTGGAGAAGTCCGGCGTGTGCTCCGACGGCTTGATCATCGCCCGATTGCCGGCGGCGAGCACGTCGACCAGCGGCCCGATCGCGAGGAACAGCGGATAGTTCCACGGCACGACGATGCCGACGACGCCGAGCGGACGCGGCACGATCTCGGCGCGCGCGGGCAGGAACCATTTCGAAACCGGTGCGCGGCGCCGTCTCATCCAGCGCCGGCCCGCGCGCAGTGCGGCGCGGATCGCCGCCACCGACGGAAAGATCTCGGCGATCTGCGTCTCCATGCGCGGGCGGCCGCCGAAGTCGGCGTCGATCGCGTCCTCGATCGCCTGCTGGTTGTCGAGCACGAGCGCGAGCAGCCGCTGCAGGCGATCGCGCCGCGTCGGCCAGTCGGGGAAGGGAGCGCGCCGATGCGCTTCGCGCTGGGCGGCGAACAGCGAGTCGAGCTGGGACGTGCCCTCGTCGGGTTTCATCGGACGGCCTTCCTTTCGCCGGATGCGGCTGGCGGGACGACAACCATTCAGAATAGCGTGATCGGCACTCCGGGGGGCAACCGATGTCCTGTGTTCTCGCGCTCGACCAGGGCACGTCCAGCTCGCGGGCGATCGTCTTCGACGAAGCCGGCACGATCCGTTCGATCGCGCAGCGCGAGTTCCGCCAGATCTTTCCGCAGCCGGGCTGGGTCGAGCACGATCCCTTCGAGATCCGCGACACGCAGTTCGCCACCGCGCGCGAGGCGCTCGCGTCGGCGTCGATCGATCTCGCTGCCGTGGCGGCAGTGGCGATCGCCAACCAGCGCGAGACGACGATCGTCTGGGAACGCGCCACCGGCCGGCCGATCCACAACGCGATCGTCTGGCAGGACCGGCGCACCGAGCCGATCTGCGAAGCGATGCGGGCGCGCGGGCTCGCGCCGCTGGTCGCGCAGCGCACGGGTCTGGTCGTCGACGCGTATTTCTCCGCCAGCAAGATCCGCTGGCTGCTCGATCACGTGGCCGGCGCGCGCGAGCAGGCGAAGCGCGGCGAGCTGGCCTTCGGCACCGTCGACAGCTGGCTCGTCTGGCAGCTCACCGGCGGCGCCGTGCACGCCACCGACGTCAGCAACGCGTCGCGCACGATGCTCTACGACGTCCGGCGCGGCTGCTGGGACGACGAACTGCTCGATGCCTTCGGCATCGAGCGGTCGATGCTGCCCGAAGTACATCGGTCGAGCCACGTCTACGGGACGAGCGACGCGGCCGCGATCGGCGGCGCCTGGCCGATCGCCGGCATCGCCGGCGACCAGCAGGCAGCGCTCCTCGGGCAGGCGTGCTTTCGCGCGGGAATGGCGAAGAACACCTACGGCACCGGCTGCTTCCTGCTGATGCACACCGGCGAGCGCTTCGAGCCGTCGCGCAACGGACTGGTCGCCACGGCGGCGGCGCAACCCGACGCGACGCGCCGCTATGCGCTCGAGGGCAGCGTCTTCATCGGCGGCGCGGTCGTGCAATGGCTGCGCGACGGGTTGCGCGCGATCGAGCGTTCGTCGGACGTCGAGGCATTGGCCGCCTCGGTGCCGGACGCCGGCGGCGTTACCTTCGTTCCGGCCTTCACCGGGCTGGGTGCGCCGTACTGGAAGCCCGATGCACGCGGGATCATCACCGGTCTCTCCCGCGGCACGACGGTGGCGCACGTCGCGCGCGCGGCGCTCGATTCGATCGCCTTCCAGAGCGCGGCGCTGCTCGGCGCGATGGGCCGCGACGCGGGCGCGCCGATCACCGAACTGCGCGTGGACGGCGGCGCCGCCGCGAACGATCTGCTGATGCAGTTCCAGTCCGACCTGCTCGGCATTCCGGTCGTGCGCCCGGCGATCACCGAGACGACCGCGCTCGGCGCGGCCTATCTCGCGGGCCTGGCCACCGGCGTGTGGCGCGACACCGGAGAGCTTGCGCGGCTGTGGCGCATCGGACGCAGCTTCTCGCCGACGATGAGTCGGGATCGCGCGGCCTCGATGATGAACGACTGGGAGCGCGCGGTGCGCCAGGCCACCGCCGAATGAGTGCCAACTGAGCGCCAACTGAGCGCCGGCTGACCCGACGGCGTCGGCGCCTTGCGCATCGCACGACGCGCTTTCGAGCAGCGTGGCGGCTGATCCATAATCGCTGCCGCCCCCTCACTCAGGCTCGCCGCCATGCCCGTCATCACCTGCATCGAGGATCTTCGCCAGCTCGCCCGCCGCCGCGTGCCGCGGATGTTCTACGAATACGCCGACTCGGGCGCCTGGACCGAGACGACCTACCGCGAGAACGAGAGCGACTTCACGAAGATCAAGCTGCGCCAGCGCGTGGCCGTGGACATCGACAAGCGCTCGCTGGTCAGCACGATGATCGGTCAGCCGGTGGCGATGCCGATCGCGCTGGCGCCCACCGGGCTCACCGGCATGCAGCATGCCGACGGCGAGATCCTCGCGGCGCGCGCCGCGGCGAAGGCCGGCGTGCCTTTCACGCTGTCGACGATGAGCATCTGCTCGATCGAGGACGTGGCCGAGCACACCGACGCGCCGTTCTGGTTCCAGCTCTACGTGATGCGCGATCGCGAGTTCATCCGCCGGCTGATCGATCGCGCGAAGGCGGCCGGCTGCAGCGCGCTCGTGCTCACGCTCGACCTGCAGGTGATGGGGCAGCGGCACAAGGACATCCGCAACGGCCTGACCGCGCCGCCGCGGATGACGGTCGCCAATCTGGTCGACCTGGCGACGAAGCCGCGCTGGTGCCTGAACATGCTGCGCACGCAACGGCGCACCTTCCGCAACATCGCCGGCCATGCGCAGGGGGTCGACGACCTGCGCGCACTGTCGTCGTGGACCAACCAGCAGTTCGATCCCACGCTGTGCTGGGACGACGTGAAGTGGATCCGCGACCGCTGGGGCGGCAAGCTGATCCTGAAAGGCATCCTCGACGCGGAGGACGTCGAGCCGGCAATCGCCACCGGGGCTGACGCGATCATCGTCTCGAACCACGGCGGTCGCCAGCTCGACGGCGCGCTGTCGTCGATCCGCGCGCTGCCGGCGATCGTCGACGCGGTGGGCGGGCGCACCGAGGTGCACTTCGACGGCGGCATCCGCTCCGGCCAGGACGTGCTGAAGGCGATCGCACTGGGCGCGCGCGGCGTCTACGTCGGTCGCGCTTTCCTCTATGGCCTGGGTGCGATGGGCGAGGCCGGCGTCACGCTCGCGCTCGACATCCTGCGCAAGGAGCTGGACATCACGATGGGCTTCTGCGGACTGCGCGACATCAAGAAGGTGGACCGGAACATCCTCGTCCCGGGGACGTATCCCGAGAAGTGAAGGGTGAAGGGGGAAGGGTGAAGGGGCTCATCGCCGCACGGCGAGAGTTCATCGCCGCACGGCCAGAATTCATCGCCGCACGGCGGCGAGGACCCCGCGCAGGATCTCCAGCGGCGACGGCGGGCAGCCCGGCACCTCGACGTCGACCGGGATCACGCGCGAGACGCGCCCGAGCGTGGCGTAGCTCTCGCCGAAGATGCCGTTGCCGCAGGCGCAATCGCCGACGGCGACGACGAGCCTCGGCTCGGGCGTCGCCTCCCAGGTGCTGCGCAGTGCAAGCGCCATGTGGCGCGACACCGGTCCGGTGACCAGCAGCATGTCGGCGTGCCGCGGGCTCGCGACGAAGCGGATGCCGAGCCCCTCGATGTTGTAGTACGGGTTGGCGAGCGCGTGCATCTCCAGCTCGCAGCCGTTGCACGAGCCCGAGTCGACCGCGCGGATCGCCAGCGCGGCGCCGAGGATGTCGAGGATCTCGCGGTGGATGCGCTCGACAGTCGTGCGCATCGCTTCGTCGCCCTGCGGCGCCGGCTCGGTGACGATGCCGGTGCGCGCGATCTGCCTGGCGATTCTCCACATCAGAGGTCGTGTCCCGAATAGCAGAGGTTGAACGACTTGTTGATCAGCGGGAAGTCGGGAACGATGTTGCCGATGATCGCGTGCTCGAGCACCGGCCAGTTCTGCCACGACGGGTCGTGGCAGTGGCAGCGCCGGATGCGCGCGCCGGCGTCCAGCTCGAGCGCGACGAACACCTCGCCGCGCCAGCCTTCGACCCATCCCGCGCCGGCCGCATCGTGCGCCGGCAGCTGCACCGGCGCGCGCTCGGGTCCGGAAGGCAGCCCGTCGCACAGCGCGCGGATCAGCCGCAGCGATTCGAAGATCTCGTCGAAGCGCACGGCCACGCGCGCGGCGACGTCACCTTCGCGACGCGCGCTCGTCGCAACGTCCAGCGCGTCGTAGGGCGACCACGGCTGGTCGCAGCGCAGATCGGCCGCCTGGCCGCTCGCGCGTCCGGCCAGTCCGGCGAGGCCGAGCTGCGCCGCCAGTTGCGGCGTCACGCGGCCGGCGCCGACGAAGCGGTCCTGCAATCCGGCGTGCTCGTCGTAGATCGCGCGCAGTTCGGCGACCTCGCGCCCGACGGCGTCGCACTGCGCACGGATGCGCCCGAGCGCCGCGGCATCGGGGCGCAGCGCCACGCCGCCGGGAACGACGCCATCCATCATGAAGCGATGACCCCAGACGTCCATCGACAGCCGCAGCCACTGCTCGCGCAGCCGCGAGAACTGCGCGAGTCCGAAGGCGAGTCCGGCGTCGTTGCCGAGCGCGCCGAGGTCGCCGAGGTGGTTCGCCACGCGCTCGCGTTCGAGCATCAGCGCGCGCAGCCATCGCGCGGCCGGCGGAATCTCGCAGCCGCAGGCCGATTCGAGCGCCATGCACCAGGCCAAGGCGAAAGCCACCGTGGTGTCGGCGGCCACGCGGCCGGCCAGCCGATGCGCATCGAGCGGCGCCAGCTCCCGGAAGCGCCGCTCGATGCCCTTGTGCGTATAGCCGAGCCGCTCTTCG
>ERZ778017.2426-NODE-2426-length-15187-cov-4.955855_pt1 | contig 15187 bp, 10 predicted proteins | sample MGYA00375747_ERZ778017 | MGnify/ENA primary metagenome ERZ778017 (study PRJEB29350, sample SAMN05509838) | bioreactor metagenome | biome: bioreactor; material: wastewater | place: South Africa: University of Cape Town | collected 2014-03-17 ...
CTCAGGTCGTTCACGGGAAGTTGTTTCGGCAGCGTTCCAAGGGGCGGATGAGGGGAGGCGCGACCGAAAGCCTTGGGAAACGCCTCCCCTCATCCGGCCTTCGGCCACCTTCTCCCACAAGGGGAGAAGGGATGATCGCCATCACTCGTTCTCGAAGGCTTCAACGAAGCGGACCCACCTTCCTAAAGGCACGAGCCGTCCCGCCGACGCCCCGAGGTCAGGCGAGGTCCAGCATGCGCTGAAGCGCCTCGCGGGCCGACGACTTGACGGCGTCGGGGACGCGGACGCGGTTGACCGGCGTGCCGCGGGCGAGGTTCTCCAGGCACCAGGCCAGGTGCGGCAGATCGATACGGTACATCGTGGAGCACATGCAGACCATGGGGGAGAGGAAATGGACCGTCTTGTCGGGGTTCTCCTTCGCCAGGCGGTTGACCAGGTGCAGCTCGGTCCCCACGGCCCACTCGGAGCCGGCCGGGGCGGCCTCGATCGTCTTGAGGATGAACTCGGTGGAACCGACCAGGTCGGCGGCGTCGACCACCGCCATCGAGCATTCCGGATGCACCAGGACCTTGATCCCCGGACGCCGCTCGCGGAACTGGGCGACGTGCGCCGGCTTGAACATCTGATGCACGGAGCAATGTCCGCGCCAGAGGACGATCCGGCTCCGCTCGATCGCCTCCCGGGAGTTGCCGCCGAGTTCGCGACGGGGGTTCCAGACGGTCATCTCCTCCAGCGGCACGCCCATGGCGCGGGCGGTGTTGGCGCCCAGGTGCTGGTCTGGGAAGAACAGGGCGCGGCGGCGGCGGGCGAACGCCCAGTCGAGGACTTTCTTGGCGTTGGAGCTGGTGCAGACGATCCCCCCCTTGCGGCCGCAGAACGCCTTCAGCTCGGCCGTGGAGTTGATGTAGGTGACCGGGGTCACGTCATCGACGTCGATCACGTCGGCCAGGTCGGCCCAGGCGGCCTCGACCGAGTCCAGGTCGGCCATGTCGGCCATGCTGCAACCGGCGGAGAGGTCCGGGAGATAGACGTCGACCTCCTCTCGGGAGAGGACGTCGGCGGTCTCGGCCATGAAGTGGACGCCGCAGAAGACGATCGACTCGCACTCCCGGCTGGCGGCCGCGAGCTGGCTGAGCTTCAAGCTGTCGCCGCGAAGGTCGGCGAACCGGACGACCTCGTCTTGTTGGTAGTGATGTCCCAGGATCAAGAGCGACTCGCCCAACCCCTCCTTGACGGCCTCGACGCGCCGTTGCAGTTCGGCGTCGGAGGCGTGGCGGAAGTCCTCGAACGGCAGGGGCTCGGCGGCGAGGGCGGGCGCGTGGGTGTTCATAGGGTGGGCGGGGGTCCTTCTGTGGGCCGGCGCGGAGCCGCGGTTGGAAATCGGGGCCGGGATTGACCGTCACGGGTATTATAGCCGAGTATCGTAATCAGGGTAACGAAGCGACGACGCGCCGGCGACGCCGGATCGCGCGGGCCGTCGGCGTCCATCCCCGCCCGACGGTCGGCGTCGGGCCCAGTCGAACGAGCCGAGGAAGGTCCCCGTGGAGTCCGAGGCCGCCGTCATTCTGTCGTGGCTCCCGTCGATCCCGAGCGCTCGACGCTGCGCGCCATGTTGAACGGCGCCGGCTACGGCGTCCACGAGGCCGATCGCGACCGCGCCGCGGTGGCCGAGGCCGTCCGCGTCCGCCCCCACTTGATCGTCCTGGGCCGGAGCCTCTCCCAGGACGACGAGACGCGCCTCTGCCGGGCGATCCGCGGCGAGGCGTCGCTCTCCGGCACGCCGATCCTCATCATGACCGACGCCCGCGCCGACGCGGTTGCGTTGGCGGGGCTGGACGCCGGGGCCGACGACTACGTCCAGTACGACTCGGCGCCCGAGTTGGTCCTGGCCCGGATCCGCCGCTTGATCCATTACCGCAAGATGGCCGGGCTGGCGATGCTCGATCGCCAACTCGTGCAGGTCGGCCGCTTGCTGGCGGGGATCGTGCATGAGATCCGCGGGCCGCTGTCGGTCATCCGGGGGGGGGCGGAACTGCTGAAGCTCGGCCTGGCGGATCGGCCCGACGACCTCCAGTGGGTCGATTCGATCCTCCGGGGCGCGAGTCTGTTGCAGATCCGGCTGGAGCACCTGATGGGCGCGGTGCGATCCGGGCCGGTCCAGATGCAGCCGATCGACGTCGGCTCGCTGTTGACCGAGACGGTCGACCTCTTCGTCCGCGGCCTGCCGCCGAACCATCTGCCGGTGACGGTCAAAACGGCCGACGGCGGCCCCTCGCTCCACGTCCGCGGCGACGCCGGCCGGCTGATGCAGGTCCTCTTCGACCTGCTCTCCAACGCCCATCAGGCGATCGTCGGCGCCGGCAGGCAAGGGTCGATCGTCGTCCGCTCGACGCGGGTCGACGACCGCCGGCGCGCCTGGGCGCGGATCGACGTGGCCGACGACGGCCCCGGCGTCCCCGACGTCTACCTGAAGCGGATCTTCGAGCCCTTCTTCACCACCCGCGGCGGCGGCGCCGGCTACGGCTTGTACCTGGCCTCGGAGATCTGCCGCGAACTCGGCGGCCGGCTGGAGGCCGCCAACAACGCCGAGGGGGGCGCCTGCTTCTCCGTCTTCCTCCCCGCCCACGAGCCTGACGCCCCGGTCGCGACATACGACTGACGGCGGCGGTCACGCTTCGTCCCGGCCCCGTCGCGGTCGTAGCTCGGTGAATTCGCGGGTCCGGCGGGCGACGGCCTGCTCGGTCGGCAATCGCTCCATCGAGCTTGCGCCGTAGAAGCCGTCGAGCCCCTCGACCCGCTCCAGAACGTAACGCGCGTCTTCGGGCTCGGCGATCGGCCCGCCGTGGCAGAGGACCAGGACGTCCGACCGCGCCCCCCGCGCGGCGGTCGTGATAGCGGCGACCTCGCCCACGCAGTCGTCGAGCGTCCTGGCGGTCCCGGCGCCGATCGTCCCGCCGGTGGTCAGGCCCATGTGGGCGACGATCAGGTCGGCCCCCGCCAGGGTCAGGGCGCGGGCCTGGTCGGGGTCGAAGGCGTAGGGGGTCGTCAGCAGGTCCAGGGCGCGGGCGCGGCGGACGAGCTCGACCTCCAGGTCGAAGCCCATCCCGGTCTCCTCCAGGTTCCTCCGAAACGCGCCGTCGATCAGCCCGACCGTCGGGAAGTTCTGGATCCCCGCGAACCCCAACGCCTTCAGTTCGGCCAGGAAACGGTCCAGGATCAGGAACGGGTCGCTGGCGCAGACGCCGGCCAGGACGGGCGTATGCTTGACGGCGGTGAGGACCTCGAAGGCCATCTCCTTGACGATCGCGTTGGCGTTGCCGTAGGGCATCAGCCCGGCGAGCGAGCCGCGGCCGGCCATCCGGAACCGGCCCGAGTTGTAGATGACGATCAGGTCGATCCCGCCGGCCTCCTCGCACTTGGCGCTCAGGCCGGTCCCGGCGCCGCCGCCGACGACGGGGATCCCCGCGGCCCTTTTCTCGTAAAGCCCCTCCAGGATCGATGCGCGCGATTCGGCCATGACGATGCTCCGATGGGTCAAGAGTCCAGCCGCGCCAAGAGCTCGGCCGCCAGCGCCCGAGCGAACTTCGGGTCGTTGACGTGGAGTGGGAGCCGGCGGACGACCCGGAAGGCGTCGGTCGCGACGACCTCCTCGATCGTCTCGAACAGCGCGGCGTCGGCGTCGGGGTCGTGGAACGGGCCGCCGGGAAGGTCGAGCCCGGAGAGCCCCTTCTCGGGGATCAGAAGCGCCACCGGCGAGCGCCAGCGGTTGAGCTTTTCGCCGATCCAGCGGCCGATACGGCGGTTTTCCTCGGGAGTCGTCCGCATGAGCGTGACTTGGGCGTTGTGGACGTGCAGCCGTCGGCCGCGGTACTTCTCGGGGACCGTCGCGAGCGCCCCGAAGTTCACCATGTCGAGCGCGCCCAGGCTCAGGACGCAGGGGATTCGGGCTTCGATCTGGGCGTCGAAGCGGTCCTCGCCGCAGGGGAAGACGCCGCCCGTGAGGAAGTCGGCGACCTCGGTGGTGGTGACGTCCAGAACGCCTCGGATCAGACCGGATCGGACCAGCCCTTCCATCGCTCGGCCGCCGACGCCGGTGGCGTGGAACGTCAGGGCGTCGTATCCGCGGGCCTCAAGCGTCTTGCGCGCCGCGTCGACGCAAGGGGTGGTCAGGCCGAACATGGTCAGTCCCAGGGCGGGGCGGTCGACGACGATCGGCCGGGCGTCGCGGACCATGCCGGCGATCGCGCGCGCGGCGTTGCCCAGGATCGTCCGCGACACGGCGTTGAGCCCGGCGACGTCGACCACCGACGGCAGCATCGCCAGGTCGCTGACGCCGACGTAGGCCGAAACGTCGCCGGCCGCCACGGTGGAGACCATCAGCTTAGGCGCGCCGATCGGCAAGCCGCGCAACGCCGGCGCGATCAGCGCCGTGCCGCCGCTGCCGCCGATCCCGACGGCGCCGGCGAGCCTCCCCGCGGCGTGTTCCTCGCGAAGGAATCGCGCGAGGGCCGCCGACGCCGCGGCGATCGCCTCGCCGCGGTCGGCGTCAGGATCGCGGATCGCGACGATCGAGACGTCGGCCGCGGCGTCCGGCTCCCCCTTGGTCCCGACGTCGACGACCCGGACCTCCGCGCCGGCCTCTCGAATCCGATCGGCGAGGAAGCGCGCCTCCTCCCCCTTGGTGTCCATGGTCGCGATCGCATAGACGGCGGGGGTCATCGTCGATCCTCTCGCGGGGACGGGCCGGGTCGCGTCCGTCACGATCGCTCAAACCTCCCGCCCGGTCAAGGCGCGGGGCCGTTCCAACGGGGCGAGCCGGTTCTTCGACCCGAGGCCGAGACCCTTGCGACGGCTCGCGGCGTCCGCTAGTCTCCCCTTGAAGTGGTACGGTCCTGGGGGGAATTGATGATGACGCGCCAGATCCGCCTCGACGTGCTTCTTGGGTTGCTCGCGATCGCGCTTTCTGCCGTCGCCGTCCGGGCCGAGGGGCCCTGGACGGTCGGCGAGCCGATCGTCACCTACTGGGCCGGTCCCGGCTATCCGGGAGGTGGGCCGCTGGACGACGCCGCGGCGGAGCAAATCGTGGCGGGAGGGTGGAACCTCGCCTGGTGTTCGAACGTCGAGGACCTCGACGCGGCCCGTCGGCACGGCCTTCGGGCGCTGTTCGTCGACCCCTTGATCGCGCCGGCGTCCCTGAACGACCCCGAACGCCGCGAGGCCCTGACCGCGCTGGTGGATCGCGTCCGCGCGCACCCGGCCCTGTACGCCTATCACGTCGTCGACGAGCCCAGCGCCGCGGCCTTCCCGGCGCTGGGCGAGATCGTGGCTTTTCTCCGCGAGCGCGATCCGGCCCACCTGGCGTATATCAACCTGCTGCCGACTTACGCCGACAACGAACAGCTCGGGGTCGAGGGGCCGATCCTGGACGCCTACAAGGAACACCTCCGGCGGTTCGTCGAGACCGTCCGCCCCGGCTTGCTGAGTTACGACCATTACCAGTTCCGCCGCGGCGACGACGCCCCGGACTACTTCCTCAACCTGGCCCTGGTCCGAAACCAGGCCCTCGATTCCGACCTGCCGTTTCTGAACATCGTCCAGGCCAGCTCGTGGGTGCCGGGCGAGGCCGCGTCCCCCGACAGCCCCCGCGTCCCCGGCCCCGACGAGATGCGCTTCCTCGTCTACACGACGCTCGCCTACGGGGCGCAAGGTATCTCGTACTACGTCTATCACTACCCGAAGCACGAGGGGGGGATGATCGACCCCGACGGCCGGCCGTCGCCGCGCTACGAGGCCCTCAAGACCCTGAACCGCGAGTTCGCGGCGATCGCCCGCGAATTGCAGCCGCTCCGCTCCCTGGCCGTGTATCACGCCGGGATGGAACCTCCCGGCGCGGTGGCCCTTCCCGAGGGCGAGCCGTTCCGTCTGGACCCGCCCGTCCCCTCCGAGCCCTTTCACCCCGGCGACCGCGCGCGCGGCGTGCTCCTGGGTTTGTTCGGTCCCGCCGCCGCGGGCGCGGAAGCGACCGCCACCCACGCGGTGGTCGTGAACCTCGACTACAAGGCCGAGCGGACGACGACCCTGGTCGGCCCCGCCCCCCTGGAGGTCTTCGACGCCACCACCGGCAAATGGGGCCCGGCCGACGGCCCTCGCGTCGAGCTTCGCCTCCCCGGCGGGGTCGGAACGCTCATCCGCCTGGCGCGCTGAGCGTCTGCCCCATAAGGGTGAACGACGACCATAACAGTCTTCCCCCCTCGCGGGGGAAGACAGACGCCGAAGGCGTCAGATGAGCGACTGTGTTTCCGCCCGGGGCGATTCGCGATCGTTTTTCGTGGAAAACCCCGAGCTTCAACACCGTCACTCTGGTCCTTCGGACATACAAGGGGGACGACGCGACCGGAAGCCGTCGGAACGTCGAACGCCGGCCCCGGCGGCACGGGATCGCGACGGCCTTCTCGCTCGCCCCCCCTCATCCGGCCCTTCGGGCCACCTTCCCCCGCGAAGGGGGGAAGGCCGTTACGCCGATCGCAATATCCTCATGGGACGGACTCTGACTCGGGGACGCCCGTCCGCGATCGTCGTCGGCTTCAAGCCTCGTTCCGAAGCGAGACCGCCAGCCGCCGCAGCCCCTCTTCAATGGAGACGGTGGGGACGTAGTCCAGGTCGCGGCGGGCGGCGGAGAGGTCGTACCAGTGCGCGGTGGACAGCTCGTGGGCCAGGAACCGCGTCATCCTCGGCTCGCCGGGAAGGCGGAGGACGCGATAGACCGTCTCAAGCGCCCCGCCCAGGGCGACCGCCAGCCGCTTGGGGACCGTCCGCCGCACCGGAGGCAGCCCGGCGACGTCCAGGAAGCGGTCGACCATGTCCCAGAGCGGCACCGGCTCCCCCTGGGCGACGAAGTAGACCTTGCCGGCGATCGCCGAACCGACGTCCAGCCGGTCGGCCGCCAGCAGGTGGGCGAGCGCCGCGTTGTCGATGTACGTCAGGTCGATCAGCGGGTTGCGCCGGCCGATCCGGAACAGCCGCTTCGCCCGCGCCCGCGCGTAGATCCGCGGCAGGATGTTGTTGTCGCCCGGCCCCCAGATGAGATGGGGACGGAGGACGACCGTCGCCAGGGCGTCGTCGTTCGCCTTCAGGACCAGTTTCTCGGCCGCTGCCTTGGTCTCGGGATAGGCGGCCTCGTAACGGTCGGCGTAAGGGGCCGATTCGTCGGCGCCCTCCAGATCGGCGCCGTGGAAGACGACGCTGGGCGAACTGGTGTGGATCAGCTTGCGGACGCCGAACCGCCGGCAGGCGTCCAGGACGTTCCGCGCGCCGTCGACGTTGGAGCGCTGATACTCCGCGCGAGGCCCCCACAACCCGGCCTTGGCGGCGACGTGGAAGACGGCCTGACAACCCTCGACGGCCCGGTCGACGGCGGCGGGGTCGGCCACGTCCCCCTGGATTTGCTCGACGTCGAGCGCGACGAGCCGGTCGTGGCGGCTTCGCGACAGCGACCGGACGGTCAGCCCGCGATCGCGGAGCATGGCGACGATCGCGCCTCCCAGGAAGCTGCCGCCGCCGGTGACCAGGACGGGCCGGGACGGATCGAGGGTCACGGCTTCACCTTCCGCGCGGCCCACGCGGCCAGCTTCTCGCGGAAGATCTTCGAGTTGTGCCGCACGTCGACCGGGAACGACGGATGGAAGAGGATCGTCCGGATCTCGCGCGTATGCTCGAACCGCTCGCCGATCGCCAGAAGTTCCTCCCGGACGCGGCCGCGGTCGCGACGTCCCAGCCGGCGATTCGGCTCGACGCAGAGCGCGGCGACCTTCCCCGACGGCCCGTCCACCCCCACCAGCGCGGTGCGGGCGACGTCGGGATGGACGTCGAAGACGCGCTCGACGCAAATCGTGTGCAGCGTCCGCGCGGGCGTCTCGACGCGGTGGGCCTTGCGGCCGCAGAACCAGAGCCGGCCGCGGTCGTCGAAGTAGCCGACGTCCCCCATGCGATGGTGGAACGTCCCGCGCGCCGGGTCCTGGATCTTGGCCAGGGCGGTCGCCTCGGGCCGGCCGAAGTACTCGCGAGTGACGACCGGGCCGGAGACGACGATCTCGCCGATCTCGCCCGTCGGGAGTTCCAGGTCGTCGGTCCAGGTGGGGATCGGGTCGTCGGTGATCTTGATGACGCGGGCCGTCACCGTGTCGCAAGGGAGGCCGACGCAGACGCCGCGGCCCTGATCGGTCCAGGCGCGGGTCTCGTTCAGGATCTCGTCGCCGCCGATGGAGGCGACGGGGAGCGACTCGGTCGCGCCGTAGGGCGTGAACACCTGGGCCGGCGGGCTTAACAGCGACGCGAAGGTCGCGATCGTCGCGGGGTTCGCGGGGGCGCCGGCCGTGACGACGCGGCGGAGCGTCGGCAGCTTGCGGCCGGACCTCGCCAGCGCGGGGCCGACCCGCCTAAGCAGCGCGGGGGAGCCGAAGAGGTTGGTGGGACCGAAGTCCTCGATCGCCTCGTAGATCGCCTCGGGGTCGACCCTGGCCGGCCGGGTCGGGTCCATCCGGGGGACGATCGACGTCATCCCCAGCGCCGGCGCGAACAGCGCGAACAGCGGGAAGGTGCAAAGGTCGACCTCGCCGGGGCGGATGTCGTACAACTCGCGGAAAGCCGCCACCTGCGCCTCGAAGATGGCGTGGGTGTAGACGGCCCCCTTGGGGGCGCCGGTGCTGCCGCTGGTGAAGAGGATCGCGGCGGCCTCGCCGTCGCCCACCCCGCGATCGACCGGCGCGGCGACCCGGCCGTCGGCGATCGCGGCGCGGCCAAGGGCGCGGAGGCGGTCGAGCGGGCGGCCGGTTCGAATCGTCCGGCGGATCGTCCGCTTGCCCCAACCCAACAGGCGGCGGGCGATCAGGGCCTTGGGGATGCCGATGAACAACTCCGGCGCGGCCTCGTCCAGACAACGACCCAGGCTTTTTATACCCATCCCCGGATCGATGAGGACGGGTACGACCCCCGCCTTGAAGACGCCGAAGACCAGCGCGAAGAAGTCCAGCCCCGGCGGGACCATCACGGCCGCGCGGGCGCCTCGGGGGACGTCCGTGGCGATCAACCCGGCGGCGAGGGCGTCGCTGTCGCGGTCGAGTTGGCGGAACGTGAAGTGCGCGTACCTCATCTTCCCGCCCGCGCCGCGCCCCTGGGGGACGACCGCCGCGGCTTGATGGGGCCGCGACTCGGCGATCGCGCGGAGGTGGGAGGCGATGTTCGCCGACTCCGTCTCTTGGTCAACCGCGGCCATCGACGGAGGGCTCCGAGGGTCGGTCCAGGAAGTCGCGGATCAACGGGACCAGCGCCGCCGCCTCGTCTTCCAGGATGTAGTGTCCGGCGTTGGGGAAGCGATGGACCTCGGCGTCGGGGAACCGCTTTCGCCATTCGCGGAGGAACGGCTCGTCGAAGACGAAGTCCCGCATCCCCCAGGCGATGAGCATGGGGACGTGGGCCAGGAGCGGCAGCCGTTCCTGGGTATCGGTCACCAGGTCGTAGGCGCGGTCGCCGGGCTCCAGCGGGATGTCCTGGACGAAGCGGTGGATGGCGATCCGATCGGCCCAACCGCCGTAGGGCGCGGCGTAGGCGTCTCGGAGCGACTTGGACATCCGTCGGTTCTTGCAGCCGATCCAGGCGGTCCCGCGGACGAAGGCGTTGAGTCCCCGGACCAGCCACGCGCCCAGCGCGGTGTCGCGGCAGACGCGAAGCGCCCACGGGAACGTCTTGTCCGCGGGCATGTGGAAGCCGGCCGTGTTCATGACGACGAGTTTCGCGATCCGTTCCGGCCGCCGCGCCGCGAAGGCCGCGCCGATCATCCCGCCCCAGTCGTGGACGACCAGCGAGACGTCCTCGTCGACGCCGAGATGGTCGAGCAGGCGTTCCAGGTCGCCGACGCGGTTCTCCAGGGTGTAGCCGTAGCGGGCGTCGCCGGGTTTGTCGGAGAGGCCGCAGCCGATGTGGTCCGGGACGATGACCCGGTGGGTCGGCGAGACGGCCTCGACCAGCGCGCGGTAGTAGAACGACCACGACGGGTTGCCGTGGAGCATGACGACGGGGGGGCCCTCCCCCTCGTCCAGGTAGTGGAGGGTCAGGCCGTCGCGGTCCCAGTCGCGGCCGGGGTGGGCGGCGAGGAAGGCGGCGAACTCGGGATTGGCGGCGGTCGTCGTCGTCGCCATCACCACTCCAGGCCCAGCATCAGGCAGTTCAACCCGCTGCCGATCCCCAAAAACGCCGCCCGGTCGCCGGGGTTCAGGACGCCGCGGTCCTCGGCGATGGCGGCGGTCATCGGCAGGGCGACGGTCCCCATGTTCCCCAGGTAGGCGAACGTCGAGAAGTCCTTCTCCAGCGGCACGCCGATGGAGCGCAGGATCGCGTCGCGGTGCGACCCGCCGACCTGGTGGCAGATGACCCGGTCGACCTTCTCGCGGATCCAGCCCAGGCCGCCTAAAAACGCTTGCCAGGTCTTCACGCCCAGTTCGACGCCGTGGGTGAGGACCGCGGCGGAGTCGGTCGCCGTGAACGCCCGCAAAAGCCCCGGCGCCGAGGGGCCCGCGTCCTCCACGCCCCAGCGGCAGAGGCGGTTGAACTGCGGCCGTCGGTCAACAGCACGGCCACGGCCCCGGACCCGCCGGTGAGCGTCGCCAGGGCGTACTTGAAGAAGTCCATCGACGGGTTCTGAAGCATCCGGGCGATCATCGTCTCGTTGATCTCCCGCGCGGTCTCGCAGGCGACGACCAGCCCGGCCTTGATCTGGCCCAACTCGATCCGGTTGGCGACGTCGATCATGCCGTCGATGACGCCCAGGCAGGCGTTGCTCAGGTCGTGGACGACGGCCGCGGGGCTCACGCCGAGTTCCGCCGCGACCCGGCAGGCGGTCGCCGGCTCGTACTCCTCGCGGCAGACGCCGCCGTAGACGACCGCCTCCACGTCTCCGGCGGCGATCTCGGCCGCCTCAAGCGCCTTGCCGGCCGCGGCGATCGCGCCGTCGGCCACCAGGTGCCCCTCCTCCCACCATCGCCGCTCCACGATCCCGGTGAGCGCCTCTAGCTGGCCGACGCTCAGGTGGAGCTTCTCGTACACCGGCGCGAGCCGCTCCTCCAACTCCGCCGACGAGACGACCACCGGGGCGACCTCGTAGCCGATCGCCTCCATGAAGACGTTCCGATACTTCATCGATGCCATGGGGGCCGCCGCAAAGGTGGGAGGGATCGATCGATCAGTCGGGCGCGACTTCCAGCGCGTAGCCGGTCATGTGGTAGATGGGCAGGCCATCGGCCAGGAGCACGCCGTCGGCCGTCACCCGCCTTCGGGCGTCATCGACGGCCGTGATCCACGCCTGGCTCGTCACCTTCCGACGGCTCGGCGGCACCTGGCCGCGGTACGACCAACCGTGCGCCGCGCCCAGGGCGGGCGACGCGAACACGGCGCGCTCGTCCACGCCCCATCGCGATTCCACAAAGACTTTAAGGAGTTGCAGCAGCGATTCCAAGCCCAATGACCCCGGCCAGACCGGGTCGTCCCGGAAATGCGCCTGGAAGAACCACGCCTCGGGGTCCACGTCCGCCTCGCCCGCGACGAACCCCAGCCCGTTCGGCCCCCCCGAACCCAGGAGCGCCGTGATCCGATCGACCATCCGCCAGCGACGGCCGGGCAGGGGGGGGCGGTCGGGGACGTCGAACGCGACCGCCTCGGCGCGCTCGGCGACGGTCGGCTCGTAAGGCTTCACGTCGGTCAGGCCGACCTGGTTCTCAAGCGCCCGCGGGTGGAAGAAGCCGAAGTAGGTGTCGCCCTCCAGGACGATCCCGTGGCGGTCGCGGACGGTCAGATCGAAGTTGTGGATGATCATCCCGCCGGAGCGGCTGATCCTGGTGACGCGGGCGGTGGTCGTCAGCAGGCCCGAACTTCGGTCGACGACCCGATGCTGGGTCATCGATCCGCCCAGGTTGCGGTACTTCAGGGGTTCGTCGCTCAGGAGGGCCGAGCCCATGAAGGCCGAGACGAACCCGCACGGCTGAAGCGCGGCCTCCAGCAAGACGGCGTAGGGCATCCGGGGTTGGCGGTCGGCGTCGAAGTACCAGGCGTCCGGCGGAACGGCGTACTCGGCGAGGACGGTCGTCCCCTCGACCTGCTCGCTGGGCCGCCCCTCCAGGATCGTGGCGCGGTCGAGGAACCGATACGGCGCGCGCGGCAGCCGCGCCATGAACCGCTCCTCGTCGAACGCTCGGTAGCGGTCACCGAAGCACTCCGACGGCTTGCCGTCGGTGAACGCGAGGATCTGGTCCGAGTCGTAGACCAGGGAGGAGGTCGATTCCGCTTTGTCGAGTCGCGTCCGCTCCCAGAGCCCTTGGAGTTCATCGCGGTCGGTCCCGGCCAGGCGGAGGGCCATGTCGGAGATCTCGACGATCGGCTTGCCGTCGGCGTACATGAGCGCGTCGGCGATCGCGAACGGCTCGGGGTCGAAACCGACCTCCTTGACGGTCACCTCGTAGGTGACGACCCGGGTGGACTCGGTCACCTGGCCGCGACAACGCAAGCGGTTGGGAACCTCGGTCTTGGGCTCGAACCGGACGCGGCCGGCCTCGCCAGTCCAGCCCGCGCGGGTCAAAAGAATCCGGAAGGTGTGCGCGCAGCACTCGTACATGAGCGTGCCGGGCATCACGCGATCGTCGACGAAGTGGCAGACGATGAACCAGTCGTCGGGGCTGACGTCGTACTCGGCGCGGACGAAGCCCAGGCCGAACCGGCCGCCGTCGGTCTCGAGCGTCTCGACGCGATGGACCAACTCCATCAGCCCCTTCGGCAAGGCGAGCGGGGACGCGAGCCCCAGGCGGTCGAACGGCGGGCCGAACGCGGCGGCGAGGTCGCCTTCGCGCAGGGCGTCGACCTGGGCGCGGTCGAGCCGGCGCGATCCGGCCGGCGCCAGTCGCGGCCAGTCGTCGGGCTTCCTTCCCGCGCGGGGGATCGCGTCGAGCGGGCGGGGGACGACCCCCTTGCCGGCGGCCAGTTCCCCGGCCGAGAAGAACCCGGCGCAGCCGTCCCGCATGGTCAAAAACGGCTCGCCGCCGACGGTCCCGTCGAACTCGAAGCGGAACAGGTTCGTATCGCCCTGCTTGAAGAAGTTGAGGATTCGGATGTCGTAGCGGATCACGTCGCCGGGCTCGGGCAGGGCGCGGTGGAACGTGACCACGGCGTCGAGCAGCCGATAGACCGACAGCCCCCTGGTGACCAGGTCGATCCCCAGCCAGCCGGAGAGGAACAGGTCGGCCTGCCCGGCCTCCACCGCCACGCACGACGCGATCCGGCCGGAATCGAGATACCAGCCGTCGCGCAGGACGTCGTGCTCGGTGACGACCCGCCCATGACCCAACTCAAACTGAGTCCCCTCCACCGAGACGATCCGGTCCACCAGCATGAGCGGTTCGTCGGGGAGCCGGACGCGGGTGGGATACGAATCCGCCCCGGCGTACTCCGGCCCCAGCACCCTGGCGATCGAGCCGATCGCGTATTCGAGGCACTGGTCGCGATCCATGAACAGATCGGCGCGCCTTGGAGCCCGCAGCGACGGCCGCGGGGCCGGCGGCGGCTCGACCTCGGCCGCGGGCGGAGCCCCCGCGGCGAGGGCGGCCACGGTCTCCGTGTACGACCGCGACAGCCGCAGGAAGACCTCGTGCGCGTCGGCCGCGGCCCGTTGGGAATCGAGGAAGCCCTGGGTGACGGCCGGAAGATTTGGCGCGGGCGTCGGCGACGGCTCGGTCATGATCGGCGCGAAGCTCCGGGGTGGTTCGACGACCGGGGCCGGCGCGTCGTGGGTCGGCAACGGTTCGAGGACGCGGACGGGGGGCGCCGACGGCGAGCGTGACGGCGGCGTCCGGCGCTCGACGACGATCTCGCGGCCGGCGGACGTCCCGGCGGGGTCGCGGTCGTCGCCGCGAAGGAAGTCCAGGTCGACCGGCACGCCCGCGGCGATCAGCTTCGCCAGGCATCGACGGAGGGAGTCGATCGGATCGTCCGTATCGTCGACCGAGACGGCGAGGTGGGGGCGGCCCGCGAGGATCCGGCCGATCAACCGCGTGCATTCCGCGCCCGGGCCCATCTCGACGAAGACCCGGACGCCGTCCTTGTACGCCTGCTCGACGGCCCTGGGGTAGTCGATCATCCCCGCCGCCTGGGCGGTGATGGCCGACGTGGCGGTGCCGTGGTCGGGAAGGTAGGCCGTCCCCCATACGCCGCTGTAGAAGACGACGCCGTCGACCCGCGCGGTCTTCAGGTCGTGCAGCGCGCGATAGGCCGGCTCGACCTCCCGGCCGATCGGGCAATGCACGGTGCTGACCGTCGGCAAGGGGAGCCAGGGACACCGAAGCGCCTCGACCACCCGATGCACGGCGTCGCCGCGGCCGCCGACGACCACCTCGTCGGGCGCGTTTCGGATCAAGACGTAGACGCGCGATTCGGCGCCGATCGCGGCCTCGACCTGCTCCCGCGACCGCGGCACCAGGGCCGCGACCCAGTCGACTGGCTCGTCATCGGCAAGCCCCCAGACCCGGCGCGCCGCCAGGCGGGGGCCGGCGAGTTCGGTGTGGAACAGCGGCGACGCGATCAGTCGCCGAGCCATGTCGTCGCGGTCGTCCCACGCCCCCAGCGACACCAGCGCCGCCGATTCGCCCAGGCTGTAGCCCACCGCGGCGGAGGGCTTCACCCCCAGCTTGAGGAACAACGCCGTCATCAGCGAGCCGACCGAGATTTGACCGAGGATCGCCGGCCGATGGTCGTCGGTCGGCGGGGCGGCCTCGCGGGTCCACCAGACGTCGGCGGCGAACTGCTCGCGGAGGTTGGCGTACCGCCCCTCCAGCTCGCGCATCAATTCCGGGAACCGGGCCGAAAGTTCCGCCCCCATCCCCGGCTTCGCCGCGCCGAGCCCAGGGTAGACGAACGCCACCCGAGGCGGAAGGCCGCCAAGGTCGAGCGTCGGTTCGGGCCCCTTCACGCCGGGCGCCGGGGAGAGCGGCTCGCCCAGACGACCGAAGCGCGGCGCCGATTCGCCGACGCCTTCCAGGACCAGCCCGCAGGGGACGATGGCGCGACGGCGCTCGCCCCGATTGACCGTCCAGAAGCTTCGAAACGAGCCGCCGCGCGCGTCGCCTTCTCCCCTTGAGGGAGAAGGTGGCCCGAA
>ERZ778017.2428-NODE-2428-length-15181-cov-5.337168_pt1 | contig 15181 bp, 8 predicted proteins | sample MGYA00375747_ERZ778017 | MGnify/ENA primary metagenome ERZ778017 (study PRJEB29350, sample SAMN05509838) | bioreactor metagenome | biome: bioreactor; material: wastewater | place: South Africa: University of Cape Town | collected 2014-03-17 ...
GTTGCATTTACTTGTTGCATTTACTTGTTGCATTTACTTGTTGCATTTACTTGTTTCTTTCACTTCCTCCTGCTCGTTCCTGCCACTTCTACCAGTACAGGACATCAAAGTCCCCAGCTGGTACCCAATACGAAAACAACCAAACCCATGCGAGTCAACACCGCCACGGCGACCCGTGGAACATCGTCGTTCCACGGTCAAATAGTACCGTCGCAATTTTGTCCCGTTCGGTTATGCGGAATTTAAAGCGGTGGTGATGCTCTCACCCGGAATTTCAATCCCACTTTGATAAGACCAATTACTGCGAAACTGATAAGAATATATCCACCACCACCATCATGACAACAACGACAGCAAGACGGCATTGGAAGGCCAGTGACGTCGCTACTGGGGTATATTATGGGATTTGGCACTCCAGACAGCATTTGTTCAGCTCGTACGTGGTGATTCCCGTTGGCATCATCATTTTGTTCATCATTCTTTATGGTATAAACCAACTTTTGGCCAATGTGTTTAAAATCAAGTTCCCGGCGTCGGTTTTGGGGATGTTGATAAACTTAATCTGGCTTTCTGTGTTGAATCTTGTGGCCAATCTTCTGGTATCACGCAAATCGTCGCCGTTCAAGCGGAAATTGGTATCTTCGTGCTCGTGGATTTTAACACACTATTTGGTCATGGTTCGGCCATCGATGAACTTTAGTTTGAAATGGATCAATGTGTTTTTCATCCCGTCATTTATCATCTTGCCGTTGTCCGATGCCATCACGTTCATCGAATGCTTAAAAATTGCTGGGGTGTTTGTGGGGGGATGGATCATTCTTGTCTGCATCGATGTATACTTCATCAAAGGGTTTCGGTGGTGTTTTCCGTCGTTGGGAGCATCGGTTGACCCAGCACATCAGCCAGATCTGGACCAACGTGACTCAATTGAGTTGCAGTCCATGGAAGGTACCCACTCCAATTCTAACGATGTGGGTGACATCACCACCATCGACTTGAAATCACTCAAATCAACAGCTTCGCACAATGCCGACCGGGGAGAAATCCCCATGTCGCAAAACCCGTTCCAAACTCCATCGATCATGTCTGAATTGACCGAACCCCCACGTTCCTATCTCAAGCCAGGCGAACCAGTACATAGGCCAAGAATCGAGGTGGAGGACGAAAGTAGTGATACGCAATCAGATAACTCGTCGCGGGACTCGGAACAGCCAGCTACTGATGCAGAAAATGACGTGGAAACCTCACCACTCGAAGGACTAAACGAAAATACTAAGGCAATTACTGTGTTCATTACAAAGTATATTGACTGGATTCTCTATAGTGTGCTCTTTGTGGTATCGTTGCCATTGTACTACGTCAAGTCAGTTCATTTGTTCCTACCATACCATCTTTCGTTGACGATTGTTGCCTACTATTTGGCATTATTGATTCCACAGAAATGGCCGTGGACCAAGAAGTTTGCCCATCCAATTTTGATTTCCACCGCAGAAATCCTTTTTGTATGCTTTATTGGCTCGCTCATATTTCACAAGGGCCAACCTTCGGGATTTCTCAATGATTTGAAGTTTTACAGAACTGGAAAAACCTATTTACATCTCTTCAACGGCCAAATAATGCTCAATAATGGAAAGGAACTGGTTTTACCAGCTAACGACTATACTGCTACTCCAAAATGGCCAGGATGTGGTGATTTTCTTGCATCATTAATGGACATTTCCATTGTGGCATTATCGTTACCTATGTTTACTCACAGAAGAGACTTTGTCAACAACTTTTGGGTATTGATGCCACCAATTTTGGTTTCGATTGCATTGACGTATTTCATATATCCAATATTTTGCTATCATATTGGCATAGAATCACAAAGATCGATTGGGTTTATCGGTAGATCTGTGACTCTTGCATTGGGGACTCCATTGATAAATGCATTACAAGGGTCTGTTTCGTTAATGGCTGTGTGTACTATATTGAGTGGAATATGTGGAGTCCTAGTGGGAGATGTTGTGTTCAAGCTTTTAAGAGTTTCACCCAACGATTACGTGACGAGAGGTGTTAGTTTAGGTATCAATTGTGGTGCCATTGCTACGGCACATTTACTTAACACCGACCCCAGAGCTGCCTCAATGAGTTCGCTTTCGTTTAGCATTTTTGGGACGATTATGGTTATCATGTCCAGTATTGGTGCAATCAGAGACCTCATTCGGTCATTTGTGGGATTATGACCAGAATTGCATGTTTTCGGCCTAATAATGTGCTTGCTTGTTAGTGTTGTTTGTTGCTAACAATTTTCATGTTTATTTATTACGATTATTTATTATGCTTGTCATCAAGATTGTTTGTTGTACTTATTCATTACTATTCATTACTATTTATTACAATTTATTACTATTTATTACTGTTTATTACTATTTATTACACTATTTATTACTATTTATTACATTATTTATTACACTATTTATTACTATTTATTACCATTTATTACATTATTTACTACACTATACACAATTTATTACCCTTGCTATCTATGAACTGAAATTGACCTTTGTTACAGAACATCATGACCGTCTGTGTAATTCAAATCCGTACAATGTAGCCACTGGATGTAGAATAGTGACATTCTTCTGAAATTGTTGATGTTCCAACTTCACTCAAACACCCCTCTATGGACCATAACCATCCTTTTCCTCGTAATCAGAATATCTTACGACTGTCAAAAATATTTCCCCTGCACTTTTCAATTCTAACTGCCAACTTCCTACTTTCCATACAATCTTAGCCAAAGTACAATCAAGAAATGGCTGCAAAATTTCGACGCGTTATTCTGTAGGAAGAAAAAATATTCACCTCGTCTTTTTATTACACCAAGATAAATAATGGAAACCAAGGTGATATTGTTACCAGAGAACGGACTGGGGTCATATTCGGTGCTAGACCTTCCTACAGCAAAAAATTTGGAAGTTTCAAAGCCATTTTTGTTCCAAGACTCGCAACTCTATGAATTAAAACTAATCAATGGTAATAATCCTCATGCTGTTCTGGCCAACGCTCCACAGCTAGCGAACAATGATGGTGTCCGGTCGTGGATCTTTGAGGATAGCGAGGGCATGGTGGTACAGTCAGGAAACCTCGTGGTATCGTCCAAGTTCAACTTGTGCTATTTATTACTTTCATTATTATACAAGAACCCGGAGATGTTTACCCAACGATTCATCACAATCGAGGATTTATTGGACAAATTCTCCAGTTTATATGGAGAGCTGATTACGTCTATTCCAAAAGAAGTGTTCCAACGCAATTTGCCTACTATATGTGAAATAGTTTCTCAAGATGAGGAAGACTATTACAAGTTTTCCCTTGCTAAAGCAAACGAATTTATCAACGGAAAAGTCACTAACCTTGTCAAGTTTATAGAAAACGGTAATAATTCATTAGCAGACGTTATTACGGCGAAGATTTCTGATGCCTCTACTTTAGATGTGCCTGCCAATATCCGAGAGCAGGCCCAGTTGAATTATGCCATTGAATTCGTGTGCAATTCTTACACTCTCCCATCATTCAAAGACCAGTTTGTTGCGTCTCGTCAATTCGATTTCACCGAATTGAATGCATATTTACTGAAATTGACTGAATCACAAAAAAACAGAGCCATCGCAGAACAAAGTGTCAACAACATTGCTGCGTCAAATGCCAACGCAACGAAGAAAAAACTATCACAGCCAAAGAAGACGACAAAGAAACCGGCGGCAAAGAAAGTTGCCGTTGGTAAAGGTGCCCTAGATGGGTTCTTCAAGAAAGCATAAACTAAACTGTAGAAACAAAAACTTCAAGACTATTTCAACTTGTATATTAGCAATCATAGACAAATGATCGACTTACCTATAAACATGACGTGGTGAACGCCAGCAGGCTTCACCTCAAAATTTGAATAGAAATACATATTCATTATTCATTACCTATTTTCGATTACTTTTCTTCAGCTTTTGCTGGAATCTTTTTTTGACTCTTATTCAAATTCTCGTAGATTGATAATCCCCCAGCCATAAAACTGCCAATGTCACCCAAGTTTGATGGAATGACCACAGTATTAGTTTCTTTGGCCAACTTACCAAATTCCTTAATGTATTCTTGTGCCACTTGTAAACTAACGGCTTTTTCACCACCAGGGGTTTGAGTAATGGCATCAGCAATTTTCTTCAACCCTTCAGCAGTAGCTTGCGATTTCAACAAAATCGATTCTGCTTCCCCGGAAGCTTCATTGATCTTTTCCAATTTGCTAGCCTCAGAAGCCAAAATAATCGATTGTTTTTCCCCTTCAGAGATGTTGATTTTAGATTGTCTTTGACCTTCCGATTCCAAAATCTCAGCACGTTTCGATCTTTCAGCACTGACTTGTCTGTGCATGGCATCCAACACGTTTTGTGGTGGATGAATGTCTCTAATTTCGTATCTCAAACACTCTACACCCCAATTATCTCTGGCAGCATCGTTAATTACAGTGTTGATGTTGTTGTTTAACGACTGTCTTTCCTTCAAAACATGGTCCAAAGTCATGGACCCAATTTCCGATCTCATGGTGGTTTGGGCCAATTGGCTGATGGCAAACTTGAAATCCTCAACACCATAACTTGCCTTGTAGGCATCAATGACTTTAATATAAAGAATCCCATCCAATTCCAACGAAACATTATCACTAGTAATGGCATTTTGACTAGGAATTTCAATAGCTGATTCTTTCAATGATTGGACATAGGTGATTTTATCGAGAAATGGTACCAAGATCGCCAACCCTGGAGGTAATATCCGACTAAACTTCCCCATACGTTCCACAACCCATGCTTGTTGTTGTGGAACAAACTTGATCCCAGTGTTAACTGGTAACTGTTCACGTTGAAAAAAGTTCAATGATTGAAACCCATTACTGTTGCCACCACCAAACCCGTTGAGGAATCTTGCAGAGGAAATTGCTCCACCAGTAATTCTGCTGGTAACTCCACCAAAGCCTCTGATTGCTGCTGTCTTTCCTAATGACTTGGCAAGCATGTTGAAATTGTAGTTAAATGTGTTGCCATTAGGATTTTGTGGGTTTGAATTATTTGAAAAATCATTGCGGCAATGGCCTTTGTCTGTGTGCAGGTGGAGACTCGGGCATTACCAGCAACTCCATTTGTTCATTAGATGAAAATGCCAGGTCTGGTCTAGTTGTGGTGTAATGGTTTTGCGTGAGGCATCAGGTGCTAGCTGGTTTAGAGTGTGGTGTCTTTTTCTTGAAATCGATAGCTTGTGTTCTTGGTGAGAGAGGCTGGGAAGAGCACTGAGAATAGGAATCGGTGAAGAAAGTCATTTTAATAAAGAATAAACCGACGAAATAGTAACTGAACGGCCACAGTCCTTAAACATACATATTACCTCGACAATTAACAGTGTGAAGCAGGGTTTTGGTTTACCAGAACCATTTGAGCCGCACGATGTGCGGTTCACATATTTAAATTCAACTTCTTCCCAGAGTTGAACCAAACTCATCGCGTTTGCGTAAATCATTGGTAGTAGTGGTTTTATAGATACTTGTACCGTTATTTTGGTTCAATATAACGAAAGTTGGTTTCTTTAACATTGTTGGAATCATCATTGAATACCTGCAGGTAACCCCATCTCAAGGAAATTTCAGAATCCAAGAGTAACGTAAACTGACACAAGTACACCGGGCGTAAATGTCGAGGAAGGTTGAAATATCGACGAATGAAAGGAAGTTCGTAATCGAATCTCTTAAGCAGGGTTTACGGATTGACAATAATAGTCCAGGGTCTCGGAAGCTTGACGAGATTCGCATACCGTCAATACGATTATCGAAAACTGAATATGGCTACATTGAGTTGGACTGGGGACAAACCAAGTTGGCTGTGAGGGTCAGCAGTAAAATAGTACAACCATATGAAGATCGTCCGTTTGAAGGGTTGTTTACCATAAATTGTGAGATTTCTTCTATGGCCCTGGCCAAGTTTGATAATTTTTCCAAATCATCGCAAGAGGTGCTCATTAGTAGATTGATTGAAAAAGCGATTAAACGGTCCAATTCGTTGGATTTAGAGAGTCTTTGTATAATTGCAGGGGAGAAAGTATGGTCTGTGATTGTTGATATCAACTTTTTGAACTATGATGGTAATTTTATTGATTCTGGGTGTTTTGGAGTTATGCTTGCATTGCATCATTTTAAAAAACCAGATATTAGTATCAATGATCAGCAAGTTATTGTTCACGACTTAGACGAACGTCAACCAGTTCCTCTTAGTATTTTGCACATTCCAATTTGCATAAGTTATTCATTCTTCAATCGTTATGCAGACTTACAAACAAATATTAAAGGTGATTTAAACGACGAAATTTACGTGATAGATGCTAACTCTTCGGAAGAATCATTGAGTGACGGAACATTGGTTGTCACCTTGAACAAAAATCGGGAATTGATCCAAATCAGTAAGAATGGTGGATTGCCCATCGATGCTAATATCTTGATGGAATTATCGTTGAAAGCTATGGGCATAGTAGAGACGTTGACTCAGCTAATGAAAGATATTCTTGCCAAGCATGAGAAAGAGAGATACGAAGAAATGAACTTAAAGATGTTAGAAGCTGGTGCTGACCGTTAAATCGCCATTCCAATTGTACATTAGTAGCATATACATAATACATTATATCGTTAGAATTAGTAAAGGTCATTTACCAACATGAGTTTGTACTTGTAGGGTTTACTTTGTTATTTATTGTGTCTATAATTTTTGCATGTCAAAAAACTTTGAGTTTTGTCGATGCAATAAAAGAAATGCTGTCTTCATATCACTTTAAATGGTCATGATAGTCATATTAATGTCTCCAAGCAACCGTTAGTCTCGTGGCATTCAATTCGTTTCGCCAACACTCGTACCTGGTGCATTGAAGTTTTGAGTTTAAAAGGATAAAGCCAGGAGCTATTTTGTCCTCAACTAGTGATGTTGACTCACTGACTTTGAAACCAAAATTGATTTCATTCTGATTCCACCTTGCAAACTATGTGTTGTATGAAATCACGTAAACGTTACCTGTTTCATGGGTAGGCTGAATACCTGATAGCATTCAGAATAAATGTATAATTTATGGAATTGTGTGTGTGTGGGTGTAATGTATCAAACTTCCTGTTTCATAGGAATTAAATTACTGTCTTTCCTCAATCTTCTCTTTGATTTGAGTACTTTACTGTAGTATTGGGAAATGCTAAATTTGTTCGAGATGTACTTGCATGTTTTCTTGACGTAATTTGAGCAAACAAAACAGTAAAACAAGTACTCCAAATACAAAATCAAAACCACAATCAAAAATCCCACAAGCACACTCAATCCGATATGATGGGCCAATTCTTTTACAAATTTTGCATCATCCAAGTGCCAAGATGAACCCTCAGCAATGGAGAAGAATGAGTTGCTAGATGCTTTATAGTCTTCGGGCATCAAAATTCTCACTTTACCAGCTTCAGGGACCCCCCACCGTTTGTATTGTTTCCAGATTACCGAGAGAAACAATGGGCCCGTGGAGTACATGATGGTGATGTAGGGCACAATCCAATTTCTGTTGTATCTGTTCAATGAATCGATTGCTTTTAAGAAAAATGGGTGTCTTGGGACGGATCCCATAACGTCGTTGGAGATACCTGTTGGAATTGTCTTTCTAACAAAGGCCGGTACCGTGAGCAATGGATCCAATCTTCTTTGACACCCATCGTCCAAATCGACATAAACACCACCGTAATACACCAATGCAAAGTATCTGATGGCATCAGCACGCTGTATAGGATACCTGTAGTTGTCCCAAGTGGGTAAGAACCACGGGTATTCTTCGGCTATAAATTCTCTAGCCATCTCATCGGTCCACAAAATGTACTGGTAGTCGGGGTGTAAATCGACACACCGTTGTTGGCCAGACTTCCACACCTCAGGAATGGACGTTGACTTGTAAGTTTGGTGGATTATCTTTGGAATAATCATGTGGCCACTTGATAACGGCAGGCCATCGGGAGAATTTAACTCCACGTCCAAAAGACTGTCTTGGAACGAGTCGTCGTGAAGCAAACTAATCAAGTCCGACGACAAGTACACAAGGTATACTAGCAAACAAAAGTGGCCATAGAGAATAAGCTTCAACTCCTTCCTCATTCTTCAATGTTTATACTGGAAATAATTACACAAAACGATAGAATAAACAAAACACCCAGGAGCCAGTAAATGAAAATGTGTAATAGAAAAACCTAAAAAGTAATAGAGTTGACTACCCCGAACTCTACCACGCTAAAACAATTCTTGTGTCAACAAAGAAGGTTAAATATTATCAGTACAAATACTTGCTTTCGTATAAATAATATATAAAGGAAAATCATGTTTTTTTTCAACCGCAGCATTTTGTCAATAGGGGTAAACTATACACGCTGGGCACGATTTAGGTATCACAGAATCGGCGATGGTGCGTCATGAAAATGCAGTGTACACTGCCGAAAAATTAGATTTGCGTGGTGAAAGAGCGTAATGTTGACCCCACCAACGTCACCTTGCAACTATGGTATTTTCCGTAGACCTTCGAGGTGAGAAGACATGGGGCATTCACTGAGACAATTAATCCGGTGACGACGAATGGGTGTTGTTGTTTTGTTTGCGTAAAAGTGGTCTGTCGTCATGATCACGTTTCTGCTGCTTCAGATTACGGTGCCGCGTTAGCCAACGAGTTTGACAGCGTCCAAGTATTTTATATCTTAGACGCATTTGCGCATTTGGTGCTCTACGCAGATTTGCTGCAGAAGTGGAGGATTCTGTGTCCGTGGCATGGTGATACTGTGGAGAGGATGCATTGGCTCACTTACGACTCACCTAGCACTATATAGCATGCGGTGTTAACCACTGTTGGGTGGTTCGTTCATTTATCCGCTGGAGTTATCTTGCACAGCCTAGTTTTGTATGTTGACTTGCGATGACATCAAAAAGTTTATTGTCTCACGCACTGAAATTTGCTGCGACCGAATTGACAAAAGAATTGGAACCGTGCAGAGCCGGCAGTACCACCAGTTGTAGCGCGTACCACTGGGACCCACAAAGAAAGTAAAGTGCATACTGGCGGAACAGCCACAATGACCAAACACATGCAAAAACCATTAATTTTGATAAAATGTTGACATTCGCGGTACCTTGATGATACCCGAGGGAATACAGGTTCAAATGGAACTATTCTGGTTTCGTAATTTTGTGTATTCCATGGCTTCGCGACATCAGTTTAATTTTCGTGGGCCGCAACCCCGAAAATCGTGTTTTTAGCCACTGATATTGTTTTCGTCCATATTGCTGGGTTCTCTGATTTGACCTTACGCTAGACCAAGCACAGTGCAACTTGTGTAGCCTTGTGTCTATGGTATATTTGTTACTCTTTTTTCGGCCATCTGTCGGCTCAAAAAGCGTATTGCAAACTCACTTGTATTGGATTGAAATAAGAATGAGAAAATGTGCCCCACCAGGTTAACTTTAGAAGCTACTGTTTTCCTCTAGTGGTGGAAATAGAGTTTTTTCGTACTTTCTTGTATTTCAAATTGAACATCTGCCTGAAATAAACTGCCTCTCATTTCCTCAAATTGTTGTCCTGTAATGGATGTATTCGATGTAGTACCTTTCTCGCTAAGAATTCAGTTTTTAGCGTCTTTTCTCAGTTCAACTATTTCTAAAATGTATTTATTGCTTCTTAAAGTCTGCAACTATCTATGTACTCATATAGTTTGAAAGAAAAATTAATTAAATAGCCCATATGTCGATTTATTTCGTAGTCATTTTAAAATTCAACTCAAGAACCTTCGTACTTGTAAGTTATGCACTAAATTCGAAACAGTTTCGTCAGACATTTTTTTTTTTTTTTAACTAAAATGCATTTATTGCTTTATGTACTTAAAGTATATAACTATCTATATACTCATTTAGTTTGGGAGGGAAAATAAATTAAAAAACCCACCATATTGTTTTAAATTCGTAATTTTGATTTTGATTTTTTTAAAGATCAACTCAAATACCTCCGTGAGTTGTAAAATAGCGAACCCAATTCGACACCGTTTCATCAGACAAATCAATTGATTCGTCTGTTTGCGCTAGTCGTAGCCGGTATATTTTGTAACACCAATAAAGGGGTTGGTTCATTTTTAAACAATGCTTGTCTGGCTGTTTAATTTGGTGTCATATTGTCCCAAACCAAGTTGGTCCCACACTTTTTTTAACTAAAATTCACTTATTGTTTTATCTACTTTTTCCGTTTTTTTGCAATCCCAATTAAAGACCGACTATATAATTTTATATGCAGTATGATTCACCGATACATCTCATGTCAGGATCGATAATAACTAGAATCCCGTGATCCCGTCCGTGATAGTTTAGTGGCTAGAATTACCGTTTGTCGCATGGTAGACCGGGGTTCAATTCCCCGTCGCGGAGCTTTTTTTGCAACCTTCTGCAAGGTTTACGCCGGCAATTTTCCATTTAAAGTATACCACAGGTGTCTGGTTTAGCATTCATCCTCTCGCAGTTAGAAAGTAAATATTTCTAAACGCAATATTAATGTCTTCAAGATCTAAGCTCATGAAACAAGTTGGATTCAAGAAATCGTATACTCATTGAGATGTTGAATTAGTCTTTTGCAGTTGCTATGGTTTCGGGTATATGTTTGAATATTTATTCGAATCCTCGTTTACGGATTACCTTCTACTTCTGATTGGTCCAATACCGTACCGATAATAGTGCGAGATACAAGATACAGCTGTAGTTTATCCCGACATTATGCGATCAAAAATGCCAGTCCTAACTGACCTAACCTATTCGTTACTGTGCAATTTTACTAACAAGAAACAATATCTGGGAATTGTGTTTCAGGGACAATAGCAATGCCACAGCGGTAGCACATGCAGCTAGATCTACTTGCGTCAATTTTCATCCTTCTGTATCATTACGTATGAACCACTTGGATTGAACTCAGCATACAGAATGTTGAACATCTTTCTTGTTGGAAAGTTGACCTTCGCATAGATATAATGTTCGAGAGTAGTGGTGTTTTCCTTTCAGCTTTTGTATTGTTTTCATTGTTAATTGATAAAGCATAATCAGGTGTCTGGTTCAGTACACATTTGAAAAATGTTTAATAAGGAAAATCTGACCGATACAATTTTTTACACCTTCTAGACGCATATCATAGGTTCCCACTATCTTATTGACTTGATAGAGAAATGACATTTCGACCAGGTCAAATTTCATCTGCTTACGTCATAAAATAAATTCCCTAGTTTGAAACTTGTCAATTATTCACATTGTATAACCGCTTATGGTATGAAATATTTCTCAGTGCATGACCTAGATGAAACAAGTCATACCATTCTCTTCAATAGGTTTCGGCCAATAACTTAAGAAGGTTTGCTTAGTTTGCTGGTGAATGTAAAATATTATATGTTGCAATCTGCATGCTGCAACATTTCGCTCTTCTATTTTCTACCACCTTTGAACTATCTGAACAGAACTTTCTTTCATGATACAATTACTCTTACTATGTTACCATCGTCATTAAAAATATTTAATGTAGGCCATATAATTGCCAGTTACTTTGTGTCAGTCTGTTAGAAATTTCATGCACTTTTATTATGTTGCTACAATTTTTGTAGATACTGTCAAAATTTTTAGAACTGTTAATATTGTTCATTTCAATAGACTGACACACATTTAAATATGTAGCGTTAATATTAATATACACAATCAAAGTTTTGACTTGGAGTGTCTGTCGGAATTCTTGTTAATAATATCTGCGAGGTAGCTAACACGGGTGTCTTCAGCAACATAATCTTGACGAACCATGTGTTCCAAAAAGTCATTCAAAACATTTAAATCTTTCTGTTGCAAAATTTTAACGAAAGCTTTTGTCTTTGCTTTATTTTTGAAAATCTTGACCAAATTCAAATGATTCAAATAGTATAAATCAGACACCAAATATTGTTTGTTGAATGATTCAACCGATTTATCTTGTGAGTTCTTGATCACATGTTTCAATAATGTCTTTGTTGTTGGATAAACGAGTTCTTCTTTATCAATTGGAATTAATTTTTTAGTTTTCTTGTCTTGAACTGGTTCAATCTTTTTTGGTGGCTTATAAGTTCCCAAATGAGTTATCAAATTAATATAAGATTGTAAAAATGGTGTGACAACATTGCCTAATTCAAGGACGTATTCTTTGTCAACAATAATGTATGAGCCATTTTCTTGCTGTTTAATAACGTTCAACGCAATCAAATCTTCTAAAATGAAACTTAATTGTGATCTTTCATCATAATTGTAATCAAACAAGAATTCAACTTTCAATAACCCAGTTAAAATGTAATAAAATCTGTTAATCATGTTGTAATTAGCTTGATCTTGTTTTGCCAATACAATTAAAATACTGCAAATTAAGCATCTAACGATAACTAAGTGAATAGTTATGTTTTTGTAATATAACAATTCAATAGAGTTAGTAACTCTGATCATATTTGTTTTTGCGTTAATTGAAATATATCTGAAGAATGGTTGGATAGATGATTTAACTAAATCAATCAATTGGTTATCATTTAATTGAGATAACTCTCCAAGCTGCCCTGAATTAATTGGATCCAATTTGACTTCTCTATCCAATATTTTTATAACCATCTTCAAGTATGGTAATAAATCTTCAATTTTGATGAATTTAGGTTCGGCACTTTTATTAGTGTTCGGCAAATTCTTATAATAGTAAAATTGTAAAGCTGCACCTACCACAGCTACCTTGGGGATGTACGCGGTTCGGTTAACCTCATGTAATACCTTAAACCCTAATTTTTTGATATTGACTTCGTCAGCAAACGAATAATCGTCATCTTCAACATAATCAGATAATTTGAAAGCTTCCCCTAATTTAACGTACAACTTTCCTGTTAAATCACGTTCGGAATTATCATTGAACCCGTATTTATCAATAACATAGGGCTGTTCGGTCTTGTCGCCGGTTAAGTTCTTGATACCACTGCTGAGAATACCAACAAAACTTTCCTTGACTTTGTCCTTACCAATTAATTCATCGATAAATGAATCTGCTTCATAAATTCTTTCATAAGTAATCGAGACTGGTTGCATCAAAAGGTCGAAATTAGTATTTTTATCTTCCAACCGTTGCTTCAAGTAAATATTAACAAATGATTTCAAAATCCCGTATTTTGGTAACAATAATTTACCATCACGAGATCTTGTACCCTCAATAAACACTTCAATTGGAATATGATTTAAAAGAATGAATTCCATGACATTCGTAAGGTTTCTTTCCGTGTACAATTCATTGTTAAACGATCTAGGAATGAAAATTGCACCCAAGTTTTTCAAAATCTTTCCAAAAATAGCGACATTCAAGTTTTCACCAGCAATAACAGCAGGAATTGCCATTTGAAATCTAACTGCAATAACGTGCATGATCATATAATCTACATGTGATTGATGATTTGGCAAATAAATGATCGACATGGGGTTTTTCAAATACTGTTGATATAACTTTTCAAAATCAGTACGTGAGATCCAAATACCACTAGGATACATTTTTTGGAAAACTTTGATAACAGTTAAGTACGAGATTCTCAATCCTAAGTCCGAACCCCAGGTCGGCAAATTCTTCTCATTATTAGCCTTGTAATATTTGATCATGAACTCTTTAATTTTGACGAATCTATCATTGAACTCCAGAGCTTTGATCAAATTCAATCTCAATTCTTGATTAACCATGTCGTAGACCAAATCGTTTAATTTTTGGTCGGATCTTTCTAATTTATCGTCCATGTAGTCCTTGAATTTCTTAGCGAATTCCGGAGAGAACTTATGGATCGAGTATTTGTACTCATTCTTGTCAGTATAGATTTTGTCTATATCAACCCCAGAAATCAAACTAACAAAAAGTTGCAAAATTCTGAAACTGTTACTGGCCTTCCCATTCCCGTCAAGCTTGACGTATGTATCATTATCAGTAGGTAATGGAAATGTCAACTTGATGGCAGGTTCCTCAAAAGGATTGGCAAGAATGTTCACATCAAACGTTTGCGACATGGTCAACGAGTTCAAACACAATAACACCCAGGTAACACGAAAACGAACACAACAGTGAAATTACTAATTAGTCAATTGCAACCACGTAATAAAACAAAGCGTAACTTAATGCTCAATATTTGGCCAAAGCAAGTCTATCTCAATATCGACAAACGGAAACTTTTACCGCAAGAACAAGAGTACAGCACAACAGTAGAAACAACCACAAAAGCGAAAACCACAAAAACAGAAGGTCGCTCACAAAGTCACTAAACCACAAACACGGAAACCAGGATGGTATTCGACTATTTATACCCCGTCATCAGCAATGTTACTACATTGGGAAAATTATCTGATTTCAACTACAATGCAACAAAGGTATAATCTGAGGTGTATACCGGAGCCATCCCCAAGATGTTGGGTCTTCCATACAGTGTCCTACAGTGTGCAAAATCAGTGCCTACCAATTTATTTAAGAACAGTGGCCCCGGACATCATGGGCGTTAGTCATGGCTACCACGGTGTCTTGATTGATGTAGACTGCTTACATAACGTTTCTACTCCGGTTGGGAATGTTTTTTCACCATGTATATCTATCACATGGATTCATCAACAAAAACCCAAATTTTGCAACCATAGCATATGAAACGCTTTCCACGGAACCCTTGACTTGAGATAGCCAGGATAATTGTAAGCTTCCATTAACCCACAAGCGGCAATAACAGACACACGTTTTCAAGTGTAAGCGAATGGCGTACTCTACAAATGGCTGGTTCTAGTATCCTAAATTATCACAGGTGTCTACTGGTAGCGACACAACTAAAGCCTCACAACTCTATATAGCCATATTACCTGAATATACTGGGTTCAACAACAGGGTTTGCTGTGTTCATGTATATCGCCAATTTCTATCATTTCTTCTAGTTTGTCATCCGGGTCAATTTTGAATATTTTGTCCGGATTCAAGATGCGGTTGGGGTCAAGTGCTAATTTGATGGACCGCATCATGTCTATAGATGTTTGTCCAAGCTCCATGGGTAGATACTTGCGTTTCCCAATTCCTACCCCATGTT
>ERZ778017.2432-NODE-2432-length-15166-cov-15.740322_pt1 | contig 15166 bp, 15 predicted proteins | sample MGYA00375747_ERZ778017 | MGnify/ENA primary metagenome ERZ778017 (study PRJEB29350, sample SAMN05509838) | bioreactor metagenome | biome: bioreactor; material: wastewater | place: South Africa: University of Cape Town | collected 2014-03-17 ...
TCATGTCGATGTCGGCCCGGCTGGGCGTCGGATCGCCCGAGGGGTGGTTGTGGACCACGCCAGCGGGCTTTCCAAGTTGCTGATTTCGCGCCATTATTCTGGAAGTTGGGAGATGATGGTGCCGCGCATTGGGATAGGTTGTTCGTGCCCGATCATGATAATCACGCCTGATCACCGGAGTGTTCGGCGAGTCGTTTGGATGCACGGCACTGCACTTTATTCTTATCGTCCCATTCATCAAGCTCGTCGATGGGATAGAGCACCGCCTTACCAACTTTGACGAACGACGGACCAAGACGCATGGCGCGCCAATTTCGGAGGGTCCCAACGGAAATGCCACCGCGGTAGCGCTCAGCCACCTCTTCTGGAGTAAGGAATTTGCTTTCTGCCATTTCTGCCTCCATCCGCCGCAACGACTAGGGTCGTGTCGCCGATTCTAGGTTGACGATCGCGCGTAGGCGATGTGTCCGAAGAGCGTCCCTTCGGATCACCACTTTCATCACCCAGGCCCGGGCGCTCACGCTTCTGCACTGACATCAATGCTGCGCAATTTTCCTCCGCAAAAGCGCTTTCAGGTGAGTGTCGGGAAAATGGATACAGGCGACGCCACATCGGCGGGGTTGCGCTCTTTGCCAAGTGACCACAGCAGAGGTCAGGCGCGGCATAGGTGTTGCCACGTCGGTGAATGAGGGCGATTTTTTGAGGTCACTGCGGGCAGATGCGGGCGAGGGGAAGACGCGACTCCCTTCAAATCCAGTTCCGAAAGGAGTGCCGGTTCGACCCCGGCCACCCGCACCATTCTCGGTCAAAACCGCGCACCGGCGGTTCTGGCCTCAAGGCGGCGATGTTCGAGCCTGTAACAACATCAACCAGACCGCCGTTAGAGCCGATAATCTCGATGTAGTCGCACCCGACGACGACAGTTGAGACAATAGCGCGTAGAAAGCGCTTTTTCGTCTGCACCCCAGCCGTCATAATCTTCGATTGCAGCGTCGTCAGTTGATCAGCGATGGTCTCTACAGGCAGGTCCTTGGGCTCAGCGGCTACAAGCCGTTCCTGACGCTCGATCAATCGAGTTATGCTGTCGCATTCGCCTCGGGCGTTGGCCTGGGCTTGCTGGAACTCATCAGAGTCATCGATGATTCCGTTCGCGAAACCATCAATCAGTCTCGTCAGTCGCTTTTTCGCCTGGCCGAGTTGCCCCTTGAGTTGCCCGAGCATTTGGTTGGCTTCCGCCAAGCCCGACTGGCGGCGCTCGGAAACGGTCTGGATCAGCCCCGTGGCGAAGCCGGGCACTAGGACCTCCTCGGCCACCATGCCCATCACCAAATGATCCAGTTTTTCTTCATTGACCCGCGTGGTCCCCTTGGCCGAACAACTGTTGTTCGACATCTGAGCCGCGCACGCATAGTAGCGATACAGCTTGCTACGACCGTTTGAGGTCGCCAACTGCATGCGAGCGCCGCACTCACAGTAGGCGATCCCGGTCAGCAATACGTTCGAGGTAGTAACGCGGGGAGCAGTGACCTTCGGCGCCCGTTGACGAAGAGCCATTTGCGCCATCTGAAACAGGTCGTCGCTCACTAGGCGGGGCACCTCCGACTTGATCCACTCCGACGTGGGCAACGGCTTCTTCGTCTCAACGTCGGTGGTGTTCCACCAGTGGACGCCGGTGTAGGTCTCATTCTTCAGAATGTGCTCGATAGTACTCTTCGAAAAACGCTTGCCGGATCTCGTCCGATACCCACGATCGTTCAGGTAGACGGTGATAGACTTGATACCGAGCGGACCGGACTCGCAGTCGCCATGGACGCACAGCTTGAAAATCAAGGCGACCGTATCGGCTTCTTGAGGGTGGACAGCTAGTTTCTTCTTGTGCTTCTCACCTCTAATCTCGACTGTAGTCGAGCAATAACCCAAGGGTGGCAAAGAACCGTTCCAGAAACCCTGCCGCGCGTTTTCCTTCATCGCGTTGCGTACAGCGATAGCGTTCTTCTTGCGCATGATCTCATCGACGATCTCAACAACCCGCCGCGCCAACTCGCCTTCGGGGTCGTCGCCGAACGACTCGGTTGCCGAGATTACCTGCACGCCATTCTTAGTCAGCTCGCGACGATAGAGGCCTGCGTAGATTTGATCTCGAAAGAAGCGGCTACCGGAGAACACGATGATGGCTCTAATCGGCGTGTTCTTGGCCAACGCTTGGTCCATCATCATCTGGAAGCCTGGGCGCTTCTCGTCCCCCCCGCTCCCAGCGTCCTGGAACCATTCGGTGATGCTGATGCCTTTGGCTTCGGCACAAGCCAGGATCGCGGACTTCTGAGCATCTATAGAGATGCCGTTTGCCACCTGACGTCCAGTCGAGCACCGAACATAGCCGACACCGTTCATCAGCGGCCTCGCCGGCTCCGCACCGGCGCGTTGTCGTTGTCGGCCACCAGATCGTGCACGAGCAGTCCCGCGAAGATGTCCGCCAGTACCGACATTTGCATCTCGTCGGGCTCGGGGATGCTGACGAATACGGGGCGACCGAGGCCGTTATCGTTGGCGGCTTGAACGAGAGAAATACCCGACATGTTAGCCCTCCAGAACGACGAGGCGGGGCTCGCGCCCGTGATCATCGGAGTCATCAACGGAAACCACACGGGCGGTCAGCAGAGGCCTCACAGCCTGCTCCGCCAGTCGGCGTCCGATCACAAGAAGGTCCAGCACAATGGCGGCTTCTTCGACCTCAGAATCGAAAACGGTTGAGAGGTCTGCCACAGCGATCTGCTCGTACTCGAGGGCGGCGACGAAGCGAACCACGCCGCGATCTCGAATCGAGACGGCGTTTTTGAAGAACGACAGGTCGCCCAACACGTCGTTGTGGGCGTGCTGTAGCGCGCGGTGGAAAGCAGCTCGTTGATTCAGCGTACCTACCGGCTCGATCAGTCGCTGAGGGTCTTGCATCACCGCAAACCAGAGAACATCAGACGCGCAGTCTGCAATGGGCGCCGCCCGATCTAAGTCGACGCCCCGGTCACGCAGCGTCTTCAGGGTACGCAGTTGGGCCACATCATGTGATGTCAGGCCGCGCGCGTGACGCCGCTGACCGAGAAAGCCCCGGTTACGCCACGCGCGCTGGAGAAGCGGATTCACACCCGTGACGTCAGCAGCTTCTGCCGCCGTCCAGACATTCTCGCTAATGGCGCACTTCACGGACATGAACCGAACCTATACCAATTTCTTATACGTTACAAATTGTATCGTTACAAAATGTATCGAGAGCAGGCATACGAACGCATCTGCGGAGTGATAGCATGTCGACGAAACGAGCGATCAAGGAACCGCTCCACCTTCGCCCATTCATTCGCTTGCTGCATCAGCCGATTAATTTTGCTGCGGATGTCATGCAGCAACGTCTCGCGATCAACATAGGCGGCTATGAGCGCATACGCTTCTCTCGATTTCGGCGGGCCTTTTGCAGCCAAGGCCGCGAGTTCTGACAGCGTTCGGCCGCCCTTCATGCTGTTGGCCCGGCTGCTGATGACCCGGACGTTGCCAGCGGTGTAGCCGCTGTCGGGCTGGATGCGATCCAGCGAAGGAGAGTTGCCGCTGCGGCTGCCGCCCACAATGATCGGGATGCCCAAGACGGGGCAAACCTCGGGCATTTCGATCTCGTCTGGCACCAGAGAAAACTCCAGACCGCTGCGGGTGGCGCGCTCCCTGGCCCGCTCAAGCATCGTCACCTTTGGGTTAGCCGCGCGACGTTGACGCTGATAGTCGCGCATGTAGGCAGCATTGCAGCTTCGGCAGGTGCGGCGTTGGCTCGGCTTTCCATGGAGCGGACAAGTCGGTTGATCCGGTTTAACGTCATTCATAGAGGCACCTCCCTTCATGTATTGGTGCTATTTATCAAAGATGGTGCTATTGGTCAATCATGAATTCTGAGCGCGACACAAGCCCCTCCGGCGCCGTCGTTACTGGGGCGCAGTTGCGCGCAGCGCGCGGGCTTTTGAATATGTCCGTGTCCGATCTGGCTGAGCGTACGGGGCTGGCGCTGAACACCGTTCGAAAGGCCGAAAGCACCAACGCCGCTGCACCCGTCACAACGGCAAATGCACGGTTGCTTGTTGCAACTTTGGAAGACGCTGGTGTCGTATTCATCCCTGCAGGAATGCTCGGAGCCGGAGTGCAGCTACGCTTTCCGGACCAGGAGCCACTGAAGCGACGGCGCGATTATAAAGGCGAGTAGGGCCAAACTGCTGCGACCTTCACGCAGTTGCATCGTCGACGGTTTCCCCGTAACGAAATTCGATCGGGGAATTTCGATTTGCCACGCTTGTTCCGTTTCCTTTGCGTCTGCCTGGGCGTGACCGTCATGGTCGCGGTGCAGATGCATGGCGTGCAGAATAATCAGCACAGGATCGAACACGGCCTTCAGTTCCCTGGCGTTTCCTATGAAGACGCGGCCGATCTGGCTCACGACCATGACCACGGTCACAGCCATGACGCGGCGACGAACGACGATGGCTCGGCTAACGCTCAGACGATGGATGTCGCCGATGAAAGCGGCAAATCCCCTCTCAGCCATCACCATCACAGCGGGGGCGACATTCATGTGGCCCTGGCGACGCCTGTCCATCCGACCGGCGCGGGCGTGGTGACCTCGCTCGACCTTGGCCCGGCGCCCGACGCCGTGCCGCCCGGTGCCGTTCTCGACGCGCCGCTCCAACCGCCCAGACAGAACGCCTGATCGCCTGAAAAGCTGATCCTGCGCGGCCTCATGGCCGTGCGCGTCCTGTTGGAGACATCCCTTGAAACCTTCCCAATCCGGCGTCGCCGGATGGCGAGGGCGAGGCGCGGCCGTATCCGCCCTCGCGCTCGCCCTGGCTGCGGCATGGTCGCCGCCCGCCATTGCGCTCGCCCAGTCGCCGGCTTCTGCTGAAGCCGCCTCTGGACCGGACCTCACCCTTGAAGGCGCGCTGCGGCGCGCCGCCGCCGCCGATCCGGCTCGACCGGGTCTCGACGCGCGCCTGCGCGGCGTCGAGGCCGGCGTTCGCCAGGCCGGCCTTCGTCCCAATCCGACCCTGGGTCTGATGGTCGAAAACCTGCCCACCCTGGGCGGGGGCGACATTCTGGGGCGAACAGAAACCACCCTGACCTATGAGCAGAAGCTGGAACGCGGCGGCGATCGATCCGCCCGCACCGGCCTGGCGCAAAGCGAAGGCCTGCTGATCACAGCTCAGGCCCAGATCGCTCAACTGGATCGTCTTGAACTGGTGCAACGCGCCTGGGTCGACGCCATGGCGGCTGAAGCCCAGCTCGAGATCGCACGGGAGCGGCTTTCGCTCGCGGAACGCTTCCAGACGGAAGTTCAGCGTCGCGTGAACGCGGCCCGCGATCCCCTGTTCGCGGGGGCGCGCGCCGAGGCCGAACTGGCCCAGGCCCAGATCGATTTCGATCAGGCCGAGATCGCCGTTCGCGTCGCGCGCATCGTCCTGGCCAAGTTCTGGGACGGCGCCGCCGACTTCCGCATGGGGGCCTCCGACTTCGAGGACACCAGCGCCGCTCGCGTCGCCGCCGGCGCTGTGGCCCAGGCGGACCTAGAAGCCTTCCGCGCCCGCCAGGCTATCTCCGACGCCCAGGTTCGCCTGGAGCAGGCGCGCGCCGTGCCCGATCCCACGGTCAGCGTCGGCGTCCGGCACATCTGGGACAATGAGGTGGCTCTGGTCTTCGGCGGGTCCGTGCCGCTGCAGCGCTACGACCGGAACCAGGGCGCCATCGACCGCGCCCGCGCTGACGGCCTGGCGGCCCAGGCCGATCAGAACGCCCTGCGCCTTGAGCGCGAGCGGGAAATCGCCCGCCTCCAGGTGCAGCTTCTGGCCCGCGCCAATGAAGCCCGGCGCATCGCCGAGGAAACCCAGCCCCAGGCTGAACGCGCCGTCGTCCTCGTCCGCGAGGGCTTCGCGCGCGGCGGCTTCACCTACAACGACGTGATGGGCGCCCATGCGGCCCTGCTGCAGGCCAAGGCCCGTCGTGTCGCGGTGCTGCAGACCTTCCACAACGACCGCGCGCGGCTCGACCGCCTGACCGGCGCGCACGCCGACCTGCTCGGCCTGGAGACCCAACCATGAAGACGTCCCGCACTTCCGCGACCGCGCTCGGCTGCGTCCTGGCCGCCGTCGCCCTGACGCTGGCCGCCTGCGGCGGCGGCGACAAGGCCGCCCAGCCCGAAGCCGAAGCGGCCGCCGCCGCCGATTACGAACGCGGACCGCACAACGGCCGCCTGCTTCGCGACGGCGATTTCGCCATCGAGGTGACCATCTACGAAGAAGGGCCGGAACCCCTGTTTCGCCTCTATCCCTACCTGAACGACAAGCCGCTCGATCCCAAGCAGGTGCAGGCGAACATCGCCCTGAGCCGCCTGGGGCCGAAGGTGGATCGCTTCACCTTCACGCCTGAGAACGACTACCTGGCCAGTCCGGGCGTCGTGTCCGAGCCCCACTCGTTCGACGTCGCGGTCAACGCTGTTCGCGCGGGCAAGCGCTCGGCCTGGACCTATCAGTCCTATGAGGGCCGGACGGTCATCAGCGCCGATGCGGCCCAAGCCGGCGGCGTCACCACCCAGCAGGTCGGCCCCGCCGTTCTCGGCGAGAGCCTGCCGCTCAGCGGCCGCGTCGAGATCACGCCGGAAGGCCAGGCTGAGGTTCACGCCCGCTATCCGGGCCGGGTGATGTCGATGACCGTGGAACTGGGCCAGCGCGTCTCGCGCGGACAGGTCGTCGCCCGCGTGGAGTCGAGCGAAAGCCTCCAGACCTATTCGGTCACCGCGCCCATCTCGGGCGTGATCACCGCCAAGAACGTCAATCCCGGCTCCATCACCGGCGGCGGCGCCCCCATGCTGACGATCGGCGACCCGACCCGGCTTCACGCCGAGTTCTTCCTCTATCCGCGCGACGCCGAGCGCGTTCGCGTCGGTCAAAGGATCGAGATCAAGAGCCAGGCGGGCGAGCACACGGCCAGCGGCGTCATCGAGGCGATCCTGCCGGCCGACGACGTGCTCAGCCAGACCCTCGTGGCCCATGTCGAACTGCCCTACCAGGGCGGCGTCTGGCGGCCGGGCCTCGGGGTTTCGGGTCTGGTCCAGGTCGGCCAGGGCGAGGTCCCGCTGGCGGTGCGCACCAAGGCGCTGCAGCCGTTCCGCGACTTCACCGTGGTCTACGCCAAGGTCGGCGACACCTATGAGGTGCGCATGCTCGACCTGGGCCGTCGCACCGAAGAGTGGACCGAAGTCCTGGGCGGCATCGAGCCGGGCACGACCTATGTCGTCGACGGCGCCTTCCTCATTCGCGCGGACATCGACAAGTCCGGCGCGAGCCACGACCACTAGGGGGATGCGTCACCATGCTTGAACGCATCATCAACCTGTCGATCCGGCATCGCTGGGTCGTGCTGGCGCTCGTCCTCGTGGCGGTCGTCATCGGCGTCTGGAGTTTCCAGAAGCTGCCGATCGACGCCACCCCCGACATCACCAATGTCCAGATTCAGATCAATACGGAGGCGCCCGGCTATTCACCGCTTGAGGCCGAACAACGCATCACCTTCCCGGTCGAGACCGCGGTCGCCGGCGTGCCGGGCCTGTCTTATACCCGATCCGTCTCGCGCTACGGCCTGAGCCAGGTGACGGTCGTGTTCGAGGACGGGACCGACATCTACCGGGCGCGGCAACTGGTCAATGAGCGGCTTCAGACCGCGCGCGGCCAGCTTCCGTCCGGCCTGTCGCCCGAACTGGGGCCGATCGCTACGGGCCTGGGCGAAATCTTCATGTACACGATCGAGGCCAAGCCCGGCGCCCGCAAGGCCGACGGCACGCCTTACTCGCCCGAGGACCTTCGCACGCTGCAGGACTGGGTCATCCGTCCGCAGATGCGCAACACGCCCGGCGTCACCGAGGTCAACACCATCGGCGGCTTCGAGCGCCAGTACCACGTCACGCCCCGTCCTGAACGGCTCGCCGCCTTCGGCGTCACCATGGACGAGGTCGTTTCAGCGCTGGAGCGCAACAACGCCAACGTCGGCGCCGGCTATGTCGAACGCTACGGCGAGCAGTGGCTGATCCGCGTGCCGGGTCAGGCCTCGACGACCCAGGACCTGTCCAACATCGTCATCACCACGCGCGGCGGCGTTCCCATCCGGATCGCCGAGGTCGCCGAAGTCGGCCTGGGCGAACAGCTTCGCACAGGCGCGGCGACGGAAAACGGCAAGGAGACGGTCCTAGCGACCGTCCTGATGCTGGCCGGTGAAAACAGCCGCGTCGTCGCCCAGGCGGCGGCGGCACGGCTGGAGGAAGCGGCCAAAGCCCTGCCGGACGGCGTGGTCGCCTCGCCCGTCTATGACCGCACCGACCTGGTCGAGCGGGCCATCAAGACGGTCGAGAAGAACCTGCTTGAGGGCGCCCTGCTCGTGATCGTGGTGCTGTTCCTGCTTCTGGGGAACTTCCGCGCCGCCCTGATCACGGCAGCGGTCATCCCGATCACCATGATGATGACCATCACCGGCATGGTGCGAACCGGCGTGTCGGGCAATCTGATGAGCCTGGGCGCGCTGGACTTCGGCCTGATCGTCGACGGCGCCGTCATCATCGTCGAGAACTGCCTGCGGCGCTTCGCCGAAGCCCAGCATCAGCAGGGCCGCCTGCTGACCCGTGACGAGCGCTTCTCCCTGGCGGCGCGCGCGTCCAGCGAAGTGATCCGGCCGTCCCTGTTCGGCGTCCTGATCATCACCCTGGTCTATGTGCCGATCTTCGCCCTGGACGGGGTCGAGGGCAAAACCTTCCACCCCATGGCCATCACCGTGGTCATCGCCCTGACCGCCGCCCTGGTGCTGTCCCTGACCTTCGTGCCGGCTGCGGTGGCGATGTTCGTCACCGGCAAGGTGCAGGAGAAGGACAGCTTCCTGATGCGCTGGGCGCGCACCGGCTATCAGCCGGCGCTCGACTTCGCCCTGAGGACGCGCGTCGCCATGGTCGCCGTGGCCGTGGCCCTCGTCGTGGGCGCGGCCCTGATCGCTTCACGCATGGGTTCGGAGTTCGTGCCGAACCTGGACGAAGGCGACATCGCCATGCACGCCCTGCGCATTCCGGGCACCAGCCTGACCCAGGCCGTCGAGATGCAGACCGCGCTCGAAGCCCGTCTGGCGAAGTTCCCGGAGGTCGAACGCGTCGTGGCCAAGATCGGCACGGCGGCGGTCGCCACCGACCCTGTACCGCCCTCGGTCGCGGACACCTTCATCCTGCTAAAGGACCGCAAGGACTGGCCTGATCCCCGCAAGCCGAAACTCCAGCTCGTTCGCGAGATGGAAGAAGCGGTGAACGCGGTGCCTGGCAGCAAGTACGAGTTCACCCAGCCCATCCAGATGCGGTTCAACGAACTGCTGTCCGGCGTCCGGGCCGATGTCGCCATCAAGGTCCACGGCGACGACCTGGATCAACTCGTGGCGCTCGGCGCCCAGATCGAAGAGATCGTCGGCGCCGTGCCCGGCGCCGCCGATCCGCAGTCCGAGCAGGTCACCGGCCTGCCCATGCTGCAGATCACGCCGAACCGGGACGCCATTGCGCGCCTGGGGCTAAGCATCGAGGACGTCCAGTCCGTGATCTCCGCCTCCATGGGCGGGGCCACGGCCGGGCAAATTTTCGAGGGCGACCGACGCTTCGACATCGTCGTGCGCCTGCCGGAAGACCTGCGGCGCAACACCGACGCCATCGGCCGCATTCAGGTGCCGCTTCCGGGTGCAAACGGTCAGCCGCGCGGCTTCGTACCGCTCAGCGAGATCGCGACGATCGCGCTGGAGACCGGCCCGAACCAGATCAGTCGCGAAGACGGCAAGCGCCGCATCGTCGTGACCGCCAATGTTCGGAACCGCGACCTCGGCTCCTTCATCGGCGAGGTGCGCGAGCGCGTCGAACAGGAAGTCGATCTGCCAGCCGGCTACTGGATTTCCTATGGCGGCACCTTCGAGCAGCTGATCTCGGCCGCCAAGCGGTTGCAGTTGGTCGTTCCTGCGGTCCTGCTGCTGATCTTCGGCCTGCTGTTCGCCCTGTTCCGCTCCTGGCGGGACAGCGCCATCGTCTTCTCCGGCGTGCCCCTGGCGCTGACCGGCGGGGTGGCGGCGCTGGCGCTGCGGGGCCTGCCCCTGTCGATCTCGGCCGGCGTCGGCTTCATCGCCCTGTCGGGCGTGGCCGTGCTGAACGGCGTCGTCATGGTCAGCTTCATCCGGGGCCTGATCGAAGAGGGCAAGCCCGTGGGCCAGGCCATCCGGGAGGGGGCGCTGACGCGCCTGCGCCCGGTGCTGATGACCGCCCTGGTCGCCAGCCTCGGCTTCGTCCCCATGGCGGTCAATGTCGGCGCCGGCGCGGAGGTCCAGCGTCCGCTGGCCACCGTGGTCATCGGCGGCATCGTCTCCTCGACGATCCTGACCCTGCTCGTGCTCCCAGCGCTCTACAGCCTGGTGCACGGCCGGGACGCCCCGACGGATCGGCCCAGGCCCGCCTGGCTGGACCACCTCCCCTTCCGCCGCCGTCGGGCGCTCTGAAGCGGTCGGCCGCCCTGTTTCGCGGCGGCCGCTCGTCAGCGCCTCAACCCATCACCGATGCCCGCCGATGACGGCGGACGTCGCGCTTTCCCTCCAATCGCAAGGATGCACATGACTTCCGCACCCTGCCGCGACCGACTGTCGTGGCTTCGATCACCCTGGACCCTGGCGGTCCTGGCGGTCGGCTTCCTCTTCCTTGAAGGCCTGCTCAGCCAGGTCCTCGCCCACGGCGTCGCCGCAGGCGACAAGGGCTACATCCAGGAGACTTCAGGCTTCCTGTTCTGGCCCTTCGTCTATCTGGGGGCCAAGCACATGGTCACCGGCTACGACCACCTGCTGTTCCTGTTTGGCGTGATCTTCTTCCTCTACCGGATGAAGGACATCGGCATCTATGTGACGCTGTTCGCCATCGGCCACTCGTCGACCCTGCTGCTCGGGGTGCTGATGAACATCAGCGTCTCCAGCTATCTGGTCGACGCCATCATCGGCCTGTCCGTCGTCTACAAGGCCCTGGACAACATGGGCGCCTATCAAAGGTGGTTCGGCTTCCAGCCTTCCACCAAGGCGGCCACGATGATCTTCGGCCTCTTCCACGGCTTCGGTCTCGCCACCAAGCTGCAGGACTTCCAACTCTCGCCCGACGGCCTGCTGTGGAACCTCGTGGCCTTCAACATCGGCGTCGAAATCGGACAACTGCTCGCCCTGGGCGGCATCCTCATCCTGATGGGCTTCTGGCGCCGCACGAACGGCTTCTGGAAACACGCCTACCTCACCAACGTCGTGCTGATGACGCTCGGCTTCATTCTGACGGGCTATCAGCTCGTCGGCTTCTTCGTCATGTGATCGGAGACACCCTCATGTACAATGCAAACCGCCCCTCCAAAGCCGACCTGCCGACCACGGGCCAACTGTTGAAGTCGACCGGCATCGCCGCCGCTGTGGCCTCCGTGCTCCTGGTCACCGTCGTCCTGCCCGCCGAATACGGCGTCGACCCCACCCGCATCGGTTCGGTCTTCGGTCTCACCGAAATGGGCCGCATCAAGCAGCAACTCGCCAAGGAGGCCGAAGCCGACGCCGCAGCTGACGCGGCCGCTGTAGATGCTGTCCCTGTGGCGGCGTCGCCGAGCCCCGTTGCGCCAGCCGCCACCGTTCCAGCCGCTGCCCCGACGGCCACGCCCAGCGTCGGCCGCACGGACGAAACCGTCCTGACGCTGCAGCCTGATCAAGGTGCCGAGATCAAGCTGGTCATGGAAGAAGGCGCGACAGCGCGCTTCACCTGGACCAGCAGCGGCGGCAAGATCAACTTCGACACCCACGCTGACCGACCAGGCGTCTCCTACCACGGCTATGGCAAGGGCTCCTCCCAAAGGGAGGAGGGCGTCCTGACGGCGGCCTTCACTGGCAGCCACGGCTGGTTCTGGCGCAACCGCACCGGCCAGCCCGTAACCATCACCCTTAAAACCAGTGGCGCCTATACCGAGATCAAGCGCGTCGTCTGACGTAAATCCCGACACCTATAGACAGGGCGCGCCGTTGCACGGCGCGCCCTGATTTCTTTACGGCGTTACACGCGATTCTTGGGCCACCGGCGGTGATTGTCATCAATCACGACAGGGTGGGCGTGTGCTACGCCTTCCGCATCGGGGCGCATTCCCTCGCCCAGGTGCGCGTGATCCGGCTCCATGTCGTGGTGGTCGTGCAGCAGGTTCAGCGGATCGTGCGCAGGCCAGACGAAGAGCGCCAGAAGGGCGCCGAGGCCGCACAGTCCCGCCAGAACGACGAAGGCCATCTGAGGATCAGCTTCGGCCGACACCAGCCCCGCGACCGGATAGGCGATCAACCAACAGGCGTGCGACAGGGCGAACTGGGCCGCAAACAGGGCCGGCCGTTCCGCCGCCGACGAGGACCGCCGCAGGGCGCGGCCCGCAGGCGTGATGGTCAGCGAGTAGCCAAAGCCCATGACGATCCACAGACCGATCAGCACCGGATAGCTGCGGGCGAACAGCGCACCGGCGATGAGCACGGCGGTCATCAGGACGGCGCCCGACACCATGGCGCTGCGATCCGTCACCCGTTCCAGCGTCTTGGGAAGCAGGAAGGCGGCCGTCATCGACCCGCCTCCGAACGCCGCCAAGGCCCAGGCGGTCGCTTGCTGCGACAGGCCGAAGTTCGACTGCACCAGGACGACAGTGTTGACGAAGACCATGGCGCCGCCTGCCGCCGTCGCCAGGCTGATCGCCAGCAAACCTCGCAGGCGCGGCGTCAGGGCGAACAGCTTCACACCCCCAGTCAGGCGACGCAGAAACGGCAGGCTCTGCGACGCCGACAGCTTGGGCAGGACCGCCGTCACGACGAAGCCCGCTGACAGGATGAAGCCCAGCGCCGTCCCGACGAAGAGGTTGTGATAGCTGATGAAGGCCAACAGCACCGCCGCCAGCACGGGGCTGGCGACGCTTTCCAGATCGGCCGCCAGTCGGGACAGGGACAGGGCCTTGGTGTACTCGCCCTCGTCCTCCAGCAGGTCAGGGATCATGGCCTGGAAAGCCGGGGTGAAGGCGGCCGAGGCGACGTAGAGCACGGTCATCAGTCCGTAGACCTGCCAGGCCTCGCTGACGAAGGGCAGCGAAGCCGCAACGCCGGCGCGCACCACGTCCAGCGAAACCAGCAGGGTCTTGCGCGGCAGTCGAGACGCCAGGGCGCTGGCGAATGGCGCCACCCCGACATAGGCGATCATCTTGATCGCCAGGGCCACGCCGAGGATTTCACCCGCGCTGGCGCCCGCAAGATCATGCGCCAGCAGGCCCAGGGCCACGGTCGCCATGCCGGTTCCCAGCAGGGCCGCCACCTGGGCGGTGAACAGGTGGCGATAGGCGGCGTTCCTGAGGGGCGAGAACATCACGGGCCTTTCGATGCGGCGTTTTCGCATTTGACCTATCCCTACCGGGGGGATAGGTCAAATTGCATGGCACACATCTCTCATGCGTCGCATCCCGAAGTCATCAAGCGCCTGAAGCGCGCTGAGGGGCATATGCGGACCGTCATCCAGATGATGGAGGACAAGAGGGCCTGCGTTGATCTCGCCCAACAGCTTCACGCCATCGAGAAGGCGGTCGCGGCGGCGAAGAAGACCCTGATCCACGACCACATCGATCACTGCCTCGCCCATGCCGCAGACGGTGACCCTGTCGAGGCAAAACAGGCGATGGCCGAGTTCCGGGAAATCACCAAGTACCTGTGACGTCAGCTTGCAACCGGCAGGACAATCCGCCTCCGGTAACGCTATGATGGGCGGGCAGGCAGTCGCGGCTGCCCTGCTGGTGCGATGCGTCAAACGCACGTCGTCGTCCGCGCGACCCGTGAGGCAAGGCCATGACTACGTCGCCAGACACCCTCGGTCCGCGCCGCCTTTCGCTGGCGGCGCTGTTTCTCAAATTCCTGCGGTTCGGTTTCCTGGCGTTCGGCGGCCCCGTCGCCCAGATCGCCATGATCCGCCGCACCCTCGTCGATGAAGAGCGATGGATTTCCAGTCCGCGCTTCAACCGCCTTCTGGCGGTGATGCAGGCGCTTCCTGGGCCAGAGGCCCACGAGTTGTGCGTCCATATGGGCATGATGGCGCGGGGACGGGTCGGCGGCCTGCTCGCAGGCCTCGGCTTCATGCTGCCCGGCTTCGTGCTGATGCTGGCGGCGGCCTGGCTCTATGAACGCTTCATCGTCGGACAATCGGGCCTGACCGGCCTGCTTTTGGGCGTTCAGATCGTCGTGGTCGCCATCATCATCCGCGCCGTGCATCGGATCGGCTCCCACGTCCTGGAAGACCGTCTGTTGTGGATGCTGGCGATCGGAGCCTTCGTCGCCTCTCTCCTCCATGCGCCCTTCTGGATACCGCTTGTGGCTTGCGGCCTGATCTACGCCCTGGAGCAACGTCTCTGGGCAGGCGTCGCCATTGCCGTCGCCGCCGTCTTCATCGCCATCCTGTTCGGCGTCTATCTGGAGGTCGCCCCGCCTGCGATCGCGATCTCGGCTGAGCCGTCGCCTCAACTCGCCGCTCTATTCATCGCCGGGTTGAAGGGCGGGCTGCTGACGTTCGGCGGCGCCTATACCGCCATCCCCTACGTGCGCGCCGACACTGTCGGACGCGGCTGGTTGCCGGACGGCGTCTTCCTAGATGGCGTGGCGCTGGCCGGCGTCCTGCCGGCGCCTCTGGTGATTTTCGGCACCTTCACGGGCTATGTGGTCGGCGGCTGGGCCGGCGCGCTGGCGCTGACTGCCGGAATTTTCCTGCCCGCCTTCGCCTTCTCGATGGTGCTGTTCAATCACCTGGAGGCCGTGGTCGAGAACCCGGCCTTGCACCGCCTCCTGGCAGGCGTGGCGGCCGCCGTCGTCGGCGTCATCGCCGCCACTTCGCTGCAACTGGCCTGGACCACGTCCCAATCGGCGCCGTCGTTGTGGATCGGGGGGTTAATCTTCATCGCCGCGCTAACCGCCGCCTGGCGGCTCAAGCCGCGCTGGATGCCGCTGCTGATCCTAGGAGGCGCAGCTGCTGGCAGCCTTGCTCTATCGTGAGGTCGCGGGCGATTTTGTCGATTTTGCGCCA
>ERZ778017.2434-NODE-2434-length-15162-cov-6.515721_pt1 | contig 15162 bp, 10 predicted proteins | sample MGYA00375747_ERZ778017 | MGnify/ENA primary metagenome ERZ778017 (study PRJEB29350, sample SAMN05509838) | bioreactor metagenome | biome: bioreactor; material: wastewater | place: South Africa: University of Cape Town | collected 2014-03-17 ...
TGTCTTCTCAACTCTTTTTCATCTTCGATATCTAACCGTATGTGGGTGTTCTTTGGGGTGTGGTCTTCTTCGGTATCGAATGATTCAATCAATTCTTCTGGTAAAAACTCAGGCAATTCCTCTACGGTGACTTTGGGCTTTTTAGATTGTTTCTGTTGTTTATTGTACTCGTCCTGACGTTTTCTCTTTTCTCGCTCGGCCCTCTTTTTTTCTTGTTGTATTTCAATTTGTTCCTGTTGCTTTCTTAATATCTCCTTTCTTACTCCAGGAGTCGATTCTTCTTCAGGAGCTTCATCAGAATCAGAATCAGAATCGTCTTGCTGCTCGTCTTCTTCTTCCTCTGGTATATCTTTACTTGGTTCACCACTCTCATCACCTTCATCTGCAGTGTGAAATTCCCCCTCAGGATTTTCTCCATCTTCATTGAACTTGATCTTCACAGCCTCTTTCCTTGTGCTCACCCCACTCCTTGTTACAACCATGGTGTATCGATCTAAACAGGACTTTTTTGTGAATTCTGATTCTTCACTAATGCTCATCTCGAAATATTGGAAAATTATTATATACACACTTCACTACTGTCAGTCAAACAATCCAACTTGTTTCTCCAAATTGCTTCCATTTTTTTAGTGCAGGGTTACACTTGACTACTTTCACGTAGTTGTGCTTACACAAGAGATCCAACGTCTGTTTTTTGATTTCAATTCCGTCAATTATTAGCATTTCTAGTCGCAACTGTTTTTCAGGGTCAACTCTGTTCTGGGTACTGGTGGCACCAAAGAGCTGGAGAAGTCCCATACCATCGATCTTTGTACAGAAACTAAGATCAAGAACCTTTAGTTGATTTGCGTATGTGAGTTTTTGTAAATCAGCCCAGAATTGTTTCATTGTGTAGTTGTCTAGTTCTAGCCCATTTAAGTAAAGATGCGTAAGCTGAGGTAACGTAACGAGTATATCATACAACCGTATTATCTTTCTGTTTCTCACAAACATATCCATCGGGAAATAGAGGTTGCTGGACTCACCAATATATAATTTGCGTAAATTCCCGTTCTTGTTACACAAGGTGATAAACTTTTTGAATCCTTTGGTGGTCAAGGAAGACCCCGTCAAATCCAATGTTTTCAAGCTTTGTAAATGTTTTAAGTCACTGGTTGTAAATTCGTTCAAATTTAATGGGGTCTCCACAATTTTATCTCTAAACCCAAACTCTTCAAGAATGAACCCAGGATTGTAATTCTTGAGTAGTTGCAACATGTCCATCATACAAAAGTTACAATTATTCTCAAGCGTTAGCTTCTTCAATAATGGCGTTTTGAGCAAAAACTCTCCAAACATCGGAAGCCGATTAAAGAAATCAAACGATACAATCTTCAATTCTGTCAAGTTGGGGAAATCATAGTCCAAGTATAGTGGGAAGGGATTATAGCTACTAATATTGGCAGCAATTTGCATCTCTTGTTGAACTAGTTTGTGATGATTAATAACGGTAAGAACCTCCATAGACTCAATACGCTTGTTTGTTTGTGAATTGTACCTCTTGAACAACTTATCATTTAATGGTAAGTTGTCGTTGTACTGTCCGCTTAGTTCAGGGAAGTACGTAATTACTTGCAAATGCGTCAACTTCTTAAAGAGACAAAAGATCAAGTTTTCGTACCTTAATGACGAATTAATTCCTAGTTTGAGAGTATGGAGATTTTGAAAGTTGTTGAGTTTCCAATTAAACTTGCTAAATTTGTTTAGTATTAGTTGAAAGGTTAAAAAGCGATCACATATATCGAGTGATTTAATGGCAAATGCTGGTTCACAGATGATCATTTCCAATATCTTATTCAAATGAACCAACGTTGGCGTTTCTGTAATTCTCATTGATTTGATCTCCTTTCTATATGAGTTCTGAACGATTCGTTTCATGAGCAATCCTCCATTTTTGAACTCCGTCAACGAGACTTTACGCTTGCAATGGAAATTCTCATACAATTGTGGGATCGTCGTTAACGTTTTGTACCATTTTCGAGACACACAATGGCAGTTTAGAACGTGTTTAATAGGTAAACTGCTGAAAATTATGGAAATCAACTCAGCAGGAAGATACTCAAATGGGTCTACTGATCGTCTGATTTTCTTATTTGTAGAAGATGATTGTAAATTACGCTTTAACGGCAACATTTCGTTCAATCTCCGTTGCAAACCGTTTGACACTCCAGACGTGGTTTCACTAGACTGTGCTCTTTTCTGTTTGAGTCGTCGATTCAAGTTGGAGTACTGCAGCTTTAGCAAATCATACAACTTAGCCAGAGGCTGAATCCCATGTTCCTTTTGGACTTTTTCAATGATATATATTCCACTTTGGAATAGCTTAAAGGCCTCGATTTCTCTTCCTAGAGCTAGCAAAATCTTACATTTACGGAGGTATCCCTTACAGTTTAAAGGCTCCACTTGAACAAGCCTACTTGCATCCTTCAAAGCCCTGTCAACCATGTTCAATTTTTCATACGTAGCTGCCCTTTGATCTAGCATGGACCCTAATTGCGGATGTACCGTAGAACCGATTAGAGGCTCTGGTGCCAATCTTCTCAGCAAACGGATCTGTTTAACGACAGAAATAGGTATGGACGACAACCGTGCAATGACATCATTGTATGTGTTTAGAGCATTAGTGTAATCTTTTGTTTTGAAGTATAGTATCGCTAGATCGATCTTATCGTCGATGAGGTTCTGATCAAAGCTCATTTGCCATAGTCACCGAGAAATTCTCCTGTTTGATGCAAATCCCAGTCACAAAATAACGTATCCGGCAACAAACTCGGTTGAGTATCCAAGGTTATGGAACCAGATCAAAGTATGTTGTGGAGAGAAAGACGGTTCGCGGTAACATCGTGGTATTTCTGACGCGCGCAGCTGATGGGTGCAAAATTGCATTATGCACAATTTACCACCTTGGTTGTTTAGCAATTACGAAACGATATAACTGACCAACCATTGCTGTCTTCCATCTGGTATACAATTGCTTATGCCCAAGTGCGGTACTTAAAAGACTGAACAAGTTGATAATTTCGTGATATGTTTGGCGGTAGATTTATCACCCTCGTGGCATTATCGCTTGCCATGACGGTAGGCGCATTAATAGGCGGATTGATCCCAATAAAGCTTTCGGTAAAAATGACTGGCGTCAATTACTTCTCATTCTTCGGTATGGGAATATTGATCGGGACGTCGTTGGTGTTGATTATTCCCGAGGGAATCAAGGTTCTATATCTGGCACTAACCCCGGACCAATTTGAACTGAACGGCCCGTTTTATGCGGGCATCTCGTTGGTGCTAGGGTTCATGGTAATGTTCATCCAGGATAATCTTCCAATGATCATACACACGATTAGACCAGGCTCCAAATTCACTTACGTTGTCCTTGACTCTTCTGCACCAGAACCTTCTCTACGTGACTCTACATTATCCATTTTCCAGTCTTCCTTGACTTTGGGGCTCATCTTACACTCGTTTATCGATGGGGTATCGTTGGGCTCGTCGTTTATACTCGAGGATGCTACTATGGGTGTTATTTTCTTCTTCATTATCATCATTCATAAGTTGCCTACAGCCTTTAGTCTCACGTCGCTATTAATCAAGCAGGGCTTCCACATGAAATTGGTCCAAATTCATTTGATTGTCTTCTCATTAATGACACCAATTGGGGCCATTGTCACATATGTCTTTATCACTATTGCTAACACTTCAAACCAATTTATAGTGGCTATTTTGTTCTTGTTCTCAGCAGGTACATTTCTCTATGTTATCCACCATGTTATGGCAGAAATTGCATCTAGAAAAAACAGTGACTCCGAGGAAAACTCACACTGGGAATCAAGTTTAAGCGCAATTGAATTTCTGATTTCAGTTGCTGGAGCTTGTATCCCCATTGTGTTTAGTTTCTTTGATGATGTCTAATAGATTAGCATATATTATTCCATATTTGTGTCAGCCTAAAAACTATACAGCCAGAGTATTGCCTTCACTGTTGTCATCTAAAAACTCAACACGAAGCGTGTCAACAATAGTATCCCCAATTCCATAGTAATCCCCCAAATCATTATCCGTCCTGTTGTCGTTATCATTTTCGTTTCTGCCATTACCCGATTCCCCGTCAGTACTACTATCTCCGAGATACTCATGAACTTGAAACTCATTTCCTATTTCAAGCTTAACTACCTCCTCGTCATTGTCACTCGTTATGATAGTTTCGTTATCAAAGTTGTTTGGACTTTGTATTCTCATTTTTCTTAAGTTTGGATCATCAAGTCGTTTGAACAATTCCTTGCTATCCAACGCGGCATACCCTTTTAAGTTGTTATTTGATCCATTATTTGAACGTGATATATCGTTATCCTTCAAACGGTTCAATCCAATGTATGAATTCTTCAAAGTATTAGAACATGGCAATGTGGCCACTCCTTCATTTCTTATGGTCAAGTTCATCTTGGGTGGTTGCTCTGAATTATAAGCTTTATTATCTTCTTCATTATAAGGATTGTAGGAGAAATCAGGAACCCTTCTTGCAGGGTAGTTTGGTTTTCGCGTCTCCACCCTTGGCGAACCAGTGACTGGACTCCATTCGGGTTTGTGATTGATAGTGTTTCTAAAGTTCGTGGAACTTTTAGCCTTACGGATTTTATTTTCTCTTCTTTGTGGACTTGGAACAGCAACTAGTTGCCTGTTGTTATCATCAATCTTGTTTTTACCGTCAGCATCACCAGCTCCTCCAATCTTCATGGACATATTGTATAATGAAGTTGTTGATCTACCTTTCGATATGTGTTTGGCTGAAGGACTTAATCTGTTCATGGTTGTTTCGTCATCAGTTGACGATTTCTTTAATCTAGGATCGCTGTTTCTCGATTTTCTACTTGATCCTGATGTTGTATTTCTCCTGACGACCATAGGTGGGGTGGTTTCTCTGCGTGTAATTTTGTTTGCCGAATCAGTCAAATATTTATTTGGAGAAACTTGTGAATTTGAAGTACCTGCTGTGATTCTATTATTGGAAGATGTGATTAACTTACCTCTCAAAGTTGAAATCGCCTTATCAAGAGCAAATTCAACCCCACAATGGTTATTAATAACAGTGACTTTGGGCCACGATGCTTTCGCTCCTCGAATAACCAAATCTACAAGGAAATCAGGAGAAGGATTTTCGAATAGTTTCAAAAAGTCCATAGGTTGAATGTCAGGCAAGATTGTGATATCCCCAGAATAATTTTGTGAAAGGATAGAAATGATCTTATTTGCAAGATTTTTGTATATGTCCATTTCATTTAGAATTTGAAGATAATGTATTGCTTCACAAGTGACAAAGTCATAAACATTGTTCAACAAATTCTTGAATTTATTACTAAGTTCGTTTTCAACCTCTCCACCGACGTTACTAACAAGAACTTTCAATATTGGTGCTACGTGTGGGTTGACTTGCACTGCGATAATATGATCAACGTTAAACATTTCTGACAATCTTGCAATTGGTAAATCGTTGTCAACAGACCCATCTACGAATTTCAGAGATGCATCATTGTTCCATTCTTGAATTTCTCCTGTTCTAGGGTTCTTTTCGTAGACTGTAGTTGAAGGGAACACACCTGGTAATGAACAACTAGCACAAACCACCGACCAAATCAAACAATTGGGTGCTGTCAAGTAATTTAATAACTTTGTTTGCTCATGAATAGATGCTGGTGACACTGTAATATTAAGGATTTTACCTGTTCTATTGTATGCTTCTTTAAATGTCAAATCTCCTACAAAACCAATCATGGTTTCTTTCAAACCAGAAGTATCGAACAAAGTACCATACTTCAAGAAGTGGCTCAACGTATTCAACAAGTTCTTGAAATTGCTGTTATCGTCCTTTGTGTAGCTCTCGTCACTAAAAATATCGAATTTTGACCTGGTGATATTCTGCAAGATTTGTGACGTTTCTTCATTTGTTCTACTACAAATGATGGATGCTACGATGGATCCCGCGGAAGAACCACTGATGATACGAGGAACTAAGTTTGCTTCCAATAACGTGATTAGCACCCCAATATGGAAGATCCCAAAGGTCGAACCACCACTTAACAAAAGAGCAGTTCTACCAATGTTTTTTCTCGTTTGAATTAACATCCCTAACAAATACCTATCGTCGAGATTGACGTCATCAGATTTGACCAAATAGTCGAGTGAAAGCTTACACTCGTCAATATACTCCTCAATCAATTGTTTAGTCCCCACAAACGAATGACGATAAAGACCAATATCACCCATATTCCCCAAGTTTCTAATCCACCGGGTTCTAATAAGATACAACAACAACTTGAAGTCGCCACTCTTTCTGGCAGCTCTCATATCGTTCAAATGACGATATATCAAATCGTAATCATAAAGATCCGACTGAGGGTTTAGTTTCCATGAATTGTTATTTAAGAGACAGTCTAACTTTAACGAAGAATCGTACCACGATTCGAAATTTGTTGCTCGTTTCTGCTCCTCAACATATTTAGTAATCAACTTTTGTTTCTCGCTTTCTGCCGGGATCAACCTGTTTAATACTGGCACCGCATTTAAGTAACTACGCAATGACCGTGGTGGCCCACTGTCAGGAGCTGGAGGCAACTGGGAAAAGAACGATTCCAAAATCTTTGCGTGAGAACCTCCCAACGGTGACGGACTCATCACCGCTGGGCTCATCTCAGATGGACTAAAACCATCCACAAACTCAACCATGGTGATTTATTTGCGTTTCGTTTACCTTCATAATCTGTGGTCTTTATACTATATCTGTAGATGCATGTGCTATTTTGTCCCCACCCCACAGATTTACACCAGTGCTACCATGTGTGTGTGTCCAGAAATGCCGAGGCTGGCGGGCGTACACGTACGGCCTTGGACGTAGCGGCGGTAACCACCACGTCACACCATCCGATCGTTACGATACCACTATTGAAATGGTCAATCTGTAACCTGCTATTAACAAGTCTAGCTTTGGCCTCGAAGGATTGTTTCCTGTTATGTTGCGCTGTTTACGGGGTAATTTATATTTAGAGAGAAAATTATTATCTGTAGCGAAAATTATTACAAGAAGATCACTCCAACAAAAAATACCACCACGTAAACTTGCTAAGGCCGTTTTAGTAGGGTTTTAGTAGGGCCGCTTCAATACGATCCGTCATGGAGGATATAGTTAGTTCAGGACTGACTCAATGAACAGATGCTACTGTTTGTTTGTTGATAGTCTGAGATCTATAGTGATATGCACCTGGTAACTACGTGCATTATTTATCCTACACTCGCATTGTTTTAGGTTTTGTACCTCGTAATACGTTCTCATTGCGGTAATGAAGATCAGGGAAGATCGACACGGTCAGAGCAAATGCGTGACATTGGGGTACGGTTGGAACTCCGTGATCCTCGTGTGGTTGGGATCTTGCATACCCTTACGGTGAATATCGAATATCTTCGCTACCAGAACGAATGTAATTTCAGCATTTAGGGCCGGCAGAAGAAAGCAGCAAGGTTGCATTAGAAAGAACCAGACAAGACTGGAGGGAAGAGGTGAAGGAATGACACGGAAAAATTGGGAAAGAATACCTTTCTGATTAGTATTCAGCCGTGTGGTCGTGAGGCACACCATGTTCCACCAATGTAAGCATAGAAAATACCCCGTAAGAGCGTGTTTCTTCTCCTTAAAAGACTGAACGTAGTAACAAAGCGCAAAATACATGCCAACAGCGAGTCCACAGCAGCCACCGCCAACACCACAAAATGGGTCATTTCGACGCTACATTCCAACTCCATGTCAACAGTAGTGTTTCTACAACTGGGGCAGAGTCTGCTATCTGGTCCCATAGATACGGAACTGTGTATATTGCGAACAGTTATACTCAAGGGTGGAAAATCTGAACTTTGTGCTATTGTTTATTCAAATTGGCAAGAGGATAATTTAGTGTTATCAAGACATAATCATTATCATGTGCGACTTCTTGAAACAAAACATACCAAGGTTAATCAAGATATTCCAAGAACCAAAGCTGCAATCTCTAGCATGCTTCAAGCAATTGTATCTGTTGGAGCTGCACCTTTGCAACCATTCTTGATGGTCCGGTACGCAGCACAAGTCAATTGCAACATGACTCAACACTCGTTAAAAAAAACGATACAATTCGACGACCAAGCAAGAAGCATACACCCAGAAAGCCCCCTAGAAAACACCGTTTGCCCAATACCTCTCATAGTCTACGCCCTTACCACTAATCTATAGAATCGTGTAATTTTCAGCGCTACCATAAATTCAATAATGGTAGCGCCTATACGATGACATCAAACACACTGCGATGAGATAAAGCCTGAGCAACATCAAACAACGTCACAGTGACATTTACCTACATAACCAGCAGAAGATTTTATTCTTCCGTGGAGTCATTAAAGCGAGCGTCGATAAAAGCGTCCAAACCCCGGAAAAAGACCACCCACAGACTCTTTGGAGCCCACGAAGTCCACCCCACCAACTTCGCTAACGACGTACAACGACAGGCATTTTTCAGCAAATACTTTGATGTCAACAGAGTCACCGCATCCATGTTTAATATAACGACTATTTGCCATAACAATTATGACACACGCCACCCACTTATCATGTTGACCAACAGGGAGGGTTTCAAGTACTTCTTTGGAAAAGTCCCCGAAGGTACCCAGAGAGTATTGAATGAGAACAAGGTGAAGTTGGGGAAGTTGAAAACGATTTTTTTAACTGGGACTATTAGTTCGTGGTCAGAAATTGGAGGGTTGCCTGGATTGTTCTTGACTTTGAGTGATTCCACCAAGAAGAGTATTGATGTATTTGTCAATTCGTCCAAATTGTTAACATATATATTGACAACATGGAGATATTTTGTATTCAGAAAGGGGGTTGAATTGAGTATTTGTGACACCAACGAAGAAAAATTGATTGCTGATTCTAACATTGCTATCAAATCTATCAAGATCGAGTCAGCATTATACATGTCACGAGAACGTCCACGGTCAGATACATTATTCAGACAATTAAAGAAGGTTACATCGCTAATGTTTCCGATGGATACCTCGAGAGTGAATTCAAGAGACCCAGACTCATACGTACACGATCCATCAGAGACGGAGATACATACTCACGTAAAACTACCTGAGCCTTCCGAAGTGACCAATGTTTCAACCCAGAAATCTGTCAACTACCTTGTGAGATTCTTGCCAATGAGAGGGAAATTCGATGCTGCCAAGGCAAAGGAGTTAGGGTTGAAACCAGGTATTAATTTCAAACTCTTGAGTGATGGAACCCCAGTCCAAAATGAAGCAGGTGAGACAATCTACCCAGAGCAAGTGTTGCTGGCACCAAAGTTATTTCCAAAAATGTTAATTTTGGATATTCCCAATGACAGTTATTTAGAGAATACTGTTAAATCTGAGGCATGGTTTCAAAAAAATGAAGATATCGGCGACGAAGATATTGGAATAGTATACCATTTTCTTGGGGACGAGATTTATTTCAAGTCCGATTATTACCAAAAGTTTATTGAGAAGTTTCCTGAAAGCTGTACTCACGTCATAAGTCATTCTTCAATTGCAAACAATACCTTAGTATTTAAGAGAGGAGCTGTGAACAATTTGAAGTTGAAATGTTTGCAAAACGACATTTTTAATTTACCTCACATTGAGAACTACAATAAATTACAAGGACCAGAATCACAATTCAAATTGCAACAGAACCAACAGTTTGAAGTCTCTACTAACGGAGTCAAATGTGATGAATCTTTGATCAAAAACGAGACATGGTCAGAGATATATGATGCCAACATCAAGAACGTTAACTGTGACAAAGACACTATTGTGAATTCCCAACCAATTACCTTAACAACCCAATACGAAACTTTAAAGGACAACGTCCAAATTGTAACTTTAGGTACAGGTTCAGCCATCCCATCGTTATACCGTAACGTCATTTCAACGTTGTTGAGAATACCATACAATTCACCAAATGGGATCACATACAAGTCAATTTTATTAGACGGTGGTGAAAATACTCTTGGAACCATGCTTAGAAATTTTGGACATGACAATGAAAACCAATTTCGTCAAATATTGAAAGAGTTGGCATTTATTCACTTAAGTCACTTGCATGCTGATCATCATCTTGGATTAGTCTCGGTCATTAATAAATGGTTTCAGATTAACCGAGATAATGACAATAAATTGTATTTAGTATGTCCCTGGCAGTACGATCATTTCGTTAATGAATGGTACAAGTTAGAAGTTCAGTTAAATAAGGATGTGGACTTAACAAGAATTTGTTACGTTAGTTGCGAGGACTTCTTAGATGGAAGAATACGTTTGCCTGAAATTCAGCAAATGGAACTTGATGATTTCGAAACAAAATATGACAATTGTTCGTTAACTCGTTCGATCCCAAGACGTCCATTGAGTAAAGTTGATTCTCAAAGCATACAACAGATGTACAAAGATTTGAACATTTCCAAAATTGAAACTGTTCGTGCACTTCACTGCGCCTGGGCGTATTCAATAACCATAACATTCAAATTAGATGAAAAAGACAATCAGTTCAAAGTATCATATTCGGGAGATACTCGACCAAACCCTAATTTTGTCAATATTGGGTATGGTAGTGATTTATTAATTCACGAGTCTTCATTAGACAATGACCTAATAGAAGAAGCTCTTGCAAAGAAGCATTCCACCATGATTGAAGCAGTAACAGTTTCCAGATTGATGAACTGTAAGAAGATTCTCTTGACTCATTTCAGTTCACGGTACTCAAATAGTGCGAATATCGCGGTTGATGCGGAGGAGTTGAACCAGTTAACAACCCAACTTAAAGATTATCTTACTGATTCCCATTACAAACCCAACATCTTCAAATGTTTGCGTGAAACAAACCAAGAGATCGTACCACTCAAGGACTTGGAAATCTGTTTTGCGTTTGATATGATGAATATCAGATTAAACTCTGTGAACTGCCAAATGAACAACTTCAAACAAATTCTTCAAATGTTTGTTTCTGACGAAGATGTAAATGACGAAAAGAAAGAGAAGGAGTTGTCGAAACAACGGGAAAAGAGAGAAGCTAAAAGGAACCAAAGACTACAATATAAGAACAAAAAGTTCAAACAATCGCCATGATTGCACTCTCTGAAACGTGGAACCATTCCTAATGCTTACTATATAGAGTTTTTCCTTAGCATATTTTAATGTACATAGTGCTTAAACGAAATAACCGAAACCAGACCAAGGCAAGAACGACAGATACGATGTTGGTCCTACGTTTGGCATTCTAAATTCGCGATGTTGTGGGATAGGACAAGTTTACTCGAGCAAGTTGTCGGGTGTATTAGCTACACAATGTTCCCAGCATTGTTTTGGAATTGTTTACAGGCTGCTAAATATATTTTCTCAATTTACGACTTAACAGTTCAGTTTGAATTTACTTTGCATTTTACTTTTCATTTTACTAGTTTTGAAGTGTGCTTTTTGCAATTTGGTGTCTCCTAAGTTTCGCCTTTATATTTACCTTTTTTTTTTTAATTTTCTTTTGTCTTTATTCCCAACTTTTTATACTACTTTCCCCAGTCTCTTTTGTTTGTTCTCTTTGATTATGGCATTAGTGTTTCAAGAAAGCTGGCTATACGACAACGTAATTTCCACTTTGAATTCTTCTATCGTCTACAACAGTGTTGTCAAACTCAACTTTACCCCTAAAGATACCACCCCAATTTTGAGGATCATCAAGATTGTGGGCAAGTCTGCAACAAGCGATCTTCTTGTCATTGTGGCAGACTCAACTCATAAAATGTTTGCTAGAGTCTTGTACTCGCCAACTATTGTTGAGTTTGAGAATACTTACCACCAACGCTTTACCTACTGTACTACGAATAGCTTGATCTTGGTCAATGCTGCAAATTTGAGTATTTTGCTGCCGTCTACGATTGTAAAAGATTTTGACGTTCCCGTGGACCTGTCTGTCAATTACGTTGTCATGGACCTTATACTGGTTCAATTGGTGCAACGAGATCAGATTCAATTGAATTCGGATCTGTTGTTGAAGTTTATATACTACGAGAAACAATACCAACTACATAGCAAATCCCGTCCGAATCACAATTCCACAGTCGTACAGTCCATAGAGAAAGACTACGATGACGTTAAATCTATTTAATTTTGGTCCCAATTAGTACAAATACGTTACTAAGAAGTTTGTTAGAGTTGCTTTTGGGAAGGATATATTCGAGGCAAGTTAACAGTCACTGGTATTAGACGTACACAGAGAAACCGACAATAACAAACACCTGAAATCATGATCCCATCACAAAACGTTGGACGAATAGACGTTAACGATTGGCGATAGCGTTTTCTACAGCAGATTTGCAACAAAAACCAAAGTTATCGGCCAAACGAAAGAGCCTCCTCGTGGAATGTATTACAACATTAGCCTATTCTATTCACCATTACATCAAGATTACTCATTATTTGTATTTTTATGTACAAGAATCAAGGACATCAGGAATCATCAAGCTTCTCTTCTATCTTTGACTTTCATTTTATTAACATGTTTGTGCTTTCTAGTCTTAGCAAACTTCTTGATACCCCACATGGATTGTGACACTTTATTGGACTTGGATTTACCTCTACCACCACCATGAGGATGGTCGAAAGCGTTCATGGCAACACCTCTAACTTGAGGTCTGAACCCTCTATGACGACTTCTCCCGGCCTTACCCCAGGAAATGGATTGATGTTCTTTGTTGGACACCACACCCAAAGTAGCGTGACAGTTCATGTTAACATAACGATGTTCACCAGAGCTCAACTTCACCACAACCTTGTTTTCGTTTGGATGTTTGGACAACAATCTAGCAAAAGTACCAGCAGATCTTACTAGTTGACCTTTACCGTTTGGATGTAACCCAATATTATGAATGATGGAACCCACAGGTAACATGTGCAATGGCAAGCAGTTACCTCTTTGCATAATTCTTGAAGTTAAAAGAGCATCATCGATTTCACCATTATTGGTTTCTTTCATTTCTTGAATGAAATCGGCAGGCAAACCTGATCTGAAAGATTCTACAACATCGCCTTCTCTCAACCCAGAAGCTGCTAAGATGTACGATAAATCGCCTGATTCGTTATGCTTGATCAATGCAATATGTCCCGATCTACATGGGTCGTATTCGATTCTCAACACAGTTTGCTTACCGGCACGTAACCTATGGGAATCAACCAATCTTACTCTTTGTTTGTGACCACCACCTCTACCTCTAATGGTGATTTTACCGGTGTTGTTTCTACCAGCGGTTTTCTTCTTTGCGACCGTCAACTCTCTGATAGGTCTACCTTTGTACAAGTGTTCGTGCACTGGTTTCTTGAAATGAGTGGAACCTGGTTGCAAATGGCCGTTAGCATAGCTCTTGATGGTGACGTTGGTCAAGGCCAACTTCCTTTGTCTCTTGAACAATTCATCTTGCATTTCCAAGTCAGTCAACCGATGCGATTCGTTACTGGTAGATTGAAACCGGATCATCCTCGGCAAGTTAGCAATAGGCACACTGGCCCCACGAACCAACCTACTCGTCCAGGGAATCATAATGGATGTTATGGATAGTTCTTGATAGAGTGAAAATTGAAAATTTTCTATAGTGAGAATTGTTAGTTGCCAGGGTTACCTAGACGCAGGCCTGGGGTCGGTAATTCTCAGCACCGAAGATGGCTCGCGGTGCGCACCGTGTTAACGCGGTGTCACTGCCACAGGACTTAGCAGCCAAATGAGCAGTTGGGAGTACCAGCCTCTCAAATACTGAAAACACCAGAATATAGCGTCAAAGTGAACGTAAAGGCATCATTGTACGTTGCTTTCATCCAACCGCATGCTTTGTTCGTTTGCAAATACCAATTGACACACCACAAACTTTCTGGAGGAGTACCCAAGTTTACCACTTCTGAGAACGTCCGTCTGGCCAGTGCGATTGATCCCGCACAGAGACGTTTCCATTTTTTCGCGTCTACCACCGGTGCTACCACCAACACCGCCCGCTCCATCCGTCCAGTCTTAGTGGTAAATCTGAAACCAGGGCACGTGACAAACTTTCCACCAATAAAATTTTATACTGGAAATCGGACATATATGGAAAACGAAAAACCAATTTCTTGAAAAGTCATAAAACCAACAGTGAAAAGTATGATTTCTACAAGGGTATTCTATCGTGGTTTAGCCACCGCCAAGTCTGTCAAACCACCTATTCAATTATTTGGTATTGATGGTACCTACGCCACTGCGTTATATTCTGCCTCTGTTCAAGACTCATCAGTTGCCCAATCTTTCCAAGAATTATCCAAAGTTGACAACTTGATCAAAACCGACGCTAAAGTCAAAAACTTCTTACTCGACCCATCTTTGACCAAGCAAGACAAAACCAGTGTCATTGAAACTATTGCCAAAAAATTATCTCTTGAAAAAACCACCACCAACTTCTTGAAAGTTTTGTCTGAAAACAACAGATTAGACCACTTATCTGGTATCTACGAAAAATTCGGTCAATTGAACGATGCCAGCCAAGGTGTTGTTGAAGCCAAGATCACCTCTGCTAAGCCATTGGAATCGAAAATCTTGAAGAGATTGCAAACCTCCATTGCCAAATCCAGCTTTGTTGGTGAAGGTAAGACTTTGAAATTGTCCAACGACGTTAACCCAGACATTTTGGGTGGTTTGATTGTCGAAGTTGGTGACAGAACCGTCGACTTATCCATCCAAGCCAAGGTTGCCAAAATCAACCAATCTTTAGCTGAAGCTTTATAATCTATTTATATATTCATATTAGATACGGTCTATAGTATATCTACGTGATTCAGTAGCTTTAATGTAGCAGGAATACTTGCCGAGGCACAATTGCAACTCATAGTTAGGGACACAAGGCACAATTTTGAAGATTTACGGGGTCGATATTTACCAAACGAAACGAATTCACATTCTGCACACGCAATTGACTTGCTTGAGCTACGAAAAGTTGGCACTGTTACAATTCGTAATCAGTTAAACCGGCTCCATCATAATCTTTCTTAAAACTTTCCAGTATCTTGCCAAGTACCGTG
>ERZ778017.2436-NODE-2436-length-15153-cov-4.718307_pt1 | contig 15153 bp, 12 predicted proteins | sample MGYA00375747_ERZ778017 | MGnify/ENA primary metagenome ERZ778017 (study PRJEB29350, sample SAMN05509838) | bioreactor metagenome | biome: bioreactor; material: wastewater | place: South Africa: University of Cape Town | collected 2014-03-17 ...
AATGCACAAACCTCTGATGAGAACCTACAAGGGAAAGAGTTGTCTAAAATTGATGATAATGTCGCTTCGTTATCTCCAGATAAATATAATTCAATTTTGAACGAGGTATACTCAATTATGACTCCATTACCGTTTACTGAACCAACATATTTACCGGGTTTATCGTCTTCGGCAGCAAGCTATTTATATAATTATTACGAACAAACGTTATCGAAGCACGTTTCTATTGCTCCCAAATCTCAATATGAGTCAAATTCATACCAAAAAGTGTTTCTACCATTGGCGCACAAAGATCAAGGTGTTTTGTATGCAATTTTAGGATGGGCAGGTTTCCACCTAGGAGGTGAATGGGTTAAGGAGGGAATTAAGTACACTCAACTAGCTACAAACCATCTTCTGAAGTCAATGTTTGGTATAGAGGATTCTAATAATCTGCCATTACGATTTAGTGCCACAAAATCAACATTTTTGCCTTCTGGAAATGATGATACTGATTCGATAATAGTGAAATTGGCAACCTTGTTGATTTTGTGTGGGTCGGAGATTTGTCGAGGAGATGTTAAGAATTGGTCAGTTGACTTGAGTTGGTGCTGGAAGATATTGGCATCCAATGGAGGGCTTCTTAAATACAATTCTTCAAAAGAAGGACATTGGTTGTTATCCAACTTTGCGTATCATGATTTGTTATCGTCATCATCGAACGAGCGTGGAACGTATTTTCCCTCGCAAATGTACGATGTGATCTTCCGAGACCAAGAAGGATACTCGCGAGGAAACTTGAACCCTTTATTAGGAGTATCAAAGAAACTTTATAGAATAATTGGGGACATCAGCACATTAGTTTACGATAGCAAGAGACAATTAGAACGGTATTACAATCGTGATCAAAGTCCCTTCCAACTAAGCTCCCTCGATAACTCACCACATGGACATGATGCGAGAGAAGACGATAACGATGACGAAGATAATGATGACGAGTCATCCGAATTGAGTGATCATGGAAGAATTAGTCGGTTATTATTATCAGTTATTGAAAAATCAAAAAAATTAGAACTAGAGATAGATACATCACGACCAGATCCGCAAGACCTAGTAGGGATGACCGAAGAAGAGTTAGAATTACAACTTACGTTATTTGAAGCATTCCAAATCTCAGCTAAGTTATTCTTGAGGCAATCAATTATGAAATGTAATCCATCGATGATTGAGTGTCAAGTTCTCAATAATGATTTAATCAAATGTATTGATATATTGGTTGGATCACCAGTACAGGCATCACTTGTGTTCCCAGCATTTATGGCAGGTATCCATAGTGTTACACCACACGATAGAGACTTAATGCGTTTGAGAATGGACAATTTCATCAAGCTTTACGGACCATGGAATCTTTCTCGTGCAAAATACTTAATGGAGCAAGTTTGGCAAACAAATGTCACAGGTGATAGTGTAGTTGATTGGTACGCTATATTAAAGGATTGGGATTGGGATATCAATTTTGCCTGATTGGAAAACTTGGTGTCAATCAGTGGGTATGTTTGTGCGTGGTAATGGTTTCAAAAAAAGCACAATCATAGTCATATAATTGAGAGCATTAAAATGGGGTTAAATTTTGTTACAGAGCTGTTACTTTAATATATAGTGAATCGTGAAACAGCATTAAGCCAATGGGATTAGATGGTATTGAATTCTGTATCATCATGTCTTACATCTCAAAATGAATATATAGAAACGTTTCGTAACAAACTAATGAGGTAAAAGAGAAATAAAACTAATGGGTATCTTATAGTTTGATTCCTATTGTGGGCTGTAGTCAACTGTGTACACATCAACTATAACATCACAACAAGCTACTTGTTAGTTCAATTGGTCAAGCTGACCTAGTGACAAAGTACAGAGAATCTACCACCATGATGTGCTAAATTACTATGACGATGAGCAAACTTTTGCGAGAGCATCGTGGTACGGCGTGGCAACTTCGTGGTAGCAGTAGGGAGAAATGGACTGCACGGTTATCCTGCAGTATTTTCAACGTTACACAAAACCTCAAGTAAAAATTTCAATATAGCGATGAGAAGAGAAAAAATCTAAATTAGTTTGAAAAATTTTGAACCGTAACTAAGTATGGGTGCTTTAGACTATCTTCTCTTTGAAGAAGCTACTGGTTATGCTATATTCAAGGTATTGATTCAACAAGATGACATTTCATCAAGACTGAAAGAAGTTCAAGAAGCCTCAAATGATTTAGGAAAATTTTCCAAGATGATCGAGTTGGTCAGTTTTGCCCCATTTAAAGGTGCTGCTCAAGCTTTAGAAAACGCAAACGACATCTCTGAAGGTTTAGTCTCTGACTACTTGAAATCGGTTTTGGAATTGAACATTCCAAAAGGTTCCTCTAAGAACAAGATCACCCTTGGTATCTCCGATAAAAACTTGGGTCCTTCTATTAAAGAAAACTTTCCATACATCGACTGTTTATCCAACGAAATTGCTCAAGATTTCTTGAGAGGTATCAGAGTTTTCGGTCCTAAATTGTTAAATAACTTGCAACAAGGTGATATTGAAAGAGCTCAATTAGGGTTGGGACATGCATTCTCTAGAGCCAAAGTGAAGTTCTCAGTGCAAAAGAATGATAACCACATTATCCAAGCAATTGCTTTATTGGACCAATTAGACAAAGATATCAACACTTTCTCCATGAGAGTTAAAGAATGGTACGGATGGCATTTCCCTGAATTGGCTAAGATTGTTCCTGATAACTACACTTATGCCAAATTAGCTTTATCCATCAAAGACAAGGCAAGTTTGTCAGATGAATCTTTACACGACATTGCTGCTTTAGTCAATGATGACTCTGGTGTTGCTCAAAGAATTATTGATAATGCTAGAATCTCCATGGGTCAAGATTTATCCGAACAAGATATGGACAATGTCACCACCTTTGCTGAAAGAGTCGTCAACATCAGTGAATACAGACAAAGTTTGTACAAATACTTGACCGAAAAAATGCATACTGTTGCTCCTAACTTGTCTACTTTGATTGGTGAGGTTGTTGGTGCAAGATTAATCTCCCATGCTGGTTCTTTAACCAACTTGTCCAAGCAAGCTGCTTCTACTGTCCAAATTTTGGGTGCTGAAAAAGCTTTGTTCAGAGCATTAAAAACTAAAGGTAACACTCCTAAATATGGTTTGATTTACCACTCTTCCTTCATTGGTAAAGCTTCTGCTAAAAACAAGGGTAGAATTTCTAGATACTTGGCAAACAAGTGTTCTATTGCTTCCAGAATTGATAACTACTCCGAAGATCCAAGTACTGCCTTTGGTGAAGTCTTGAAACAACAAGTTGAGGACAGATTGAAATTCTACGATACCGGTGCTCCACCAATGAAGAACTCTGATGCCATCAAAGCTGCTTTGAACTTAGTTGGATCTGATTTGGCTGACGAAGCCCCAGTTGAAAAGAAAGAAAAGAAGGAAAAGAAGGAAAAGAAAGACAAGAAGGAAAAGAAGGAAAAGAAAGATAAAGAAGAAAAGAAGGAAAAGAAAGAAAAGAAAGAAAAGAAGGACAAGAAACGTAAGGCTGATGATGATGAATCACCAAAGAAAAAGAAAAAGAAGTCTAAGGATTAGATAAACCATACTTTAGATCATTCTGTTTGTTTAGACACTGATTCTCGGTGTCGAATTCTGTTGTAAACTAATACTATTGCATGTTATATATACTCTATAATGTAAATTTCGTAAAGTTAGATTACTGTAGATTTGATAATCACATATATTAGCAATTATAAACTTCAAGCCACATCAATTTTTGATTTGGCACTAATAGATGATATTGCAGCGCTAACACTTTGCTTCAAGGATTTCCTCTCGGGAGCTGATTGCAGTTCATTAAATGCGTCCAACGTCTTCTTAATTGGTGTTTTCGAGTCCTTAGAGTCAACAACCGTCGACTTAACCTCGTGAATAATTGGTTTGGAAATGGAATCAATAACGTTGTTCATAGTTTTCATGGTTGGTTCGATCATTTGCTTTCTTATTTTCTCATCAGTGGCTTTGACAGACTTATCAACAGTATCAATACATCCCTTAACTGGCCTGGCCACAGAAGCATATATGTTCATAGGCTCAACATTTTGAATAGCAGCACAGATGTTATCGAGCCTGGTTAAAGCCTCATCTGCAGCGACGTCTCCGTAGTCGAAAACAATTTTAAGAGGTTGGGTGTTTCTCACGATTCTAATGGTAGGAGTCAATACTTGCTTGGTTTGTTGTGCAAATGGGATATAGTAAAGCCAGTTTCTAGTCGTGTTTACAATGGGGTAAGTCTTGAGATGTTCAAGACATTTCCTTGAACCATCTGGAACTGGGTTCATTTGCATAGTAGATTCAGACTCTTGTTGTTCAGGCATTGTAAGGTCAGTGTAAATTCAAAAAACAGTAAGTGTGTGTAAAAAATCTTTTTGTAAATTTTTTGCAGCCATTTGTACTTGGCTGCAAAAAAATGCACCATTTTCGCAGTTCACATATTAATACACAAGTTCACAAAAGGTACCCATGGTGGTGTTTATACAAACGGAAGCAGTGTTGGTTTTAGCAAGTCTGTGACTCAACTTCATCATTAGCCACATACACTCTTGTTTATTTGCATGTGTGGCCCTGAGAATTTGGAAGAGATGATGAAGGACATTCTCTCTCTAGCGTCACTGTATCTTGATCAGTGCTGTAATTGTAGGTACCTGGTGAGGAGTTTAACTCCAGGCTATCATGATCCAGGTCAATTGTCACGAATGCAGCTTTGGTATGATCATCTGTAGGATCAATGTAAAAATCGGAGTTGACTCGTGAACACCCCGACTTCACGTACTCGTTCAATCGAAACACTTTGTAGTTCATTTGTTTCTTGGTTATTTTACGCTTTTTAAGTGTTTGACGATCATTAATTCTCAAATTACTAACTGCCAATATCACCGACTTCCTAGCAAGTGCCATGTGGTCTTCTGCATTAATCAAAAGACGCAAAGGGCTGTTGGTTTCATGTTCGTAATAAAACAATCGATCGTACACACTAATATAAAACATCTCTTCTAACAATCTCTGTGTCTGTTCATCTAAAGTCCAAGTCTTTGTGTGGTCCTTCAATGTGCATATGGAAATAGCTGGATTTCTCAAAATGGAAATCAATAAAGCGATTCTTCCTGCTTTGGTGAGGTGATCAGGTTCAGTATGAGATACTGAGGATGGCCACCATGGAGGCTTTCTACTGAATTTATAAGGGTATTTGGTTTGTTTGTAAGGTTCGATAATTTTTATCCACTGTTTTGCGAGATTCTTACAAACAAGTTGAGTGACGCAACTAAACAACAAGGTATAATGGTTGACTAGCTGTGAATCACATTCTTTTGATAATACAATGGTATGAACATCTTTCAAAGTTGGACATATAGACGCCATGTTATGATGGAGTAAAATATCACTAATCTTTAAAAGTTGGTCTTGTTTCAACTTGGTGGAAGCAATAAAATTCTTTAAATGCCCATCCTTCAACACAAACAAGAAAAATTGTGATTCTTCGTGCTTGCAGAGTTGGCGTAAGCTTCCGTCAATATAATGTGACATTTTTGGTTAGAGGAAATACTGTAGAGAATTACAAACTATATAACTGGAAATGTGCTTCATATTTGTTTCATGGGTGCAAAATACTGTGTTACGTATTCGATACTGGATGTATCAAGTGTCAAATTTTGGTGAGGTACTACATGAAACATGGTACAATTCTTGATGACTTTTTTTCACTTTGGCTAACTTCAGGGAATGAAATAGCACAAGTTGTCTGCTTATATTTTAGTTAGATATACCTAAATAGGTAGACTTCCCAATACAGATAAACAATCCTAGGAAAAAGAATGAAGATGCAATACCCTTATGGTATGATTACTATTTTTGATATATCGTACATATGAAGTTTATTGTTTAAATGCTAATCGAGACAAGTAATATAAATCTTTTTCCAGAATGGAGCTTTTCTGAATTTTTCTTTTTCTTCTAATTCTTCTAACTCGAGGATTTCTGGATCATAAATCACCCTACCACCATCAAGGTCAATTTCGTCAACTGATTTGAACAACTTCCAGTTTCTGGTCCAGATTTTGTGACCAAAGTAACAAACAAGTAAGAATGGAACACCTAAATAGTTTTGGAAGAATGAGTTGACGTCTGGAGAACCATCACCTCCGAATGGGAACAAGGCAATCCAGAATTGGGCAATCAAAATTAAACTGTTAATAATGATAGATAACCATGACCCAATGACTCCAGTAGGAGCGGAATATGCTAATGAACTTAAAGGAATGTTTCTATGTTTCAAACATGCTCTAAATCTTAAATGGCAAACACAAATGAATAACCAAACAAAGATGAACGAAAGACCAGAAATAGATAACAACCAGTTGAACACGGTTTCTTGTTGGTCGTATGCAGCAATGAATGCAAAAAAGGAAGAGATAACGGTCAATAACCAAGCTCTCAATGGTCTCCCTTTCTTGTCGATGTAGTCAAAGTATTTAGGTGCTAATCCTTGTTCTGCTAAAGATTGAATTAATCTTGGAGACGAGTACATAGCAGCAGTAGCCACAGAGGTAACCGAGATCAAGATGATGGCGTTGAAGATGTGAGGTAAGACTTTAATACCGTTTAATTGTGCAGCAAGAACATATGGAGAGGCATGGACAGCATCACCAGCAGATCCCATTAATCTATCATCATTGTATGGGACCAATAAACCGACCATGGTTAAAGAACCCAAGAAAAGAACTGTAACTTTGAGGTAAACCCATTTTGAAGCAGCTTTAATAGCATGACGAGGGTTTTTAACTTCAGAAGCAGATAACGAAATGAATTCAGACCCACCTAAAGAAAACGCACCCGTCACGAACACAGTACATACACCTTTGAATGTTGTCACTGCACCAGGATTATGGTAATATCTTCCACCAATGAAGCCTTCTGGGCCACCACCTAAATCAATAACAAGACCAAAAATGACAAAACCACTAAGCATCATCACCTTACATGCATTCATAGCAAATTCAGCTTCACCATAACCTCTAGAACCAAGGAAGTTAATTGCAACAATCACCACAAAGAAAATAATCACCCATACATCAGGGTTGATAGTGGTATTCCAGAATTTAATTGTCATAGAGGCAGTAACCAATTCCAAGGAAATAACACAAATCCATTGGAATGCATAATTCCAACCCAAGGCAAACCCTAATGATTCATCGATAAATTTAGCGTAGTAAGATTGGAAACCCCCCGGTAATCCAGAGTAAGCAATGGCTAACTCCGACACAGAGGCAACAGTTGGAACCAACATGACATAACCAATGATGAAGTAGGCAATCAACATACCCAAAGGACCTGCCGTCCTTAATTTAGAACCGGAACCAACCATAAGACCGGTACCCAACCCTGTGGAAAGAGCCATCATTCTTAAGTGTCTCTTTGAAATATTTTGATGCATAACAGTCTCGGACTCACCCGGTATAGCTCTGGAGAAACCATCTTTAAATTTGCCCCACTTGGATAAGCTAGCACTTGAGTTGTGAACGTAGGTAAACTCTTCGGTGGAAGAGACTGGCTTTTGTTTCTCAGCGTCAAACATAACAATTTAAAATTTCGTAACGTTAGGTTGATAAAATAAAACTATTGAACAGCACCGGTAACAATGTAATTGGTGGAATAGCAAGTGAATAAACAATAAATATAAATGAAAAGCACCCTAGAACAAAATAAATGGATATAGAATTGAACTAATATGGATCAGAATAAAAATGGAATTTTATAATGAATAATTTTTAAAACAAGATAGTAGTAAATCAAGATAAGTGAATATCAATGATTGAAGAAAACGTCATAAAATTAAAAAATCATGGGGGACATGTCAAATATATAAATGATACAGCGTCATGCTAGTTAAACAAAACTACTACATATTCCGATGAGATTTACTAAGGTATAAGTCCGAAAAAGCAAAAAAAAAGTGGGGCACATGGTGGGACAAAGAAAATAATCCATAATTTTGGTACTCCAGGAGTATTTTTGCACAAAATCTTGCAGTTGGACGACGTAATAGTGAGATATTGTACTATCGGTATCCAATAGTGGCGATACAATGGCTAGGTCATTGGTTTCTTCTGGAAAACCGGTATTGCGACACGGCGATTGTCCGTAGCGGTTACAATATGCGATCTTGGCCTAAAAAATTTCTTTTGACGCCCTGACGCACTAAAAAATTGGAATACACAAGCGACCGGAACATTTTTCTCCCATGTCACTTACATTCCATGATATAGTTTTTATTGCAAAATGGACAAATAAAAGTGGTAGTAGCTTCTGCAACCGGTGAGAAGATCATCTAGGTACTATCCAACAAAACCTTTGGCACCCAAACCTCTTAATCTTCAAATTATTGCCGGCCCAAATTTCGATAGCCTCGACGTTCCCTGAGGTACCGCCGCATAACGTTCTTCGAAAAATATTTTAACGGCATCGACTAGGGCTTTCACTCTACGTGCTACGAGCAACCATGACTCGGGAACCGTGTGGTAAAGCCTAATGGTTTGTCGTGATTGCCTTTCGTTTTCTTGATTATTAAGTGCCAAAGCTTTGGCCGTCAATACCATCGCTACACGAGTACAAGAATTCTTAACAATTACCACTGTTAGCGGCTATGACCTTTTTTGAATATTTTTTAAACCTCTCGTTCGATTTTCTACAACTTGTGCCCACTTTGTTAGTTGATTTGCTACAATGATCATTATCCTAGTACAATCACACGCATTTCGGAATTCTTAACGTGTAATACCGTGTGGGTTGCTTGGTGGCAATCCCATGTAAATACAAAACTCCATGGGGTGATTGTGTCATTTTCCTCTTACATCATAGACCGGATCCGTTGCCGGTGCTTCCACATAATTACAAATATCAATAAGCCAATAAACAATAAGTCGGCAGATTGTACCCTTGGGAATACCAATCAGAATGCTCCCTCGTTATCCGCCAACTATGAGATTTCTCCATCGCTCACCGCTATCTACTATCCGTAGCCAACTTCATTGTCGACATTCCGCACTGCACCGGATATAAGAGTTACCATTGAACGTTTCACCGATAACATCATGGTGCTTCATTGCCACGCATATCTCGCTATGTACACCTTACAAATAATCCCACTCTTGAATCGTAAGGTGTAAAACCCCACACTATTGTTCCATTTTCTGTCACTAGTTTTTGCCTTCTGTCACTGCATCGCCCAATCATAAAACTGGTTATCAAGCCTTTCACCAACTAACCAAATAGTGGTCATAACTGTCCCCACTTTCGGAGATGCTCCCTACTAAGATTCCCTGTCCTTTTACTTAGTCACTTGGTCCCACCCAACAGCTCGTTTGGCATTGGTAATCGTCGGCGCTACCATCTATGATTGTTTTTTTTGCAGCCATTTCGGCCAGACCGACAGCCGACTAAAAACGAGGCCCGTCCCAGTTCTGACGCTTTTGGCGAATTTAGTGTCGAAACTCGTGGCAACAGATATTACCTGTATCCATCTCCAGTCATCTACCGTACTTGTCCACGTCGTGTTGCCACTTCACGATAAACCCTGAGGCAAGGGGAGTAACTCCGTTATGACCGATCTTACGTAAGCAAGGAATTTTTTTTCACCTAGTGTGACATCGATGGGAAGATAAAAAAACCACAAGGCCACAGGAGCTGTAGCTGGTGGAATTGTAGAAACAGTGCGGGCAACATGGTATTATACTACGAGACATCACATGAATACTTTCACAACTTTGAAACGACGTCATTGGCGTACTTGAACCGGTATCCAAACCCCTACGCAAAGCACGTCAAGAGTTGCGATACTCTTGAATGTTTTGTTGATAATGAAGGGTGTTTGCGCACAACAAAGCTTGTTGTGAAGACAGGACGGTTACCCCAGTTTATCAAGCCATTCTTGGGTTCTAGTTTGGACTCGTGGATCATTGAGCGTAGCATAATAGACCCTAGGTCACGGACCATGAAATGCTACACCGCCAATGTTGACCACCGGAAGTTCATAAAAATCGAGGAGTCGTTGCACTACTCCGCCATCAAATCAAACTTGTCTACTGTGGTGAACTACGAGGTCAAGTTTTCGTCCAACTTTTTGGGGTTCACCAAAAAGATCGAGGAGTGGTCAAGAAACAAGTTCCACAACAATTTGAAAAATACCAGAGAAGGGTTGAAGTTCGTCATGAACAAACTTAAGAAAAACGTTGCCACGCCAAACTTGTGATTCTGCAGTATTGAGCCCGCCACACGGAACCCCATCCCGACCATTCGACTAGTGTCGCTCGCTGTTGCACGGGTTGCTGACAGAGCACCATGGCCCTAGATGCCTCATTTATGATTTATGATCTCATGTATATACACAAATAGGCCGTTGAATGTATGCCCCATATGACATGAACTAGTGAAGTGACCCAGGTGGTGCACTACGTAGTCAGTTGCAGTTGCTTGGCCATTATTCTGAGTTCACGGTAACCCCAGGACGGAACTCCAAGAATCCACCGCAGTCAGACCTGGGTGGCTCTGGCCCCGAACCTAGCCGATGGTTTTCTCTGCGAAAACTTGACTCCGTCGACCCAAACCATACCGCGATGCCGCCCCAAACCATACCACGACGCCGCCCCAAACCATACCGCGACCCCGACCCAAACCACCACCACGCCTCTCCAGGAAAGTGCAACAATCAGAATCAAGTCAAGAATAGCCCATCACGTGCAAGATAAGGAGCTTACCTTACGAGCCAGAATCACAATCTAGCCAAGTTTACCTCCACCACCATAGTTCACAGAGACGTCCGCTGAAATCCCAAGATTTGCCACAAGGGAAGTCGAAGGTACCATCAGCTTAAATAGCTATATAGATATTGCACCCACAAATATTGTCACCATCTATGAACTGCCAAGTATCACTGGTCCGTCAGGGCCATAGACTGGAACTGAACGGGGCTCGGACCAAGTCGAGGACGTCGTCGTTTGCGTCGCCGTCGTCGCCGTACGTAAGACGAAACTCGTTTTTGTCTCCCGACATGGTTCAGCACGAGGATTTCCTGGTGTACGAGTCCACGAGCTTTTTGAGTGATTCGTCAACCTACAACATTATTAGTTTGAAGGAATGTCAAGGGTTCATTTTTAATCAAGACTTGTTTGCTTCGCCTTACCAGCAGTCACGGTCTCTTGCTAACGAGAAGAAGATCAGGGCGTTGTCGTGCTCGAAGCCGTCGTCGACGTCGCCGGCCAACTCGTCTTTCCCTTCGATAGATTGTACTTCTTTTGATAACGTATCGAAACAAAGACGCCACACCAGCTACCATACTTCGAGGCCGCAGGTCCAGTCGGGGAATGAGGTGACGATGGACACTTCGGACGCGGTGTTTGAGGACGACGACGTGGAAATGCACCTGGAAGATGGGCTGGATAATGCCATCGACGACGAGGACGAGGAATACGAAGAAATGAACGAATACGGCGGAGACGCCAATAACAGAAGGTACAAGGTCCAGGTCACGGACATCATTATTGACGACAACGAGGTGGACATCTTTCCCAAATGACGTGGATATTTGCCAAATGAGTGTACCTGGGAACATTCCATTGGGCACAAGAACACTGGTAACTCAGCATGGTCCAAACCAGAGAGAACAATGTCAATCAGTGGTTTTCACCATGGATGCCACAATTGTGTCTTGCAAGACTTGATGCCATAATGGTGCCTTTTGCAAGACTGAGACTCGATGCCATAATTGTGTCTAGCAAGACTGAGACCATGGAAAGACGTACAGACGAAGCGTAAACCATACCAACTACAGCACGACGGAAGAACACACATCCCCACCGCACCAGCACCAGTAATGACTTCCGTGTTTGGCTCGGGCCCTAATTCATAGCCATGTCACCGCGAGCCAAACCATTGAGTATTTATAATAGAGAATCGGGTATTCGGTTAATAGCATGTTATTTCTGACCGACTTTGCAGTTCTTGTAGCATTTGCGCGACATTCAAATGTAAAAAGCGGTTTTGGTGGGCTGCAAAATTTCACCAATTTGTAAATTATTTTATTTCGCAGCACAAATTTCAATGTAATTTTCCCAAATAGCATTCCTATTTCTCCCAAGCACCATTACTATTTCTGAACAAGACAAAATGTCCGACATCAAAGCCAAGTTTGAGTCCAAATCCCAAGAGCTTAGTAACTTGCAAACCGAGTTGAACGACTTGTTCCTGGCAAGATCCCAGTTGGAAACACAGTTCCAAGAGAACAAAATCGTGCTACAAGAATTTGACCATTTGTCTTCAGACTCCAAAATATACAAATTGACCGGCCCCATCTTGTTGCCCCAGGAGTACGACGAAGCCAAATTGAACGTAAACAAGCGGATAGAGTTTATTGGAGAGGAGATCAAACGTGTTGAGGCAAAAATCGCCGATACTGAAAAGTCACTCACCGGTGCTAGAGACCAGTTGATTGAGATCAGGGGCCAGATCGCCGCCGGGTCCCAGTGATTCGTCTGTTGCGTGCATTTGCTACGTAGTTGTTGTATTATAGTCATTTACAAGCCATTGATGTACTCATTGATGTAGACGGATGCTATGTATAGACTCCATTGCGAGAGCCGTTGGCGTGGGCACACGCAGTTTGAGCTAGACCGGCGTTTCTCTACGTCCACGGCTCGACACTGGCACGCCAAACCTTGCCCTCTTGACCGAGCGATTGTTCTATCATACTGTGTATTCCTCTGGCACCCTATATACCCTAACCTCTGATTAACTGCGATCTAATGAGATTTGCCAAACTGATGGCGGTGAACACCGACCACTGCTCGACGTCGTTGTACGCGCTTCCAAGACCCTTGAGATCAGAAACTTTTTGCTTGACAAAGTTTTTCGTGTTTTGCAAATCTTCACTGCCGTCACTAATCTGGTACAACTCGGCACTGACGTAAATCGACGACACCGCCAACCGTTTGCTGTACCACGCAAAGTCGTTCGAGGCATCTCCCGCGAAATAGGCGATGTCGTCGCTCAAGTTGTGCAACTCCCCCATTGACTGAGGCACGTTGTATGGGATGACAAGCTGCGACAACAACGACGTCATATGGCCGAGTGCCGGCTTATTGTAGTGCAACCTGGTATTGATCAAGTGCTCTACTCTGTCGTACTCGTCGGCGATGGTGTGGAACTGGGTGTTGGTTGGGTCGAGAATGTAGTGGTTTAGTTTCTGACGTTGGTACTTCAACCAGTGCAAGCACAATTGGTACTGAACCGACGACGAGCCGGAGGAAAATAGCGACTGCAACGAGTCTGGATACCCCAAGTCTCTGATGGCGGTGGTGACACACCCCGAACTGAACCCTAGTCTGGGGATATGGGTGATGGCCTGGTTCAACACCTTGGACTCCAACCGAGCGTTGTCAATAATCAAGTTTGAATTAGCGTGGTGGCTCGAGTGGTACGCTCTGGCTGCAATGCGTCCACCGGTAGCACGAAATACGGCGGGAAACATGGCGATACTGGCAGGTGGATTTTCACTATTCACTATAATCGTCAAGTATAAAGTGAGATTTTTCGCGCAATGGCAAATTGGGTGATTTTCCACCTTGTCAGAAACCCCGACCGGAAATGCTTGTATGTTTGAGAAATTCGCCATTTTGACGGCAAAAGTCGCGTACTAACGTCCAGATTAAACCAATCACTGATTTTCACACTCCCAGGCACACGCTTGACGACGAAGATGATCACTCCGATGAAGCGATTATTCCCACCATCGAGGTCAAGGGAACCGTGCCAGAAACAGTCCAATTCGCGGTGGTGTGTCCCCATAACTTGAAGGTGTTGACTGCCAGTCTTGGGGGCGAGCCAATTGGTTCCATTGAGGTGTTTTACCCCGAGATCAACGCTGTTCAGGAAGCAGACGATGCCGTGGAAGAAGACTACGATGAAGATGAACAGCTATATTCTGCGATGGCCAAGTCGAGCTTGGCGAACAAGTTTCCCTCGACGTCCATTCCCGTGGTTTTGCTCGATTCTACCGCGATTCTTCTCACTATTCCCTACTTTTCAAATGCCATCACCTACAACGTGCTTGCCAAATCCATCGTCTCCACCATCAAGTGCCACAAGTGGCTCACCTTGGCTCCAGCACCGTTGAACAATAACCACACGTTGAACAAATTGTACGTCGATAACGAATTGAACAATGTCAACTTGAGAAACGTCCCCAATTTGGCCCCACCCCATTTCGTCACCGGGATTTCTGCTGCCGTGGTATCACAATTGAGGTTAACAAGCCACGCCAATTACGCCATGATTGTTCTACAGTCGGAGGGCCAGCCGGGATTCGAAAAATCCGACTCCGATGCCATTGTCGACGCCGCGTATACTTTGTCTAGCCTACTTCTACACAACTCCCACGACTACGTCGCCGCCGTCAGTCTGGTGGTACGGAAATTTAACCCATATTCCAACTCAGGAATGTACCTTTGAGATGATTACCCGGTATTCAAATCTTATTCGTGTCTATCGTATACCATAGCCAACGGTAGGGGCATAAGGGGCCTAATTGCGAGAGTTTCTCATCGAAAGAAAACAGTTCCATAAAACACTCACGGAACTACTGAACGGGACCTGAAAGTTCCGTGACACAAGCAAAAAGTTGAAGAATTGTACCGGGAACCACACACAGTAGTTGATTACCAATGTCTTCAAGTAGACTTTTCTCAATTTCTTCTTTGCCAACTCCCATGTGCTGTTCTCGAGAATGATTGTCCCGTATGTGAAAAAGCAAAAGAGAGAAATTGGGGAGTAGCATAGTTGGTCGGTCAATACCTTACGGAGAACCTCAATAAATTTCGGATCTTTCGAGTAGATTTGTAGAAATTTGTACCACCAACACTGGAAAAACGCAAGTATACATCCCCAACACATGAACCCTGCTAATCTGTTGAATTGAAAGTACGTCAAGTCGATAATTGGCGGTGGTAGTTCGCCAAAGTTCTCAAAGTCCTCGTTATCACTCGAGTTTTCTTGTAAATAGTCCAAGAACCTTTC
>ERZ778017.2437-NODE-2437-length-15150-cov-4.850414_pt1 | contig 15150 bp, 14 predicted proteins | sample MGYA00375747_ERZ778017 | MGnify/ENA primary metagenome ERZ778017 (study PRJEB29350, sample SAMN05509838) | bioreactor metagenome | biome: bioreactor; material: wastewater | place: South Africa: University of Cape Town | collected 2014-03-17 ...
CTATGTGCGTCGCATGTGGTTTATCGGGCAAGAACGGGCCGCTCCCGGGCAAGTTTGGCTATTCGCATTTCTCCTGCGATCTCGATCTTTCGCCATGCCGTTCCATCGAGGAGGTAGCGGCATTGTCGCCCGAAGAGATGGCAAGGGCGTCGCGCTTCGTATCGGGCATCTATAACGAACTGCTTCAAACGGCCGCCAGCCTGGAGGACGAAGGGTATCGCCGCCTGATGACGGAATGTATCGCAAGGCCGAAGGTGACCTTCCTTGAAATGTATCCCACGGAAGGCGATCGCAAGCGGATGTTCGATGAGATGGTACGCCTCGGCTTTTTCCATCCTGACGACAACCCCGATCATGTTTGGCCGGCTGGCCACGACCGGCCCCAGACCTATCTAACGGCTCCGTCCAGCCACAATGATTTCTATAACGCCCATCCCGGCGGCCTTGCGGTGACCGTGGCCTACAATATCCGCATGGCCGATGCGTACACGCAAAACTATCGGCAGATGTACGGCATTCCGGCTAACCGTGAGTTGCCGGTAGCTTCGCTGCTGGTGCATGAGTATCCGAAAGTGTGGCTTTACCAGTGGCAGGATGACGGGACATGGCTTGAGGAGCCTCGAACCGTCTATGGCGACACCTGGCACGCACATTGCATCTACGCAACCGCGGAACTGATGTACCGGCGCTTCGATTCACGTATCGTTATGGCGATGGCGGCCGCCCATCAGCTATCCTTCCTGGAAGCTTCCATGAACGGCCGCGACGTGATCGCGAACTGGCGCGGCTTGGAAAGGGTGGCGCATTTTATCAAGGCAGCCGCCGTGCTGGCACAGGTCGATCCCGTGGACTACGGGCTCCTGGAGGCTCGCAACGGTGAAATGGTGCTCGCTCCCCAACCAGCGGAGCAATGGATCACGCATCTTGCGGACATGAACTGGCCCTACGCGATGGGCGGGGCTCACCTTTCCACGTATCCCATGCTGAAGCAGATCGCCGCATCCGACTACGGGTTCAGCGAGAAGGATTTGGCAGGTCGGCCGTTCAATCAACTCAAGAACTATATCTGGTCGCAGCTCGGCCAGATTCCGCTTTATGAAATTCTGGTGCGCGAAGGCTACGACGCGGCGCGCGAAACTGTTTTGCGCATGGTTTCTCGATGAACGCCGGGTATCTCGACGTCCCGGTGACGGCAAGCGAAGCCTTGGCCGTGGGCCGGGACGTATACTACGGCCATGGCAAGATCGAAATCCTGCCGAAAATCACGGTTGGCGGCTTGCGCGACATGGCTGTGTCTTACACGCCCGGTGTCGGTCACGTCGTGAAGCATCTGCTTGCCTGTCCCGAGGCACTGCACGAGCAAGCGGCCAAGGACAACATGATCGCCCTGATTTCGGACGGCACCGCGGTTCTGGGTTACGGCAATGTCGGTCCCCATGCCGGCATTCCGGTGATGGAAGGCAAGGCGGCTATGTTCAAGATGCTGGCCGGCATCGATTGCATGCCTTTGTGCGTTTCCGCGCGCGGCCCGCAGCATCTGATAGACATCATCGAAGCCTTGGAGCCGACCTTCGGCGGGTTCAATATCGAAGACGTGGCGGCGCCGCATTGTTTCACCTTGATGCACGGCCTAAGTCGGACCGTGGGTGTCCCGTCCCTTCATGACGACCAATTCGGAACCGCCACGGTGGTAACAGCGGCGCTGATCAATGCGTTTGCGGTCCTTGGTCGAAAGCCGGAATCGATGCGGGTGGTGGTGAGCGGCATCGGTGCGGCCGGTAGCGCCACGATCACCATGCTGGAAGCATTGGGCGTGGGGGATATCGTGGCGGTCGACCGCGTTGGAATTCTTCGCAGCGGCGATCAGCTTGCCCATTCTCATTGGCGGGAGATTGCTGAGAGGACCAACCGGGAACGCCTGTCCGGTGGTATCGCAGAAGCCCTGCGCGGTGCGGACGTGTTCGTCGGCGTTTCGGTGGAGGGGCTGGTCAGTCCCGCCATGGTGCGCACCATGAACCGCGACCCTATCGTTTTCGGTTTGGCCAACCCAGAGCCGGAAATTCTGCCTGGCGATGCGCTGGCCGCCGGAGCCGCCATCGTGGCGAGCGGGCGCTTCGACTTCCCCAACCATTGCAACAATGTCCTGGCTTTTCCCGGCCTGATGCGAGGTGCGCTTGACAGCAAGGCTCGGCGGATCAGTGTCGGAATGTGTCTGGCCGCAGCCCGTGCGGTGGCCGCAACTGTGCCTGAAAAAGAGCTCTGCGCGAGCCATATCCTACCCTCGCCCCTGGATGCGGATGTGCACGCCAATGTCGCGGATGCCGTGGCTCAGAGAGCGGTGACAGAGGATCTGGCGAGAGTTTTCGTGGAACCGGGCGCCAGCGCTGCCAAGACGCGCCATTTGCAGGAACTGGTTGCGCTTCGGCAACGCGAACTGCCGTCGTTGAATGCGATGAGGAATTCTTTCAGGGGCGAAATTGGGCAAGCCCCTATTTCACGCTGAAGCCACCATCGGCTATCAGGACCGCCCCGTTGATGATTCCTGCCTCCTCTGACGCGAGATAGCATGCCGCGGCCGCGATCTCCGAAGGTTTGGCAAAGCGCCCGACGGGAATATCCCTTTTGGCTTTTTCTCCCTTTTCACCGGACCAACCGACAAGCGCCATTGGCGTTTCGACTACGGTCGGGGCGATTGCGTTGGCGGTGATCCCAAATCCGGCCCATTCGATGGCCATCACCTTGGTCAGATTGATTAAGCCGGCCTTGCTGGCACCGTAGGCGGCATGCTCCTCGATGGCGATGACACCGGCTTGCGAGGAGATGTTGATGACGCGGCCGCGACCTGAAGCCTTGAGATAGGGCAGTGCAGCAGCAGCGACGAGCCAGGGACCTCGGAGGTTGACCCGCATCGTCTTGTCCCAGGCTTCGAAATTTGGTTCCCCGACGGGGAAAACGATACCTAGCCCGGCATTGTTGACGAGAATGTCGATGCCCATCGCCGCGCCGATCTGATCGACGACAGAAGTGATGGCGCCAGTGTCTTCAAGGTCGAGCACGAAGCCTTTGTGGTCAGCCCCGAGGCGCGATGCCAGCTCTGAAGGATCATGCATGTCGACAAGAGCCAATCGTGCCCCGGTCGCAGCGAAACACTCCGCCATCGCCTTGCCGATGCCGCCCGCAGCACCGGTAATCATTACCGTACGGCCCGCTAAACCGTCCATGGGGAAGCTCGCTCCTGTTCAGGTAATCATTGCGGTTTTCCGTTTAGATGTCGAAGTTGGTCGGCAGAACCACAATGTCCCGGATCGTGACGTTGCGTGGCCGGGTCAGCATGAACATCACCGCGTCCGCAACCTCTTTCGGTTCGATCAGGCTGCCATTCTCCTTGGCCTTGCGGAGATTTTCCTCCGGCCAGTCGGCAAGAAGCGCAGAGATCACCGGGCCTGGTGAAACCTGTCCCACCCGAATCCCGTGCTTGTTCAGCTGGCGGCGCATGGTCTGCACGAAGCAGGTCATGGCCCATTTGGATGCCGAATAAACCGGCTCCCACGGCACGGGAAAATGACCGGCAACCGAACTGGTGACGATGATGTCGCCTCTACCGCGTTCGATCATGTGCGGGATCACGGTGCGGACGTTCTTCATGACCGCGTTGACGTTCAGGTTTAGCATCCGGTCGATGGCATCTAGATCCGTCTCGGCCAAATCACCTCCGATATACGAACCTGCATTGGCGTGCAGGATATCGAGATATCCTGCTTTCTCGAGGACGCCACTCAGAAGCGTCGCGCAGCTTGCCGGATCGAGCAGGTCCAGCTTCAGCGGAATCGCGTTCTTGCCCAGCCTCTCGCAAAGCGCCTCCATGGCCGTCTGATTGCGATCGACCATGATCACGGTTGCGCCTTGGCTGAGCATGGCCTCCACGCTCGCCAGTCCTATGCCCGACGCGCCTCCGGTGACCGCTGCGACCTTGCCTTCGAGTTTTCTTGTCATGTGATGTCTTGCCGTGTTGCGTTGTCGTTCATTCAGTGGCTGATGTAGCCGCCGTCCGCGACGAGGACGGAACCGGTGACGTAGCTTGCTCCACCCGAACACAGGAACAGCGCACAGGTCGCCATTTCCTCTGGCTCCGCGAAGCGGCCCGTCGGCGTATTCTCGGTCCAGGCGGTGTTCCACCGTGGGTTCGCGATGTCACCCTCGGTCATGTCACTGCGGACATCACCCGCGATCCAGGCGATACGGTCGGGGTGCCTGTCCTGAAGGTTCGTCACACCAGCGGTGCGGGTTCGGCCTGCGATCATCACGTTCGCGCCCGTGACCAACGCAGTTTTACTGTCGATCCTGAATTTGTCCGATGCCACCGTCTGCCCTCCAGTTTGCAATCATGCTTGGTGGTCGGCGCTCAGGCGCCACACGCGCGACCGTAGGTTTCAATGCTTTGCCGCACGTGATTGATCACGATCTCCTCGCCCTCGCAGGGGCGATCAGCCCAGTCCGTTGCCGAAGGCAGATGTTGGAGAAGGAGAGTGACCGGCACCTTCCGGCCCTTCAAAGTGCCGAAGAGCTGATCGCAGGCAGCCCGCGCTTGCGGGGATGCCCAGTAGTATCGGATGCGATCGGAGTAGGAATAGTGGCGCAGGATCCGTTTCTCGCCATCGCTGCCATGATAGTGGCTTTGCCAATTCTTCGCGGCGCCGCACATCAATTCCTCCATGACGTGATAGAGCGGGCGCTCGCCATAGCCGGGCATCATGTCGGAAGCTATCAGGTCGAGTGCGTAAAGCGCTTCGCGCAGTTTGAACGTCAGTTCCGGACCGACCTTGAGGATGGCGAAGCCGTCCTCGACGAGTTCGCGCAAGGGGCCTTCACCCTGATAGTCTGTCGAATGGGCTTCGAAAATCAGCGTCGGCAATTCACCTAGTGTCGCCGCCAGGGCGCCGGCTTTGGCGCGAGCGTAGAAGATCACGTTCTGGTTGCCGAACTCCACGCCCGGCTGTACCACTAGACCGATGGCACGGGAAAACGCGTTCTCGAGCCCGGCAGACTGGAAGGATTTCTCGTGAACGGCGTGGGTTTGAAGAGCAGCTGCGGGATTGGTTGGGCTGATCGCATCCAGCGCATGATCGGCGCCACCGGGGGGCGGCACTTCTGTGCCGATGATGTAGATCGGGCTCGTCCCGCCACTTTCCGCCGCTGCCCGTTCCGCAACGCCTGCTAGCCTGGCAGCCCGCTCAGCGACGGTATGATCATCGAGTGCGACGGGTTCGCCTCTGCAACCCATCGAGGCATCGAGGTGTAATTTGCGGAAGCCGGCGCGGACATAGGCATCTACCATCGCCTCGGCCTGCCCCATTGCCTCGTCGGCCTTCCGGTCTTTCCACGGGTTGGGGCCAAGATGATCGCCGCCGAGTACGATCAGATCTCTCGGACACTGCTCCGCCGCCGCAAGCGTTTCCACCATGGCCGCGAAGTCTGACGGCGTCATGCCTGTGTAGCCCCCCAGATGGTTGACCTGGTTGCACGTCGCCTCGATCAGAACGGTGGCGCCCGTATCCCGGCCGTGGCGCAGCGCGGCTTTCAGCACCAAAGGGTGCGCGGAGCAGACCGAGGTCACGCCAACTTTCTTTCCTTGCCTGTGCAGCAACGGGAGATCTTCAATCGCTATACGCATCAGCTTCTTCTCGCAGTTCGTGCAATGAAGTCTTCCAGTTCGGTGCGTGTGCCGGCCCCCTCCATCGGGCCCAGGCGCGTCACGTTACGCGCGCCCGCCGCATTGCCGAATTCGAGCGCGCTCTCCAGGGACATGCCCAGCCGCCGGCATGCGACGTATGCTCCGCCAAAGCAGTCGCCGGCGCCGGTCGGGTCCGTCTCATCGACGAGAAAGCCAGGACAGTCCGCATGGGCGCCCGATCGATGGTAGGCTGATGATCCGTCTTTACCGCGTTTGATCGCTATCTCCTTGACGCCGCGGTTGAACAGCGCCTCTATCGCGCGATCCTCCGTTTCCACACCCGCGGCCAGGAACAACTCTTCGCCCGACGGCAGCAACAGATCTGCCTTGTCGACGAGTGCCGAGAACTTCTCCTCGGTCTGACCGTGGGTCAGCAGTTCCTTGCGCAGGTTCGGATCAAGCGACATCGTGCCGCCGCGCGCCTTTACCACGGCGATTGCATGTTCGGTGATTTCCCAGGCCGCGGGGTTGGCGAAGACAGTCCCCATGACGTGGATATGACCGCAGCGTGTGACGAGCGCTTCGACCTCGCGGGTCCATTCCAATCGCGCTGCCGCGGATTTGGCGATGTTGTAGACAAAGTCGCGGCTACCGTCCTCGCGGTAGCGGACGAAGGCGCTGCCGGTCGGGTAGTCCGGCGAAACGGCGATAGCGCAAACGTCGACGCCATCCCGCTTCAGGCGCTCGGTGTTGACGACGCCGAAATCGTCATCGCCAACCGCGCCGACCATCGCGGCCGCTCCGCCCATACGCGCGCACTGATCGATGAAGATGGCGGGCGCACCGCTCGGGAAGGGCCCGATAAGTTCGACGGGCTCCCTGAAACCGGCACCGGTTTTGCTCGCGACGATCTCTACCAGTATTTCTCCGACTGTTATAGTCGGCCCGAGCGAATCTGGCGAAAGCGACCGGGTGAGTTCATCTATCAAGTGTCAGAATCCTGTGTTTGATGCCATTTGACTTTTCAAGTTTCGGAAGGGCTCTAAACCGCATCCCTGTTGAGCATCTGGTTGTCGAGCGACATGAAGCGCTGATGCATGATGTAAGCGGCTCCGAATGCGGATCCGCATGCGGCGCTCTCGTTGAAAACGATCTCTGGAATGGGAAAGGTATCGGCCTGAAGGCTACGGATATGCGCGTCGACCCGTGCGGCCACCAGGGGGTAGAGTTCCGCTACGGATCCACCTAGGACGATGCGGTTGGGGTCGATCAGCCTCGATATCTGAACGACGGCGAATGCAAATAGGGTGGCCCATTCCTCGGCAAGCTGCACTGCTTGCGGAACGCGATCACGGACATCTCCCAAAAATGTTTTCAGATCGGCTCCCGGATTGAACTGGCGGTAGGACGATAAAATTCGATCGCGTCCGAAGGCCTGTTCCAGATTCCGGCATGCCGGGTTTTGAGTCTTGAGGTGGCCAACCTCGCCCGCCAGCCCGTTGCCGCCGCGAAACAGCTTGCCGTCGATCACGATTCCGCCGCCGACACCTGTCTCGATGACCATGAAGAAGGTCACGCCGCCGGCTGCTTGCGGCTGGCTGTAGGTGATGCCGATCCCGAATGCATTGCCGTCATTTTCCGCGCAGACGGGAATTGCGGCAGGTAGAAGGCTTCGGGTAAGAGCCGTCAGATCAAGGTTTCGCCATCCGAGTATCGGTGCGACGTGGATGAAACCGTTTTGATCCATCTGCCCCGGGATCGTAATCCCGAGTCCTTGGCATCGTACCAACCTGCCCTTGCCGATCTCGGTGAATGCCTGCTCGATCGCAATGCGAACCGCTTCTTGCGGATCGCTATTGCGCCCGTCGAAGTGGTCCGTGGCGCTGCGGATGATCTTGCCGGCAAGGTCGATCTCGACGCAGGTTATGTGCTCGACGCCGATCTCGACGCCGATAAAGAAGACAGCCTCGGGTACGATTTCCACCAGGATACCTGGCCTGCCGGCTCTAGGCTGACCCGCCGGGTTCGTGATGTCATTCTCCGGGACCTCACGAACAAGCCCGGCCTCCACCAGCTCCAGAACGATATTGCCGGCTGACGAACGATTCACTCCCATGTGCCTGGCAAGTTCCGCCCGGCTTAATGGACCGAAGCGGTGGAGGGCGTTCAGTGTCGCCACCGCATTGCTCTGGCGGATTCTGCGGGGAGAACTACTGGCGAAGATCGGATGATGGTTCATTAAGGGCTCCTGAATATCAGCTTCCAGCCTATACCTCACCGGAACCTGGTTTGCCGCCTTGCGACCGGCAATTTCGAACCGTTTTCTTTGGATGAGATGTCGGATGCCGGCAGAATTTGCGCGACGCATCCGCGAGACGCGGCCAGCTATTCGCGCCTCGCCATCAACGCATCGCCAGTTTGTTGTCTGCGGCTTGTTCATCGAACATTCCAAGATGGAGGATGCTGCAAGAGGTGCGTCCTCCAAGCTCTGTCCTTTGCCTGAAAGGACCTTGTCGGCATTCTCTGTGGTGACGGCCAAAGCATAGTCCGCGGTCTTGGTTCTTCAGGCAGTCATGTTAATCTCGGCTCGGCGCACGGCCTCCGCCCAGTGGCTCTCGATGAAAGTCTTGGCATGCGTGGCAAGAGGGTTGTTGTCGTCCCAGGTGTCGCGCCAGATAGCGCAGACTCGCGACAGCGCTTCATCGACGATGGCGCTGGAGAAGCTTTCGAAGGTGATGTCGCGGTTGTGAAAACCGATATCGACGAGCGCCGAAAAGATGCTCGGAAAGTCGATCGTGCCTGTGCCCAGATAACCACGGTAGTTTTCGTTGAAGTGGAAATAGGCCACCTTTTCGCCAGCCATGCGAAGGGCGCCGGCCGGGCTTGCCTCCTCGATGTTCATGTGGAACGTGTCGAGGTGCAGGAAGACGTCGTCGCGACCGGTATCCTTGATAAATTTCAGGCCTTGGGCAGTGGTGTTCAAGAGGTTGGATTCAAAGCGGTTTACCACTTCGAGAACGATCTGCACACCGCAGTCCTTCGCAACCTCGGCGGTTGCGGCGACGGCCTCCGCACTATTCATCCAGCCACCGTGCGTCGGCATTCCGTCATACTTGCCATGCTTCGAATAGAGGATGCCGCCCAAGCGGATCCCGCCAATATCGCGGACCGCCTTGACAGCGTCGGACAGCAGCGAAGTCCCCTTGGCGACAATGGCCTTGTCCTCGCTCGAGACGTCTGAATCCGGGGACAGGCCCATCGTGACGACGATGTCGATGTCCAAATCCACAGCCTTCTTGGCCAAGCGATCGAGGTTGAATTTCTCGGGTCGCAGATAGGCGAACTCGATTAGCCGAAAGCCATGCTCCGCCGTCTTGTCGAGTGCCATCTCAAGACCTTCCTGGGTCTGGCCGTTTGTCCAGACAAACGAATGGATGCCGAGGCGTCGCATGAGTTTCCTCCCATAGGGTCATTTTGCATGTTAAAGATACAAAGTGAGAGTCAGATGCTCCAATTTTGAAGCCGGCGCAAGAGGGTCATACGACGCCAAGCAGCATCATCAAATTTGATGATGCAGAAAAAATTATTTTATACCAATATGTTATGTATAATAGCTGTGAGGCCAAAAAATTTTCTCTTCGCCCATGCAGCAAAAATAATATGCATCTTTAGACAACAAACCTTGCGTTGTGCCAATTTTTGCTCTAGGGATTGGAGACGACGGCATCGGGCCGTTCGTTGTTTGGGAGGAATGCAGATGAACGTTCGAGTGAAGCTCGGCGTGGCTGCCCTTGCGGTCGCGCTGATGACAGGAACCGCGCTGGCAGCCGGCGACGACGATTTCTGGGCAAAGGCAGCCGAGCCCTACAAGGGCGTCGTCCTGCATGGCGTCACCGAAAGCACGCCGCCGTCGAATTACGTCAAGGATGTTATCGCGCCCGAGTTCGAGAAGAAGACGGGCATAAAGGTCGAGATCGAAACCACCTCATGGGACCAGATGTACGACAAGGCCATCAAGGACATGGAAGCCGGCACCGGCATCTATGACGTGATCTATATCGAGCAGGACATCATCTATTCCTATTTGGCGCGGAACTTCCTGACCAACATCACCAAGTCGCTGAAGGACAAGCCCGAACTGAAGGCGCCCACCTATGACGACGCCAAATTCACCAGCTTCGCCGATTACTTCAAGCAGGACGGCGACCTCTACGGCGTGCCGATGGAGGCATTCCTCAAGATTTACTGCTACCGCAAGGACCTGTTCAACGATGCGGAAATCCAGGCGGCGTTCAAGAAGCAGACGGGGCATGACCTGAAGCCGGCAACGACCCACGAGGAATATACCGAAATTGCTGACTTCTTCACCCAGTGGGGCAAGGACCACAACCTGCAGCTCTGGGGTACGACCGCCCAGGCCCACACGGGCCATCCGGCTTCATGGTACGAGTTTTTCGAATCGGTCGCTCCGACCTTCGGCGTTTACAACTGGGGCATCGACGCAAGCAATAACTACGGCGCCGCCGTCGCGCATGGTGGCACGATGAACAGCGACAAGGCCAAGGCTGCCCTGAAGTGGTGGTTGCACCTGCGCGATATCGCTCCGCCGGAATCGGCGCAGTCGACCTGGACCGAGATCGCCACGACGTTCGCCGCCGGCCGCGCGGCCCAAGGCCTGGTCTATGGCGAGAACGCCGCCTGGATCGAGACCGACGCCTCGAAGTCGAAGGTTACGGGCCAGGTGGGTTTCGCCCTGCCGACCCTGTCGCCGGGCGTGCTGGATGACGCGAAGTCGGGGAAGGGCTATGTCGGTTATTACGATGGTGGCGCCTTCGGTCTTCCGGTCACCTCGAAGAACAAGGAAGCAGCGCTCCTATTCCTCGAATACGTCGGTCAGGACGAGGTGCAGCCCGGTTGGGCGGTCGCCGCGCCGCGCATCACCAACACCACGACCTTCGACGACCCCCAGGTCAAGGACATGGATGTCAAGCTCGGCGGTTTCTATACGATGCTGAAGGAGCAGGGCAAACTCTTTGCCGGCGCTCCGCCCTATCCGTTCCACGCCCAGGTGCGTGAAGCCACGGCGCCGATCTTCTACGACATCCTGACCGGCAAGATCGGGCCCGACGAAGGTCTCGACAAGATGGCGGCCAAGGCCGAGGAGGAACTGACCAGCCTCGGCTACCGCAAGTAAGCCGGCTCCCTTGGTAATCGAACGGGCCGCCGCCTTCGCGAGCGGCGGCCCGGGTGCGACAGGATTGGGGTGGCGTCGCGGCAGGCGCTGTGCGCTTGGCCGCAGGGAGGATAGGAAATGAAATCCAACACGTTTGGCTGGATCCTCCTGGCTCCGACCATAATTGTTCTGTTTTTCTTCGGGGTCCTGCCGTTCCTCTACGTGGTCTATGTTTCGTTCCACCAGTGGAACCCATTCGCTGCCAATCCGAGCATGATCTACAACGGCGCCGACAACTTCCGGCAGATCGTATTCGATGGCGCCTTTCTGGCCTCGCTCGGCGTAACCGTCGCCTTCGTCTTCTTCGCCGTGCTGACGGAGGTGATCGTTGGCTACATCCTGGCGCAAGCTTTCATGTCCGACTTTCCGGGCAAGGCCGTCTTCCGCACCATTCACACCTTGCCGCTGATCATCGCGCCGATCATCGTCGGTTCGATCTGGAAACTGATGACCACGCCGTCGATCGGGATCATCCCGCATCTGCTTCAGCAAAGCGTCGGCTTCGATCTGAACATCGGCCAGAGCGCGGCCGCCGCCTTCATCGTCACGATCATCATGGATGTCTGGCACTGGACGCCTCTGGTGACGCTGACCCTGATCGCCGCACTGGTGTCGCTGCCGCCCGATCCGTTCGAGCAGGCGCAGATCGACGGGGCAGGCAAGTGGCAGATCTTTTGGCACATCACCCTGCCGATGATTGCCCCCGCGGTCATGGCCACCGTCTTCATTCGGCTGATGGACGCCCTGCGTATCGTGGACGAGGTGCTCATGCTGACCGGCGGCGGCCCCGGCTCGGCCACCCGCTATATCGGCGTTCACATCTTCCGAGAGGTGTTTCCGCGGACGAACTACGGCTACGGGTCGGCGATCTCGGTTGTCGTCCTTTACCTCACGATCGTGGTTTGCTTTCTGCTCTACACGGGCATGCTCGCGCCGCGCAAACCCGGGAAGGGCTAAATCCCATGAAGAAGAAGGCACCCTGGCCCTATGTTCTCTTCTGGGTCCTCATCAGTTTCCTGACGCTGTTTCCGATCTACTGGCTGTTCGTCATCTCGGTGACGCCGTCGTTCGAGTTGTTTTCCACACCCAGCGTGATCCTGCGGCACGTCAACTGGCAGAACTACACCGATGTCATCGGCGATCCCACCCTGAGGGGATACATGGTCAATTCTCTGATCATATCGTCCGGCAACGCGATCGTGTCCACGGCGTTCGGCTTCTTTGCCTGCTATGCGCTGTCACGTTTCAATCTGAGCGGCAGGGAGAGCATCTTCTTCTGGACGATCACGAACCGGATGGCGCCGCCGGCGGTGTTTCTGCTCCCACTCTTCCTCTTGCTGACCAAGGTCTACAAGATCGGCGATTTCACGCTGCTCGATACGCGGATCGGCATGATCCTGGTCTATTGCACTTTCAACCTGCCCTTCGCGATCTGGACGCTGCGCCCGACCGTGGACGGTATCCCCAAAGAACTCGACGAAGCCGCCTTTGTCGATGGCGCAAGTCCCTGGAAGGTGATCACCGAGGTCGTCTTGCCGCTCTGTCGTCCCGGCCTCGCGGTCACGTTAATCCTCACCTGGGTCTTTGCCTGGAACGAATACCTCCTGGCGGCTACGCTGACGAACTTCAACGCGCGTACCCTCACGACCGGCCTGTCGGAATATGTCACGACGACCGGCACTGCCTGGGGCATCATGGCGGCGATCTCGATCTTCACGTTGATCCCGGCACTGATCGTGTTCTCGGTCGTGCAGCGGCACATTGTGGCCGGCCTGACGTTCGGCGCAGTCAAGGGATGATCTCATGGCCAGCAAGACGGAAACCACCGAAAAGCCGATCGACGTCATCAAGCGTGGCGGTTCGCCGCTGATGATGGAAAAGAGCGGCTTTCTTCCGATCGAAACGAACTGGTTCGACCGATTTTTCATCGCCGTCGTCATCTGGGTTGCGATGTCGCTTCTATGGTTTCGCTTCATAGAGCCCATGGGGTTGTCGATCTGGATATCCAACGTGATCGCGCTGGCCTTGGCAGTGTTTATCATCACAAAGGGCTGATCACATGGACGCGCTTGTTCTTGAGAAAAAGCTTGATCTCTCGCTTCGGGATTTCCCGATCGAACGCGAAGAGGAAAAGCTCGGCCGTCGCGACGTGCGCATCAAGTTGCACACGGTCGGCATCTGCGGCTCCGATATCCATTATTATACCCACGGGAAGATTGGTCCCTTTGTCGTAAAGGAGCCGATGATCCTCGGCCACGAGGCCTCCGGCACGATCATCGAGGTCGGCCCGGAAGTGACGACGCTGAAGGAAGGAGACCGCGTATGCATGGAACCTGGCATCCCGGATCCGAATTCGCGGGCGACGCGGCTCGGCAAATACAATGTGGATCCGGCCGTGCGATTCTGGGCAACGCCGCCCGTGCACGGAATCCTGCGGCCGACCTGCGTTCATCCCGAAGCCTTCACCTTCAAACTGCCGGACAACGCGTCCTTTGCGGAGGCAGCGATGGTCGAGCCACTTGCGGTCGGCGTCCACGCCGCCACGAAGGCACGCATCAGGCTGGGCGACGTTGCGGTTGTGCTTGGGGCAGGGCCGATCGGTCTCGTAACCGCGCTCTCCGCCCTGGCTGGCGGATGCGCGCGCGTCTATGTGAGCGACCTTGCCAAAAAGAAACTCGACATCGCCGAAAGCTTGAACCGTGCCATCATCGGCGTGCAGGTCGGTAAGGAAGACATTGCCGAACGCGTGAAGCGCGACACCGACGGGTGGGGGGCGGACGTGCTGTTCGAGGCGTCAGGCTCGCCCAAAGCCGCCTCGACGGTGTTCGAACCATTGGCACCCGGCGGATGTGTCGTGATGATCGGCGGCCAGTCGGATCCGATCGCATATGACACAGGGGCGGCGATGGTCCGGGAAGCGCGGGTGGAGAACATCTTCCGTTACGCGCACTTCTTCCCGCGATGTGTGGCAATGCTGTCGTCCGGTGCGATCGACGTCAAGCCGCTGATCACGCGAAAATTCGAGTTCAAGGACAGTGTGCAGGCCTTCGAGATCGCCGCCTCGGCCCCGCCGGCGGACGTGAAAATACAGATCGAGCTGCCGCAATGATCACAGGGAGACGAACTCGTGGCTGATGTCAAAATCGAAAAGGTCTTCAAGCATTATGGCAGCCTACAGGTCATGCATGGCGTCGGCGTGGATATCGAGGACGGCGAGTTCGTCGTGCTCGTCGGGCCATCAGGATGCGGAAAATCCACGCTTCTGCGCATGATTGCCGGTCTTGAGGAAATCAGCGACGGTACCATCAGCATCGGCGGCCGGATCGTCAACGACATGCCGCCGAAGGACCGCGACATCGCAATGGTCTTCCAGTCCTACGCGCTCTATCCGCACAAGACCGTTTTTGATAATATCGGCTTCCCGTTGAAAATGGCCAAGCGCCCGCAAGCGGAAATCAAGGAAAAGGTTCGCAAGGCGGCGGATATCCTCGATCTGACGAAACTCCTGGACCGCTACCCGAAGCAACTGTCCGGCGGACAGCGTCAGCGTGTCGCCATGGGCCGTGCCATAGTTCGCGATCCTCAGGTCTTTTTGTTCGACGAACCATTGTCGAATCTCGACGCCAAGCTGCGCGTGACGATGCGCGTCGAGATCAAGGAATTGCACCAGCGCCTGAAGACCACGATTGTCTATGTCACGCACGATCAGATCGAGGCGATGACCATGGCGGATAAGATTGTCGTCATGCGCGACGGTCGGGTCGAGCAGATCGGCGCGCCGCTCGATCTGTACGACAACCCTCAAAACGTCTTCGTCGCTGGATTTATCGGGTCGCCGGCAATGAACTTCGTCCACGGCACCATCAAGGGCTCCGGGACAAGCAAGCGGTTCGTATCCGACGGTGGCCTGAGGCTGCCGATTCCCGCTACCGCCGCAGCCGACGGACAGTCCGTCATCTATGGCGTCCGGCCCGAACATATCTCGGTGGGCGCCGAGGGTATTCCGCTCAGGGTCGTCGTGACCGAGCCGACCGGAGCGGAAACGCAGATCTTCGCCAAGGCCGGCGAGGACATGATGGATGCAGTTGTGAAGGAGCGTATTTCTGCGGCTCCAGGGGAGGAAATCGGCTTCGTCATCGATCCGGCAAATGTGCACTTGTTCGATCGCAAGACCGAACAGCGAATATGAAAGCACAAACCTGGCCTGAGAGCGGTGGCGCAAAAATTCAATTACGGTAGCGGCGGG
>ERZ778017.2440-NODE-2440-length-15130-cov-6.733068_pt1 | contig 15130 bp, 8 predicted proteins | sample MGYA00375747_ERZ778017 | MGnify/ENA primary metagenome ERZ778017 (study PRJEB29350, sample SAMN05509838) | bioreactor metagenome | biome: bioreactor; material: wastewater | place: South Africa: University of Cape Town | collected 2014-03-17 ...
ATCCACTTCTAGGAAACCAGAAGATTCCAGGTTCGACTCCTGGTGGGGAAGCTTTCTTTTTTGAATTATTTTTCGCTACTTAAATATTATATTGTTTCAACAGAACTACAAAGGTACACAACGGTATCATCTACTCAACGTCCCATTGTTCTAATATCAACTTGTCTGCCAAGATCGTACTAAAACTTTAAACTCTTAATTTTATTTGTTGACGTCTGTACCGTACGATTATTTGTAAGCTACAATTATAGCACTAACGAAAAATATAGGCTCGTGAAAATTACCTACTAGTAACCTTATCAATGCTTCCACCACCAATAAACATCAAGAAATGGATTGAGGAAAACGGCCATTTACTTCAACCACCAGTGAACAACTACTGTCTTCACCGTAAAGGGTTCACGGTGATGATCGTTGGTGGTCCGAACGAACGGACCGATTACCACATCAATCAGACGCCGGAATATTTCCATCAATTGAAGGGAAAGATGTGTTTGAAGGTTGTAGATGACGGTGAATTCCGGGACATTATTATTGATGAAGGTGATTCGTTCTTGTTGCCTGGAAACACCCCACATAGTCCTGTAAGATTCGCCGATACTATAGGGTTAGTAGTAGAACAGGACCGTCCTGAAGGTGTCAACGACCAAATGAGATGGTACTGCTCCAATTGCAAGAATGTAGTGTACAACACCAGCTTCTACTGCTCAGACTTGGGTACTCAAGTGAAAGAGGCAATTGAGACGTTTGAAGCAAGCATAGATTTACGGACATGCAAGAACTGTGGAACATTAAATCATTCAAGACCCCAATGATGCGGGTATATAAATGTATATATCTAAATATGACGAGTCAGCCACGAAATTATTCAAGTTTATTCTTTCTAAATAGGTCTTCACCTCGTTCGAATATCCAGTCGATAGTATGCTCGACGGGCTTATCGAAAATATAAGGAAGAAGTGGAACCACCGCTAAACCACAGCCTACAGGACCCCAAGTTTTGAGGGCATGGATTGAAGTGTTCTTGAAGAAGTACGAAGAGTATCGCACGGTGGAATGGATGGTAAATGCTGGCAATGCCATTGATGCGAGGGCCTGGAACACTCCGTTTTTAAGAAATACAAGTCTCCAGTCGTTATCGACAGCAAGAGGTGTCAGCTGTTTAAATGCTGCTGCAGCGGTACTACTTGCTGGAGGAGCTTCAGACCAAGGTTTGAGCCCAGGAGTGTACCTACCTTCAGATTTCATTTTGACTTTCCATGCTTGGTAGGTACAATCGGTGAGGATATAGGCCCATGAGACCCCGTAACCCAATTTGACGAGATAGGGATGGCCTACAGGACGAAACGATTCTCCAATATCAGATGTGTATGCCACATAACGGTGACTTGCCAATAAGATGGTTCTGAATCGATTGGCGTAGGCAGCGTATCTGAAGTTGCTGTCTTGAGTAATGTCAACGTCTTTGCCCACTGTACCAGATACTTGAGAAGACATGATGGTAGATTATAGTAGTACAACGATTATTTGTGATGAAATTTCACAATGGAGATGGGGAATTGTGCTGCATTTGTATCGTAATATAGACGCAAGGCACTACAAAATTGACAGAGCAACGTTTCACCCATGGTCGGCTCCGCAGTTCGCAGTGGCGACTAGCCACCGCCACTGAGCTGGGGCGGTCTGTACCAATAGGACGCTATTATCATGGACACCGGAAACAACTGCGACAATGTATAAGTCCGCTTGCCACCTTAAATAGAAATGACAGATCTACATATCTATTGTGGCAATTATAACCAGAGCAAACAAAATAAAGAACATGCAAAGAGCAACAACATACGCTGTGATAATAGAAGCCCAGTACTGTAGATCAAGAGTAGATAGTTAAAGCACCAGAATTGTCACCACTGTGTGTGTTTTTCACGGTACTAGCAGGCTGGAATGATGAGTAGAGAATAGAAAATATCGTAGAAAATATCACGATAAACGGAGCAGTCATCGACGTACATTAAATGACATCCGTGGCAGCGCGCATCAGTTTATCCGTAACCAGTAGAAATATTTGTTTTTGCTAGTGCTACGAAAACGAGTAACGACAAACGCAACAAAGCACACCAAGAGTGTGGGTATAGATCTCCTTTGAGATTGTTATCCATGGTGGTATACTCAGCCATATTGGTACTAGTGAAGTAATCGTGGTGGCGGCAGTAGATTGTTTTCCTGGTAGTAGCTGGTGGGACCGTCGTGGTAGATGGTGGTGAGGTGGTGCCAAGACGGTGTGCACACCACGGGACTTAGGAGCGAAATTAGAGTGAGCGTGAACGATAATCTCGATTATATGCTTTATTTTGTGGATATTGTATATTGCTACGTATAGTGAAGCTAACAGTCTTTTTGAAAATCCGTTTTACTGAGAGGAGTCAATGAAGTTTATTATCAGAATACGGTTTACCAATTCGTTATCGGCGACCCAGCAGATAAGTGATTTGGACTTGCCAATATCGATTTCGTTGGAGACCAACGATGTATCTAGGCTCATCAACACCAAGTGGTTAAAACAGCAGATCAGAAGCAAACCTGAGTGTCGTAGTAATCGGCTCCGTTTAATTTACAACGGAAGAGTTCTCAACGACAATACCGATTTTAAACTGGAGATATTTCTTCCCAAGATCCGTCAAAGCAAGTCGAGCGATGGTGAGGAGTTAGACGGAGCCACCAGCCAACAGCCAGAAAATGACCTGATCATTTATATTCACTGTGTAATAGGCGAGGAATTAACTCGCGAACAATTAAACGAGGAATCACAATTGGATAATGCACCACAGGAAGTGTCTACTACGCCGGACGTCATTGGGTTTGACCGGTTATTACAGCAGGGATTCTCCCAGGACGACATCAACGACTTACGTCGACAATTCCACCTGATCTACAATATCAATCAAACATCTAGAAATGACCAAATTCACGATTTGGAAGAAGAAGAGTCGCGACAACAAGCAGTACGACAGCTAGAAGAAAGATGGATAGAATCTACAATTAACGGAAACGAAAATAACACTAACACTTCACGTACTGCTCAGACTCCAGCAGCACCTAATATTGATACACTCAACCCAAACCCCCAGCCACAACCAGAAATTGACGACGTCAATGGCAACTTTGACTTGTTGATTGGGTTGCTTGTAGGGATATTTTTGGGGGTCCTCAGCGTAGTTTTTGTGGTGGCAGATGATACTGTATTCTCCAAGAGACAAAAGATGTCGATTTTAGCAGGGCTTTTCATCAATTTTTCGTTTGCAATAGTGAGAGGACAATGGGTATAGGTAACGATAGGTACAAAATTAGTAGAAAAGAATATAACACTTTGGTTGCTGTACAACAGAACTAGAATATGAATGTGAGTAGACATAATGGAATGAAAGTAGACACAAGCACATTACAAAGCCAGATCTTGACATGTGTTTCATGCAAACATGGTATGCTCGATTGTCCTAGCGTAAGTCCGTGAGTGTCTAGTGAGGTCTACGATGCTACAAATGTCTGATCTACCAGCCCTCAGTAATTAGGAAGACTAATCACCGAAAGGGCGTTAAGATGATCGATGTCCCACAACAGGATGCTATTCTCGCCGGATGTAACTTGACGCTCGCTCAATTGTGGGATAACAAATAGAACAAGCAACACGGTTTAAGTTATGGCTGCCGCACAAAGAAAAAATTACTGAGACGATGGCAGCTGGGTTCCATTTATATATGATGAGAAGAGGTTACCCGGATGCGAACCATTTGCGATAAACCCGTTTTGAAGTGGACGAATTTGGTTTTGTAGCAAGCAGTGACTATGCTGTGTCCACTTCGGAGTTGATGTCACTCTAGGTGTAGTTGTGGACATGGATTTGGCACGAAGCTCCAAAATGGCCATCTGTGTTGTCTGTAAACAGTAAACGTTAGCGATGACACTGTAGTGTATACTGTCTCACGACAAAATTAGGGCAGACAAGAAGCAGGTGATTTGCCTAGCACGGTAGAATAAATACGAAGACGCACAAGACTGGAAATAGTTGACATCTCCCTCTTGCGGTACAAGAGTACAAGAGTTAAATTTACTATGTAAACTACACCGATACAGTCTGACCATGAGAGAATCACTATTCTGGCGCATTTGACTTATTTGGGATTTTGGCGGCAATGCACGAGACCGTAATATGGTGCGACGGTTGTTCACGGAGGAAGATGGGGGACAATACCGGAAGCAATTTAGTGCGCGATTCCGTATGATTGTGAGTAATTCCCAGTGGGGCACAGGCATAAGCTAGTGCAGGCTGACGTGGGGTCCATCGGCCCACGGCGATAATGGCGCTGTCGGCTACGTTGTCCCACCACCGCGACGTGGTGGGGGAACGGGACCCGCTCTCCACTACCAATGGTGGGGATCGTATCAATGGAAGCAAAGACGAATTTTTTTCAGAAGTTTTTTAGAATCTTTCATCATCAAACTTTACGTTTATTTCTCTAGCGTTGGTTGTTTCTGTTTGCCATGTCTGAATTACCATTTATCTATCAGTTTGCCTCCGGTGCAATTGCTGGGGTGTCCGAAATCTTAGTCATGTACCCATTGGACGTGGTTAAGACGAGACAACAATTAGCTACCGGTGCTTCTCAAGGTACTTTCTCCACTCTCACCACCATTGCTAAAACCGAAGGTGTCAGCAGATTATACAAGGGTATTGGTGCTCCAATCTTGATGGAAGCTCCAAAGAGAGCCACCAAGTTTGCTGCCAATGATTACTGGGGAAAATTCTACAGAAAGCAATTTGGTATAGAAAAAATGAACCAACCTTTGGCCACTTTGACCGGGGCTACCGCTGGGGCCACCGAGTCATTCATTGTTGTTCCATTCGAATTAATCAAAATCAAGTTGCAAGACAAAAACACAAAGTTCAACGGGATGTCTGACGTTATCAAAGACACTCTTAAAAATGACGGTCTTTTAGGGTTCTACAAAGGGTTGGAATCTACCATGTGGAGACACATTTTCTGGAACGCTGGGTACTTTGGGTTGATTCACCAAGTTAGATCGTTGATGCCAGAACCAAAGTCTTCTACTGAAAAGACCTTGATTGACTTGACTTGTGGTACCATTGGTGGTACTTTTGGTACTATGCTTAACACCCCAATGGACGTGGTTAAATCGAGAATCCAAGCTGGTTCTACCAAATACATCTGGACCTTCCCATCTATCGTCACTGTGTTCAAAGAAGAAGGGTTCTCGGCATTGTATAAGGGTTTCGTTCCAAAGGTTCTTAGATTAGGTCCAGGTGGTGGTATCTTATTGGTGGTTTTCACTGCCTCCATGGACTTCTTCAGAAAGCTCCACGAAGGTAAGTAATTGCGGTGCAGTGGGCCTCATTAAACCAGTACATTTTGTATATTTATTCCTCTTTGTATAATTCTTCCTCTTACATATTCTTCTATTGTATTCTACTTTTTAAATATAGAGAAGCATCTAAGAATCTAGATCTGTGAGTCACGGTAGTGTCTACTAGAGTATTCTATACGTAATCCAGACTGTAAGTACCATTTGAAGAGACGTAACTCTATTGTTGCACCACTACGCATCAATTTGACCATAATAAACCCAATGGGATGCTCTCAACGTAAACTTTCCCCATTATAAGCTTGGGGATCTATCACTTCCTGTTTTCGATTTTCGATTTTTAATCTTAGCTAGCACACCTGATAATTCACCAACATCTAATCTACTTTCCGTATTCCAACAACCAATTACTTCACTGATCCAACCGTTCATCAAGAAACCGTGACATGTACTTATTTTTGGGCGATAATATCACATTGATCATTTTAATCATTTCTCCATCATTGATGTCCAAATCTTGTCGAACGTATTTGAATGTCTCGTCAAATTTATATTCATTGGATACCTCGTTTGATGCACCAGTTTCTAACAAATACTTATTGATCAATTGAATCAATAATGGTGAGTCGAAATCGTAGTCAAACAAATTGATCTTTTGTTTCTCTGTTTCCGATGTTTTGGATTCTTCAGTTAAGTATACTTCGTCCTCGAAATGATTCAAGCAGGAGACCAAGTTTCCTGTTTTCAACTCAAACTCTTGGACAACTCCAGTAAGTAATTCATAATTCAACAAGATGTTGTATACCAAATCATAGTTGATGGACTTGAATAAGTGCGATCCTTTGTCATTTGTTGCTACTTCTTCTCCATCTTCTGCTTGAACCACCACATTGAATCGAGGAGATAATACATAATCAATTATGCGCACAAGTTCCTCGAGAACAGACGTGACAAGGTCAAGTTGTGAGATTTTTTGGAAATGTTTCGAGTTCTGTAAATCTTGCTTCTTGATGAACTTCAATACACTAAAAATCGTCTTGTAGAACTCAGTCCAATTATACTTAGTAAGGTTTATTGTTTCATCACGAAGCAATTCTTCTAAGATCAAATAGATACAGTTAGTCGCCAACTGAAATGTTTCAATTTTCAAACGATTGGTTAAATTAAATCTTAACAAATTCTGGAGCACGTCCAAAATGTAAAACAAACCTGATTTAAAGCCATCCTTCCCGTGGTCTGTAGGAACTAAGGGAGACTTCTGATGCGATAGTTTCCATCTGAATTCATTAATCTGAAAGTGCTTAATGTTTGTCACATTTTGTTTGATTAATTTCAACAATATATGTAATGTTGCCTTGGAGATAAGCTGGAAATAAACTGATTTGTACTGGTATTGGAAAATGTACGACGAAACACATAACCACAATTCAAACAACTCAATATTGACCTCCTGGGGATCGATATCTTCTATTCTGTACTGTACCTCATTCATTTGCTTGGTAAATGTGTCAACAAACTCTGGATTTTTACAGTACGATAACAACATCAAATTCGTTGTCAACAACTCTGGTGCCTCAAGTTCCTCATTCTGTTTGTTCCTGATAACTTTTCTGTCCATAATTTGGGTTAATTGCTGAATATACTCAAACTTTTCCTTGGAATCATTTGCATCGCATAGTTTCGATAAAGAAATTATGGGAAAGTTGGAGTACAAGTTATCACTGAATGAGTTCTTTGTTAACCACAGAAAGAACGAGCCTTTGCTGATCTGCTCATCTAATAAATCAGGTCGGTATTGGTAGAAATAATTGAGCTCCATGATATTCAACGGAATCAACCTGTTTAAATCGTCAACTGGTTTGGATCGGAGGACTTTTTCATACTGGTTGAGCGAGGAGTTGAGATTGGTAATATCTGAAGTTTTCGAGTTGACTTGAAACAAACATGTTGGCAAGTTGGCAAGACTGACAATGACACTATAGACAATAATCATCGAGTCTGCTGAGAGAGTGACTTTTGGCTGTTCTCCATTCGTCATGTCGAGCAATTTCTGGAAAGCAGGGTGAACATTGACTTCAGTAAACGAGTGTAGCAATCTCCTTACCACATCAAATTCGCTAGTTTCAGGCTCAAAATGCATAAAACTAAACATTAGCGGTTTCAAGATATCAACAATCAACATGATTGTTTCCTTGACAAGCACCACTGTTGGAAACTCTTCATTATCAGAGCTTTCAATATCGTCTAGAGTGAGGTGCAAAAACCACGTCAACTTCGTAAGAAGCTGCGATAAGAAGTCAGAAGCAAGTATACCGTCAGAATGCAAATCGAATATCTTGATCAACAAGTCCGGAACCTCCTTGGTGTCTTTCGAAGCCACTCTCAATTTGGCAAACTTTTTGTTAGACTCATAGATGTTATTAAACAAGATCTGAAAGATCACAAGGATATTAGTCACCAATTCCTGTCTCAACTCTTCGTCAATGGCCTCAAACTGGCGTGTTGGCTTCACTGACTCTACGTCTGAAACTGCCTTCGACGGTCTCCTGGACCGAGAATCCCCCTTCATCGTGGTAATATCAGCACCAAGATCAACAGTAGTACTACCGGACGTACTACTAACGTCATCATTAGACCCACAAGTGCCCTGTAAATCAGTAATATCATCTCCATCAATAGACACAGAACTATGCGTAGCAGAACCAAGGCCCCCATTGACAGTACCGTTCAACCCTCGCGATGCCTCGCCGGAATCCTCGTGCGGAAACAATATGGCATCGTCCAACAATATCAATCCGTTGTAGAAGAGCTCCCGGATGATTTTCAACGGCATAATCGAATCGTACCGTATTATAGAATCACTGTTAGCATCGAGCACAGAGAGAAAAGCGTCGGGATGGACCGGTGTTGTGAACAAAATCTTGTAGAACGCCACGTCCTTGACGTAACTCTCGTCAAAGAGTTGGGAATACACCCTGATTGACTGATTGGGGCTCATGTAGTGGTGATGTGTATGGTTGGTTTATTTCATTTACTTAATTTAGGAGGCAGAATCCTGCAGGCCACGTTTGGGAATTTTTGCAACTGTCTTTTTCTTAAAACTGTGCAACCGGAGGACACACATAGGATACCCTTGAGGCACGGAAGATGTCTGTGTATCTGAGGGAGATAGAAGGTTCTTGTGGCGAAATTCGGACGTGTTTACTCCAAAATTGGAGGAGCTACAGGTACTTTAGGTGACGGGCTCGATTTTGCCCGTTACGATTACAAAATGAACCCCATTCACGTCATTGGATGCCATATCTCCTGCAATGTACCCACTGTGGTTTTCGGACACTTTATACTTTCTTTTTCCTCGAAAAACCGACGGAAACCGACCTTTTTTCGATCAAGTTGATTTATTTATCACTACAAGACAAAAAACACCAAAGGGAACCAAACTTCGGAAACCTCTGTCGATTTCCCACACTCGTGTCAATATAAATCTCCACTAACTTCCCTTTTTCTGTCAGTTTAGCTATAATATCCAGCCCGATCAGCTAAACTTTCACTGTCGATCACTCAAAAGACCCAGCGAGCCAGAACAAAAACAACAGCTCAACTTTAAACCATTATTTCTGTCATTTAGACACCCTAAACTCGTTTCTTTCCCAATCAATTCCGATTACCACGCTTGTTCTTCCTTTAGTTAAACTTCAACGAATCACGTGATCAGGTAAATACCCAAGAAATCTAACCAATACACAATATGTGCCCCGTCAATTGGCATTAAAGTGGAACAAATAACGCGATAAAAGACACCTGCCGAAGATGGTAGACTTCGACGGAACCAACGTCGGCTACAGTCGTGTTCCTGGGACAATTCCTGAAGAAGTGGGCGAGGAAGTACCCATGGAAGATTTGCTGAGACGAGATTCTACACAATCACAAGTATCAGAGCTATTTGAGCATATCGACGACATGACATCCAAAAACTTTGACGGTAACAAGTCAAATCACGAAAATTTCCACAAGAATCCTACATTTCAGATTGTACTTGCGAAATACCACGGAAAAGGGCCGATTTCAAGGCTAGCCTGGATAGGAGCAGGGTCTATTTTGTTTGCATTTTGGTTCATTGGGCTTCTAGTGTACTCCAACGGTAAAGTGACACACATAGCATCGTCTTTGACATGGCAGACCAATGTCAGTTTTGTGGGCCACGAAGTCAATCTAAACGAATACAATCCACAATATTCAAATATAACATTAAGTCACTTCAGAAGAGGAGTATACTACCCAGCATTTAGCCCAGTTAGTTGGCTCAATGTCAGACAGTATCCAACAGACGCAAAAGTCGGTGGTTATTACTTGACAGAAGTCGGCAATAAGATGGTAATTAAGCAACTAGGATCAGATTACAGCAAAGTTTTGCTTTCTTCACCGCAAATTAGTTATAAAAATGACTTTTTTTATGTTCATGATATCAAGCTAAATCCTAGTAATTCTATAGATCAGGAGAAGAACTATCATATTTTAGTTTCAGATATTCTGCCTCAATGGAGACATCTGACTTTTGCCATATACTGGCTTTACAACACTGAGTCGTCATCATATACGCCTATACAACCTCCTAGTGACTCAAAAGTACCGTCGGGATCTGAGAATATAACAAAGTTGGACTTTGCTGAATTCTCCCCTAATGGGAAGTACATTGTATTTGGATTAAACAACGATTTATACATACAAACTGTTGAAAACAACGATGTTCATAGAATCACCGACACTGGATCCGCAAGTATATTAAATGGAAGAGCAGATTGGGTGTACGAGGAGGAAATTTTTGGTGATCATAAGATGTTTTGGTGGTCACCAAATGAATCACATTTAATGTTTACTACATTGAATGATACTCTCGTTCAAGATTTCGACTTGGAGTATTACATGAAGCAACCCAACGAAGCTGACGAAGGTGTTGATGATTTCAACTTGTATCCAAGAAAGACGACTATAAAGTATCCGAAACCGGGCACACCCATTCCTGACGTTACCTTACGAAGTTTCAATGTGGACGACAAAACAATCACAAAAATTGACTTGGATGAACACGAATTCTTATTGTATGACGCAATTTGGACAGACACCGATAATTTTCTTATAAAAATCACCGACCGTGCGAGCAGGGTCATGACCAAGTTGGTCTATCAACTTGACAAGTCTGATAAATTCACAAAGATCGGCCTGTTAAATGCAACAAAGGAGTATAATGGCTGGTTTGAAGGACAAACACCAATGGTACTTGTTCCTAGATCTGATAATGTGGCTTATGTAGACAGAGTTGTTGTAAATGGACGGACCCACTTGGCTTTATTTGATAGTGCTACAGCATCAAACTATTCGAAATTATTAACTCACGGAAACTGGGATATTCGCCATGATTCTGAAATAGTATATGACACTAAGGAAAAGTTTGTATACGCATTTGCTTCTGTACGAAGCTCAATGGATTCACATATGATTGGTATTGATATTGAAAGCGGTAAGATTCACAACATTACAAGTCCTGAAGTTGACGGATTTTATGAAGGTAAATTCAGCAAAGATGGTCAATATTGCGATTTACGGTACAAGGGACCCTCACAGCCATGGCAAAGGTTGATCAATATGGGAGATATCCATGATCATATTGAAGATGAAGATTATGAGAATAAAAACTCTGCTGACAAGATAATCCAACAATCCAAGCCAATTAATAATTTCGATCTTATGGCCACCAATTTGAAAAATACAAATATCCCCACAAAAAGCTATTTACAAATAAAAGTGGGTAAGTACGATGACAAGACCCCAATCACTTTGAATGTCATTGAAATATTACCACCGAACTTTAACCCCAACACAAAAAAGTATCCGTTATTGGTGTATGCGTATGGTGGTCCAGGATCTCAAATAGTCGACAAGCAGTTCAGTATTGATTTTGAGGACGTCGCAAGTGCATCCTTGGATGCAATTGTATTAATTATTGACCCACGAGGAACAGGAGGAAAAGATTGGAGATTCGCAGCATTTGCAACCGATAACTTAGGGTATTGGGAGCCACGAGATATAACCACAGTTGTAGCAGAATATATTTCCAAGAATTCAAAAGCTATTGATTCAGAGAAAGTCGGGATCTGGGGGTGGTCGTATGGTGGTTTTACAACTCTTAAAACACTTGAATATGACGCGGGCAAGACCTTCAAGTTTGGAGTGGCAGTAGCTCCAGTAACGAACTGGCTATTCTACGACTCTGTGTACACCGAAAGATATCTCAACACACCAGCACACAGCAACGGATACGACAGCAATGGTAAGATCAAAAACTACGAGAACTTTAGCCAAGTAAAACGGTTCATGATACTTCACGGCACAAGTGACGATAATGTCCACTTGCAGAACCTGATGTGGTTACTTGACAAGTTCAACGTTTACAATGTAGAAAACTACGACGTTCATTTTTTCCCAGATAGCGACCATTCTATTCGATTTCACAATGCCCATTCAATCGTTTATGACAAGATTCTCAACTGGTGGAAAGATGGATTCACGGGTAAATTTGACGCATTATATAGATTATAATTGCACCATGGATAAGGCAGGGAAACTGATACAATAAACGGAGCCAGATAGCATAAATACTAATGAATATAGAGATAACAATGATACCTGTATCGGTTATAGAAATATGAAATGCAATATCGTCTTTGTGAATAGAGCAGTTGAAACAGTTCTTTGAAGAGTAAAAAACAATACCACCTAAAAAGCACGTCTAAGTCTGATTAATACTGAAAAGTTACTACCACGGTGGTGGTGCGAATGGCATGCATATCGTAGTAGAAATACCGCCAAAATAGCGGTAAAGATATGTCGGTCGCAGCACGAGGTGCATCTCATCTCATCGCAAAAATTTTAAGATGTAGGTTCAAAGAATATTAAAATATACTTTTCCTAGAACAACCAAATTCAGTCATGGCCAAAGCATCCAAACAGACTAAAAAGTTCCAGAACAAGCATTTGAAGCATACTATTGAACAACGTCGGAAAGTTCAGGATGCTAACCGGAAATTCGCCGCTAGAAAGAAGTCCAAAAAGTCTTCAGAAGATAGTGAACCGGTAGTAAAGTCAAAGGAAGTGTTTGAAGACATGTCTGTTGACGAGTTTTTTGCCGGAGGATTTGAAGTACCAAAAGAGAAATCCAAAAACAGTGCCAAAGAGTCCGAATCTGATGAGGAATCTTCCGACGAGGAAAACGAAGAAGCCATGAAACAAGACATGAAAGATTTGGAGAAGAAGGATCCAGAATTTTACAAGTATTTGAAAGAAAATGACAAAGATTTGTTAGACTTTGAAGGAGTGAATCCATTGGACGCCATTAGTGATGACGATGACGAAGACGAAGAAGAAGAAGAACCTGAAGAAAAGAAGTCAAAGGCTTCCAAATCCGATTCAGACAAAACCGAGATTGATTTGGCCCTCGTGAAATCATGGAGCAACAAATTGAAGAACCCTACTCCAAAAATGATCAGAAATATCGTCATTGCATTCAAAGCTGCCATCAATATCAACCAAGCCAGTGAAGAAGATTACAAGTATTCCATTTCTGACCCTAATGCGTTCAGTGCGTTGATGATTTTAGCGTTGAAGAAAGTTCCAGAGGCTATCCAGAAGCTTGTCAAATACAAAGTTGGACATAATGGAGTCAGAGTCATTCCTCAAAAGAACCAATTTGTGAGCCAGATTTCCGCAATTTTGAAATCCCACGCTGGTTCATTGATCACATTGTTAAAAGACATCACCAACACCGAGACTGCAGCATTAGTTTTAACTTCCCTTCAAGAAATTTTTCCATACTACATTTCCCACAGAAGATTGGTGAAACAGATATTGGCATCCATCACCCAAGTGTGGGCGACCACGTCTGATGTCGAGACCCAAATCGCTACATTTGCATTCTTAAACAACGTAGGAAAAGAGTTCCCTAAATCCATCATGGAAACCATCTTGAGACAGACCTATTCCACCATTTTACAAAACTGTCGTAAAACCAACGTCCACACCATGCCATTAATCAACTTCTGCAAGAACTCTGCTGCTGAATTGTACGGTGTCGACGAGAATTTGGCGTACCAAGTTGGATTTGAATATATTCGTCAATTGGCTATTCACTTGAGAAACAGTATTAATGCCACTTCGAATGCCAAAGAAGGATTCAAGACCATCTACAACTGGCAATACTGCCATTCACTTGATTTCTGGTCCAGAGTCGTTGCTTTACATTGTAACCCAGAAAAAGAACTTCTTAACCACAAGTCTAAAGAATCACCATTGAGACAATTGATCTATCCTCTCGTCCAGGTTACGTTGGGAGCCATCAGATTGATTCCAACAGCACAATTCTTCCCATTGAGATTCTACTTGATCAGATCGTTGATCAGAATCTCCCAATCCACCGGAGTTTTCATTCCAATTTTCCCACTCATATCAGAAATCTTGACTTCAACTGCCATCACCAAACCACCAAAGCCTTCAACTTTACAAGCAGTCGATTTTGACCATTCGATTAAAGTAAACCAGGCATATTTAGGTACCAGAGTGTACCAGGAAGGTTTATGTGAGCAATTTGTTGAATTGACTTCTGAATTCTTTGCATTGTATTCCAAAAGTATTGCATTCCCAGAACTTTCTACTCCAGCAATTTTGGCGTTGAGAAGATTCACAAAGAAATCTAGAAATGCCAAATTCAACAAACAATTGCAACAACTCTTGGAGAAGTTGAATGCTAACGCTACATTTATTACGTCAAAACGATCCAATGTCGAGTACGGCCCAACAAACAAGGCTGAAGTACAACTTTTCCTTAAAGACTTGGACTGGGAAAAGACCCCATTGGGCCAATATGTTGTGGTACAAAGACAAATGAAGGAAGAGAAGTTGAGAATATTGAGAGAAGCTTTGGCTGAAGATGAAAAAGCCAGAGCTGAAAAGGACAAAGAAGATGAAGAATCTGATATTGATATGGAAGATATGGAAGACGATGAATCTGAAGATGAGGATTAATTGAATAGAACCTACAAAGGACAAAAATCGCTATAATATAGACATGGAAATAACCATCCAGAATAGCTTTAGAGTTCATAAACATGTATAATACAAATCTATAAGTACTACCGAACTATGGATCGATAGGGATGAAGTTTCCCACAATACAACTTGGAATATTGTACCGATCTCTTCTGATTGTAAAGCTGAAACAGCAACTTTTTCTTTTTATCCCATCTCTCGTTCTTAAATTACAACTGGTTAAAACCGCTTTTTGACCTTTGTCAAATGCGATTGCCCCATACTTTTCCCAAAAATTGACGGCGCTTTCTTCGCTCATCAATTCGTAAATCGCCAACTTTCCGTCCTTCAAATCGTCAGCTTTGACTCCAACGAGCGATGCAAATTCCTTATTTCCTCTATAAATTTCCCCCGTACGTCTCCAGAGACATGCTGGAATGGCCATGGACGTGAAAACTCGATCGTAATCAAGCAACATTCTCTCAAAACTTTCCTCCACAAGCACTAAATCGACATCTTTCAACGTTCTCGCTATTGCTCTGAACGCGGGACGGAAAATCGATAACGGCTTGAGGATTCTTTGTCTACTTGATACATTCATATAGTTGTCCATATACGACTGTAATCTCGCGTACCCTTTAGCATAATTGTATGGCTGTAATAATTCCGCCTC
>ERZ778017.2441-NODE-2441-length-15125-cov-7.544526_pt1 | contig 15125 bp, 10 predicted proteins | sample MGYA00375747_ERZ778017 | MGnify/ENA primary metagenome ERZ778017 (study PRJEB29350, sample SAMN05509838) | bioreactor metagenome | biome: bioreactor; material: wastewater | place: South Africa: University of Cape Town | collected 2014-03-17 ...
CATAGTATGTCTATAACTATACAAGTCATGATATGTCTATAACTATACAAGTCATAGTATATCTATAACAATGATATAACTACATCTCATTACATTATTGCTCATCAAGCAATAACGTCGCAATTAGAACATTGACAAAGGTTTTCTCTTCCTTTCAATATTCCTATTATGACTATCAAGTTCTTCAGTCAAAAAGAACTTGTTGACATGGAAATATGTCTCAGGATGTTCGCTATATTTTACACCCTTGTAATCACCATATAACATGACCACATTATGGATTCCATGTTTCTTTACAATATCTGTAACATCATACTCTTCTCTATCAGAAAGAACAATAGTTACCTCTACATCATTATGCAGTCTTGATAGTACGTCAAAAGATTCCTTGCTCTTGACAAATAGTGTTAGCTTCTGTAGATCAGGATAGTTATCAATATTCTTGATATTACTACAAGTTAATTCTCGCACTGATGGAAAGAATATTTCCGGATCATTATCAACATTCAAAATATAAATGTTATCTAAGTTACCTACCAATTCTGCAGACTGGTAGATCGTCAATTCATTGACACAAGGAAACACGTTAGAGTCGAATGTTCCCTTGGCAATACTAAGTTTTCTCAATGTGGAAAAGAATGGCATTTCATCGATTGTTGAACAATCATCAATGTCCAATTCATTGACAAATCCAATTTTATCTGTTAATTTGGGACTAATCTTGATTGGACTTTGCTCATTGGTTCGAATTTCGAGCAATGAGCATTCAATGTCAGAAGGAATATGTACATCCCTCAAAATATATGCAGTATTAATGTTTAATCTATGATTCTCACCATAATGCCAACAGTCAACACTCGAGTCATAATAGACCAACTTGTAATCAGGAGTCTTGTCAGTAATAGCATTGTAAGTTTTGAATGCAGACTTGAACATTGTAATTGGACCGTTGATTACCCTGAAACCCAATCAATAAGTAGTATTATTCTTGATTCAAGAGAGATAATAGGGAAGCGCATCTTGCTCTTGCATTTTTATTGTGTTTTTCAATGATAGTGAATCCTTCTGGTGAATTAATCTCAGCATCATACAAAACATTGGTATATTCCCTACCTGTTAGTAATTTTATCGTCTTATCTATTACTTCTTCAGAGTAAGTGTCCTGATTATGGAAATATAGTTGATCATAATCCTCACTATAATAATCATGTATTTCTTGAACATTGTGTCTTTCGAGCAGAGTAGCAATGATCGAATATATCTCTTGATATGGAACTAATTCATTTGCACACAGGAATATGTATAATTTAACATTGCCAAGATTTCTGAATCTATCAATGTCGATGCTTGATTCAATGGTAAGATGCAATTCTTCAAGATTTGGATAGTTACAAGAGTCAAAAGTATCTGCAATGTGTAACTCTCTGACATGTGGAAAGAATGCGCCTGGATTCTTTTCAACTTTTAATAGATATATGCTATCTAGTGATCCAGTGAATTTAACATTGCTGGTTTCAACAATGAGATGATTCACTGATGGAAATGCATTTCCATCAAAAATTCCTTCATGCATTCTAAGTTGTTTTACTGTTTTGTAGAATGAACAATGTGCTGTTGGGCTATATAGAGACAGAATTTCGACATGACCTTCCTTCTCACATGGAATCACTGTAAAATTCTTATACCACAACTTTAATGAATAGCACTCCAGGTCGTCAGGAATATCTACATTGTCAATCCTTATCTCTACACGTAGTATTTTGTACTGTTTCACGTCAGACCAAAAGTCTTTGTTTGGCCTGGTTTGCATGTCTATCGCGCTTAGACCAGTAAGATCCATAGTTTTATATGTTCCTCTTGTTATTATTAATTCTTTTGAACGATAGAGTATCATGTCAATGTCAGGACCGCCAGGAAAGAGATATCTTAGTACACTATTGTTCCATAGATTATCTTCAGAGCAGTATGGATAGATTCCATATATACGATGATATATATTTGTCTTTGCTCGCTCGATAAAGCCTGTAAGCATTTGCATCACAATGGCATATAATCAACGAGTCAGTCTTTCTGATTTATGATTACATTGGGAGAAATTACCTCAGGAATATAAATATGGGAGTACCTGGATTTCACGGAGAATGGATTACAAAGAATATTAGACATGCTGTAGTGAGAGGCATGCCTAGAAGAGTGAGTTCTCTATTGTTCGATCTCAATGGTATTATTCACAAGGCGAGAATGATAGTATACCACAATGATAGTAATGAACCAAGAATTGTACATGGTTTAAAAGTCATTGGTCAAGAGGAACTCAGAAAGAAGGTAATGATAAAGGTGTGTGAACTTATTGAAGAAGTATTGCAAACTGTGAATCCTACTGATTTGCTAGTGCTGGCTGTTGATGGAGTTGCTCCTGCTGCCAAATTGCAACAACAAAGAGGTAGAAGAGAACGATCTTCATCTAGCCTTGCATTGTTCGATCGCAATGCCATCACTCCTGGTACTGAATTTATGATAGATCTTGATGCTATTCTGACTCTTTGGATTCAAGAGAATAAGGATCAACTACCAACCAAAATTATCTATAGCTCTCATCTCGTTCCTGGTGAAGGAGAACACAAGATTATGGATCTGTTTCGTGATGGCACAGTGTCTGGCAAAGAAGCTCACGTTGTATATGGATTGGATGCTGATTTGTACATGCTTACTATGCTGACTGGAGTAGATAACATTCTGCTAATCAGAGAAAATCTGGACAATTATGTGGTTGTAGATGAAATTAAGAGGTACTTGTTAGATAGAGATATATCTATTGATGACTTTATTGTAATGATGTTCTTTGCTGGCAATGACTTTTTGCCTCATCAACCATCATTGGAAGATTTGTCCACTGGAATAGAAGTAATGTTGTCTATATATACAGATGGTCAGTTCAGATTGACTGTTGATGGAGAATTGGACACGCGTGAAGTTGTGAGATTTGCTCACTCATTAGCAGCTAATGAAGGACATAGACTTGCTGAGCGAGTTACCAAGACTTATATCTTTCCTTCTGACCTGTTACAAAAGTCTGTTGAAGATGATGCATTCCATCCTGAGAGATACCAAAAGTTGTGGAACAAGAGAGCATTCAATGGAAGAAATAAGGATGAGATGAACAAGTTACTTGCCATGTTTGAAATGGATAAACCTGATATTCCTACTTTGTTGAATGGAATGGTTCATGATTACTTGAAGACTATGGCATGGAATTACTTGTATTACAAGAAGGGTCATTCTGCTGTGAATACTGATTGGTTATATGCGTACTATCATGCTCCATTGTTGAATGAAGTTGCTCTGTTCGACGGAACGATTGATGGATTCAAGGCATTCAAAGGAATGATTGCATTTACTGCATTACATCAACTTATTGCTGTTACTCCATTTGCTTCTCGTGCCATTCTACCTATTGAATTGCAATTGTTGACAAGAGATGATAGTCCTATTAAGGATATTTACATTGAATCGTTTATTAATGAATTGGATGGCAAGGACAAGGAGCATCTTGGTGTTCCAATTATTCCAATCATTAATAGAAGAAGAATTGTAGAAGCAGTTGGTCTCATTCCATTCACTAAAGCCAGAGCAGATAGATGGTTAGAACGCGATAATGATGTATTTACTGGTAGAAGAAAGGGAATTGTGAAATCGCGACCTTTGCAATCTGGACCTAGACCGCAGGCAGGAACCAGTAAGATTTATACCATTAAGAAGGGATCAACAGTGTCTTATCATGTTCCTCTTGAGAGAGATCTCGATATTGATAAGCTAAAGGAACTAAATTTTAACTTTGGCGAAAAGGTTGCTCCTCTGAAGGAAGAAAAGATTGTGAGTCCTGTGAAGACAGAGAGTAAAGTTACTTCTCCAAAGTTGATGACCGTTTCTACTAGCCCTATTGCAAAGACTGTCGAACCAAAGAAGAAGGTGTCTTTTGCTCCTTCTGCTTCAGGCAAGATTGCTACCAAGCCAGGTAAAGTTACTTCTAGCAATGTTTCTACTGGGTCTACTTCCAATGTTGGAACAAAGGAACTTCCGTCAAAGGTAACTGCTTCTGTCCAACCTGTGACTTCTCCTTCAACCAAGACAGTAACTCCTGCTCTGACTAAACCAGTAATTTCTCCTTCTCTTGCTGCTGTTGCTAAGCCAGTGACTTCTCCTTCAACCAAGCCAGTTAAGGTAACTGCTTCTGTCAAGACAGTAACTCCTTCTCTGTCCAAGCTTAACCCTGTTATCAAGCCAAAGATTTCTCCCTCTCTTGCTAGTATTGCCAAGCCAGTCAAGGCAAGTTCTCCTGAGACATCTCCAAACAAGTCAACGATTTCTCCTTCTCTTGCTAGTGTTGCTAAACCAGTCAAGGCAAGTTCTCCTGAGACATCTCCAGTCAAGAAGGAAAGCGAACTTCCTAAGCAGTCTCTTGCTCCAAAGAGAACTACTAGTAAGAAACCCATTCCTAAGGGTAAGGTTCTGAAAAAGAGACCTCCTCCTACCAAGTTGCAAGACATTGCATTGGAAGATGTTTCTGGATACGATGACAACTCTAATGATACTGATAAGGAAAGAGAAATTATTGATGACACGGTAATGACTAACATTCCCAAGTTTGATGTTAAACTCTAAATATGTCATGCCTGACGGTATATATCAATGTTCTGAGGTTGATTCTCTAACTCTAGAAATGTACCGACAGGAGTCTTGATGTTTCTAAGGGTTGGTAAGTATATGCATATTAGTATGTATATTTGTAATGTCGAACTTCTGAGTATAGATTCATGGGTTCTCTAACCTCTAGAAAATGTAAGGACTATGAATATTCTAAGGATTGGTAAGGATCAGAACAATCTTATTTGGATTGTTAGTAAGAATATACCTATTACAAGGTATATTGTTGAGATCGTTATTCTGAGGTCGATTCATCCAACTTCCTAATCCTTAGAAATGTAGAGAATCAGAAGTTTCTATAGACTGGGAAAGGGCTAGAATGGTTCTATTTGGATCGTTGGTAAAGATATGCATATTTGCGATATCAATGTTCTTGCGTTGAATTCATGGGTTCTCTAGCTCTAAGAAATGTAAGGACTATGAATATTCTAAGGATTGGAAAGGGTCAAAACAACCTTATTTGGATCATTAGCGAGAAGTATATAGTTTATATACATTATCGAGATTGAACTTTGAGTATGGATTCATTGGGTTCTCTAACTCTAAGAAATGTACCGACAGGAGTTTTGATGTTTCTAAGGACTGAGAAGGACCGGAATGGTTTTATTTGGATCGCTAGTAAGAAGTATATGGTTTATATATACAATCATGATATCGATGTCCAGAGATCTATTTCATTATGTAACCCTTGGAAATGTAGAGAGTCAGAAGTTTCTAAGGACTGAGAAGAATCGGAACAACCTTATTTGGGTCGCTTGTAAGAATATGCATACTAGTATGCATATTTGTGATATTGAACTTCTGAGCATGGATTCGTTGGATTCTAACTCTAAAAAAGTATCTTGATGTTTCTAAGGACTGAGAAGCACCGGAATGGGTTTATTTGGATCGTTGGTAAAGATATGCATATTAGTATGTATATTCATGATATCGATGTTTTGAAATCCATTTCGTATATTCTCTAACCCTAAGAAATGTATCTTGATATTTCATAGAGTTAGAAAGAGTCAGAACAACCTTATCATCATTAGAGAGTATATGCCTACTGACAGACATATTATTCATACAATTACTAGAAGCATTTCCAAGGACCAGACAGCATCTTTCAATCCGTCAAATCAATATAAATGCTGATCTTGCAGTGAAAACAATCTTCTTACCAACCTTATTCACAAAGATTCACTACAATGGTAGACATTTCTCTCTCACGTTATTTCTTAAATGTAGTGTCTGAATGCCATTAAAGGAAGTCACATATACTAGTACATGACTCACTATTTCGAGCGTTTTCACGTGTTTCTGACTATTTTCATTTATCAATATTTAACCACATTTGCTACCACAGAATGAATTTCAAGAAATGGCCAATTCGGGCTTTATTGACATTCAATGGCAGTCTGGACAATGATTTCGGACCTCCAGACCAAATTTCTGATTGCAACATTTCAATACATTACTACATGTATCATCAGAATGACTTTACGAATCGATGATCTGAACCTAATGAACACAACTTTTATCCTACAATACCAAACAAAACACGAATGGTCACACAAGTTACACCACTCAAAGCAATGGGCTACATTATGGGAGAGATTGCATGTCTCATAGTTCTTACTTATTTTAAGAGTCTTATATATGATCAAGAATAATTATACATTGTCAATGTATCATCAAAGGAATGCCTGATCCAGTGAAGGTACTCTGCCTCCATGGATGTAACCAGACCAAAGAGTCATTTCAGAATTACATGAAACATATTGTCAAGATGGGTGAAATCAAGCATGATCTTGAATTTATATTTATCGAAGCCAAGTATGACCATCCCAAAGGTGGAAAGACATGGTATAATCAACCTCTCAATATAGAAGATATTGGCGTTGCAAAATACAATTATGATCTAACTAATGATGCATTGATCGATTTATCCAACATTATTGCAGCACTTCAACCTACTGTTTTATTGGGATTTAGTCAAGGTGCAAATGTGGTTGATACCTTCATGTCTCATTGTGACCACTTGTCTGTCAAGAAGGTAGTCCTGTTAAATGGATATTCACTGATAGAAGATCCTATTACCATCGAATCTAACTGCTTGTCTGTAGTTTCTGACTGTGATACTATTGTTCCAAGCAAGTTAGATCCAGTTGTTAAATATACTACCAGAGAAACTATCAAGCATAACAAGGGTCATGTTCTTCCGACAAGTAAACCAATGATTAGAAATATTTGCACATTTATGGAAAAGTAAATGCAACAATAACAATATACTTTACAGTAATGTACCTAATATAGGTATATTTTGTTAAGATCAATGTCTAGGATTCATTACCAATTAAATAGATATAGTAAATGGACACTAAATTTGGGAAAATAGTCTTTTGTGGTAAAAGTGGAGTTGGCAAGAGCACCTTGGTAGGTAGGCTCATGAATGAATATGTCACTAATCAAGCTCCAACTATTGGTGCAAGTTATCATAATAGAAAAGTATTGAAAGATGACGTTTGTTATGACATTAGCGTTTGGGACACTTCAGGACAAGATAGATATCAGAATATATCCTATGTATATTTTCGCAGCAGTAACTGTTGTGTATTAGTATTCGATCTAGGATCAATGGCATCATTGCAAGAGTTACCAAAGTGGAAAGCTATATGTGATGCTGCTAATAATGGACATGTTGATTACATTCTAGTTGGAAACAAGAGCGACAGAGAGATAATAGAAGTAAGCAAAAGTGATGCAAAAGAAATGTGTCATAATATAGGAATAAACAATTACTTTGAGTTATCATCATTGTCCAGAACAAGAGAGAAGATTGATGATTTGTGGGATTGTATATTGAGTTCTGTTAATAGAGAGAGGGTGCTTGATGAAGGAGTTGTTGACATTACAGATGATGATGAGGAGGAGATAGTAACAACTAGCGATTGTGACTGTTAACTTTATGTTGTGAATAGGTTGGAATAGAGAGATTGGTCTCTTGAGATCGATGTTGTTGATATACATATCGATAGGTATATATTGTTGTTTCTAATTCTGAAGGGTATTTGGCTGATTCTCCGATCCTTAGAGATGTTAGACTCTGTATATTTCTAAGGATTGGAATGGAGAGATTAGGTTCTATATGTCCATATTGATTATATACATAATAGTATGTATATATTGTTACTTTCTAATTCTTGGGAGGCCTGTTCTGTTGATTCCCTAGCTCTAAGAAATGTAAGGATCTATACATTTCTAAGGATCGGAATAGAGAGGTTGGCCTTTTGAGATCGATGTTGTTGATATACATATATTGTTACTTCCAGCTCTGAAGAGACTATTTATTCGATTCCCTAGCTCTAGGAAATGTATAGATCCTTACATTTCTAAGGATTGAAGTTAGGGAGATTGGCCTCTATATGTCCATATTGTTAATATACCCATCAGTAGATATATATTGTTACTTCTAATTCTGAGAAGACCATTTGTCTGGTTCTCTAGCTCTAAGAAATGTAAGGATCTGTATGTTTCTAAGGATCGGAGTTAGGAATATTTGGTCTCTTGAGATCAAGCTCATAAATATATATTACCATGTATGTATTGTTACTTCTAATTCCTGAGAGACTGTCTGGTTGCCCTATCAACTCCAATCTTTAGAAACATACAGAGTCTAACATTTCAGAGGATCAGCAAAATAGGTTCCTTAGAATCAGAAAGCAACAATACATGGTAATATGTATATTAACAATATGGACATATAGAGACCAATCTCTCTACCACAATCCTTAGAAACATACAGATCCTTACATTTCTTAGAGCTAGAGAACCAACAGAATAGGTCTCTCCAGAGTTAGAAGTAACAATATATACATAGTAATATGTACATTTATGAACTTGATATATAGAGACCAAATATTCCTAACTCCGATCCTTAGAAATGTATAGATCTTGATGTTTCTTAGAGCTAAAGAATCGACTAAATCAAGACTTCAGAACTAGCAAAAGTATATACCTACTGATAGGCATGTAAGTGTATATACATGAATTCAATATAATGAGACCAATTTCTCTATTCCAATCCTTAGAAACATTAGAAGTTATACATTTCTTAGAGTTGGAAAGAACAAGAAACAGGCTTCCAATTATTGGAAACAACAATATATACCCACATGCCTGTTGATAGGTATATAAACAATATAGATCTCAAGAGGCCAATCTCTCTATTCCTAATCCTTAGAAACATTAGAGGTTATACATTTCTAAGGGTTAGAGAACTAACCAAACAACCTCTCAAGAATTAGAAGCAACAATATATGCCTATGAACTCGATATAAAGAGACCAATTCGTCAGACTACCAACCTATAGAATATTCATGATTCTTACATTTCTATAAGTCAGAGAATCCAACGAATCGAGTCAGAACATCGATATCATCAATATGCATATACTTCTTGCTAATGATCCAAATAAAACCATTCTGATCCTCCTTCAATCCTTAGATTATTCATAGTTCTAACATTTCTAAGGATCAGAGAACCGGCCAAACAGTCTCTCAAGAATTAGAAACAACAATATATACCTATGAACTCGATATAAAGAGACCAATTCGTCAGTCTATCAACCTATAGAATATTCATGATCCTTACATTTCTAAGGGTTAGAGAACCGACCAAATAGGTTCCTCAGAGTTAAAGTAACAATATATGCATACTATTATGCATATATTCAATATCGATCTCAGGAGACCAATTCGTCAGTCTATCAACCTATAGAAACATCAACATGCCTATCGGTACATTTCTAAGGGTTAGAGAACCGACCAAACAACCTCTCAAGAATTAGAAGCAATAATATATACATGGTAGTATGTATATCATCAATATGGACATATAGAGACCAATTATTCCTAATCCCAATCCTTACCGTAAGGTACATCAACATGCCTATCGGTACATTTCTATAAGTTAGAGAGCCATCGAAATAGGTTCCTCAGAGTTAGAAACAACAATATATACCTACAGATAGGTATATTAATAATATGGACATATAGAGACCAATTATTCCTAATCCTAGAATCAACACTTAATCTCTAAATTTCACAATCTCTTCTTCTGGTAGTTCACCCATTTCTACTTCTTGTCTATACTGATCTTGTTCTAATTCGTATTCTTCTTGGCTTCTCTCTCCTGCTTCACTGCCTTCTTCTACTTCGCTACGGTCCTTTTCGCTCTGATCCTCTTCGCTCTGATCCTCTTCGCTCTGATCCTCATCTTCGCTCTGATCCTCATCTTCGCTCTGTTCCTCTCCACTCCAGTCGTATTCATCCAAATAATGTGGTTCAACATCATCATCTTCAATAAATTCCTCATAGTTATTTGGAGTTTCTGCCTTTGAATCACCAGCCAATGCTTCTGTCAGCACGTGTCCCTTTTCTCGCAACGATTCTAATATTCTCAATTCTTTTGTATGGTTATGTCTCTCTCCACCAATGTAGAATAGGTATACTGCTGCATCACTCCGTTGACCTTGACGGAATATACGATACGAGCACTGAATAATCTGCATCAGCTTGTAGCTCGGCGAAATCAACATGCATCTAGGTCTGCCACCTTGTGTATCATGCAAGCTAATACCAACACCGCCAACTGGAACAGTCATAAGCAAAAAATCAATATCATCATTGTTATTAAACTTGTTTATGATGCTTGCTCTTTCGTCTGGTTTGGTTGCCCCAACAAGAATTACCACATTGTAACCAACATTTTCCAGCAATTCTTGAATTCTAATCAATGTATCAATATAATTCACTGCAATGATAATCTTTCTTCTCGTGTCATTCTCCTTCAAGCCTTTACCAACTCGAGCCATATCAAAGGCCTTTGTTACTTCAATCTTTCTCAACAACTTTGATACTCTTCCCACTACTGCCTTTTTCTTGTCCTTGTTCTTTGCATCTTTTTCCATGGCACGAGCTAATGCAATAGTATCCAATTTGTCAATAGACTTGTGATAAAATTTATCGAATGGTTCACTAACATTGTAGAATCCATTATAAATGTCCAATCTATATCCATTAATGGTACCATCTGGACTGTCTTCTGTCTGACCTGCAATGTGGTCCTTGATTACCTCTACATACAAGTCGAATGCAAGATTTTTAATTTGTGTTGCCTTTGACATTATGTTTTTTCTGGTCATGACATGCGTCTTTACTGGATCGATCTTGCTCGCATATGCAATTACTTCATTAATACCAGTTCCAACAACACCAAATCCAGAGTCAACCTGTTGATACAATCTGTCTGACTTCATAATTCCAGTCAGCTTCAAGGTATTAGCTATTTGGTCTACCTTATCAATGATAGTACCAGACAGCAAGCTAATAGTACAATTCTTGCTTTCATTCACAGCTCTAGCAAATGCCAAACAAGCCAAGAATTGCGCTGACTTGTTCTTGAGATATTGAAATTCATCAATCACAAGGGCAAATCCTGTTGCTACCAATCTTCGAAAGGCAGGAGTAGGAGTATATTCAGTGATTTTCACATCTCTACCATTATATTCATCAATGTAATCTTCTCTAATTAGATATCCATGCTTTGGTTGACTGCCTGTCTTGCCTCTCAGACTTCCATAAGTTGAGATAAAGATGTATGGAACATCATAAATGTAACAATGTCTAACCCATGACTCAGCAACAATCAAAGGACAAATAATAAATAATGGTAAACCGCGAGCTTTTGCTACTGCAATTGTCAAAACAGTCTTACCTCTACCCATCTTACTATTGTCAATCTTAATGTCACCTTTCATGATTCTATCAAAGAAGACTTGTTGTTCAGGAGTAAGTGCCAATTCACGCTTTCGATATGCAGAATACTCTTCGGGAAAGTACTTTACTTTGGCATCCATATTTCTACTGAATACCTCATAAGTTGGGAATAAAGCTCCTGATGGAGATTTTAGGGCAGCACTCATTTTTAACACGAGCAGTTTTTACTTTGACATTTCAAGTTTGACAAGTTTATTCACACGAATTGTACCTTGAATATTGATTTAATAACAAGTGATTCCATTCTGCCTACTGACACAAGTATATTATGGATTCTCCTATTGCAATGAGAGCATGGTGTACCCTTGTAATGTTAAATGACAATTATTCCTCTGGAGCTCTAGTAGTTGCAAAGAGTTTGAGAAGAGTCAAGACAAAGTATCCAATCTATTGCCTTGTTGCTGAAGTTAGTGATGAATGTGTTGCTATGCTCACTGAATCAGCCTTGTTCGACAGAGTAATACAAGTACCATTGCTTTCAAAGGAAACCAATCGCATGAATGATAAACAAGAAAAGATTTATCGCAAGTGGATATCGAGTTGTTATACAAAGTGGAATATCATGAATCCTGATATTTTTGACTGCAAAATGGAAAAGGTAATGCTTCTCGATGCTGACTCATTCATTCAAAAGAATTATGACCACATTTTTGATCTTGCATGTCCTGCTGCCTGTTTCAACTCTCCTTGGGGACCCAAAGGAAGTGGTAGACCAAATTGGAAAACTGGAAGAGAAGTAACACCTTATGAACTCAAGGTTTTTCTCGGTTCAAAGGCTCCTTGGGTTGGATGTGCTTCCTCTGTCTTGTTACAACCAAATAAGGAAACTTATGAGAAAATGCTAGACTTGTTGAATGAACACGATACTTATGGTCACAAGGGCAATTGCATCTCAGGACCAGACGAACAATTGCTCGCTCATACCTACTTTTCCCTTAATGAATCAATGTACCACTTTCGATCAAAGTACAATTGGTTTGTTGGACAGAACCATACACTGGGAAAGGGAGAAACACCAGTAATCTATCAGTATTACAATAGTAAGCCTTGGCGCGAAGACAGACAAACTAGTCAATACGATGACGTCAGAGAATGGTATTCAATGTGGGACAATGTTGTTGCTGACTATTCTATTGCTTCTGATTGGTTGAATAGACCATACTAACCCTGGTACTAACAATATCTCTCAAAAGAGAAATATACTGGCACAAAGCAAAAAGAAGGAAAAAGATTTTTCTGGTATCTCCAAATGTCTGACCAGATTTGGAAGTCCTTGTTGGCCGAATTTATCGGTACGTTTACTCTCGTGTTTGTCGGAGCTTCTGCTGTTGCGTGGGCTTCGTCTAGTGATAGTGGTATGTTGTTGAAGGGTCTTGCCTTTGGTTTGGCTCTCATCACTCTTATCTACATGTGGAACAAGTTGTCCGGTGCCCACTTTAACCCTGCCGTCTCTTTGGGTTTTGCCGTCTCTGGCCAAATGGGATTCGGTCTGATGATTGGATACTGGATTGTACAATTGTTGGGTGGTATTGCCGCCGCTGCTTTGGTTGCCTACTTGTTTGGTACTGCTACCAACAATGCTGGTGCCTCTGTTGGTGATCTTACCTATTCTGATAGCTGGAAGGCTGTTTTGGTTGAAGCCATTCTTACCTTCTTCTTGGTACTTGCCTACCTCTTCTTCTATAGTAATCCTATGATGGGTTTGATCTCTGGTTTGGCTATTGGTCTCATTCTCGCGTTTGCCATGTTTGCTGGTGGTTCCTTGACTGGTGCCTCTATGAATCCTGCTCGTTCTTTGGGTCCTGCCATCTTTGGTTCTACTCTTGATTCGATTTGGATTTATATTGTTGGTCCTTTGATTGGTGCCTTGGTTGCTGCCTTGATTTACAAGTTGATTACTTATAGATATGGATGCTGCTACAAGAAGGATGAATGTGGTGAAAAGATTAAGGATGAGTGCGGAAACTGCATTATGGAGTGCAAGGTTCCCAAGGTTGACTGCTGTGGTGAATTGGTAAAGGATGAATGTGGTAAGGTGTGCTATGATGTGGTTGAAGAGATTCAACGCAAGAAGGGATACAAGCAAGAGGATATCTTTGGTGACTACATTCACAAGAAGGCTTTGAAGCATTTGGCTCCCAAGAAGTGTGGTCCTTGTGGTGAGTTCTTGCCTGAGGAACCAAAGCATGTTGAACAAGTAAATGTATTGGCTTTGGTGAATGTAAACGAACATGTTGACATTGAAGTGGATGAAGATTCGCTGCCTCAAGCTGATTTTTAAATGCGAATGTGTAAAATATTGTTAGATTAACAATATTGGTTGATGGATCGAATCCTGAGTCATGACTTATAGAATGTGTAAGAAGTATATATGTTTGTAAGGTTGATAGCTAGTTCTGGGTCATGATTATAGAATGTGTAAGAAGTATATATCTTTCTAAGGTTGATAGCTAGTTCTGGGTCATGATTATAGAATGTGTAAGTATATATGTTTGTAAGGTTGATAGATCGAATCTTGAGTCATAGTTATAGAATGTGTAAGAAGTATATATGTTTGTAAGGTTGATAGATCGAATCTTGAGTCATAGTTATAGAATGTGTAAGAAGTATATATCTTTCTAAGCCGTAGGCTCGGTAACCTGAATAGATTCTATCTTGAGTCATAGTTATAGAATATATACATAGATTGTATGTATATTTCTAAGGTTGGTAATTAGAACGATTTCTATCTTGAGTCATAGTTATAGAATGTGTATAAGATATATTTCTAAGGTTGATAACCTGAATGGATTCTAGTCTGGATCATAACTATAGAATATGTAAGAAGTATATATGTTTGTAAGGTTGACAGTCAGATCGATTCTGTTCCGAGTCATGACCTATAGAATGTGTAAGAAGTATATATCTTTCCAAAGCTGATAGATCGATTCTGTTCTGAATCATGACTATAATATGCAATCTATGTATATTTCTAAGGTTGATGACCTCGATGATTCTCTCTAGCCTCATGATTATAGAATGTGTAAGAACTCTATATATTTCTAAGGTTGACAGATCGAATCTTGAGTCATGACTATAGAATGTGTATATCTTATACACATTCCTAAGGTTGATAATTGGAACGATTTCTATCTTGAGCAATGGTTATAGAATACATACAGTCTCTCTACATGCCTATCGGTAAGGTTGATAGATCGAACGATTTCTATCTTGAGTCATGACTATAGAATGTGTAAGAAGTATATATTTCTGGGTATGATGGATCTAACCATTTCCTTTCCGTGTTCATGAATACATAACAATAAGAATACTGATATATTAAGTTGATAATCTTGATGATTCTCTTTCCTGTTTGTCTAGCTCATATGTACATATAGTCATGACTCAAGATAGAAGCTGTTCAGGTTACCGAGCCTACGGCTTAGAAATATATATACTTCTTACACATTCTATAATCATGACTCAAGATAGAAGCTGTTCAGGTTAGCAACCTTAGAAATATATATACTTCTTACACATTCTATAATCATGACTCAAGATAGAAATCGTTCGATCTATCAACCTTACCGATAGGCATGTAGAGAGATTGTATGTATTCTATAG
>ERZ778017.2443-NODE-2443-length-15119-cov-5.233471_pt1 | contig 15119 bp, 13 predicted proteins | sample MGYA00375747_ERZ778017 | MGnify/ENA primary metagenome ERZ778017 (study PRJEB29350, sample SAMN05509838) | bioreactor metagenome | biome: bioreactor; material: wastewater | place: South Africa: University of Cape Town | collected 2014-03-17 ...
CAGAACTGCCCGCAGTCGGGCGTGCCGATCGAGAAATGGTCGTGCGCGTTGCCGAGCAGGCCCGACAGCCAGACGATGGTCTCCCCCCAGAACCGCGCGTAGCCGACGGTCTTCACGTTCGCGCCGAACATCAGCACGATCAGGAAGCCGACCAGGCTGATGTGGATCACTTCCCACACGCCTTCGACCCAGTAATGCACGACGAACCAGCGCAGATACTCCTGGCCGTCGATGCGCGCTACGAAGAACATGCCGAACACCCACACGGCGGTGAGCGCGGTGACGCCGATGCCCAGGCCCCAGTGGATTTCGTTCCACTGGCGCATCGGCGGGAAGGTGCGCAGCACGATCGTCGCCAGCATCGCGAAGCCGATCAGGATCACGAGGTCGGCGCCGCGTCCGGCGTCGATGTATTCGAGTCCTTCCTGCAGCCATGGCTGTCCCGCCCACCAGCCGGCGATTCCTCGTTGCGACAGCCCCAGCGTGAACACATTCCAGGCGACCACCGCGGCGAGCGCCCAGAACAGCGTCTTCACCAGCCACGGCGAGGCCAGCTCGCGCTTCGACAGCAGCGGGCCCACAAAGAGGATTGTTCCGATGAAGCCGCAGAGGATCCACAGGATGCCCAGGTTCGTGTGCTCGCTGCGCGCGACGTTGAAGTTCAGCGTGCCGGCGAGCAGCGACGGGTCGACGCGCTGCGCCGCGATGATCAGCCCGAAGGCGACCTGCACGACGAACAGCCCGAGCATCAGCGCGAAGAAGCGGTAGCTCAGCCGCTGCGTGGCGTATTCGATGCGCATCGCTTGCCTCACTTGCTGCCTCACTTGCGGCATCACTTGTTCCCCAGGCTGCGGATGTACGCGACGAGCGCTTCGCGCTGCTCGGCGGTGGTGATCGATTCGTAGCTCGGCATCACGCCGGGCGGGTAGCCGCGCGCGACGCGTGCATCGGGGTGCACGATCGACTCGAGCAGGTAGTCGGCGTCGGCCGTCACGGCCGATCCGTCGGCGAGCTCGCGTTGCGAGCCGTACAGCCGGGCCCAGCCCGGACCGACGACGCGCTCGGCGCCCTTCGAGTGGCAGGCGAGGCAGCCGAGCTCGTTGGCCAGCTGCCCGCCCTGCGCGGCGAGGTCCGTGGACGGCGAGACCGCCGGCGCGCCCGCCGCGGCGGGGCTCGCCGCTTCGGCCGGGCGCGTCGCGCTGCGGGCAGCCGCGGCCGCCTCGCGCACGCCGGGCAGCGGAACCGGCGGCCATCCCTCGGTATGGATCTGCGACGTGTACTCGAGGAACGCGACGAGCTGCCCGATCTCGTCGCGCGTGAACGGCAGCGTCGGCATGTGCGTGGGCGTTCCCCCGCGCCGCTCGATGCGCTCGCGCGCCGCCGGATAGCGTTCGAGGTAGTCCTCGTAGCGGTCGGTGCCGGCGGCCCTGGCGATCGCCGGATTGCCCAGTTGCAGGCGGATCGCCGCGGCCGTGGGCCACGCGTTGGCCGACGGCAGGAAGGCAGCGAGCCACGCGGGGCCGGCGCGCCGGTACAGGTCGGTGAGATCGGGGCCGAAATACGCGCCGTTGCCGACGATCGTGTGGCAGCCCATGCAGTTGTAGGCCTGGAAGACGCGCCGACCGTCCACCGCCGAGTGTCCGTCGAAAGACACGTTCTCGGGCAGCGCCTGCTCGCGCGAGCCGGTGAACGAGAACACCGACAGCGCGGCGAAGAGGATCACCATGAAGCCCAGCACCGCCAGCGCGGTGCGCCGTTTGCGCGGCTCGTCGTTGCACATGCTCAGCCCTCCTCGTGCTCGAACAGCTCGCGCAGACTGCCGAGGAAGGCGTGGAAGACGTACACGGCGAGCACGAAGCCGAGCGCGAACCAGAACCGCCACGCCCACTGGGACTCGGGCCAGAACTGGTAGTCGCGCCAGAACGGCCACGACAGCAGCACGCTGACCACGCTGGCCAGCACGGAAATCGAGAGGTCCGTCCAGCGGTGCGACATGCGGGTCTCCTCGCCCTGGGCCGTTTCGCTATAGGTATATCTAAAATATAGATTAACGGGTGCAGCCAAGGGCTCGAAGATTTCCCTGTCGCGCTCAGGGTTTCGCGCCAGGCTCGTCGGCGGCTTTCCGGGCCGAGGCGTCGGCCGGCGTCGGGCGGTCCCCCGTCGTCTCTTCTGGCACGTAGACCATCGATCCGTCGCGCAGCCGGTACGCGGTTCCCGCCTTGGCGCCTTCGCCCTCGCCGATCTGCCCGGACGAGCGGTATTCCTTCAGTTCGCGTCCTTCGCGCACCAGCATTCCCATGTCGGGCTTGCCGGGGTTGCGGATCACGATCAGGTCCTGCGCCGCGAAGGGGTTCAGCGGGTTCTCGATCACCGCGATCAGCAGCACGGCGATGACGACGAGGAAGACGTCGACGATGTTGACGACGCTCAGGATCGGGTCGTCGCCGTCGTCGTCGGACAGGATGTCGATGCCGATGCGCCGCTCACGCATGGCCGGCTCCGCGCGCGCCGAGCAGCGCGTCGAGCTCCTCGAGCAGCCAGCGGCGGCGAACCGACTGCACGACGAAGGTGATCGCCGCCGACAGCAGCGCGACGATGACCGCGGCGAAGGCGACCACGAGGTTCTCCGCCATTCCCTGCGCGTTGCCCGCGGCGACGGCGACGAGTGCGGGACCCATCGGGATCATCGTCGCCACCAGCCCGAGCATCGGCGCGGTGCGGCTGACGATGCGCTGCATCTCGAGGCGGCGCAGCACGTGCAGTTCGAGCCGCTCGGGGCTCGCGTCGGGCTGCGCGTGCAGCCAGCGGGCGAGCGGCCGGCGGCCGTGTCCGCGCAGCGCGCGCAATGCCGTCTCGGCGAGCAGCGCGCCGAGGCAGTACAGCGCGTAGGCGAACATCGCCGCGAGCAGGATCAGCACCGGCGTCAGGAAGAAGCGGGAGATCTCGTAGAGGAAGGATTCGATGGCGTTCATTGGGGAGGTGAAGGGTGAAGGGCGAAGGGTGAAGGGCGTGGGGGCAGCGGAAGGCGCCGGTCGCGCCACGCGCCGAAGGCTTGTGCGGTTGCGCCGGCGGCGACGATCAGCGCGAGCCACGCGGCGTAGGTCCAGGCGGGCGGCGCGTCGGCGGGCTGCTCGCGCGGCACCTCGCGCAGCTCCTGGCCGCGCACGCGCTCGAGCGGCGCTTCGGGCGCCGCGTCGTCGATCGGGGCAGGGTCCTGCGCTTCGGCCGGCGCAGGCTTCGATGCCTGCGCAGGCGACTGCGATGCCGGCGCCGCGGGCGCCTGCATCGCGTCGAGCCCGTAGCCCTGCGCCAGCTTTTCGACGTGCGCGACGAAGGTCTCGTTCGCCGTATGCACGTCGTGCCGCTGCGCGATCTCGCGCCACGCCTGCACCAGCTCGCGCTCGGTCGCTTCGTCGGCCTGCCAGTAGCCCTTGCGGATCGCCTCGAGCATGCGCTCGGCGATCTGCGCGAGCGCCGCCGGATTCGCCTGCTCGAACCATTCGCGGATGCCGAGCCGGTAGCGGTCCTTCACGTAGATCTCGTGGAAAGCCTGCCACTGGTCGTCGCGCACGACGTCGCGGTCCATCGCCTGCCAGCCCCAGAAATTGTTGACGGCGTTCAGCAGCTGCAGCGTTCCCGCGTAGCCCTCGTCGCGCATCTGCGCGATCCAGTTCGGATGCTGGTAGACCGAGCGCAGCTCGGTGGCGAGGAAGGTCGAGGCGTTCTGCAGCCGCGCGCGCTTCGCATCGCGCAGGTTCGAGATGTACAGCTGGGGGCTGCGGCCATCGAGGAAGCGCACCGCGCTCGAGAGGCCGCCCAGGTACTCGAACGGATGATCGGTGTCGAGCAGCCCGCGCAGGTTCGACGAGCGCGAGAACACCGCCGCGTCGGTGCCGCGCAGGTGCTCGGCGTAGACGTCGACCGTCTCTCCGCTGCCGTCGCGGGGCTTCGTGCTCCAGCGCGACGGGTCGGGCCCGTAGCCCCACGACATCCGCGACAGGTACAAGCGCTCGAGCCTGCCGTCGCCCTCCTCCCAATGGTCGGAGGCGAGCGTCGCCTCGGGGACGCGCGTCCCGTAGTCGCCGCTCTCGTTGCCGAAGATGCGCGTGAGCGAGAACTCGCGCGCGGCCTGCGGGTCGACGCCGCGCGCGAGCAGCGTCGCGGCCACGCGCTCGACGTTCGCGCGTACAGGATTGTCCCGGGGTTCCTCGTCGAGCGAGGCGGCGAGCACGACGGCGCGTGACAGCCACTCCATCACGTTCGGGAACTGGTCGCGGTACAGCCCGGTGATCGAGATCACGGTGTCGATGCGCGGGCGGCCGAGCTGGGCCAGCGGTATCGGCTCGACGCCGACGACGCGTCCGCCCGCGTCCCACTGCGGACGCATCCCCAGTGCGTAGAGCACCTGCGCCTCGAGGATGCCGAGATGGCGCATCGTCTCGGTGCTCCACAGCGTGAACGCGAGCTTGCGCGGCGCGCTTCCGTGGCTCGCGCGATGCGCCTCGATCAGCTCGTCGATAGCGCGCATGCCGGACTCCCAGGCCGCGCGCGTCGGAATGCGCGACGGGTCGAAGCCGTAGACGTTGCGTCCGGTGGGCAGCGCGTCGGGATTGCGGATCGGGTCGCCGCCGTACGAAGGATCGACCCAGCGCGCCGACAGCGCGCGGACGATCGCTTCGATCTCGCCGTCGGCGTGCAGCGCCTCGCGGTATTCGTGTCCGCGTGCGGCAAGCTCGCGCAGGCCGGGGTCGTCGATCGAACTCGGCGCGCGCGCCTCGTCGAAGACGAATTCGTCGACGAAGCGGTACGGCGCGCTTTCGGCGAGCCTGCGCCAGTCGCCGCGGAACGCCTCGGCGGCGCCTGCGGGCGCGGTGCGCGCGTACAGCGGCTCGCCGAGCATCTGCATCACGTTGCTCACCCGGTGCTCGCGCGGCGCATCGCGGCCGAGCGTGTGCAGGCCGAGCGGCTGCATCGCGCTGCCGAGCTCCTCGAGATGATCGCGCAGCGCGCGCGCGATGCGGTCGAAGTCGTCGATGGAAGCGCCTTCGTTCATCCCGAGGTCGGCGAGCAGCCCCGCCTCCCGCGCCGCCTCGACGATGCGCTCGCGCAGTCGCTCGCGCACCGGGCCTTCGTCCACGGCATCGTGCTCGCGCAGCAGCGCGTCGAGCGCGGCCGTCTCGTCGGCGAGCCCCGCCGGGGCGAACGGCGGCGTCTGGTGGCTGACGATCACGCCGCGACCGCGGCGTTTCACGTGCATCGCCTCGGCGACGTTGTCGACGATGTACGGGTAGACGACGGGAACGTCGCCGACGAGCAGGTTCGGATCGTCGTAAGCCCACAGCCCGCGCTCCTTGCCGGGCAGCCACTCCTGCGTGCCGTGCGTGCCGAAGTGCACGATCGCGTCGGCCCGGTGCCGCTCGCGCACCCACAGGTAGGTCGCCAGGTAGAAGTGGTTCGGCGGCATCTTCGTGTCGTGGAAGAGCTTCTTCTCGTCGCCGCCCGCCGCGGTCTCGGCGCGCATCGGCTGCGGCAGCACAACGAGCGCGCCGAGGTCCAGGCGCGGAATGACGAAGCCGCGCACGCCGTCGCGTTCGGCGATCCACGCGCTTTGCCCGGGCGCGCCCCAGGCTTGGCCGATGCGCGCGCGCACGCCGTCGGGCAGCGCCGCGTACCAGCGCTCGTAGTCGGCCAGCGGCAGGAACGCCCAGTGCGCGGTCTTCGTCAGCGCGTCGAGCGTGCCGGGCCGGTAAGCGGGGCGCAGCATCGCCTTGCCCGCTTCGATCAGCGCTTCCTCGGTGGTGCCGTCGATCGCATAGCCGAGCGCGCGCAGGCGTTCGACGAGATGTTCGATCGAGCGCGGCACGTTCAGGTTCGACGCTCCCTGGTTCGTCTCCCCCGGCGGGTGGTTCCAGTAGAAGAGCGCCAGGCGCTTGTCGGCGTTGCGCGTCGCGCGCAGCCGCGCCAGACGCAGCGCCTTGCCGACCAGCATGTCGAGCTGCTCGGGAATCGGCACCAGTTCGCCGCCCTCGTTCGCCGCGAGCACGACCGGGTCCTGCAGCCCGGCGTACTCGGCGTTCGTCAGCGTGAACGGCAGCTCGAAGCGGCTCACGCCCACCGGGTCGGCGAGATAGTCGTCGCGGCTGCCGTTGCGGTAGGCGAGCACCGGGATCGCCGGAACGTCGAGCGAGCGATGCCAGACCTTGCGCGCATCGGGATCGATACCGAGGAAGGTGTGCACGAGCATCACGTGCACGATCGGGCGGCCGTCGAGCAGCACGAGCGGCTCGTCCTGCACGGCGGGATCGATGCGCTTCGGGTTCGGGAAGCCGTCGCCGCCCGCCGGCGGCGACGGCTGCGCGGAAGGTCGTGCGGAATCGCCGCGCGCGCGCGCGACGCGCGATGCGCGGTAGAAGGCGATCGGCAGCGCGCCTGCCGCTTCGATCGCGCGCATCGTTTCGTCGACGGTTCGCGTCTGGCCGTCGGAGAGGTAGCTCGACGAGATCTCGATGCCGATCACCGGGCGGTCCCGCCAGTCGCGGCGGAAATGGCGCTGCCACCAGTCGAGGTACGCGGGCAGCGTCTCGATCACGCCGGCGTCGTGCTCGGGATGGTAGATGCCGGCCGACGGCAGCGCGATCGGCGGCTCCGCCTGCGCTGCGCTGCCGCCGGCGATGAAGCGCGCGCGCAGGTAACGGAACAGCCGCTCGCGGTTCTCGCGCATGCCGGCGACGTAGTACTCGAAGACGCGCTGCGCCTCGGCGGCCTCGACGTGCAACGCGCGCATCCGCGTCGGCGGGCTCATCACGTGGATGCCGACGCCGGGCAGCGCCGCATCGCGCAGCCGGGCGCCGGCGACGCGTTCGACGAGCGCCTGGTCGTCGGTGCGCGGAGCGTCGATCAGGACGAAGGCCGCGCCTTCGAGCGCGCGCGCGACGCCGGCCTCGCCTTCGACGTCGACCTGCGTCCAGGCCAGCGCGACGTCTTCCCTGCGCGCCGCTTCTTCGAGCAGCCGGAACTTGCGCTCGAGCACCATCTTCGTCGACAGCAGCGCGACCTTCGTCTTCGCCGCGGTGGATGTCGACGGCGCTGCGCCGTTCGAAGCGTCGGAGCCGGCGCGCGCGGGCGTATTCGACACTGCGGCCAGCGCGAGCGCCGTCGCGAGGGGCGCGAGGATTCGGAGGATCTTCATGTGCCGCGTCCGTTCAGTTCGTAGGCGATAGGGATGCGCAGTTCCGCCCGGCTGCCGGGGGCGCTGCCCGTGCGCAGCTGCCCGGCGGCCAGGCGAACGAGTTCGAGCGCGGCTTCGTCGAGCGTACGGAAGCCCGAGCTCGATGCCACCTCGCAACCCAGCAGCTCGCCATCGGCGGCGAACTGCGCGTGGACGGTGACGACGCCCTGCTGGCCCATGCGCCGCGCCTGCCGCGGATAACGCTTGTGCGCGGCGAGCAGCGCTTCGAATTCGCTGCGCCAGCGCGGCGATGCCGGGGCGTCGGGAGGCGGGGTCGAAGCGGGGCTGGCCGCGGGGCCGGTCGCGAGGTCGGCGGCGGGGTTGGCGGCGGGGTTGGCTGCAGGGTTGACCGCGGGGCCGGCTGCACCGGCGACGGCCGGCGCGCCGGCGGGCGCTTCGGCGCCGGCGCGAGCCGCCGCCGAGGGGGGAGTTGCAGAGGATTCGTCGTGCGCGTCGGCGGCCGGTGCAGGCGCTTGTGCGATTGCAGGCGAGGAGATGTCCGCGCGTGCGAGAGCCGGTCCGTCGCCGTTGCGGGCGTCGGCCGGGCGCGGTGCCTGCGGCGGTGCCGTGCGAGCCGGCAACGGCGCCCTGGCAACCGTTCGCGCGCGAGCGGGTTTCGGCGCCGCGATTGCGGGCGCATCGTGCCGGGCGGGCATGTTCGTCGACGCCGAAGCCGCGTTCACGGCCGGATCGACGCCAGCGTCTTCCGTAGTCGCCCGGACCCATCGGATCGGCACCGGCAGCGGGGCGGGCGGCGTGTGGCGTAGAGGAAGGGACGCGCTCCCTAAGGCGACCGCCGCCAGCACCGCGACGTGCGCGACGATCGACAGAAGCCAATCGCGCGCGGCGATCGGCCCCGCCGCGCTGCATGCGGGCGCGACGGTGCTCACGGGCGCCGCACCTCGACGCTCACCCGCTCGAAGCCGAGCGAGCGCACGCGGTCGGCCAGCTCGACGAAGTCCGCCAGCGCCAGCCGCCCGTCGGCGCGCACGACGACGCTCTCGTCGCGCGAATGCGCCGCCAGCGCCGCCGGCAGGTCGTCCACCGGCGCGTCGCCCAGGTACAGGCGCCGCTCGTGCGTGTAGGTGAGTACGAGCGGAGAGCGCTGTGGGGGCTGCGCGCTGCGTGCCTGCGGAAGCTGCACCGGAATGCGCCCGCTCGCCACGAAGCTCGCCGTCGTCAGCACGATGGCGAGCAGCACGAGCATCACGTCGACCAGCGGAACGACGTTGATCTCGTCGAATTCGCGTTCGTCCATCGCTTCAGCCCCCACGCGCCTCGTCGAAATCGACGAGGCGCTCGCGCACGCGGCGGCGCAGCGCGTTGTTGGCCGCGACGCAGGGGATCGCGACCGCGATTCCCGCGGCGGTGGCCTTCAGCGCCAGCGCGAGTCCGGCCATGATCGTTCGCGCATCGAGCGCGTCGCCGGCGCCCAGCCCGTGGAAGGTCAGCATGATGCCGAGCACCGTGCCGAGCAGGCCCAGGTACGGCGCGTTCGAAGCGATCGTTGCGATCCAGTTCAGGCGGGCGGTCAGGTCGGCCTCGAGCCGCACGCGGCTTTCGTAGGAGGCGGCGTCGACGCGCCGCAGGTAGCGCCAGCGTTCGATCACGACGGCGAGCGCGACGACGCTCAGTGCAACGAGCGTGCCGATCACGCCCCAGTCGACCAGTGCGCGGATCGCATCCATTGCGCAGCTCCTCAGTACTGCAGCGACAGGCCGGCGCGCCAGATGCGGCCCGGGTCGGGAACGATCGACAGGTCTTCGCGGTCGTAGCGCCCGTCGTAGTTCGCGTCGCCCGTGCCGCGGGCGATCAGCCAGTGGCGCCGGTCGAAGACGTTCTCCACGCGGGCGAACAGCATCAGCCGCGTCCCGGACGGGCCGGGCAGCTTCGTCTCGTAGCGCGCGCCTGCGTGGAAGAGCGCGAAGCCCGGCCAGCGCTCCTGGTTGATCTCGTCGGCCCACGACCGGGCGCGCGCGTCCAGCTCGCCGCTGAGCGCCCAGCCGGGCGCCGGGTACCAGTGCGCGCGAAGATCGAGCATCCGTGCCGGCGTGCGCGGGATGCGCCTGCCGGTGTTGTCGTAGGCGACGACGGTGTAGTTGCTGCGCCAGAACGCGCGATCCGCGCGCTGCGCGGCGGTGGGCTGCGCGACGAAGGCGCCGTTGGCGTTGCCCAGCGAAAGGAAGAAGTTGTCGTAGCGCGTGAAGCTCGCATCGAGGAAGGTCAGCGCCGCCTCGAAGGCCCAGCCGGCGTGCGGCGCGGTTCTCGCCTCGAGCTCGATCCCGCGGCTGCGCGCGCCGCCGATGTTGCGGAACTGCGAGCCGCCGCCGATCGTCGTGTTCGATGCGGCGTACTGCCCGTTCGAATCGAGGATGAAGTCGTCGCGGTCGATCTGGAACGCCGAGACGCCGAAGCGCGTGTCCCAGCCGGCGATCGATCGGCGGTGGCGCGCGCCGATCTCCAGGCCGAGCGACTTCTCGGGGCGCAGGTCGGGATTGCTTTGCACCCATGCGTTGGTCGTCGTTTCGCCGCGATACAACTGTTCGGCGCTCGGCAGCCGGAAGCCGGTGGATGCCGCCGCGAAGAGCGAGCTCGACGCGCCCAGCGCGCGCGTGAGGCCGGCGCGGTAGCTGTCGACTTCGAACGAGCGGCCGGTCGATACCGGGCGGTTGCCGTTGCCCGGCACCGGCGCCGCGTCGAAATCGACGTCGACGCGGTCGCGGCGGACGTTCAGCGTCGCGACGCTCGCCTCGCCGAGCGCGAACTTCGCTTCGCCGTACAGCGCGCGCATCCGTTCGCGCGTCTGGTCGTCGGAGAGCTGCGTTCCGGCCGTCGTCACGGCGCCGCGCGGCGTGGTGCGGTAGCTGTTCAGCGCCCGGTTGTCGTTGTCGAAGTCGTTGCGGCGCAGGTCCACGCCGCCCATCAGCGCCAGCGCGTCCAGGTTCACCCGGTATTCGGCCTTCGCGCCGCGCTGCGTCTGCCGGTAGTCGTTCAGCATGCTGTAGTCGTTCACGCCGGTGGTCGGCCGTCCCGCCGCGTCGAAACGCATCGGCGCCGACCAGAACGTCGTGTCGTCGCGGTACTCGTAGACGAGCGCCATCACCTGGCTGCGCTCGTCCAGGTCGCGCGACCAGCGCAGGTTCCAGCGCGAGAGGTCGACGTCGAAGTTGCGCGTGTAGCCGCGCCCTTCGCTGCTTCCGGTCGGATCGAGCGAGGCCGCCGTCGCGCCGGTGACGCTGCCTTCGCGGTCGCGGAAGCGCTCGGACTTCTCGAAGCCGAGCGACAGCTCGCTGCTCGCGTCGAGTGCGTACTGCAGGTGTCCCGACCAGGTGCGCGTGTACGTCGACGACAGGTAGTAGTAGCCGTCCTGCTCGCGCTCGCCGTATTGCAGGTGCCCGGACACCGCGTCGCCGGCGAAGCCTGCGCGCAGCAGGTGGCGGCGATAGCCGAAGGCGCCGCGATCGGCGTCCAGGCGAAGCCCGCGCTGGCCGGCGCCGCGCTTCGTCGTGACGATCACCGCGCCGGCGAGCGCGTCGTCGCCGTACAGGTACGAGGCGGCGCCCTTGACGACCTCGATGCGTTCGATGTCGTCGAGATCGATATTGACCTTGCCGGTGCGCTCGAAGACCGGCACGCCGTCGACGACGATCGCCACGCCGGGCTTCTCGCCCATGAAGCGCTGGTTCTCGATGCCGCGCAGCTTGATCTTGATCGTCTCGCCGTCGCCCTGCAGGTCGGCGGTGACGCCGCTGACCGAGCGCAGGATCTCGACCAGGTTCTTCGCGTGCTGCCGTTCGATCTGCGCTTCGTCGAAGCGCACGCGCGAGGTCGGGTCGGTCGTGCCGGGATCGAAGCGGTCCTCGATCGTCGAGTCGGTGATCGTGATGCGGTCCAGCGAGGCCGGCTCCCCGGCGGTCTGGGCCGGGGCATGCGTGGCGGCGAGCGCGAACAGCGTCGCGCACGCCGCTTTCTTTCGTGAATGGAACAGCACCCGCAGTGCTCCTGGAGGAACGTGGCGAAGGCGTCGGCCTTCGCGGTTGCCGAATGGGGCGGCACGGACCCGCCCGGTGCGGCGCCGAAAATCGGGCGTCGCTCGGAGCGGAGGAAGTGCGCGGACGCCGGGCCGTATCGTGCCGTGAAGGCCGAAGGCGCGATCGACCGCGCGCCGGGCGCAATCAGCCGTGCGCCCGCGGCAGGGTCAGCCGCGCGCCGGGCAACCGCGCGCCGGGAGCAGGATCAGCCGCGCGCCGGCGGTGCGCGGGGCTGCGCGGGGAGGCACGGCGGGAAGGAGGGGGGATCGACGGCCGCGCGCTGCGCCAGCCGCACCGACGCCGACGGCGCCGGCATCGCGACGAGCGGCGTCACCGGCACGACGGCCGCATGCGCGCCCGACAGGCAGAACGGACACGCCTCGCGCGTCGCCGCGACGCCGTCCTCGGGGGAGGCGTCGGCGGCCGTATCGACGGCGACGAGCTTCGTGCCGCCCGGCGTGCAGATCTCGGCCCACGCCCGCGGCACTTCGCCGAAGGCGCGCGCCAGCCCGGGCACGAGCGTGCCGTAGAGCATCGTCGCGAGGACGATCAGGCTCCACAACCGCAGGTGACGCGTCGACAGGCGCATGGCGCGGATGCTAGGCGGGGCGCTGCCCCGGCAATACGATCTGGATCAAGCGAATCCATCGAGTCGCGGTTGACCCGGCACCGATGCGCCGGCGATGATCGCGCGCGCGACGAACGTACGATCGCGCGCACGGCTTCGACGCGGAGGACAGCAGCGGTGGCGGAGGACGCGGACGGGCGGCGTCGGCAGCGTGTCGTGCTCGTCGCGCACAGCCACGTGGTGGGCGGCATCGAACGGCACGTCGTGGAACTGGCGGGCGGATTGCGCGAGCGCGGCCACCAGGTGATGTTCGCCGGCCCGCTCGACGGCTGGCTGGGCGAAAGCATGGTCGCCGCCGGCCATCGCTGCCTGCATCTGCCGATGCACGGCATGTACGACCCGTGGTCGGCGTGGCGGCTCGCGCGCTTCTGCGCGAGCGAGCGCGCATCGATCGTGCACGGCCACGCGCAGCGCGGCGCCCGCTACGCCGCCTGGGCAGCGCGGCGCGCCGGAGTCGCCTGCGTGGCCACCGCGCATTCGACGAATGCCGGGAAGTGGTTCGACGCCTCGGCGAACGTCATCGCGGTATCGGCGGCGGTGCGGGCCTCGCTGCTCGCGCGCGGGTTGCCGCCGGCGAAGGTGCACGTCGTTCATTCCGGCGTGCGCGATCTCGGCGCACGTGCGCCGGCGGTCGGCCGACCCGGCGGCGCAATCGCGCTCGTGATGCTTTCGCGCCTCGAACGCGTGAAGGGGCACGATCTCGCTCTCCAGGCTTTGCGCGAGGTCGGCGATCGGCTCCCGTGCCGGCTGCTCGTGTTCGGGCCCGGCGATTCCGACTGGGCGCGCCGCCTGCGCGAACTGGCGGACTCGCTGGGCGTGGCCGACCGCGTCGAGTTCCGCGGCGCGACCGACGACCCCGGCTCGGCGCTGGCGCTCGCCGACATCGTGCTCGCGCCGTCGCGGCGCGAGGCGCTGTCGCTGACGCTGATCGAGGCTGCGTCGGTGCAGCGTGCGGCCATCGCCGCCGACGTCGGCGGAATCCCGGAAGTCGTTGCCGACGGGGAAACCGGCCTGCTGTTTCCCGCCGGGGATGCGCACGCGCTCGCCCAGGCGATCCTTCGGCTGGGCGGCGATGAAGCCCTGCGGGCGCGCCTGGCGCGCGCGGCGCGCGAGCGCTTCGAGCACGCGTTCACGCTCGATGCGATGCTCGAAGGTACCCTCCGCGTCTATGCAATCGCCGCGTGCACTACGATGAGCCGATGAGCGGGATCTCGATCCTGATGTACCACCAGGTCGGCCGCTTCGCGCCGATGAAGTCGCATCGGGCGGTCTATTGCGACCTCGGGCGCTTCCGGATGCAGATGCGTGCGCTGCGCGCGCTGCGCGTGCCGGTGCTGTCGATGACCGACGCCGTGGCCCGCCTCGCCGGCCGCGCGCCGCTGCCGAAGCGCGCGGTCGTGCTCAGCTTCGACGACGGATGCGAGAATTTCTACGAGAACGCGCTGCCGGTGCTCGAGTCGTTCGGCTATCCGGCGATCGTCTATGCGATCGCGGGGCTTGCGGGGGGCAGGGCAGACTGGATGGCCGAGCACGGGCACCCGACGCCGGCGTTGATGAGTTTCGCGCGCCTGCGCGAGATCGCCGGGCGCGGCATCGAGGTGGGAAGCCACGGCGCAAGTCACATCCGCCTCGAAGGGTTGCCGGCCGGGAAGCTGCGCGAGGAGGTCGCCGGCAGCCGCGATCGGCTCGAGCAGGAACTGGGCCGTGCCGTGCCGCACTTCTGCTACCCCTACGGTTCGCACGACCTCGCCGCGATCGAGGCGGTCGCGCAGGCGGGCTATCGCAGCGCCGTCACCTGCCAGCGCGGCGCGGCGACTGCGGCATTCGATCCGCTCGCGCTGCCGCGCAAGGCGATCTCCTGGGGCGACGACGTGGCGGGCTTCCTGTGGAAGCTGTACGCCAAGGACGCTCCGAAGGGCGTGGCGCTGTCGCGCACGAGCGGGCCTTGAGCGCGTGCTGCATCATTCGCCCGCAACGATGAATTCCGCCTCCTCGCGCAAGCTGTCGAATCGCGTCGTCCTCGGCATCCTGCTCGGCGGCCTGCTGCTGCTGTCGTATGCCGTCGTGCGGCCGTTCCTCGCGCCGATCGCCTGGGCGCTGATCCTCGCCTACGTCACCTGGCCGCTGGTGGTGCGCCTGCGCCGGCTGTTCGGCGGGCGCAACACGCTCGCGGCGCTGGCGATGACGATCCTGCTCACCGCGGCCTTCGTGCTCCCGCTGCTGTGGGTAGGGCTGCTGCTGCGCGGCGAGCTGGCGAACTTCTACACCAGCGCGGCCAGCGTGCTGTCGCGCGGCGAGTTGCGGCTGCCCGAAGTGATCGCGGACATCCCGCTGTTCGGTTCGTGGCTGCAGAACCTGGTCGACGAGTTCGCGCGGGATCCGGCGGCGATCCGCGGACAGGTCGCGGGTTGGGTCGAAGCCCGTGCTGCCGAATCGCTGAACGTGGTCGGCGGCGTGGGTCGCAACGCGGCCAAGCTCGGCTTCGCATTGATCACCGTCTTCTTCCTGTATCGCGACGGCGAACAGGTGCTGGCGCAGGCGCAGCTCGTGTTGCATCGCTTCCTCGGCGCGCGCGTGGACCCGTACCTCGCGGCGGTCGGCACCATGACCACGGCAGTGGTCTGGGGCCTGCTCCTTACCGCGCTCGCGCAGGGCCTGGTGGCCGGCGTCGGCTACTGGTGGTTCGGGCTGGACGCGCCGGTGCTGCTCGGCGCCGTCACGGCGGCGATCGCGCTGATTCCCTTCGGCACGCCCTTCGTCTGGGGCTCGATCGGCGCCTGGCTGGTCGCGCACGGCGACCTGTTCAACGGCATCGGCCTGCTGCTGTACGGAACGCTGATCGTGAGCTGGGTCGACAATCTCGTGCGACCGCTCGTGATCAGCAACGCCACGCGCATCTCCTTCCTGCTGGTGATGTTCGGCGTGCTCGGCGGCCTGGCGGCCTTCGGCCTGGTCGGCCTGTTCATCGGCCCGGTGATCCTCGCCGTGCTGATGGCGGTCTGGCGCGAGTGGATCGAGGAGTCGCAGGCCGAGCAGTTGCGGCTCGCGGTTTCATCGTCCGTGGTTGGCGACGGGGAGAACTCTCCCCGCGAGTCGCGCGAAGGGTAGCCGCGCGCGGCGCTTCACGAACCGGAGTCTGTCAGCTCCGGCCACAACTCCTCCGAACGCAGCGTCAGCCCGGGCAGCGCCAGCGGTGCGATCGAGAACGGGGGAGCGAGCACGCGCACTTCTT
>ERZ778017.2449-NODE-2449-length-15078-cov-4.981162_pt1 | contig 15078 bp, 8 predicted proteins | sample MGYA00375747_ERZ778017 | MGnify/ENA primary metagenome ERZ778017 (study PRJEB29350, sample SAMN05509838) | bioreactor metagenome | biome: bioreactor; material: wastewater | place: South Africa: University of Cape Town | collected 2014-03-17 ...
TGTAGGTGACAGAACCACCGAACCCTGTCAACAAATGCTCTAAATTGAATCTTGGCAGATCAATGGCATGACATACAATTTAGGGCCATTTGTATAAGCAAAGGGATGTATGTTACAAATGTAAAAGAATTTACAACCATGTCTACTGCTGGCGTCGATTAGACTAACAAAATTACTTCCTGATAGTCGGGGACAGAAGCAAAAACTAGTAGTAAGTGAGTTTGCTATATATAGCTTAGGTGACGCTTGCCAAGGTTGGTCAGCATAAGCTTAAGTTAATCACTAGACCATTGTGTATAATCCTGCTACCACATTGTCATTTTGCTTCTACGTCTTTCTATGCCCCTATTTGGAACTGGCCTGTAATACCGTAGTTACGTTTATCGAAGACGTCATAGGCGAAGTGCATTGTTCCACAATGCGCGCAACGCCGGCAGCCCCCACGTCGGCGCCGTCCCACAATCTTCATAAAACCTCCACTTCGCACTTTTTGACGGTTTAACAGTGTGTCCCGATTGTCATTGTTCAATCTCTTTATTCGCCTGTCCTTTATACACTTGAAATATCGTGTTTTATTGTCGTCTACTGTATTTTAATCATAAACTCGTTTATATTGACCCACCTATTTACTAATAATACATAAAAGTCTTTGTAAACCTGAACACTAGATTTTCCCATTCTACCATTTCTATCATTTGAGCATTCATTCGTGTATGTTTGGTACAACTGTTTCGTAATGCAAAATCAACGTGTCATGAGGTTGATTTGAAACTTACAGTCATTCTTTTCGATGTGGTTAACTAACCAATCATCAACGTTGGCAAATTCCAACTGACACATTCTGCACTTACCTGGCACTTTGCCTCTTTGATCTTTCTTTGTGCCGTTAGGATACTGAAAGTGTATAGCCTTTAAATGATTTTTAAACGTGTCACAACGCGAAAAAATCCCGGTATTGTGGCAGCAGTTGTCACTACCTACGGCCGAATGTCCGTCAGTGTCGGTTTGCGCCCCATTCAATCTTTTGAATGGACATTTGAATTGACCTTTATCACTGCCGATTTCCTTCCAGTGACATTTTATGTGTCTGAACAAATCGTTTGGTCTAGCAAAGCCCCGCTGACAATATTTACAAACATGCGGTCTATTTGTAGGTTTCAAATGCGTGGATTTGTGAGTAGCCAAGTTGGAGAAAAACAACTTGCACTCTGGACATTGTCTTTTCTTTCTTGGTTTCCAAGTCTTTCTCGAGGAGTTTTCATCTTCAGATGGAACTGGCGATGGTGACGTTGCCATGCACACCGGCGATACTCGTACTTGACTCGATGGAGGAGTAACTGGCGTAGGCAAGTTCAATGGGGACACCGGTTGAGGTACAACTGGCGCATGCACTGGTGATACGGGGCCATTTACTGGCGAAACCGAATGTGTAGATGGATAACTGGTTGTAGGTAAATAGTTTAACTTGTGGTACAAAGGATCGGAAATCGACCTTGACCTCGATACTGAGTCGGAAATCGGCGACGGAGGGTGGTATGGCACCTGAAGATGTGTGGAGTTCAAACTATTCAAGTTGACCGGATTATGGAACGAGTAGAAAGGTTGGTAGTTGGGCAAGTCCAACGAGTTGATCGAGGGCAACTTATTTTGATTTGACAACATGTAGGTTGTATGTTATATGCTCTAATAATGTACTAGATGTGACAACGACAACAGACGGTTTGTGGTGATGTAGCACTACAAACGATGTAAGATTGATGAGTATATTTGCTAGATCGTACAAAACAACTAGAATAAATCTTGAATGTTGTATGAAATGTGTAGTAACACAGAGCGTGAATTGAGCTACGTGCTTAGTTTAGGGCATTTGCTACATATATATAACGTAACGCTTTGAGTTATATATCGGGTGTAGGAAGGTAATTTCAGCCTTTTCCCCTATACGCCCCTCTTGTAATGGGAAATCGATGGACTCGACGTTACTGCCGACATAACGCCACCAAATGGCGGCCCCCAGGCCGTGATTGCTGATCCCGGTCACTCCCAATGGAGCTTGTGACCGTCATGACGCCGTCATGTCTATCACTAACCAGACAACCCAGTTATAGATCACAACCGCGATGATTGCAACTAAACTTAGTAATATTACCTTACCGACACAGCCGTACAATCTTGGGAATGTTCGGCACCCTCACCTTTGTTATCGGGAATAGGGGTAATCGGTTGTGAATTTGTACTCCAGTTCCGTTCCGCAGGGTGCGATTACCAGCCGAATGGCGTACTCCGATACTACGGTTTCGGTAAAAATTATTCCGAATCAATACCCAGTCGAGCCATTAACTTGGGCCCACTTTTTACTCCGCGTAAGCCGTGCCTTCCGATAACAAAACCCACAGCTTTCTATTAATACCACATACCTAGGGCCGATATTACTAAACCTGACAGCCACCATGGCAGCAACGGTTGCAGCAGCGGTAAAAATGGCCCTCGTTGAACCACAACAGTGTTGTTGTAGCGTTGTGCAACATGGTTGACACTACATTTATCATCTTCATCTTCATTGGTTGTCCAATCTTTAAATCTCATCTATGCACCCTCTCCTATTTTCTACGCCGTGCAATGGATCTGCCCACTGTCATAGATTGCAGTAGCTTCGGAATATATGCAGTAAGGGTAGAAATGGCGTATGATCGGCGTCTTTGCTTTGTAACCCACTGACGTTTTCGGTAAAGTCCATCTTATAGCCGTCGATGGTTGTGTCCGTAAATACGGTGTTACTGTCGACGGGTTAAACAATGTGCGCGTATTTGCGGGAATTTTGCTGAGGTCGCACCGATTCACCGGTGCAGGGTTTTGCAGCCAAATCTTCATTTCATGGTGAGTGGTGTTTGTGGTGAAGCAGTTGTTGTAGAAATAAATTATAAAATGTATTAAACTATAAACTTTATTGATACTGCAGAAGGCGGAAGTCTAGGATTGATCTTAGAACAAATTATGCTTTTCTGGATCTAACTTTTTGATCGTTGGTGGTGGAAGCAGAGGTGGTGGTGGCCGATTCGGCGACGTTCTTCTTTGATTTTTTGGCGTCTTTAGATTTGTAGACTCTAATGTAAAACGAGATAAATAAAACCAAGTACGAGGTCAAGATTAAGTATCCGTATGCTGCGGCAACTTCAGATCCATAACAATCACCAGCATTTGGTAACCATGGGAAGTAAGTGGCAGCGTAGTGGGTGTAAGTGGCAAAGTACACAAAGACCAAATCAATCAAGAATTGGATGATTTGGAATCTTGTGACCCATTCTTTCCACCAAACCTTGATACCTCTGGCACTTAAAAAGTAGTACCAGTACATGACAACATGAACTCCCAAGTTAAGAGTAATTGGAACCCATTCGACAGAAGTGCTACCAGTCAACTGAGTGTAACACAACAATGCAGTGGCACCATGATGGTAAGTGTGTAAGAACAACAACTTCTTCTTTTTCAACACCAAAAACACGGTATCAATCAATTCAACGTACTTGGTCAAGTAGTTCAAGTAGTAAAGGGTAACTAATTTTGGTGCAAAAGCATTCTTGTGACAAATGGCATAGAAGAGCCCGTGGTGGTACAAGATAGGGATGATTTGTTCTAAACATAATAACAACAACACTAATGAGATTAATGTCAACACAATATTGTGAAGTTGGAACAAAAAGTTCAACTTGAATGCTGGGGCCTTGACAGCTTGCAACAAAGCTCTACCACCAAAGATGACAATGTAGTACCCGATAATGATACCAATAGCATGGTAACCGTTAGCTAAAAACGTTTTGTGATGAACAAAGTCAAAATCTTCAGCAGGGTAGCCGATGATCTGTTCAAAAACATAGGAGAAAATCGGCCAAAGATGAACTCCAAATGGTCTGTCGATTGACGGAACTGACACCTGAAACACCGAAGTATCCAAGTTGGAAAATAACTGAGAGTCCATACTATTGTCTTTAACGCTGCTGGGTTTTTCACTGAACAAATATTTACGTATTTACGGTAAAGTTTTTTTCGTCGCGTTCATGTGAATCTGGCATAAAGTTGCTGGCCCTCGGAATCATTGTATTCTGTACCACGGCCGGTGGTACGCCTAGGGCCAAACATACGACGACGACTGTCATTTCCATTGCCAAACGGGAACCGCCGTCCCCACGATCTTCAGCAAAGCCTACAAGGGTGCTTTTATCAGTATAAATAGATCATTGAAATGCGTCAATGTCTGTAAGTCTAGATGCTGAAAATTGTAGTTGTTGCATCGACACAGGTCTCGTCAATCTACGGTAATTCATACTATTACAACATTTGATAAAACCTATTGATGTTAAAAACTCTAAGCGATCTTCTATGAAATATTTTTGTAATCATTATTCTTTTGGCTTCAAATTCAAGAAGTCAATAGAAACAATGATATCGTATCCATTTTCTTCACACGCGTACATGGCCTCATGTTCATTCGAGTGTAAGAAACGAATGTTTTCTCCAATCAATGTCCGTTCAATATTGGTTGTATGCAAATTTCTTATCTCAATGAACCCTGGCTCAAACGACAATATGTAAGGGAAGAAATATGCTAAATTTTGTGGGGTTCCTTCCCAGTTAATAAACCAATCATGACTAATTCTCCATCCGTTCCGATTAATCAAAAATACAAACTCTGCGTAACACAACATAAACTCTTTATCCAACCGATGAATGGCTAGAGGTGTAACCGATTCTTTCTGTATAGCAAAATCCAATGATGGATCAGCCTCATCCAAAATTGGTTCCTTCTTTCCTGTTTCAAGAGACAAGATTTCCCATCCTTTGGTACATCCAACACAAATCTTCGTCTTCAAAAATGAAACAGTGATTGGATCACTACTAAAAGAAACCTCTCTGATTTCTATCCGACGATTCTTGTTCTTTGGGTTTCTATCGAACGGATTAGTAGGCTCGAAGATAACGATGGAATGCGTCCCTACTTTACCTCCGCATACTATTAACTTTCCGTCACAAATACCAGTCTTGAAGAATGATATATGAGTGGCCAATAATTTCCCTGATTTGGTATTCTTGACATGATCCAAAGAGTCAATACATGACAAATCAAACTCGTAAAGATTCTTGTCAGCCAAAACCAATAATTTTGAATATTCCACAAGCTCTTCGACTTGTGTAACGTAAACTTTTGAAACAACTAGGGTTGGATCACTCACAATCTTCTCGTTAGATTTCATACTGATGGATCTAACCGTAGAAATCCAGAGACCAGTATCCGTACCATACAATAATTTTTTACCACCATAACATGGTATAGCACAGTTGATTTTGTTTGAACCATGGAATTTCTTTGTCTCATATTTGGTCAAGGAAAACATATCATGTTTTTCGATCAACTTCTTTTGTTGATTGTAAACTTGCTGTAACAATTGGTTCTGAAGTGCCACATCCTCAGCATACAAAGAAGTGTGAACTTGTTCCCGTCCTAATCCCAAGAAATTGATTTGATATCTTGCGTTGGAGTTTGACGATGTACCAATATAATTAGAAGTCTCAATTCTGTTTTTGATCGAAGTATCAGATAACAATGACATTCTATACCTATGGTTCATAATTGTTCGAACATTAGGAATTTCAATACCGGTATTTATAAATAGCAATGAAAGATAAATAGGTTTTTCAAAGACTTTATGTTGTTCCCGTTTGTTCTGAATCTTGTGTTTAACGAGTAAAATCGCATGCTCAAACAAATAAAGATCAATTTTTTCATTATCCCTTTTTCTGCTTAATGTAACCTGATAAATAATCCTGTTATTGTAGTTTAATTTGAAGTTGAATCTGTTTTCCAAGGTTTGCTTTCCCAATAACCTATGTAAGACCATAACTTTATGACGATCTGTGGACTCACCAGTTTGAATATTAATCTTTACCAAAATCTTTTCAATTTCTTCTTTGGCTTTCACCAAACTTTTGTGATCAGGTGAATCGGGTTTTGTGTTCTTCAAAATCCCATTAAGTAAAAGCTGATATCTTGCAGGCCGTTGAACACCCTTCATCAAAAACGAAGATAAATCTTGCTTCCTGGACTCGGGTTTTTTCTCAATGGCATCTAAGAATCTCGCATATTTCATATTTACTTGTTGCTGTCTTTCATGTTCAAACGATGCAAACACTTTATTTCCAGAGTACCTAATAAATGGATCAAATGAGCCAACATAATCTAAAAAGACATCTGCAAATGTTTCAATAACAGGCTTTTGTTGTTGCTGTCTTCTTGTTAATGCATCAGACATTGACTTAGCTAATCTCAATAAATCGCCAACACCACCAAATACAGTATGAATGAAGGTTTCTCGTTGGTTTTCTGGAATAATATTGTTGGCTGGATTTCTCAATGGCAATATGTAGAAATCAGTCATAAATTCCAAATCTTTAACATAGTCCCTCTCCGTGTAAATGAATTCGTAAATTAACTCCTGTCTCATTTTCTCTTGTTTATCAAGTTTATCTAAAATTGATTGCAGCACAGTTTCATGCCACAATGTTTTAGTTTCTTCCTTTTCATGCAACGATAACCGAGATACCGCTCTCCGTAAACCACCCTGTGGTTTTAAGTTCAATCTTGCTTGTTGTTCCAATCTCCTAGGACATGCAATAGAGTAACACAAGCTATTCTTTGTACAAGTTGGTGAATAACAGTCGGTCAAAATCGTAAAAATACCGTTGACCCCTGTTGCCTCAGAGGCTGAAATCTTTGGTGGTGCAACTAATGTTGAGTTGGTACTGGTCAATTCTTGTATATGGGGATCCACAAAAGATCCGTGCTTCGAGTTGCTGGCACTGTTTCTTCCTGACGAAGGGTCTTCTTGATAAAATTGCATATCGTTGTAATTATGACTAAATGTGAAAACTTCATGAACCGAATCACGTAAACGATGTTGGTAGGTCACATCATGGAAGAACTTCTGAGCATCTAACGATCTACCCAACAATAACGCAAGATTTCTATCGTTTGTTCTGATAATTCGACAAATGATATCGACTGACATCTTACCTGTGAAAGTATCGTGATATTCCAAACCATCCTTCGTGTTTATGGTTAAAATAATAGACTCCCTAAACAATTTAGCCACTTCAGACAACAATGCTGGATACACCAATGGTTTCCCCGGTTGTGTTATAAGAGGCGATTTCGCAAGTGTACCCGAACTAGCAATTCTGTCAATTTTACCACTACTTGAAGTATTTGTCAAACTCGATGACGAACCATGTTTCTTTGTACTCAACGATGATAACTTCGAAATAGATGTGAATGATCTTGATTTCGACGATAACGAAAATGTGTGATGGATAGAACTTCCTGAGTTACCTTGACCAGCAACTCTGTTGGACGAGCTACCAGAATTTCCGTTATTCAGTTGGCCCTTAGTTTGTTGATATTTCATTGAAGCTGAACTCAAACTTTTGGTTCGTGACTCTTGATTAAATGGCATTGATGAGTATTGCGGCATCGACGGAGAGCTGACAATTCTTCTTGTCTCGTTCTGCTGCGCATATTTTTTTGGGGCTTTGCGGTTGTAGTTGTCTATAGGATATGGTGGGTTAGTTCCAGTATTTTGATTTCTATTGGCAGTATTAGTTGGAAATGATGGACTCTGGGTTTGGATGGGAGAAACATGGGCTTTACGGTCACCCGGTAATGACGATGATGAGCTGTTTCGTTGCTCATAATCAGGATAAACTGGAGCTTTCCGTGTAACATGCAGTGAAGATGTTGGTTGGTTATAATCTTGTAAAGAATGGGAGTCTCGAATTGGGGACAACGGAATATTACTGTATTGATATTGTTGTTGGTGTATATTTTGAGCTCCTGCTGGAGCAAAATTACCGGGATTTGGTTGTAAACTGGGGTTCACCAGTTGCTGTACTTCACCTTGGTAAAATGGTTGATTGTTCTGTTGAGCCTGATTATAATATCCTGGTTGATACTTTGCTGGTTGGAATATTGGCTATTGAACTCCTGGTTATTTGTATTAATATGATGACTCTGGTTATATGCATTTTGAGGAATATGATTTGCCCTCTGCTGGGGTGGCTGTTTCTGTTGATGTGGAACATATGGACCCTGTTGGGGACGGTTTGAAGGCGGAGGAACACGGTATGGGTGATGCTGTTGCGATTGGTGTGAGTGAACACTTGAGCTGCTAACCAGTCTTGTGGTTTGCCCAGGGTAGTTATGTCGGGATTGATCAAGCTCGTCCTGATTCATGTGTTGGTGTTGGTTAGATCGAGGGTCGTCATAACTACGGTAGTTGTCCGGACGCACGTTCTTATAACCCGACGGCGCGGAGTAATTGTTGAATTGACCAGGATGAGCCGATCTGTAGTTTGCGGTACTGTCCTTTGAACCACTTGTGCCTACCTGATCCTTATTTGGGGCCAAAGACATATAACCCGAAGGTAATAAATGAGCTGGCAAATTAATCCCGGACGAACTGGGATCAATATAATTGGAGTTTTTCGACATGTAGCCCACTTATAACCTTGATGCAATTAATTTAATTAAGATGCAAAGGATGAAACTAGTTTAATTTCCCTTGAAATTTTTGAAGCTTATGTGAACCTTCAAAAAATGAGGTGAAATTTATCAGTAAAAAAAAATATTTTTAGTCAAAATTCAATCAGCACCAAACTCCCACACAACCGATTAGGCGGCAACGTAGTAATATAGTCTTGATTAAATCTACTTTGGTGCACAAATGGATTTATAACCTCTTTGTCAAAGATGCTCGCCTTTTAGCAAAGTATGCTGTCACTAGCAAAAACTAATTTTGTCCTGGTTCGCAAACATTCTTGCTCGCACTGTAGGCTGGAGCAACCCCATACATTATGTCGGCTGTACTGATTTAGCGTAAATAGAAATTTTACTGAGCACTTTGGGCCCATAGTCTACGAATTTACTGGAGTAAGGCGTTGTGATTAGTTTTGTGCGGTCCTGATCGACGGTAGACTCACATTGCCTTTGTGCCATTTTCTTCGGAATGCTCTACCTTAAAGGGTCGGCACTAATCAACCTGTATGTGTTACCTCAGCCATGATTTTATACGACACCATTTATGATGACTTGTGTGGTTGAGTACCTGGCCACTTGTTTGTAGTTGGCAGAACGAGTGTATAACTGTAGCTGTTTGTGTGCTGTGGACTTGGTTATCGTGAATTGGACCTTGGGCTATACTTGCGAAACTACTCCCTTGTAAGTGGCTTCAGTATTGGCCACAGTTAAGTGTCAATAGTTACTGAACTCTCGAGGAATTCTCGGTTATGTCCTAGCCCATATTCACGTTTCCGACAATGGTTGTGTGTAGTTGTTGGTTCGATTGAAGTAGGTTTGATTGTCGTTGAGTGAACCGGATAAACTATTTTGCAGCAAAATATTAGATTTTACTCTTGTCCCACATAATTACTACAATTGTCACATTTCTCAGTGTTAACCGTCAGGGTTGATGGTATTTCACTTGCTGCCGAACTTCCCAGGAAGCAGGTAGTCTCGAATCACACAAAGTCTAGAATTTGGTCCTGTTTCCCCCTGTAAGTCAAGAGAATCAGTTCACTGAGACAATGATTTCACCCCTGTAAAGAAGCATCTCCGTAGTCTATTTTCTATCCGAATCCATTGCTTGTGTATCGTTAATCCTGTCAACTAGCCAGATCTTACAGAGCAATGTATTAATTTTTCTGGAAAACTCGGTTTAAAAAACCTGATTAAAGGACAATCTCTGATAGTTCCTCAATTGTGTATCTCCTCCATTCTTTATTTGCTTTGTGTTCCTATTGCTCGGGTGACGATCCAATCTTGATTGGGTTCGGAAATGTTAACCCTGCTTCATTTGTAACAAACCACACCAATTTCTCCTCCTCCCAAAATAAAACTATTGCATGCTACAAACTATTAGGGAAACTCGTTCTACACCTCACTGCTCTCTCACTATGCTGCTCTGGTTAAACTTTACCCAGCCGTTGGTTGTGGTATTTTGCAACCATTCATAATGTCTCTCGGTTGCGACATTTGTTGGCCGGTGCGACATCGATCTTCCGCACTCCAATTTCACCACTTCCAATACAGCCTGGACTATACTCTAGTTTGATAACGACACTTTATAGACATTGGCTAGGCTCAATTGGAAATGCCAGCATACCATTCTACATTTTTGGGGGAAGATGCCGACTCGCGGGTAGTTGGAAACCTTGTGTTGTTGCCAATGCACACCCAATTCAGAGGCCCATCTTATCCACCACAACAAGACTACGATATAGTTGAGGAAGTATTGGACTTGTTTAGAGCCAATTGCTTCTTTAGAAACTTTGAAATCATGGGAAATGCCGACCGGTTATTGATTTACGGTATTTTATTTGTTTCTGACTGTTTGTCGAAATTATCCAAAACTGTTAACTTCCGAGAAGCAACAAGAATCTTGAGTAACTTGTCATTGGACTCGTTTGCTTTGCCTGGGGACATAGGATTTCCTTTGAACAACTTGTACCAGCCTCTGGCTAACAAGAATGAAGCCGATTTGTTGAGGAGCTACTTGCAACAATTCAGACAAGAATTGTCCGACAGATTGTTGAAGAGAATCTATGCCGAAGACGAAAACACTCCTTCCAAATACTGGTTGGCCTTTACCAAGAGAAGATTCATGAATAAAAGTTTGTAGACTACGAGATCATTATTGAATAAACGATTTATGAGAGTACTTAACCTTCTAATTTGAACTGCAATACCGAACACTGGCTCTGATCAAGCAAAAGCTTAACGTGTAGGATCCTTGATGCGTACAAACGGAATCCAGAGGCCGACTTTCCGTCTATATTCGACGTATTGGTTGCCAAAGATTTTGTTGACCAAGTGCCATTCTTCAAACTGAATTCGTACCGAGAAGAACTTCGAAAGCACAATTGTATTCAACACCAAATTTAGCCAATTGTGCAAAAACAATTGCATTCCAATAGCAAAACACCAGAATCCTAAGTAGCTGGGGTGTCTAAACCACCGGTAAACTCCGTGTACTACCAATACATGGTGGTCTGATGGCCGAGTTTGAATGTAATGGTCGAAACTCATCCCACATGTTCGCATAGCCAAATGACGTAACACGAGGCCAAATATTACCGTGCTTAGTCCAGCAACACGTAGCATGACCGATACTGTCGGATTTAGCGCAAAACGATTTCGGCAATTAATGAAGATATTACTGGAGTGAAACAAATACTCCCAGAGACACAAAAATTGCATGAACCAGAAGTGTTTGTTTCCCTTGTTTCCGTAGATCAAGAATGAGTGTTTCGTCACCTTGGGATTTTGGTAGCAGTATGTACAATAAAACTCATTTACGTGGTAAAGAGGTAGGATCAGAATATACACTAGTAAAAACGTCCCACTACCCAACGGTAGTACCAAAACTAGCAACCAACACGCCGCGAAAACAATACCGAGTGTTACGGAAACCGCCACTATTTCAATAAGCGGATTCAAATTGGGGTTATAGGACATCTACCATACATTTGAATCACCATTAAAATTATGGTGGAAATAACGAATTGAGAAAAATTAGATATAACCCATTTTCTTAAAATCCACCTAGTCTCATGGTGCAACTCTACAACCCTAACAAGGTAGACTTGGCCAAGGTTGTTGCCAAGTCATTTATACTAGGAAGTTGTTTCCTGGTGAATTGCGGTCTAATACTTCTACAGTACTATCAGTATATGACAGGATCCATATATTTGATCAATTTGTATTTGATAGTGTTGACGGTTTTTCACTTGTTGGAGTTTGTATCCACCTGTTTATGGAACAATAGTGAGGTTGAAGATGATTCGTTTATCTTGGAGGATTACCAAATGATGGCAGTCAACATCATTGCCATCTCAGAATATACAATTACCCGGTACTGGAAACCGTTCAATTTACCTCTATGCTATGCTGGCATTGGTCTAATTGTCGTGGGCCAATTTGCGAGAACTTTGGCTATGTACACTGCCGGAGCATCATTTAACCACTATATACAGCGGGATCATCAAGAGAAGCACAAGTTGGTTACACACGGAGCATATAGGTTGATTCGTCACCCCAGCTATTTTGGGTTTTGGTGGTGGTTTATAGGCCTACAGCTTATGGTAAACAACATTGTAACTTTGGCTGTGGGAGGTGTTATATTGTGGCGGTTTTTCAATGCTCGTATTGAATTTGAAGAAGCTCTACTCGTTAAGTTCTTTGGATCCGACTACGTAAAGTACAGAGCTGAAACTAGGACATGGATACCATTTATCAATTGAGCTGCTGAAAACGGCCTCAAAGGTTGTCGTTCTTCAGCAGACAATGTAGCATAGACAAATAGAAACAACGTTTTAGAACTGTTAAATCTACATGTAGTTTTATGGAGAACTCCTATAGTCTGTCAGTTGGGACACACAACCTTCGAGAATTTCTTGAAATTGAATATTGAAGGAAAGCTCCACCTCTGAGTGGAACCTGATCGCAACACCTTCCGTTGCCGTATCGCCCGTTCTATTTGCTTTTCAAAGCAACAATTCCGTTCCTGTGATTATCAGTGTAATCTATTTGATCTACAGATAAAGGCAATACATCTTTTACCGAAACAATGCAAAATGACAAGCAATTCACCTCTAACTTTATATGGGATTTCTATTCCATACTATCCACTCTACATGAAATGGTTCAATGCATATTCTTATCTATTAGAGTCTAAAAAATTTCTATTTTTCAGTTTTTGGATCAACTCCGAATCCATTTACATTTCTATACATCATGACACCGTCTTTACCGTCAACGTATTGGCACCATCTGCCTGATTTCCATAATGCTTTCCACATGTTTTCGTCAGAGAACATGTAATGTTTACCCATGACTTTCTTGATGGCATCAGAGGCTTCTCTGGCGTTATAGAATGGGATTCTGGAACAGTAGTGATGCAAAACGTGGGTTTCAATGATATCGTGGAAAAAGAATGGTCCAACAAAACCAAATTCTCTATCGATGGTGGTGGCAGCACCTCTGGCGAAGTTCCATTGGTGAGGTTCGTAGTGGGCCATTTTTGGATCAGAGTGTTGCAAGAAGGTGATGAAAACTAACCAGTGGTTGGTCAAAACGTATGGCAAGAACCAGTGGACCAAAACGGAGAACCCACCAAAGTACTTGTACCAGTTGTAAACAATGAACAATTGCAACACAATACCCAAATCAGATAACAAAATGAACCAGTAGTCCTTCTTGTCCAAGATGACGGTGCTTGGGTGGAAATGGGATTTTTTGAACCAGTGGACTCCTTCGTGTGGTTGACCAGAAACGTTGGCAAATAAGTATGCGATCCAACCACCGAGTTGTTGGAACATAAGTTGCCCTAAGGTGTAAATTGGAGTATCTTCCATAATTTCGTGGATTGAGTGTGCATTTCTGGCTTCCAAGAAACGTTCCTTAGTTTTTGGAACAAAAACCATATCTCTAGTCAAGTGACCGGTAGCCTTGTGATGCTTCGAGTGGGAGTATTTCCAGGAAAAGTATGGAACCAACAAGTAAGAGTGTAAGACCCAACCAACAGTATCATTGACCCAGCCGTAATCTGAGAAGGCTTGGTGACCACATTCGTGGGCTAAAACCCAGATACCGGTACAAACAAGACCTTGCAAGTACACATAACCGGCCCATGCACCAAATCTCAATAAAGTGTTTGGGATTTGTGGGATGTAGGTATTGGCGATGTAACCAAAGGTAACCAACATGAAGATATCTCTGAAAACGTAGTAGAAAGAGGTGGTCAATCTTCTTTCATAAGTATGCTTTGGAATGGCGGATAAGATGTCCTTGATGGTGTAATCAGGAACTTCGAAAGTGTTACCGTAGGTATCAGTAGCCGTAAGACCGGTTTTGAATCCTTGCTGTTGGAACGATGCAATGTTACCACTACGGTTGATCACAGAAGAGGATTCAGATGAGGCATTGCCTCCTGATGCAAAAGTATTGACTGAAGACATCACAAATACGAATGTAAATACTTGCGAAAAAATCAACACGTTCTTACTGGAGATTTTTATTCCTTATATATGAAAAATGCACCTAGATTTTCATGGGTAAATAAAATATCTATCAAAAGAAAGAAAAAAATTTCAAACCCCAGAAATATCCCTCAAACTACTGGGTCGGCCGCCTGTTCTACAGATTTGGTCGGTGTGGTTCTCTCTTGCCTTATCATCAAGTTGGTGGTGGCTCAATTGGGGTTCTGCCTACATGTTTTCTCTGCTTCCCTACGATGCCGTTAGAAACGTTGAGTAAGATGGTCGCACCTGAAAAATTCAACATTTCTTTTACTGTTATCTTTTTACATCTACAACCACTTCTAGGGGCTAATTCTGTCCTTTTGTAGCATGGGAGTTAAGTATATGTGTCGCAGTATTTATGTGTATCACTGCGGTGCATCTTGCGTGTCACATTCATCCTTTTGCACCAGTTGTAGCCTCTCCTTGTATAGTTGGGCTCATCGTAAAATCCCATGCCTTCATACAATGGTCTAATCTTGCAGAACAATTGTGGCCGGATTTTGCATCAAGCCATTTTTTTACTCACCAAATCCCGAAAAACACAGGCAACTACAATTATACTCGTGCTGGTGCCGTCTACCACGACGTCGGCACTAGATCGACACCATCATCCCTTCTACTGTCATCTTGTTAAAACGGCGTTTGGGGAACTTGTGTCACGTGAATCGTCGTTCCTCGGCAAATTGCCGGAAACAGGGAAACGGTTGCACTTGACAGAATTGCTTTTTCAAGACAGTCAATTTTACTCAAATTGTATTTCTTGGGGTATATAGGGGAGAATATGGTGCAAGATGCGCAGTGCATGCAAAAGGACCACTGCATTATGCAATCATTTCGGAATGAAACGGATTGACACAATTGTGTGGGAGGTACGCTACAACAGTAACACCATTTAATGGCAGAGTAGTGTTGCAAAATTACATTTACTATTGCAACAATGTCTACAAAGCCGTA